>Ga0257126_1000008_pt1 | contig 151875 bp, 150 predicted proteins | sample SI060_120mmetaG_FD_190151 | JGI IMG/M metagenome (GOLD analysis project Ga0257126, IMG submission 190151) | Marine microbial communities from Saanich Inlet, British Columbia, Canada - SI060_120m | ecosystem: Environmental > Aquatic > Marine > Inlet | place: Canada: British Columbia | collected... | reverse complement strand
GATGATATGAATAAAGTTGCGGTAGAAAAGTGTAGTGGAAAGACCGACGAATGTTTATCAGATAAAGAACAAAAATTATCAAGTATTTTAAATGAAAAGAGAGAAAAAAATAAAAAAGTAAAAATTAATTTAAATATGAATAGTTTTGGAGGTGATATAAAATCTTCATTAATAAATAAATTAGGTGCTTCTGGAGAAGAAGCTGAAAGGTTATTGGAACTTATTAATAGCGGGGCCATTAATATAGATGATTTAGAAAGACAAATCGGAAATTCTAGAAAAGTGACATATGAAGATGGTTCTACTACTAGAGGATGTCCTAATTGTAAAATAGATTTAAGTAAATATATAGATAGATGTAAAATACCGTGTAGAAAGTGTAGAGATCCTGCGTGGGGTTGTCCTCAAGATAAGTAAATCATAATATGTCTTTAAATATAAGTAAAATAGTTATTAACCGTAAATATTTATTTTAAAAAATTTTTATTCTTTATTATATATATATGTTAAATCTCATTGTATTAGCTTTAACAATTATATTACTAATTTACTTTTTAAAAAAAGAAGTTTTAAGAGCACCTAGTTATATTCAAGAAGGTTTTATAGATAATATAGAAGGTATGGAACAAAAAATGAAATCATTAGAAGAAAAAGAACAGGAAACGCGTATGTTTTGTAAATTATTAAGACATAATAAAAATCAAGATGAAATGGATTATATGGTAGAAAATACAAATATGAAATTCCAAAATGATTGGGAAAAACAAAATAAAATGATAAATGATATTAAGAAAAAAATAATAAATCTCAAATTAGATAAAGTTGACAGCGAATTTATTAATTATAATGAAAATAAAAATAATAAGAAAAAATCATTTACTCAAAGAAAAAAACAGATTAAAAGGGCGAAAAATATTTTAAAAAACCCCCCAATAGTAAATTTAAATATTAATAATAATTTATAAAAAATATTTTTAAATATTATAAAATGCCTCCTAAACAAAAATTATCAAATATTGATATGAAAAAAGAATTGAAAGAATTTAAAAAAGGTGATATATTTGAAAAACAAATAACATATTTATTATATCCAGAAGAAAAAGCTTTATATTCTTTTTGTAAAAAAATATTACAAAATAAATTTGCTACTAGTCCAGATGGAAAAAGTTATAATTATTATGATATATTTATAACTTCTTGTCCTATTAATAAGCCTTCTAAAAAATTAACCAAAATACAATTACTTATTTTTCTTAATTTCTTAAGGTTTTATAATCCACCTAAACATAACATACAAAATGATAACTATAATATTATTCTATTATATACAGAAATATTATTTAGTAATTATAGGGGATTTGATTTGAGTTTAAGTTATGATTTATCTAATATAGAAGTATCCTTATTATTTAAATTTATAAATGAGATTGCTTACGAAAAAGCTTCTTTAGAATATTATCCAGATAGAAATTATAATTATATATCACATGGTAGTAATAATTTGATAGTCTTTAAAGACAAATTATCTTCTTCTGTATTTGAAGAAATTATATTTAAATTAATTCCGGAAGCATTATATAGTATACATTTACCACAAGCCGGGGATATATTATTAAAAAACAATACTACATTAGAAATAAAAAAAAATAATAATTCAGCTAGTTTATTTCAAAAATTTATTACATCATCAAAAAAAGCTAAACGAAATAATATAGATTTATTATCTGGTATTAGTGGAGGAAACAGAATTCCAAATAATGAAAGAGGGAAAGTTTTTTTGTCTTATAAAAAATATGATTTTACAATTATTAATGATAGAATACCTTTAAATAAAGAAGTTATTGTAAGAAATAATTTTATAATTAATAATGGCACAAATATAGCATCTATTAATGATGTATTTATTGTAACAGAACATACGGAAGATGTAACAGAAATTTACCGTAATATGATAGATGATTTTAGATTTGCTTATGGAGTTTCTGGAATACGAAATAATCATATTCATATAATACCAAATCTTAAAGACCTTTTATCAAATGATAATAATATTGGTAATTATATTAAATTCCACTATATAGTAGGAAAAATAAATAAAAGAAAAACAAATAAAAAAAAATTAAACAAAACTAAAAAAACTAAAAAAAAATTAAATAAGAAAAAGAAATAAAATAATTTTTAATATTTAGTATAATTTTTAATATTTACTATATTTTTTATGATTAAAAAATATAATAATAACATATATTTAAATGTTAAAAGACCCAAAAAATATCTTTTTAATAATTTTTATAGTATCATTTATATTTTTAATTTTAGATTTTCTCATTTTTAAAACTCACCAACAACTAGAACATTTTGAAGACCAAAAAATAACAATTAAAAAATTAAATATAGAAGGAGAACCTTCTATTAGTCCAGATAGTATAACACCTTCTGAGATTATAACACCTTCTGTGTCTCAAGTAAATAAGAAAATTAAAAAAGCAAAAGATATTTCATTTTTAACTGATATTAATAGCGAGGATTTGTCAACAAGTGATTTTTATCCAACTCAACCAGAAGATACTACTAAATTAGATTTGGTGGAATTTGTATATGAAACAGATTTATTTCATCAAATAATACCTAAATTCGGTGGAGGATATATAGGTATAATATGGTTTGATAACCGAATTAATGGAATTTATCACGCAACAACTCTTATTAAGAAAGATTGGGCTTCTATAAGTAATAGTATACCTGAGAATATGTTAAGACCGGTATTTATAACATTTGATAAAGATAAAAAATTGTTAGGTATTTTCGAAGATAAAACGAATGAAAAAAGAAGATTCCATTTATATAAAAAAACAGATATAGATATTAATAGTGAATGGGAATTTATAGAAAAAGATAAAATAGTTTCATTCATATATGATACCGACCAAATACTTATTGGTTTAGATTTAGAAGGTTTTATGTATAAAAAAAGTAGTCATTTATTAGAAGGTTCATGGGACTTTTTAGATAATAATAAAAACCAAGTCCCTATGAGAAAATTACTTTTTGACTATAGAGACGGTTATATGTTTGGTCTAACACACGATTTCCAAGTATATAGGAAAAAAGGATTAGATTGGAAAACTGAAGATTGGGATACTTATACATTACCTAAATCTTTAACTGGAACTGTTAGAGATATATGGTTTGACTTTGACGGTTATATGTTGGGATTATCGCGTATTGGATTAGTGAAAAAGGAGAGTGGAAATTATTTATCTAATTTTAGACAATATAAAGAAGAAGTTATTAAAAAAGAAATTTCCATTTATGATGTAATGTATTCTATTACTGGTATTAAAACTTTTGCTTCTATGGAAGATATGGGGAATAATAGTAATAATGTATATGTTGACGGGAAAAAAATAAGTGAATATAAATTTAAAGACCCTAAATTAAATCAATATTTAGATCATAGAATGAATTTGAAGAAACAATGTAGAAAAATGAAAGCACTGAAACTTAGGGATTTAGAAAATACTAGTGTCGAAGAAACCCGAGTTAGAAATAAGAGATTTATAAATATTTTAGACGAACAAAAAGATATTATAGGTGATTTATATGATTCTATTCAAGATTTAAAAGATAGACATTACTAAATCTTTTTTTATTTTTTTTTTATAAATATAATATAATAATATTAAAATGGGTCCGAAGATAAAATATAGTTTATACCTTATTCTTATTATATTAATTTTATTTTTATTAGATAAGTATGTTGATATAAAAAAAGAACAAAAACAAAAACAAAAAATTGTTGAAAATATGAGTAATATGAATAATACAAATAAATCAAATAAAACAAATAATTATACTAAATACGAAGATACTATTATTGGCGGAGCAATGAAAGGAACAAAACTTAGAGGTACTTTAGACCAAGCTAAGGATAGTTGTAATACTGATGATAAATGTATAGGAATAATTAGGAAAAATGTCGAAGCAGGAAAAGAAGACGACTATTACAAAATAGAAAAAATAGACGTTTGTATTAACAAATATAATAAATTACCTGAATTAAAAAAAGATAAAAATAATAAAAAAGAAGAAAATAAAACTACTAATTTAATTTACGGAAATACATTTAGTGATTATAGCACTTATTTAAAAGAAGAAACTGATTCTTCTGTTAGGTGTATTAGATTAGATACAACAATTTCCATTAAGCATTTGAAATATCCATTTGATAGGTTAGTATCAGATAATGATTTAACTTTAAGAAGTAAATCTATAGATGAAATAGTTGAAAATAAAAATGAAAGTAGTAATGGAAAAATATATTCCAGAAATGGTATATTCCATATTGTTAAAGGATTAACTGGTGAAGGAATTTCATTTAAGATAACAAAAAATAATGAAGAATATTATTTAGTGAATATGAATGATACAGAAGATATAACAGTTAGTATGTTAAAGGAAGATAGTAGTTTTAAAAGAAACGCAACATTCCATTTAGATTTAAATTATGTTGTTAATAGTGGTATAGAAGATTTAGAGAATAGTGAAAAAACTAAATATATTTCTATTAAGAAAGTTGAAAATAATAGAAATTATTTCTGGAAAATTAATGATATTAATAAAAAAATAATTCTCATTAATCAAGAAGATATTAAAGATGATAATGATAGCATTAATACCGTTTTATTTGAAATTACCCAACCATTAGAATATATAGAGGTTTCTAAAGAAATCGAAGTTCCGGCACCAAGTATAGAAGAACCAGAGGAAGAATTACCAGATAAAGAAGAAAAGAAGAAAACATTAGAAAAATTGGAATTAGATATAAGGGAATTACAACATAAACAAAATTTGAAATTAATGGATGTTATGGTTGATGTAAATAAATTTAAACTTATGGATTTATCTTTATCTGACTATTTAACAAAATGTACTAGAAATAGTTCTGACCAAAATATTAATGCAATTACCACTAATACAAATAATACAAATAATACAAATAATAATAGTAATACAAATATAAATAATAATAATCTAATAAATACTATTAAAAATGTTAAAAACGCAATAAATGATAAAAAAAATTTAAATAATTTTCAAAATTAACAATAAGACATAATTTTCTTTATATATATTAAATGATTAATGAAGATAAAATCACGATAATACTTTTTATAATATTTATTTTAATTATAATATTTTTACTCTATATTCAAAGACTAGTTATAAATAAAGAAAAATTTTATAATAATATGATAATTTTACCTATTAATTCTTATATAATTAAAAATATGAATTTATCAGTCAAAGGAAAACAAATTAATTCTTGGATAACTAAGAATAATGCTAAAGAAATAATGAATAATGTAAACAATCTTTTTTTTAATAAGTATAATATTCACTGGGATTTAAAAGAGATTATAGAGTTTAATGTGCCAAATACGGCAAATTTAAAATTTATAGAAGAATTAACTAGAGACACAACTTTATATCCAAATGATAAAAGAGAAAAAGCTTATTGCTCTTTAATTAAAAAAAATATGTATAGTAAAAAATACAATAATATTTATTTTAGCACATTTAATGGCAATACGCGACAGGGAAAAGCAAATATTAATAAAAATAAACATATAAAAGATTCAGATTTAAAGACACATATACATTTTACACTTATAGGAACTCATACAAATAAACATAATAACGGTAATAAACCAAAAAGAAGAGAAATATATAAAATTGATGAACCATCTTTAAGTTTTACCGTTGCACACGAATTAGCACATGTTTTAGGACTAAAACATTTAAACAGTAAAATTAAAAATATAATGAATGCCGATACTTCGTCATTTGAAGTTAATCAAGAACAAATTTCTATTATGAAAAAAAAAGCGAAAGAATTTAATAATATATATCATATAGAATCTAACTCTTCAAATAGTAATACAGAATCTAACTCTTCAAATAGTAATACAGAATCTAACTCTTCAAATAGTAATACAAATATATCATTCTCGCAAAATAAAATAGATTTTTTTGAACCAGTATCACCTCTAATTAAAAGAATAAAAAAAGATAAAACCAATGTTTTAGTAGAATGGGATAATGATAATATTAATAAAGTTAAAAAATTTATAGTAATATATAAAAATCAGGATAATTTAGATAAGGCAACATGGAGTTTAAGAAATATAAAATCAAATAAGGAAAATAATAGTTTAATATTAAGAGATATGTACGGTCAACGATACCACATAACTATTTTAGCAGTTTATGTAAATAAAGAGAAAAAAGAATTAGTTAGTGAAGTAGGAAGAATAATATTATTTGGAGACGGAAATGATTATAATGGTATAGATTATAATAAAAAAGAGGATATTGATTTGAATATTAGAAATGATAAGGAAGAAATAAATGATATGATAAATAATCCTTCCAATAATATTATAAATAATATATATGGAAATAATATAAATAGAAATGATGAATATAGTTTTGGTAGATTAATTGTTAATAATAATAATGATAACATAAGTGATAACGAAAAAGAAAGTATTGTTCCTGTACCTACAATAAATTGCGATGGTAAAATAAAAAATTCTAATATTATAAATAAGAAAGATTTAGAAGATATAGAGATAAATTATAGGTGTCCTGAAGATAATGAGATAGAATATTTGAGGGATGAGGTTAGAAATTATCGTCCTTTTTTTAGTTTTTTTTAATTTTATATTTTTAATTTTATATTTTTTAATTTTATTTAATATATTTATATATTAAATGAAAAGTAGTATTTTAAATAATAATTTAGTAATATCTTTATGTTTAATTTACATTATAGTTTATGTTGTTGTTAAAGTATGGTTCAAACCAAATTATGAACCATTTTTCCAAGGTGAAAAATTAGTAAGAATTAGAGACGTTATTGGCGCTAAAGGTCTCGTGGAAGTTACATTTAGAAAACCTGATTTAGATGAAGGGGACGAATTAACTAAATATGAAATAGTATTAAGTAAAGACGGAAGTAATATGGGTACAAATATATTAACCGATTATTTAAATCAAGATTTAGTTAAATATGCGATAAATGATACAAGAATTACAGATAATACTGCGTATAGTATATCAATTATAGGAACTACAAAAAATAATAAGAGAATGGAAAGTGTTCCTTACGCATTTAAAACAAATGATAGGAATAGAAATATAATTGAATTAAATGAGGATATTTTACAAGATATGGATGAAAATAGACAAATATTTTTAAAACAAGAAACCGAACAAAATACTCAAAATAGAATTATAACTGACCTTAAAAAAAGAGTAGATTTACTTAGAAATGATATAGTAGTTATGAAAAATAAAGATAAAGACGAACTTAGGAGTATTCAAAATGTAGTTCAAAGTGACGATTCTATCGCACAAGTTTTATCAATGCCTCATAGTATTAATGGTGTAGGAAGTGCCGGTGAAATGTTAAGTAAGAATTATAATGTTAATTTGAATTTAGAATAAATAAAATATTTATATATTATATAATTAATACTATGGAATTAAATTTATTTATATTAGTAATTTTTCTATTAGGATTTATTTTTATATCAAGTAAAATAGAACAAAAATCTATAGTATATTTCCTTTGTATATTGTTAATCTTCTTAATATTAAAAAAATATTTAGATAAACAAAATAATCAAAATAAACAAAATAGAGAAACTTTCCAATCTGCCCAAGAAAGAGAAGCAATTAGTAAAATGGACTTAGCTGTAGAAAGAACCGCGAATGACGATGCTTTAAAAGAAAGAGTAGGAGGTTTAGAAACCAATATAGAAGATTTAAAAAAAATAATAAGAGCCCAAAATTTAAATAAACAAATGGAAAGGGGAGAAGACGCTAAAACATTTTCTATGACGGAATCACAAAAAAGACAAGATTCTAATTTAGAGGGTTTAGAGAAAGAAGTTGATATATTATTAAAACTTTATAAACAAGAAAGTGATAATAATGACAAAGATAAATATAAAACATTACCTATTTATAGTTCTTGTAAGGTTAGAGACCAAGGTAAACAATATGTTAGGGGAAAAGATAATAGAACTACTCAGGATTTATTGAGAGATTTAGAGAAAACCGAAACTTTAAAAAACTTAGGTTTAAATTCTGAAACCGCTGAACATTTACACGATTTATTAGACGGTGAAAATAATCAAAATGTCGATGTTAATTTTAATTTAGTATAATTTTTTTTTTATTCTTGAAAAGTTTTTTCTATATATATTATAATTATGACAACAAATATTAATAATATTTTATATATAGGTATTTTATTAATCATAGTACTTCTAATTTGTCTTAAATCTATTGACTTACATAAGAATATCCTTGAAAATTTTGCAGATAATGAAGATGGAGAAAGAAAAATGATAGACGCTTTAGGAAAAGTTTATAATGTTAATGACCAAATTAAAAAAGCAGGAGAATCGGACTATGATAGAGAAGATTTAGCAGAAAAATGTAAAAACTTAGGTAAAACTGATATAGGTTCTATAGTATCTAAATATTCTGGCAAAGTTATTAATGTAGAAAAAGAACCCAATAGTCCAGCGGGGAAAACCCGATATATTATTAAATGGGAACCATTAGGAGGTAAGCTGGGAGGTTGTGTTACTGCTAACGCTGACGGTTCATATTCTACACCAATATGTAATACTGCTATAGATAAACAATTATGGGAAATTATAGAAGTTCGGGATGCTGAACAATTTACTAAATTAATTAAAGATTTTGGAGGAGAAAATAGATTAAAAATGGGTAGACCTTTAGACGAAACCAGTTATCCATTCCATATAGTTAAAGCAACTAAACACGATTTCGTATTAAATTATGAAGGGGGGGGATTATCTGTAAGGAAACTCGCTAATTATGACTCTCAAAAATGGGACGTCTCAAACGAATCTATAGTACAAGACCCAATGCCCACTCAAAATAATAACAAACATACTTCTCTTACATCTGGACATAATCGTATGGGTAGTGACCGTAATGCGAGTAGTTTAGGTAATGGGCAAAGTATAGGTAGTGGTCAAAGTATAGGTAATAATGGTTCCGGAGACGGAGTAAATTTTAATATAAATGTAGAACCAGATTTATTAAAACAACTTTTTCAAAATAATATAGGAGACGATTTTTATAATGATACAGATGAATACACAGATGAATACAATGATGATTTATATCAAGACCCGGATTTAGCAAGAAAAAATCAATTTAAGAGAGGATTAAGTGGAGATATGAAAAGTGGAATGTTGGTAAATAGAGACCAATGTAATAATTGTGGAGAAATTCCAGAAAGATTTATTAGGAAAGATTTAGTAAAATCAATGTGTCCGGGATGTAATAAAATTGATAATGTTAAAACATAATTTTTTTATTTTTTTGTATAAAAAAAAATATATATTAATATTAATATAATGAAAACTGAAAATATTTTATTAATTATATTAATATCAATCATTATCATAGTTGTAATTATGATCGCGGAGAAAAACATAAACGATAAAAATGACAAAAATAATCTTATGGGAAAATTAAATAATACTCCAAGTTCTTCTCTTATAGAAGGATTTGAAAATACAGCAGATAATTTAGATGAAATGAGAAAATATATGAAAATTCACGGTTTATATCCTATGGATAAAGGAACTGATATGAGCAAATATGTTCTTAAATCTTCTGTCGAACAAGCAAAAAGGTTACCCGATATGAGTAAATATATTCCTAAAGCAGCAATTCCAAGACAAGTTAAATGTCCTCAAATTAATAGAGACGAATGGGTTAGAAAATCTGAATTACCGCCTAACTGGAATAAGAATTGTCCTGCACATCCAGATTTAACTAACTATGTTCTTAAATCTACTATCCCTCCAACCCAAAATTGTCCTTCGTGTATCTGCCCTAAAATAAAAGTGAATGCCGGATTATGTAGAGAACCTACTAAAGAAGATTGTATTAAGAGTGGAGCATTAAAGGATGCATGCCCTAAACCAGAACCTTGTCCGGTTCCTAAATGTCCTGAACCTAAACCTTGTCCGGTTCCTAAAGACCCAATATGTCCTAAATGTCCTGAAGCACCTAAACAAGGAAGTTGTCCAGAACCGGAAAGATGTCCTCCCGCAAAGAATTGTCCTAAATGTTATAGTGTTAAATATGTTAAAGTGCCAGTTGTTAAGAGTGAACCTCCACTTAAACCACAAAAAGAAACTATATTCCCTCAAAATCTTATTGAAACTAAATTAGTAAGACAACACGCGCCAAGACAACCAAGACAACCAAAAGTAATGAGATTAGACACAAGTGATGAAGAAAGAGAAGCATTAAAAGAAGAATTAAGAAAAGAATTATTAAGAGAAATGGCTAATGCTCCAACACCTTCTAGAAATAATGAAGTAGGAGATAATGATTTAGAAGCATTAAAAGAAGAGTTGAAACAAGAATTATTACAAGAAATGGCTAACGCTCCAAAACCTTCTAGTAATAACAAAAATGTTAATGATTTATTAAATGATATGTTAGAAAATGAAAATGTTAATTCGGCACCAATTATGACTGAAGAAAATATGTTCCCTTCATTTACTAATGAAGCAGTTGATAATAATAATAATAATTTTTTAAATGAAATCAAAAATGTTATAAATAATAATAACCAAAATAATAATAGTAATAATTCAGGAAAATGTAACAATATGAATTTAAATAAATTATATAAAAAATATGGCACTTTAGGATTTAATGATAATTTATAAATAAAGTTACTATATTACAATGTTATAGTAAATAACTTACTCATTTTTTCAATTCTTGAACTTAATTTACTTATAAGTAAATCTAATTGTGAAGATACTAATATATCTTCGGAATAAGTTTTTTTTAAATTTTCTATACCTACTAAACTATTTTTCATTTCTAATATTAAATTTTGGAATATTTGACTATTATTATCTTCTAAACTTTTTTCTTCTTTATTGTCTTTTTCTTTTTCTAATAAAATTTTAGTAATTTTAAATGTACCTTCTAAAATATTATTTAATTTTTCTATAGTAATATTTCTATTCTCTTTATTATACCATCTATTAACAGATTGAAATAAATGCGGACTATCTATTTCAAGTAAAGATTTATTAGCGAGAAGTTTATCATTTTCTTTTATTTTAGAAATAATTTTAAGATTTAGTATATTTTCATCGATAAATTTTTGTATATCTTCTATTTCTTCTATTTCTTGTATTAATTTTACTGTTGAATCGTCCATTATATAATATTACTATATTTTTTTAACTACATTTTAACTACATTAGAAATTATATATTCAGTCAAAATAATTTATAACTATATTATATATGCCTTTCTTAACTACTGGAATACTTTTAACTAGTGAAATTGTAAGTAAAGATATTATTTCTGGAACTTCTTTGAAAATATATAATTCGTTATCTGGTATAAGTGAATTTGATTTAGAACACGTTAATCAATTATTAGAAGAATTAGATTTATTTAAGAAAATAGAAATTGTAGAAAGTCTTTTTGAAAATAATAAATATGATTTAAGTAAAAAAACATACAATATGGCTTTGAATAACCTTCACGAAATTAGTGAAAAAATTAGTAAAGAATTAGAAGATATACATAAAGATATAGAATACACAAAAACATTATACTTTAGGAGTTTCCGAACTCATAAATATATGAAACATTTAGATAATTTGAAAAAATTTAGCAATATTTTAGATAAAAGATTAGAATTAGTTGTTAGATTATCTACTATGAATTAATTTTATTAATATATATTAAATGACTTTAAAATCTAAAAAAATATATAAAAAGAATAAAAAAACAGTACAGAATAAAAAAATAGTAAAACATAAAAAAACATTAAAACATAAAAAACCTTTAAAAAAAAATAAAACTTTAAAACCTAAAATATTAAAACATAAAAAATCTTTAAAGGTGGGGGAAAAATGGGGTTGTTCGAAATGTACTTTTAATAATCCAGAAATGAATTCTAGATGTGGAATGTGTTATAATCCAAAATCCAAATCTTCAGGAGGTAAGAAAAAAACAAAAAAAAAGAGTGCTATTTTGGAAGGTGAACCTCCATATGTTTTTACTATAGAAAACGGCGTAAGATTAATAGCACGTAATTCCAAACCCGTTCCATTGGATAGAACATTTAATATATCTTTGCCTGGAAATAAATTGAATTTAGGTTTATTTCAAATAAAAGATAATAGTTGTTGGTTAGATAGTGGTTTATTTGCGTTATTTATAACTAGAAATAAAACAATATTTAATGCTTTATTTAAAAATCCTTTATTACCATTACTTCGAAGAGGACGTAATGAAGTTGAAATGATTTGTTCTGCTCTAGAAATTGAAGGTGACGAACAAGGTAATAGATTGAGACAGATTACTGCGAGAGGAGCAATAAGAGATGAAATGGCTTTATTACATAGACATATCTTTTCTCAAAGAGAAAGGAGAATAATATTAAAAGAAGGTTTAAGAAAACTTTTAGGTTCTTTGGGTTTATCAAATTTAGGTTGGGGAGGAATACAACAAGCAAATTCAGAAGAATTTATAGGAAAATTATTAGATTTATTTCCGGTAAAAGAAGAAGAAAAAATAAACGTGATAATAAGAAAAGGATATGCTTTAAAAAAAGAAGATTTATTATTATCACATAGAGAATTAATAGAAAATCAAAGTAATCTTTATGAACAGTGTAGAGAATTAATAAGACAGTCTGTAGCAAGAGATAAAATTAAAACAGATTTTAAATACGTTCATAATGATATGACGGAAAATAAACTAGGTATTTTAATGATTATACCACAAGATATTATAAAACATTCTACAGATAATTTTGTTACACCAAGAAAACCTTATACTTATTTAAGTGATTTATTATTTGGAAAACAAATTTTACCAGCAGCGAACGGGGATATAGTGGAACATAGAGACGAAAATTTTGAAGGAGGTATAAAATGTGAATTTAAATTTAATTCCTATGAAAAAATAGTTAAATGTCCGGGTGGAATACTATTAGTTCATTTATATAGAATACCTGAAACTATGCACGGAAATATGCTTACTACTCCTATTATCCCTGATTTTACTATTTATCCGGAAGGAACTGAAGAAAGTGGTCTTTATCTAACTGCTGCTATTGTTAAAACTGGTTCGGCGAGAGGAGGTCATTATACTTGTTTCTTTAGAGAAGGAGACGATTTCTTTTTATTTGACGATTGTTCTTCAACTATAGAATATATAGGTAAATATCCAAATTTACTTAGAAAAAATGTAGTAACTAATGGAGTATTTTTTATATATAAAGCACCCTCAAATAGTAATGAAGAAAGACTAATTAAACAAAATTATTCCGGATATATACGAATTTCAAATCCACCGAGTGATAGTGGAGGTGGAGGAGGTTCCGCAAAACCTACCGGTTCTAGAACTACTACTCCATCTACATTAAGAAGCGGTTCCTCGAAACCTTCGCGAAAATTAACACTTTTAGATATGGCTAAACAATTAAATATACCAAATTATGAAAAAAATAATAATGAAACTTTAAGAAAAAAAATAGATAAAAGATTAACACTTTTAGAACAAACAAAGGGTTTAGAAAATCAAAAAACTATGACAGATGAACAACTTATGGAATACGTAAAAGAAGCAAAAAAATATAATTTATTAAATTAAATTAATACCAAGATTTACTTTTTCTCTTCTTTTTAATATTCTCATTTACTATCTTCTGTGCTTTCGAATAATGATTTGTTGAAAGTTCTTTGACCTTTTTCTTCTCTATATTCCCACCAATAGTACTATAAATTATCTTTTTAAAACCCATTTTCTTTAAAGAAGTTTCACAAGAAATACAAGGTTGCGATTCGAAAAACTCATCACTTGCTTCAGTAGTTCTCACTACATATATAGTAAATTTTCTAGTTATACGTTGAAGGTCATAGGAAAGTCTTGATTTTTTTACCCCTCAGAAAAGTCGAATACCACCTCTTCATCGCATGGAGTTCAGCGTGAAATGAACAGCAAATAAACCCCTTACTATAACTTCTATTATGATTATAACCTTCCGCTACCTTTTTCCCATTCTTTGTAATAATACAACCGTGAGTAAAATTTAAAGTAGACTTCTTACTTACATCACCTGCCATATTAAGCAATCTAGAAGTTTTATTTGATATAATATTATCTTGCAAATTAAGCAACAAAGACATTTTAATTGATTATTAATAATAAACAATTAAAAAGTTAAAAATTTAAAAAAAATCAATTTTATATTATATTATATTTTTATTTAATTTTAATCCACCTCTTCAACAGTAGCTCCACTTGAAGTATTTTCTTCTGCTGCTCCGCCACCTTTTTGTTTCATCATATCAGCAAACTGACTCATATCAGGCATTCCACCCATTCCACTCATATCAGGCATTCCACCCATTCCACCCATTCCACCCATTCCACTCATATCCGGCATTCCTCCAGGCATTCCTCCTTCTGCACCAGATGCTCCACCTGCGTCGGCATAAAGTTTCTTCATAACTTCATTTGACACTTCTTCGACTTCTTTTTTCTTTTCGTCATATACTTCAGCAGTTTCACTCTGGTGATTATCCAGCCATTCCACTGCTTGTTCCACCTTAGTAGAAACACTTTCTTTATCTTCCTCTGAAATTTTATCCTTTAATTTTTCATCAGATAAAGTAGATTTTAAACTATATAAGTATGATTCTAAACTATTCTTAGATTCAATCTTTTTCTTTAATAATTCGTCTTCATCCTTAAACTTATCTGCGTCATTTACCATTCTCTCAATTTCTTCTTGACTTAATCTTCCCTTATCGTTTGTAATAGTAATTTTCTCTGACTTACCTGTAGACTTATCAGAAGCACTAACATTTAAAATACCATTGGCATCCACATCAAAACAAACCTCAATTTGCGGAACACCTCTGGGTGCAGGTGGAATACCCGACAAATCAAATTTACCTAATGAATTATTATCTTTAGTCATTGCTCTCTCACCTTCAAAAACTTGAATTAATACTCCGGGTTGATTATCCGCATAAGTTGAAAAAGTCTGCGTCTTGGAAGTTGGAATTGTAGTATTCCTATCAACAATCTTTGTCATAACACCTCCCGCTGTTTCCAACCCAAGAGATAAAGGAGCAACATCTAAAAGTAGTAAATCGCTCGCGGCGCCACTTACATCACCTGTTAAAATAGATGCCTGAACTGCTGCACCATACGCAACTGCTTCATCTGGATTAATATTTTTAGATGGTTCCTTACCATTAAAATATTCGGAAAGTAATGATATTACCTTTGGGATACGTGTAGAACCTCCAACTAAAACTATCTCATCAATATCCCCCTTCGCTAATTTAGAATCAAGGATAACCTTTTCCACTGGTTTTAAACAATTCCTAAATAAATCTTCACATAATGATTCAAATTTTGCACGCGTAATACTCGTATAAAAATCAATTCCCTCATATAAAGAATCAATCTCAATATTCGCATTTGTAGTAGAAGATAATGTTCTCTTCGCTCTCTCACACGCAGTTCTAAGTCTTCGCAATGAACGCGGATTACCACCTATATCTTTCTTATGTTTTTTCTTAAATTCAGTTAAGAAGTGCTGAACTAAGCGAGTATCAAAATCCTCTCCACCTAAATGAGTATCACCCGCCGTTGCCTTAACCTCGAAAATTCCATCATCAATCGATAAAATAGATACGTCAAATGTACCGCCTCCTAAATCAAAAATTAAGACATTGGTTTCTTCACTTCCTTTCTTATCTAAACCATAAGCAATCGCAGCAGCAGTAGGTTCATTAATAATTCTTAAAACATTTAAACCAGCAATAACACCAGCATCCTTCGTTGCCTGTCTTTGTGAATCATTAAAATACGCAGGAACAGTAACCACAGCGTCTTTAACTTCTTCTCCCAAATATTCCTCAGCAGTTTCTTTCATTTTAGTAAGTATCATAGCCGAAATTTCCTCTGCTTGAAATTCTTTTTTCTCTCCTTTATGTTCGGCTTCAATATAACATTTACCATTTTTACCCTTTACTGTAAAAGGCCAATGTTTTAAATCTGACTGAATTACCGGATCCGTAATAGTACGTCCAATAAGACGTTTTGCGTCAAAAATTGTATTTGTGGGGTTTTGGGCCGCCTGATTTTTAGCAGACTCTCCAATTAAACGTTCTTCTGTATTGAACGCAACATATGAAGGTGTTGTTCGATTTCCCTGGTCATTAGCGATAATCTCAACTTTCCCATTTTGAAAAACACCCACACACGAATAAGTAGTTCCTAAATCAATTCCAATAGCTGGCATATTTTTTGTTATGATAATAGATAATCATAAATTTTTAAGTAATTTAAAAAAAAAATAATAAAAAATATATTATTAAAGTAAATGATAAAAAAAGAAGTAATAATATTTATTATTTTACTTTTTCTATTAATATATTTACTTAAAAAAAAAAATATCGAAGGATTCAATAATTTAATTGACCCGCGATATCATACATTATCTCTTTATAATGGTAAAGACTTTTATAAAAGATTTATGGATTATTTCCATTACGGTAATATTGCTAAATATGATTATCATAATCCTCTACAACCCAGTATATATAATCAACCCAGTATATATAATCAACCCAGTATATATAATCAACCTATATATCAACAAAATCCATTACCAACATATCCTATAAACATATATGACTACCCTATGAATTATATTAAATCACCTATTCCTATAAGAACGACAATATATGAAATACAAAAAATTAATAATCCTAAAGATTATAGTTATCAAGTTATAGATAAAAATGGAAATTTACATTTATTAGATTATAATTCAGACCCTAAAATACTAACAAATGAAAATTTTAACGAACAAGTATGGTTAAATCCGCACGATAAAAAAGTAATATTTATCCCTAAATAAGATATTTAATATTTATTCTATAACTTCTAACTTTTGATTACAATAATAAAACAAATATGGCAAACTCTTATTTGTTAAAAAACATTTATCAGCATTATTGCCTTCTTCATCTATGAGTTTAATAAAGAATGTATCATTGATATATTTCTCTAAGTCTATAATTATTTTTTGAATATTTACTAAAACTAAATTTATACCATAATTAATTTTACCTTCATATTCTAAACATATTTTAGATATATGAACTAATATACAACCCGGTAGTAAACTCTTACCATTTTTAAATTCTTTTATTTTATTTTCTATTAGTTCTTCTGGAATAGTAATAGGATAACTTATCCTATAACATTTTTCTTTAAGAAAAATATTATTCATTTAACTATTATTTATATAAATATTTTGTTTCAATTTTTTCTCTTTTTATTACTTCGTTTGTTGCTTTGCTTACTTTTATTTCGTCTTAGCTTTTTGTTTCTTGAACCACCTGTTTGACCAGTTCCTCCTGGTCCCGAAGCCAATTGTGGTCCCATCCATAATCCTTGTGCGTCTATTTGGGCGTCACCTGGAGCGTCTAATACTACACCGTGACTGGTAGGGTGATTTAAACCATATGGAGTAGTACAACTTTCTAATTCTGGAGAACCTACGTCGAAATATCTTCCACTATCTCCCCCAAAATATTCTATTGGTAATCCTCCACCTGTTTGATTATTTAAACCAATGCCCGCGTGAAGATCTGGACCCACTGAATTCATATTTTCACCATGGGTTATACCATGAGAAACCGCAATATTTCCATTTTTCAACTCATTTAATTGTTCTTGCGATACATAATTACCTTGTAAATTTGGATTAAAATATTCAGATGGTAAAACTACTTTACCTCCTCTTTGTTTGCTTCGCTTATTATTACTTCTTTGTTTGCTTCGCTTATTATTACTTCTTTGTTTGCTTCTCTTATTATTACTTCTTTGTTTGCTTCTCTTATTATTTCTTCTTTGTTTTCTTCGCTTATGACTATTAGATTTTCGGTTAATTCTTGGCATATTTTTATAATATATATAAATAAAAAAAAATATTCCAATTAAAAAAAAATTAAAAAATATATTAAATTATAAAAGATAAATTTTAAATTTATATTGCGTTAATATCAAAATCAATTCCTATATTTTCTTTACAATAAGTTTCTTCTTCGTCAATATATTCTTCTTTAATACTTTTTTCTTCTCTCTTAACATTTAATAATTTCATTTCGTCAAGAAGAATACTTGTATCTCCCGTTCCAGACGGAATCAATTGCCCCAACATAATATTTGCCGAAACACCATTCAAAGTATCTTTTTCTCCGAAAATAGACGCCTTAAATATCTGTTCTGTAGTTTCCTCAAAAGAACATTTTGCCAATGGTCCTAATTCCGTATCTCTATTAATACCAAATCTATCAATTGATACTAAATATCCTTTATTAGTCATAAAATCACATAATAAAGAAACATGTCTATAATTTACATAATTACCTGAACTATCTAAAACTTCATTAATTTCATTAATTAATAATTGTTTTGCGCCATCAATACCAAATATATTATATACTTCAGTAATATCATTTGAAAATGTATTTACAGTATCTACTTCATCAAATGCAAGAATATCCGATAAATTTGTTCCGTCTGTATCTATAATCCACTGTTCTTTAGATTTATAATTTCCTTCATAAAATTCAATATTATCTAAATCTTTTCTCGGAATAACTTTGTTAATTTTATCTATACCTTTAACAACAATATTTAATAGACTTTTCTCATAATTCTTTAAACATTGTATATCTTTATCGTCGTTTTCACTACCCGATTCATTTAATCTAATTCTAAAGATTATTTTTCCGGCATTATCGTCACTGTAAAAACAGGATATATCATTACTGTCCTTTCTGTCGGAAATAATAGCAAAATGAATATCATTCATTGTTATATTCTTATTCATTAATTCTTTCCTATTAAACTCTAATCTTAAAACCCATTTTAGTTTCTTACAATCTCTATTAATAGGATCTATTTCATTGAATTTCTTATATATTTCCATAAATGTATTATCCTGTTGTATATTTGTTTCCTCGTCATTAGGGTCATAATATATACTGGTTGAACTTACCAAATCTCCGAGAGTAGTAAGTTCAAACTTATTTGCTATTTCCTGTGTTTTTGATATACTATAAGAATCAGGTTTTTTCACATAAATAGTTAGTGAAGGACTTTTAATATTCTTTGAAATATGTAACAATTCCTTCAATCTTGGAACACCACGAGTAACACCCGGTTTACCTACACCAGCAAGGTGGAAAGTATTCAGTGTCATCTGTGTTGCGGGTTCTCCTATAGACTGAGCAGCAATTGCTCCTACCATCTCACTTGAAGAAATAAACACCTTCTTATATTTAAGCTGAATCATATTAATTAAATGATCAAATGCTACACTATTTATCCTATATTTCTTAATTAAAACCTTGGGTGATAAATACGAATATATTAAACACTTGAATAACATATTCATCTTGTCCATTGAATTTCTCTTTAATACCTTCTCTAATTCTCCTAATCTAGTAATTATTGTAAGAGGACTAATATCGGATACATCATCTTCTTCTATATTAAATAAATTTAATGTGTGATTTATTAATCGGCTTAAATGAATAGGATAATTTATCATACTTCCCGTATTACTTTTAAAAATTTCAGTTAATAACATATGTTTTCTATTATGTATGTGTTCTTCGTAATAATCATTTAATATTTTCTTATAATGTGGAACATTTTTCATACTTTCTATTACTTCTGGTTCAATAAACTCTTCCCATTTCTCTTTATCACTAAATTTATGATTTTCCATTAATTTCTTAAAATCCAAATCTAATAAATCTAAATATTGACTTTCTATCTTAGTATAATTATATCCGTCTTCTCCATACATAAATTGTACTATTCTACCATTCGCATTTCTAACAGATAGATCAAAGTTTACCTTTAAGTCTTCCATAGCCTTTATCAACTTACGCTGAATATAACCAGTTTCGGAAGTTTTAACAGCAGTATCAATTAAACCTTCTCTACCACCCATTGCGTGGAAGAAAAACTCTTGTGGACTTAAACCACCAATAAAGGAATTTTCAACAAAACCTCTTCCTTCTGGACTATCATCATATTTTAAGAAATGTGGTAAAGTTCGGTCCGTAAATCCATATGGAATTCTCTTACCGTCTACCTTCTGTTGCCCTAAACAAGATATCATTTGTGAAACATTAATCACAGACCCTTTGGATCCAGATGTTACCATATCAATCATTCTATTGTTTTTATCTAAACTTTTCAATCCAATTTTTCCTGTTTCCGAAATAGTTTTATTAAGAGTATCCATAATAGAATTCTCGAACTTTTCAGACATTGGAATACCCTCATTATTCTCTAAAATATTTAAATGTAAATGCTGTGTTAATTGACTAACAACTTTCTTTTTACTTTCAATAATCTTATTCATTTGGTCTTTGGTCTTATTATCAGCAATTAAATCACTAATACCTACACTAAAACCAGTTATCAATATATATTTTGTAATTACATCTTGAATATTATCTAGGAAATGTTGACACGCAACCTCCCCAAAATCATTGAATATAGTATGAACCATATTACTAACAATTTTCTTATCAAAACGACCTTGTATAATATTACCTTCTTTTATTTTAACAGTATGAAGAGGATCTTTATCTCCCCCTTCAATCTTATCATTATATAAACCATTCTTCTTTACCATATTAATGGCTGGAAGAATTAAAGATAATATTTGTAATCCAGTCCATCTTCTATATGGTTCTTTAATATCTGGTTCCGGTAAATTACCGTCAAATGATTCAATAGTTGTTAACATATTCATCATTTCCAACTCGGTAAATAATACTCCTTCATTAGTTATTCTATAAATACCTAATAATGTATCCTGAACAGGAGTAATAATTGGAGCATTTGTTCTTGGACTTATAATTTGAGACGGAACACGAGCAAGTTCCCTTAACTCAATTGAAGTCTGTATAGACTGTGGGACATGCATATTCATCTCGTCGCCGTCAAAATCAGCATTATATGGTTTAGTAACACTAACATTTAACCTAAAGGTATTGTGTTTCATTACTTTAACTCTATGTGACATCATACTCATCTTATGTAAAGAAGGTTGTCTATTAAATAATACATTATCATCATCCATTAAATGTCGGTGAACTATATCACCCATTTCTAATTCTACACTTTCCCTATCTACGTATAATAAGGATTTACTACTTCCGTCATTTGCCTTCTTAATAGACTTTGCCCCTGGATATACATCTGGACCATTTCTAACCATTTTAGTTAATCTTACAATATTATACTTATTAACTATCTCGGGAAATGTAAGATTTATAGCAATCTTAATAGGAACTCCCAACTGATCTATCTTTATATTCGGGTCTGGTGTAATAACAGTACGTGCGGAATAATCCACACGCTTACCCATTAAATTACCTCTAATTCTCCCTTCTTTACCTTTTAATCTTTGTACTATCACCTTTAATGGTCTTCCCGACCTTTGACGACTTTCATTTACATTAGGGATTTCATTATCCACATATGTCGCTACATGATATTGTAATAAATCCCAAAATCCTTCTATTGTTTCGGGAGGAGTACTCTTATTTTCTAATTTCTTCTTTAACGTATTATTTGTCTTTAAAATATCAACTAACTTATGTGTAATATCGTCTTCACTTCTAGCACCGGTGTGCTGTCTAATTGAAGGTCTAACTGCTGGTGGACATACTGGTAAAACAGTACATATCAACCAATCCGGTCTACACCAGTTTTTATCAAACCCCATAATCGCACAATCTTCGTCTGTTATTCTCTTAAACATTCTATGGATTCTTTCCGCACTAAGATGTTCTCTTATACTAGTTTCTTTCCATTCCCCAAAGATTTTCGCTAGTCCTTCTTTTACAAATTTGCTTGGTTGGACAAAACCACACTTTACACAAGTCTTATTTTTACTTAAAATATCATAGTAATGATAAAACTTCTTTCTATTTTTTGCGTTTCTAAAAAAATCTAATTTTATTTTAACGGCATCATCTTCTTTATCTAATAAAATAGAAGAACACCTAATACAATAACATTTTAATGTTTTCATAACTATATCAAGAAACTGATAACTTATTACCGGTTTCTGTAATTCAATATGACCAAAATAACCTGGAGAAAATCTATTATCCAACTCATCGGTTGGACATTTCTTCCCTAAATCTAATACCCCTAATCGAGGATCAAATAAACCATTAATTACCGGGTCTCCGTTAGTATCATATAACAAAGGAACAGTCACGTGAACAACTGATTTTCTTTTTATTTCCTCTGGACTACTAACACTAAACTGTAGCTCTTTAATATCACTTATTTCTGAATTATAATCCAATTCTTTATAGATAGACATATTATTTTTATAATATAATGTAATAAAATTGTTTTATTCTTAAATTAAAATTAAATTTTTCAATTTTATTTTTTTTATATTTCACTTATACATATTTATTTTTTTGTATAAATTTAAAGATTTATTTTATTGGTAATATAAAATGACAGATAAAGATATAAAACATAAAATGCTTACCAGGAGCAAAAGGAAAAGAGAACATATAGATATAAATAAGTTAGAGATATTATATTTTTCAGATGCGTCTGAAGAAGAAGAAAATTTAAATATTGAGATTGTGGATGATGTAGTAGAAACAAAACATAAGAAAAAGAAGGTTAGTTTTAGTGATGTGGAATCGGATATAGATGAATGTGGAAATATAAAAGACTTAATTGATTATAATTTTTTTGAACCAAAAACAATAATGAAAGAAGAAAGTGAAAGTGATTATTCATATGATAGTTTCGATAGTGAAGAATATGACGATGACGAAATTCTTATAGGAAAGTTATTATCTAAATATATTAATAAAAATTCTGAAGATAAAAAGGAAATAAAAGAAGAATATATGGAAATATTACAGAAGTATAATAAAAATATGGTAGAATATTTCTATAGTTTAGATGAAAAGCAAAGAGAAGAGATTATGGAAATTGAAAAAAAAATTACTAATATAAATGAAAATGCGACACCTCTTAGATTTAAAATTCTTAAATCCAATATTGATAATGAAATAAAGGCAACAGCCATTAGAAAGGTTGAAGCATTAAAAAACTTAGAACCTAATTCAACCGAATATTATAAAATAAAAGGTTGGGTGGACGGATTATTAAATATTCCATTTGGAATTTATAAAGATTTGCCTATAAATATGAATAATAGTCAAGAAGAAATTACAGATTATTTAATTAACGCAAATAAAACACTAAATAGTTCTGTTTACGGACATAAAAAGGCAAAATGTCAAATTTTACAAATTGTTTCCCAATGGATTTCTAATCCCCGTTCTAAAGGTAGTGTTTTCTCTATAGTTGGACCTATGGGTAATGGTAAAACTACTTTAGTTAAAGAAGGTATTGCTAAAATGATTAATAGACCTTTTCAATTTATATCTTTAGGTGGTGCGACGGATTCTTGTTTCTTTGACGGTCATAGTTATACTTATGAAGGCTCGCAACCTGGAAAGATTGTAGATATTCTTAAAAAGTCTAAATGTATGAATCCGGTTATATATTTTGACGAGTTAGATAAGGTTAGTGAAACTGCTAAAGGTGAAGAGATTATTAATTTATTAATACATTTAACAGATTTCTCACAAAATGACCACTTTATGGATAAATATTATAATGATATTCCACTTGATTTATCTAAGGCATTATTTATTTTTTCCCTTAATGATATAAATAGAGTAAATCCTATTTTAAGAGATAGAATGTATATGATACATACTAATAAATTGGGTCTAAAAGAAAAAATAGTTATTTCTAAAGATTATTTAATACCTAGTTTATGTAAGGAAGTCGCGATTAAAGAAGAAGATATTGTATTTGAAGAAGATATAATAAAATACATAATTGAAAATTATTCGAAAGAAGATGGAGTTAGAAATTTAAGGAGAACATTTGAAACTATATTATCTAAATTAAATATTATAAGAATAACTCAAACTTGTAATATTGGTGATTTAGAATTACCATTTAAAATAGATAATTTTAAATTGCCTTTACAAATAGATAGAGATATTATAAAAAATTTAGTTGATTCGGGGAAAATAGAAGATGAAGATCCGCCATTTGGTATGTATAGTTAGTTTTAATTGAAAATTTTTTTAATAAATGTTTTTATTATATGGTAATATATACATTCGTTCATCCTACCAAGTCGGGTGGAACTGCTGTAGAAGAATATTTTAATTCATATTATAGTAAATATATTATAGGTAAAGGTCATGATAATAAATGTTTAGATAATAATAATCCAATAATAATAGTAAGAGATGTAAAATCGCGTTTTATATCTATGTTTAAATATTGGAAATATGGCAGTTCAGATACTAAATATAAAAGAAATATAATTTTTAAAAATAAAAATAAAAATAAAAATATATTGGATTTTATTTATATATTAAAAACAGATAAAGAAAAATTATATAAAGATTTTACTTGGTCGCAACACTTTTTAAATACAAGTGAATGGATTGGTAAAACAAATTATAAAAATATTATTATTATTAAATATGTTGATAATTTAAATGATAAAATATCTAAACTATTAAACTTTATCAATATTGAAAATAAAAATATAATTTTACCTAAAAAAAATATATCAGTTTTACCAAAAGAAGAAGATAAAATATTATTTAATCATCCTTTAGTAGATATTTTTTTGAAAATATATTTTAAAGAAGATATAAAACTACTTAATAAAATTAATAATAATCCCGAATTATTTAAAATTATTATATAAACTTAGATAGCAGGATAAATATCCTTACTTCTATTACCCCCTCTCTTATTTATATGTTCTCTTTGTTCTTTAGTAGTACATACACAACCGGTAGAAGTACTAAAAGTAGAAGGACAACAGTCTGGGTGTGATTGATTAAAAGCAAACATAAAAAGGGAATTAGGGTCTTCTTTATTTCCAGTTACAGTTGGTAATGTTTTAGTATGACTAGTGTCTGGTTTATGTTCAATTTCTAAACCTGTTGGCGAAACACTACCTACAGTTTTATATAAATCTACATTACACGGTTTTTTTCTCCATTTACAATCTTCATCTGGATATTTATCTTCTAATTTAAATCTTTTATTTTTTGCCTTATCTTCTACATTTATACCGTCCCAAGGTCCTATAGTATGGTCTATAGAAGCTGTAAAATTTTCTATAACATTACCATCTATATTATTAGTATTTTTATTATTATTTTTTCTATTATTTTTAATATTATTTAATATATCAACTTTTTTTTTTAATATATTAATATTATTATGAATATTTTCTAAAGAATTTTTTGAATTTGAATTTGAATTATTTTTTGATTTTGAATTATTTAATTTAATGTTCATTATATCAGGTCTTCTGACAAATTCTAGTAAATAACAAACAAATACTATAGTAACTGCTAAAATAAATATAACACTATTGGTGTCGTTTCTATTATTAATAAAAAAGGTAAAAAGTAATATTAATATTAAAATATGGATTAGTGCATTTAAAACAATATTGATATTCATATAGTATATAAAAAGAATATATTTAAAGAAAAATTGATTTTATTTTAATAATTAATATTAAATATAAATTATGGAAAAACATGAACTAAATACTTCCTGGACACTATGGTTCCATAAAATCGATGATGAAAAATGGGATCTAGAAAGTTATAGTAGGTTATGCTCTTTTAATACTATTGAGGAGTTTTCTATATTATTACAATTACTTAAACCTATACATATACAAAACGGTATGTTATTTCTTATGAGAGAAGATATACAACCATTATGGGAATCAGAAGATAATAAAGACGGCGGTTGTTTCTCATTTAAAATATATAAACAAGATTTACCTGACACATGGAGGGTTTTAACTACAAAATTAGTTAATGAAAGTATCCTTAAAGATAAGGAACAATATAATCTGATTAATGGAATATCTATTAGTCCTAAAAAAACATATTCCATTATTAAATTATGGTTAAGAGGGGAAACTGTTAATGATATTAAAGAATTGATTTCTATACCTATATTAGACTCTTCCACTCCTATTTATAAAAAACATAAACAAACAAACTTTTAAAAAAAGTTTAGATCAAAACCCCCTTGACAAAATAATAAAGTTTATTTTATTTAAAGTTTGTTTTATTTAAAGTTTATTTTATTTAAAGTTTGTTTTATTTAAAGTTTATTTTATTTAAAGTTTGTTTTATTTAAAGTTTATTTTATTTAAAGTTTGTTTTATTTAAAGTTTGTTTTATTTAAAGTTTTTAATCTACATTTGTACATTTTGGAGCCAAACATAATTTAATTTCACCCAATGATGCTACAGTATACTTTATAATCAATGGGTAATCATTCTTTAAAAATATTTGTATAGAATTACATAAATTCGTACATTTTCCAAATAATACTAAATGTTTTAAAGCAAAAACACCTTGAATAATTTGTTCGGGTTTTTGATTTTTTACAAAACTCATACCCTCCTGGGTTTCTCCTATAATTGTTTCTTGACTACAGAAATCCCCTTTACAACTAAATATTAAATGTTCTTCTACACTTTTAATATCTATAAAATCCGCATAATTGTGCATATCTCTAATAGTTTTTTGGAAATCTACAGACGGCATTGTAATAACTGATTCAAATGTTGCAGGGGGGATAGAAATATTATCTATATTCAAATCCATCAAATTTAAATTAAATGTGGAAGTTGTATTTTTATCACTATTTTCTATTTTTACGCCTAACATACTATCATTATCTTTTTCTAAAAATAATGTTAGTGTATCATTATTATTCATAGTCTTAATAATTCTATAGAAATTTAGCATATTAATACCTAAATTCTTTTTCTCCAAACAATGATAATATTCAAACTTATCACTAAATAATTTTAAATGGACTAAAACAGTATGTGAAGAATCCATAGCAATCATTTTAATTCCTGTTTCATCACACTCTAAATTAGCGTCTACTAAAATTTCCTTTAAAGCTTCTACCAAAATACGAAAAGCAGAAGACTGAACAGTTTTGATTTCTATAATATTCTTGGTATCAAGTTCACAATCCATATTATATAATTTTAAATAATTGCTTTTATTCTTTAAATAATAAAAACGTTAAAGAAAAAATGTTTTATATATTTTTATATTTTTATTTTAATTAAGTTTATATAAATTTAACTTACAAAAATAATTATCGCAACACCCGAAAGTATAATACACGCTAATGATACTAAAACACCTATTAAATTATCAAACTTTATCATAACAAAAACACTAAATATTAAAATTAAAATAATTGTTACTATCAATAAAATATTATTTTTTTCTTCCATTGTATTTTTGGTAAAAATTGCCATTATAATATATATTAACAGAATAAAATTATATTTTTTTTATAATTCTACTCTATCAATATCCAATGTTATTGCTCCGCAACCTAAATCTATTCCCATTCTATTTACTAAACTCCTAATATAAGTTCCACTACTTACTTTTGCTCTATATTTCTTTATAATTGGTTTAATTTCTAAAGTTTCAAATATATATTTCCATATTTCTAATATTTCATTTACTCTAAATTTTTTTTTATTTGTATCGCTTAATAGATTTATATTATCGAAAATATATTCTTCTAAATCTTTTTTTTCTTCTATTTTTTCTGAATAACTTATTTTTTTTAAACTAAATATTTCCACTTCTTTTATAGGTATTTTAATTTCATCTAATTTACCTAATTTTGTCCATTCCCAAATTGGTTTCCTTTCTTCTTTATGCTTAAGACTAAAAGAAGAATAAGGTGGAAATGGTTGTTTAATTTTCCCTGTAAATTTATCTAATTCCAATTTATCCAAATCAATAGAGTCTATATTAGTTTCTATTACCTTCCCTAATAAATCATAAGTATCAGTTTTTATACCAAATAATACTAAAAATTCATAGGTTTTATCAAAATTACAATAATCATTCATCTGCTTACATTCTTCATCCTTTAATAATATCATTTTTCCATGTGCCATAGGATCTAATCGCCCCGCATAACACATTTTCCCTTGGAAATTATTTTCCTTTTTATATTGTTTTATTAACTCTAAGGGAGTTATACCTTTTGCTTTATCTAAATAAATAGGCATTTACATTAATAACTATATTAATACAAATATCAATTTTAATTAAAAATATATTAAATTTTTATACTATTTATACCATTTATACCATTTATATAAACTGGCTCAATACAAAGTATAATACAGCATATACAATACCGTGAACTAAGTTTCCATCGACTTTCTTTCCTACAATTCCGGAAGTCATTTTATGAACTTGTGGGAGACAGAGTAAGTAAAAAATAGCACCCCAGAAAATTGCCTTTAATACTAAATCAGTATTAAAAGTCATATTACCGAAGGGTTCTTCATTTACAAAATTATTATTGTTAGAAAAACTAGGAGTTTCCTCATTAGAATCACTTGGTCCATGTGCATCAAAATATTCTCTTGTCATTTTATAATATATAAAAAGAAAAAAAAAATACAAAAAAACAAAAATTATTTATATATATATAAAATATATGGAAAATACCAAACTTGAAAATAATAATAAAAATATTGATAAAAAAATAATAAGAGCATATGATATTTTAAAAAAATTTAATAAAAGTAATAAATTTAAACAAAAAAAAATAAATAATTTTATTTATGTCTTCTTTCTATATATTCAAAATAATTATAATTTAGATTTCCATTTTAAAGACCAAACTAAGGAAAAATCCCTATATAAATGTATTAAATCACTATATTCTGATTTTAGTGAAAAAAAGGCAAAAAGTCTTTTATTCCCCAAAGACCCCTTACTTTTAGATATATTTATAAATGGGGAAAAATTTAAACCAGAAAAATACATACAAAAATTAACTGATACTATATATTCCAATAACTATATAAATCTAAATGTTGAAATTTTAGATTATTTAGGTAATAGTAATAAAGATACAAAAATTATTAATAATACATTATGTCTAATATTTTTTAAAGAACTATATCCTAATATTCCTATAGATAAACAACTTATAAATCACTTAGTCAAAACTCTTATAACTATGGCAAATATTACTAATAATATTAATAAAACAGGTGATAATATTGTAAAATATACCAATACACACGCAATATTTCTTCTTATACTTTTAAAGAAAATATCACACTTTAAAGACTTAGATACTTGGATTTATCACCTCTTAGATAATCAACTCAATAATGGTAAATGGAATAACGGTTTTAATTCATATTTTGCCTCTAATCCGGAATTATTAGATATAGTGCATACTGCTCTTGCTACTATTGTTCTATTAGAATATAAAACAATTACAGTTCATAAACAATATATTTTACCCAATGACATTGATTCGGAAACAGATGATGAAGAAAATGTAAAAGACAAAGAAATCAAAAATGTAAAAGAAAATGTAAAAGACAAAGAAATCAAAAATGTAAAAGAAAATGTAAAAGACAAAGAAATCAAAAATGTAAAAGAAAATGTAAAAGACAAAGAAACAAAAAACATAGAGAATTTTGTAAATAAAGAATTAATAAATAAAAAAGAAATACTGGAAAAAAAACAAATTATTGAGAAATTTGATCAAATTAATACTCAAAATAGAGGTTCATATTACTTTAATTTTAATGTTTACAATATCACATTACTGATATTAACTATTATACTAACATTTTTCTTATTACAATTAAATAAAAAAATTAAAATATAAAATAAAACTTTACCACTCTAATTTAGTATCTTGCTTAAAACAATTTACACAATATTCTCTATTTCCCATAATTTTATACATATCTTCCAATTCCAAAAAACATATACTATCAGCTCCTATTTTTTCCACATATTCTTTATTTGTATTCCAATTCATTATTAATTCTTCTCTACTTGGTATATCAATTCCGTAATCGCATATACCTAATATTTTTGGACTCGCAATTCTTATATGTATTTTTTTTGGTTTATATTCCTTTAATATCGATATAATAACCTTTAAGGTATTCCCTCTAACTAACGAATCATCTAAAAAGAATACTTCCTTGTTAAATATTAATTCCCCATTTTCTACAATAAATTTCTTTTTACATTCGCTTATTCTCTCTTCATCACTTTTTAATATAAAACTTCTACCAGCATTTTTATTTTTAACTAATATCTGTTCATACCTATAACCAAGGAAATCAGCAAAACCTTTTCCAGAAGGAATACCTGTCATTGGAGCCCCAATTACAATATAATTTTCTTTATCACTTTTATTTAAATTAACTTCTTTTTTCCCTAACTCTATACCATATTTGTATCTAGTTTTCTCTACTAAATCATTATTTAGTGATTTTGATTCCCCATTCAAAAAATAAATATATTCAAATAAACAACTTCTCTTTTCAATTCTCCCTAAATTAACATTTATATCATATTTTTCTATTCCTTTGGATCCTATTTTTAATATTTCTCCTCTTTCTATTTCTCTTATATATTTATAATCTCCCAAACCGATTGACTCGGATGCTAAACAATATCCCCTTTCATTAGAACCTATACATAAAGGTCTATATGAACGTAAGTCTTTAAAAGCATAGATATTATTTTTTGTCGCTACTAAAATAGAAAAAGACCCCTCAATGCTAAGTATTAATTGATTAAATATATCTTCCCATTGTTGTAATTCCAAACTTTCGACTATTTTAGTTAATAAATGACTATCATTTAAATATTCTTCATCTTCTAAATCAAACAAATTTATAAGAGAATCTAAATCTTTTATATTTCCATTATGAACTAAATAAAACTCACCTAACCTTTTATTTATACCTTTAAAAGGTTGAGTAACTTTTAACATATCTTCATCCGTTTTTAATAATTTTCTATAATCCGAAGTTGTATATTTATTATGCGCTAAACTAATATTATACTCGCCTTTAATATTGGGTTCCTTAATTTTATTAACGTTTTTTACTATTTTATTTAAATTAGTATTATTTATAAATAAATAACCGTGACTATCACGACCCCTATGTTGTATTTTTTTTAAATTATCATAAGTTTCATTTATAATATTTGAATTAGATGAATAGTTATAGATTCCAATTATTCCGCACATATATTAATTATAAATCTTCTTCTTAAAATAATTAAACTTAATTATTTAAAGTATTATTATTATCAATTAAATAAATTAAAAATGTTTTTAAATTTATTTATCTTAAAAAATGGACTTGAAAATGTATTTTATATTCATTATAATGATACTAACAATATAAAAACTGAAACTGATATTCTTAATAAAATTAAACAAATATTATCTACTAACTTCAAATATCCTATTAATGATATGTCTTTAGTTAATGAAGATTATATAGAAATAGGACCCAAAAAATTATTCAAAACTTCGTGGAATACTAATATGATTGATATATTTAAAAAAAGTAATATTCATTGTATAACTAATATTGAATTCTCAGTCAAATATCCTAAAAACCAAGTTCCTAATTATGATAAAATGATTTATGAAATTTATAATTATTCAGAAGAAACTTATATTCCAGAAATTAAAAAATCATATTACGTTCCTATAAAAAATATAGATAAATTTAGTGATAAATATAGTTTAGGATTTGACCAAGCAGATATTAAATTTTATACTAATATGTTTTATGAATTAAATAGAGATCCTACTAATGTAGAATTATATGATTTATCACAATCTAATAGTGAACACGCGAGGCATTGGTTTTTTAGAGGTAAATTTATGAAAGGGGGGAATATTATTAATGAATCCCTAATGGATATTATTAAAAGCACTAAAACTAATAATAATAATGGTATAGTATCATTTCACGATAATGCTTCAGTTATAATGGGAAATAGAATTGAAAAACTAATTTTAAATAAAAAATATGAATTCAAAGAAGAGTTAGTTCATTTTTCCTACAAAGCTGAAACTCATAATTTCCCCACTTCTATTTGTCCCTTTCCTGGTGCCGCAACGGGGGTAGGTGGAAGAATTCGTGATACAGTATGTGTAGGTAGAGGAGGAGAAATTCTTGCCGGAACCGCGGGATATTCAGTAGGGGAATTATTCAATAAGTTATATAAAAAAGAAGATTATTCATTTGTAAATAATTCACCCAAATTATTATTAATAGAAGCAAGTAATGGTGCCAGTGATTATGGTAATAAAATTGGGGAACCCATTATTCAAGGTTTCACTCGCGGTTATAGATGTGACTTACGCACAAATACCGATATCACTAAAAGATTTGAATACCTAAAACCTATTATGTTTAGCGGTGGTATTGGTAAAATATTACATTCTAACATTTATAAGAATAAATCTCAATATAATAATATGATAGGTAGAGTAGGAGGAGGGGCTTATAGAATAGGTATTGGCGGTGGTTCAGCATCAAGTAGAACACAAGATAAAAAGAATTTAAAACAGGATTTTGATTCAGTTCAGAGAGGGGATCCTGAAATAGCTAATAAAGTAGTTAAATTTATTAGGGCGTGTTGTTCTTTAGAAGAAAATCCTATTTTATCAATACACGACCAAGGATCTGGTGGTATGGCAAATGTAACCAGAGAATTGGCAGAACCAAATGGAGCGAATGTATTATTGGATAAGTTGATATTGGGAGATGAAAGTTTAAATACTTTAGAAAAATGGGTCGCCGAATATCAAGAACAAGTGTCTTTTATTTTCGATAATAAGAATTTTCATATTTTAGATAATATCGCAAAAAGAGAAAATGTCCCTTTTGTAGTAATAGGTAATATTAGTAATACTAACTCTATTAAAGTTATTACTAGAGATGAAGATATTATACCTGTAAATTTACCAATTATAGATAATGACAATAGAAAAACATTTTATTTAGAGAAAGATACTAATAAATATAAAAATATTATTCATAATGATTTATCCTATTTAGATTTAAATATAAGCAAATCTGTATTTGAATTTTATTTAGATAAAGTGTTAGCACATTTATCCGTTTGTTCTAAAAGTTTTCTTACTAATAAAGTTGATAGAAGTGTCGGCGGTTTAATAGTTCAACAACAATGTATTGGACCATTTCATTTACCATTATCAAATAATTCAGTTGTTAGTTTAGACTTTAAAAGTGATAAAGGATTAGTTAGTGCGATAGGGGAACAACCTATAAAAGGTATTCCTAATTCATATAATAGTCAAGAAAGTAATATAAGAAAAATGGTTAGAATGACTGTTAGTGAAATGTTACTTAATATGATTTGGACTCCTATCGATAATATTACAAAAATAAATAGTGTCGCAAATTGGATGTGGGCTTCTAAAAATCCAAAAGACGCTAACTTATTAAGAGAAGCAGTTAAAACCTTAGTAAAATGTGTTAATACTTTAGGATTTTCTATCAATGGTGGTAAAGATTCTCTATCTATGTCTGTAGATAATATTACAGAAACTATTAAAAGTCCTAATACTTTAGTCTTATCTGGGTATGCTACTTGTATAAGTTTTAATCATATTATAACACCTAATTTTAAAAGACTGAATAGTTATATTTTATATATAAACATGACTGATAAATGTAACTTAGGAGGAACAATTTTTGAAGATATTTATAATAAAAATATAAAACTGGTAAATAAGAATATAAATGGAGTATGTGATATAAAAGATATGGGGAAACTTAGTACAATTTTTAATTTAGTTCAAAAATATATAAAACAGAATATTATTTTATCAGGACACGATATAAGTGATGGAGGACTTATAACAACATTAACGGAAATGTGTATATCTTCTAATATTGGTATGGATATAAATGTTAATAACTTAGTTGTAGATTATATTGACTTTTTCTTTAATGAAAATTCCGGAATTATTATGGAAATAAATGAAAGAAATATTGAATATATTATTAATGATTTACTGAAAAACGATATAGGGAGTATTATTTTAGGTAAAACTGCTGAAAAAGTAAATATTAGATATAAAAATAAATTAATACTTAATAGAAGTATTGAAAAACTTAGGTATCAGTGGGAAAAAACTAGTTATGATTTAGAGAAAAAACAAGCAAATCCTATATGTATCAAAGAAGAAATTAAAAATTGTTATTATAGAACTATACCTAAATTCTATGTTCCACAAGAATTATATAAAAATATAAATTATCCTATATGTATAAATAATTATAAACCTAAAATCGCAATTATAAATGAAGAAGGTAGTAATGGTGAAAATGAAATGGCTTTTTGTTTCTTAGAAGTAGGTTTTGAAGTTCATAATGTTAATATAAATGATTTAGTAACAAATAAATATAATTTAAGTGATTTTAGAGGTATTGCTTTTGTAGGTGGATTTAGTTTTTCCGATGTTTTAGGAGCCGCTTACGGTTGGTATTTTAGTATTATAAATAATGAAAAAATACGAAATCAATTTGTTGATTTTTATAATAGAAAAAATACATTTAGTTTTGGTGTATGTAATGGGTGCCAACTTATGTCTTTATTAGGTTGGATACCAGAAGGTATAACACTGGAAAATAATAAATCTAATAGGTTTGAATCTCGATATTCATTAGTTAGAATAGAAAAGAGTAACGCCATTATGCTTAATAATATGAATGATATAGAATTTGGTATATGGACAGCTCATGGACAAGGTAGAATAGTTTTAAGTAAAACTATACAAAATAAATCAATTTTCCCTATCAAATATTTAGACGATAAGAATGAAATAACCGAAAAATATCCATATAATCCAAATGGTTCAGAGAATGGAAACTGTGCTGCTATATCAGAAAATGGAAGACATTTCGCAATAATGCCCCACCCAGAAAGGTGTGTATTGAAAACACAAATGCCTTGGATACCTGAAAATATAGATGATAAGCTAAATAAATATACACCCTGGATTTTAATGTTTAGGAATGCTTATAAATGGTGTTCAAATAATAAAACTTAGTAAAATAATAAAACTTAGTAAAATAATAAAACTCGGTTAAATTAAAATAATTTAAATAAATTCTGATATTAATTCTTAAAAATGTTATTTGAATCGCTTTTTAATTTTGAAACTTTACTGCTATTTTTGGGAGGGTGTTTCTTATTTCTATCTTATCATAATATAGTAGTAAAAAACCCTAAACAATATAAAAAAGTAAGAGAAAGAAATACTATTAATTTTAAAAGGGTTGCAATAGATAGAGATAGATATAGTTATAGGAAAATCCCCAAAGATATAGATGTTATTGTTATCGGTAGTGGTATCGGTGGTTTATCGTGTGCGGCGTATTTATCTAAAGTAGGAAAGAGAGTATTAGTTTTAGAACAACATTATATCGCGGGTGGAACAATGCATTCTTTTGAAGAAAAGGGTGTAGAACACGAAACCGGTATTCATTATATAGGTAATATAGAAAATAGACAAAAAATGTTAGATTTAATAACAGATACTCCTATTGAGTGGTGTAAGATGGGGGGAAAACATAATGGAGTATATGACGAAATATATATAAGGGACAAGAAATATTTATTTAGGGCTGGAGAAGAAAATTTTATAAAAGATTTAGGTAAAAGATTTCCAGGAGAAGAGGAAAATATTAGAAATTACATTAATTTAGTGAAAAATGTGGCCAAAAAAGATATGTTTTTTAATTTGAAGATTATCCAGTCTTCATTTATAATAAATATAATTAAATTATATTTGAAATATTTGGAAAAAGATTATTATAAATATGTTAATATGAGTGCGTATGACGGTATTAGTCTTTTTACTCAAAATGAAGAATTAAAAGAAGTATTGGGTGGTCAATTTGGAGATTATGGACCTACACCTAAAAAAGGAAATTTCTTTATTCATGCCAGTATTGTAAATCATTATCTAGAAGGCGGATATTTCCCAAAAGGTGGACCAGGTATTATTGCGAAGAAAATTATTCCAGTAATAGAAAAAAATGGTGGTAGAGTTTTAGTAGGTAAGAAAGTGAAAAAAATATTAAGAGATGGAGAAGGTATAAAAGGTGTAGAAATGGAAAATGGTGATAAGATTTATTCTAAAAAGGTAGTAAGTGGGGTAGGTATTAATAATACATTTAATAAACTATTAACTGACGAATATGATAAACCATTAATAGATAAATTTAGGAGTCTAAGTAATAAAGTAGGAAGTTCTACTGGTTTTGTATATTGTTTTGTTAATTTAAAGGGAAATCCGGAAGAATTGGGGTTAAGAGATTCAAATTTATGGATATACCCTGACGGTGATTATGATAAATTATTGGAGGAATTTGAAAAAGATATACTTAAAAATCCAATGCCTTTATTTATTGCTTGTACTTGTGCAAAAGATAGTGATTGGTCTAATAGATACCCTAATAAAAGTAGTGCCATTGTTTTAACTATGGCAAAGAAAGAATGGTTCGAACAATGGGAGGGTGAAGAATGTATGAAGAGGAATTTAGATTATAAAGATTTAAAGGAAAAAATGGCACAAAGAATGTTAAAGGAAGGTTTGTTTAAATTTTATCCTAAGACAATAGGAAAAGTAGAACATTATGATGTAGGAACTCCTTTGACAAATCAGTTTTATTTAGGTTGTTTAGAAGGTGAGGGATATGGTTTAAATGCGAATACCTATAGATTTAGTCATGGTCATGAATTAAAACCGGAAACTGAAATAAAAAACTTATATTTAACAGGGCAAGATATATGTACTTTGGGATTTACGGGAGCATTAATGGGTGGGGTTTTAACAGCGCATTCAATATTAGGTTATGGAACATTATTAGATTTATTAACTAATCGAAATCTAATAAATGATATTATAAAATATGAAGAACAAGAATATAAAAAAAGAAATAATTCTATTAAGGCAAATAAAAAATTAAATGGGATTTAATGATTAATAAACATTATATATAAATTACATAATCTAACAAATACTTTATAATTAATTAAAACAAACCAATACCACCATAATATATAAATACTATTTACTAACAAACAATCACCAGGTATATTCCTTTCACATACTTCTATAACAAGATAATATCCTTTTATGATTCTTAGATATAAGAATAAAAAATAGAATACACTTATACATATTGTTTTTGAAGTTGGATAATCTTTATTTTTTAATAAATTTCTTATTTCAAATGGTATATTAGATATTTCTGTTTGAAATAATAAAGCTATAATACTTTTATAATTATAAAACAATAAAATACCCATAATTCCTATAAAATGGTGTATCGATTTAATAATTAGTTGTTTTCTGTTATAATAATATAAATAATTAAATAATAATTCATTGATATAATATCCTATACTCAAATATAATACATTTATAAATATATATTCAGTTATACTATTGGTTAAATATAATGTTGTAGATATTGATATAATACTTGAATTGACTAATATATTTAATGAATTTATAACTTGAGGGCAACTTACTATATTTCTTTTAATATAATTACTAAAACAATAATAAAAAATGAATGAGAAACATACATTTAAAAACATATTTGATTAATTAAATTTTATATTTTATGTTTAAATATTTTAATTAGAATTAAATCTAGGGTCATTTGGAACTATAGTTTTTCTCTTAGTAAAATTATTAAATAATTGCTCGCAATAATAACAATCTTCGGTTGGATCTCCAACTAAGTTTTTAAATCTATATAAATTCTTAGTTTGTTTTCTACATAATGATTTAGCAAGATTACTTTCTACTATAGGTTCTAAACAATTTGGATCCTTTTGTTGTAAAATATTATTATGAGGATTACTATTTAAACCATTTACATTTGCACTATTTACATTTGCACTATTTACATTTGCACTATTTACATTTGCACTATTTACATTTGCACTATTTACATTTGCACTATTTACATTTGCACTATTTACATTTGCACTATTTACATTTGCATTTGTATTATTACCATTCAATCCTTCTCTTGTGATTTTTTCTAATATACCTTCAATATATGACCTTTCACCTAATAATTTAGCCATATCTTCATCTACTTCTTGTTTTATAATAGTTGGAGCTACAATATTATTTATACCATTTCCTTTATATTGTGTTATATTTTGATTATTTACACTAAATTTGGGATCATTTCTTCTCATTTGTATTTGTGTATCTAATTCCCTCTTTCTCTGAACCAAATATAATTCCTTAGTTACCTTATTTAAAGTTTCTTCATTTACCATTTCACCACTTTGTAATCTATCATTTAACATATTATTTACTACTACTTCTGAAGGACTTGGTGTAGACATACTAGGAGGGGTAGTAAATGGATTTAATCCATTATCCATTTCATATGGATTTATTTTTTTACCATTTCTACTTCCTTGACTCATAGCACAGTTAAAATCCTTACTATTACAAACAGGAAATTGTTCGTAATTTACACCTTTATTATAATCACACCAAGTATACCCTGTTTTTGCTTCGCATTTTTGATAATCTTTAACTATTGTATCCTTATAACAACTAAGATTATTATTATCATTTGGATTAACTTTGAATAATTGAGCAGAACATTTAGTATCTACTTCATTTATATTCTTCAATTGAGATTCAATATCTATATTATCAAAATAGTGATTAACATTCCCTTTACCTGGAACAAAAACAGTATTATCACATTCGCCACTATTATTTGGTATATATTCATTCATTTTATCTAACATATCTCTCTCTTTTATTGCCTTCTCATTTATACAAAGACCAGATAATACCGGTCTTGATTCTACTTTTAACGGCAAAACATTTTTATTTATATTATCACTATATGAAGGAGTATTATTACTTATATTGTTATCACTTATATTAGAATAACTTGGAGAAGGAGTATTATCCCAATATGTATTTTTTTTACCAAAAGGTAAGTTTCTCTCATATAAAGTATCATTATAATTTCGACTAGTTAAACTATAACACTCTCCTAAATCGATATTGGCATCCCTTAATAATACACTTGACCCTAATACTTGATTCGGTAGTCTAGGTTTATTATTTTGATTACATATCAATAATGGATGAATTTTTTTAACTTTACCATAACTATCCTCTAAATCTGTTTTTTGTCTTATTGTATCCATAAAACATTTATTCATACTAAATATATATTATTATTATATTTTATTTTTTTATTTTTAATTGTAAAAATTTATAACGTTATAAAAATATATAATAAATATCATTTTAATATTCTACCTCATATATTCTTTTTACTTCATTTCCACCAAATCTTAATTTATCTATACATAATAACCACTCATTATAAGTATCTATTACCCATTGTGGTGAATTATTATAAAAATCTATATCTGGCAACTTAATTTCTAATTCTAATTCTGGATTATATTTATATATATTCTCCAAAGTCACAAATTTCTCTAACTCTCCATTTTGTAATCCTACCCTTATTACATAAGTTTTATTATTTTTAGACCATAATATACTTTCATTTTCTGCTATTTTACCGTCCGTATCAATATTTCCACTAGACCTCATAACATTAATTTTCTTATCATCTAAGCTAACTTTTGGTATTATATCATATTCCTTCCAAAACAACAAATCCGCCCATTTTAACATATACTCGTTATTTGGGTGATATAAAATATTTCCGGCACAATGATGTTTATTATAACATTTAACATATCGTAAAACATGTAGTTTTAAATCATTTGTTTCATAATTTTTACCTGTTAATTCATCTACATCCATAAATTTACTAGTAAAATTTAAACATCTATATACTAATTCCTCTAAACGAGTTTTAATATCTTCTGTTTCAATATCTTTTCCTCTACTTATTGGAGCCTCCACCACAGAAGACTTTATTATGTTTCCATAATCGTCATATTTAATAATCGATAAGGAACTATCAACAATATTATTTTCTTTAGACGCTATATCTAATCTAACTTCCATTTTTTATAATTTAATATATTCATTAAGTTAAATAGTTTAATACATATAAATTATTTAATTTTTATATATTTTTGATTTAATTTTTAATTTTATTTTTTATATTTTTATTTAAATTATATTATTTATAAAATATAATGAATAATCCTCCAAAATATAATGATTTAATTACACCAAGTGCTCCACCGCAAGAATATATTCTATCTAAGAGTCAAAAAATAGATAAATTAATAAGAGAGTATGAAATTGATAATTTATTTAGTGAAAAACTGGATATTTTATCAAATTATGAAATAGTATTACTAATTGACGATTCTGGTTCTATGAATACCCCTTTATCAAATAGTAAACATAATACTCGTTGGGACGAATTAAAAGAAGTTGTTAATATAGTAATTAAAATTGCTACTATATTTGACGATGACGGAATAGATATAAATTTTATTAATAGATATAATCATACTAATATAAAAGATTTAGATACTGTTAATTATATTTTAACTGATAAACCATATGGTTTAACACCATTAAATAATTCTTTACTAAAAATTATGTCTAGATACCATAATTCTACTAAACCTGTTTTAATTATTATAGCAACTGACGGTATCCCAACAGATAATATGGGTCATCCAGATATAAAAAATTTTACTAAAACCCTAAAAAATAGAAATGCCGATAAATTTTATATTTCTTTTTTGGCCTGTTCCGATCAAGAATCAGATGTTGGATATCTAAATAAATTAGATAAACAAATAAAAAATATAGATACATTAGACGATTATAACTCTGAATTACAAGAAGTTAAAAAAGCACAAGGTAAAAATTTTAGTTATACTTTCGGAGACCATATTGTGCGTTTATTATTGGGACCTATTTGCCCAGAATTAGATAAACTTGATGAAAAAAAACAATGTAATTGTAATATTTTTTAAAAAATAATTGAAAATATTGTAATATTTTTTAAAAAATAATTGAAAATATTGTAATATTTTTAAATTTAAAATCTAGTAAAAAAATAAAGAAATGATTTACGATACTATTATAGTAGGTTCAGGTTTAGCCGGATTAAATTCTGCTCTTAAACTAAAAAATAAAAATATTCTTCTATTAGAAAAAAATAATAGATTAGGAGGTAGAGTTGCAACACAATATTTCAACAATTATAAATTTGAAGCAGGATGTGCCAGATATAATGAAAACCATAAAAATTTAAGGAAATTGATAAAAAAATTCAAATTAACTGAAATAAAAATACCTAGTAGTTGGAAAAATATTAATACCAAAAATATAGAAGTTGAATTTGAAGACGTAAATAAATTAGTGGAAAAATTAGTTAGTTTAGGTGAGAAAAAACCTAAATCTTTTCTTATGAAATTAACATTATATCAATTGTGTAAAGAATTAATGGGAGAGAAATATGCGGATTATTTAGGTATGAATCATCCATATTATAGTGAGATTTACGTCCAAAATTCATACGACGCTTTGAAATCAGTTAAAATAGATTTGAATGAAAGCAAACAATTTTATATAGTAGCAGAAGGTTTATCCGAATTAGTAAAAAGAATAGCATATGAATTAAAAGGTAAAATAAAATTAAATCACCAACTAATTAATTTCGAAAAATATAATGATATTTTCAGTTTAGAAATTAATAATAAATCCAATAAAAAAATATTAAAAACTAAAAGATTAATTTTGGCTATGGATAGTTATGGATTAAAGAAAATAAAATACCTTAATTTTATGAAAAATGAATTGAATAGTGTTCAGTGTGAACCATTATTTAGGATTTATCAGAAATATCCTAAAAAAAATAATAAAATTTGGTTCCAAGATTTAGGTAAAATTGTTACTAACCACAAAATTAGATATATAATTCCTATCAACGCTGAACAAGGAATAATTATGATAAGTTATACTGATGGAAAATATACCAAATATTGGAAGAAAAAAATGGAAGAGAATAAATTAGAAGAAACCATAAAGAAAGAATTAGATAAGGTTTTTCCAAATAACCAAATACCTATTCCTACTTGGACCAAACCCTATTATTGGAATTCTGGTGCTTGTTATTGGAAACCTAATTATGATTCCGAAAAATTAATACCTAAAATAAAAAATCCTAGGAAAAATTTATATATTTGTGGAAGTAATTATTCAGATAGACAAGCATGGATGGAAGGAGCATTAGAAAATTCTTATTAATTAAAAATAATTATAAAATATTTGAACATCCCCCCAAAATTTAAAAGAAAACTTTAAAATAAGAAAAAATTGTATTATTTTATAAATTTTTTTTACATTTATTTATTTTTATTTTATTTTTATATTATATAATGCCCAAAAAAAATAAAACGAAAGTTAAAAAAACTAAAGTAAGCAAAAGCAAAAATAAAGTAAGCAAAAAAAATCAAAAGAGTTTAAATAATAATAAAAGTCTCAATAATAATAATAAATTTACTTCTAAAAAGGATTGTAATGAATTAGAAGCATGGCATTTCCCTTGGAATTATAAGAAATATAAGTCTCGTTGTAATGATAAAGGGTGCGTTTGGACTGGAAGTGTAATGGGAAGTTATTGTAACGATAAAAAAACAGCAACTAATAATAAATTAAAATATGTAGGATTAGAAGATCCAATATATTTAGCTAGTTTAGATAGAGAAGAATTATTAAATATTTTAGATGAATGTAATATGGCCGGTGAAAAATATTTAGTAACTATTACAAAAAAATATAAAGAAAAAAGAATTAATAATATCGAATCTATAGTCGTAAATCCAAATATTAACTTATTACTTAAAATAGACGACGATAAAATATATAAAATTATTTCTAATGCCAGAAAAGAAAAACTTAAGGATATAAAATCATTTGAAGATTTAAAATATAGAAAAATTGTAATGAAAGAAAATTGTTTTAATAGAAAATTAGGAAGCAATCCTTTTAGATATGTTGATAAAACACGGTATGACGTTATAAATGATTTAAATGAATGTGGTATTAAACAAGGAGAAAAAATGTATAATATTGCGATGTATAATTATACTTACTTCTCAAAATACAATAAACAATAAATAATATCTTTTATATTCAAAATTAAATTCTTTTTAATATTAATAATATTTGATTATAGTAAATGCCTATAATCAAAGATAAGTCTATAATCAAAGATAATTCTATAATCAAAGATAATCCTATATTTACTAAACAACCATTGGTTAGGGTTTCGCAAAATGATTGTTTAAATAATTATAAAATATTTGAACACCCTAAATTTATAAGAAAAAGTAAAAAAAATAATAATATAGAAAAAATGAATTTTAGAAAAACTCATAAAGTATTACCTATTATTGAAGGAATTGAAATTGAAAAAAAAAATATAAAAGAAACGGTTTTATTAGAACCACATTATGAAGGACATTCTTTCTTTCATAATGATTCATTTTATATTGTTCCAAAAGAATATAATGAAATTAAAATTACTAAAAAAAAAAGAAAAGAGTTAAAATCCAGAATATGTAAAAAAACACCTAAAAAAATTATTGATTTAGAGAAAAAAGGTTTATATTGGCAGATTTGGAAAAATGAAACAAGAAATAAATGGCTTACTATAAAAGATATACAAAACTTAAAAAAAGGTCAAGAAATTAAAATACTTCTCTTAGATAGAAATGTAGACGACAGATTTGAAACAGACGAAAATATTAAACCTAATAAATTATACAAACCAAAAAAATTTTTTAATTCTTGTTGGGCAGTATATAAACATAATAAAGATTTAAAAGGTGAAATAATTTATCAATGGCAAGAAAAGAAAAAAAAAATTAATAGTAATCAAAAAGGTGGTTCAACTTTTAAAGTTGAAGATAGACATAATAATTCCAAACCATATGAATTTGAGTTTGAAATAGAATATAAACATAATAATTGGCATCCATTAGAAAATGGGTTTTTACCAGCAAAAAATTATTTTAGAAAAAATTTATTAGATGGTAAAAAGAAAAAATGGGATAAATTCCCTAAAAATACTAAAGTTGGGTTTAGAGGTCCTATGATATTATGGAAAGATTTAGACAATTTACCTAATATTTATTATTTAGATTTAGTAAAATAAAATATAATTATAATATTATAATGCCTAAGAAAAATTCCAATAAAAAAATTATAACTTTATTAGTTATTTTAATAATTATTGTTATTATTGTTTTTATTGTAAATAAAAATCAAGGTTTAACTGTTAAAAAATTATGTTCCGCGTATATTAAATTTGCGGATAAAGTAAGACAAAATGAAACTTATAAGTCATTTGAAGATTACATTTACTTAAAAGACAATAACGTAAGAATGAGAGAATGTGAAAAATCTATGAGACACGTTCACGGTATTAATAGTGAAATTAAAGACGAACCAGAAGAAAAACAAAAAAGTTTATATAAAATGTATAAGTGTATGAATTCTAATAATTTCGAAGAATATATAAATTGTTTTCGAAAATAAATAAATTAATTTTATTTATTTCTTTTATATTTATTTCTTTTATATTTATTTCTTTTATATTCATTTTTATATTTGCTTATTATATAATGTCTAAAAAAACAAATAAATTACAATTGGTAATTTTATTACTTATTATAATTATTATAGTTCTTATTGTAATATTATTGAGTAAAAATAATAATGAAAATAATAATCATAAAAATAATAATAATAATAATGAAACAAAGAAGAAATTTAGAAATTTTAAAGTCCAAGATAAATATTACACCTTAGTTAAATATATAGGAGAAGAGAATATCGTAGAATTAGATTCCGATAAATACGTTCATTCGGTAACTTGGCAATCCCCTCTTGATAAATATAACGGGCAAGGTAAATACGGTGGTTTAGATTATATTAAACTAAGTGGTTATATTACTAGAAAATATCACCCTATCCTCGCAGATTGTTTTGTTATTGTAGGTAAATATATAAATGTTCCAAATCATTTAATGGGTCCAATTAAATATGCTTCCGAAACAATTAATATTGAACAATTATTTATTCCTCAAAGACATATTCAAGTTTATGAAGAAACAGGTAAAAAAGAAGTCGCATTAGTAACTGGAAGTTGTGCTAGTATTACTATTAGTGCTATTACAATAAAATTTGTAGAAGATATGATAATGAAATATAAAGATAATTTAAATGTTCACATTCCTGTTTTATATAAAGAATTTAGAAAGGAATATGATTCTAGAGTACTAAATTATTTATGCGGTGGAGGAACTAAACCTGCGATTCCTTGGTATTCTGCTGAATTTTTTGGGGAACCTGAAACTTGGACTGAAGGTGATTTCCCACAATGTATGAATTCTCCGGGAGTTTCTAATTTAAAAGAACATATTAGCGGTAGCAATAATAAAAATCATAATCATAATAAAAATCATAATAATAAAAATACATGCGGAGAGTATTTAGAAGAAGAATGCCCTTCCCCTGATTGTTCGTGGGAAGAAGGGGAATGTAAAGCTGCTTAAAGGTCTACGTATTTAGTTATATATTCTCTTCTTTTATTTCTAATTTCTTTTAATTTAACTCCTTCCTTTTTTTCACTCGATTTTTGAACTAAACTTTTTCCTTTATTAGAAATTAAAGATTTCGTCAAGTTATTTTCTTTGATTTTTTGATCTAAACTTTTTCCTTTATTAGAAATTAAAGATTTCGTCAAGTTATTTTCTTTGGTTTTTTGATCTAAACTTTTTCCTTTATTAGAAATTAAAGATTTCGTCAAGTTATTTTCTTTGATTTTTTGATCTAAACTTTTTCCTTTATTAGAAATTAAAGATTTCGTCAAGTTATTTTCTTTGGTTTTTTGATCTAAACTTTTTTCTAAAAAGTTTGTTTTTTTACAAATTCTGAATCCCGTAAATTGTATTCTACAATCTGGCATTTGTGCATTTCTATATCTTGAATGAATTAAATAATCAGGAACAGCAAAACACCCTCCTCTACATATTCTCTTAAAACCAAAGAAAGGATAACTCATTTCTCTATAAACGGGGTCGATAGTAAAACCATCATATGGATATATTTCTTCTTCGCACCATTCCCACACATTACCTATTAATTGTTTAACACCTGTTTCTGATTTTTCAAAACTCAGTATTTCGTCATCTACTTCTAATGGGGAATTAATCATATAATTTAAATTACAATATTCCGGTTTCATTTCATTTCCCCAAGGATAATTATATTTACCACAACAAGTCGCAACATATTCCCATTCACTTTCATATGGTAATCTGGAACCAGTCCATTCGCAAAATGCCTTTGCTTCATACCAAGATATATTCATTGCGGGATAATTAGTATCTCTTTCTAATAAATTATCTATAGACCAATACAAAGGACATTTAATATTATTACTTTGTATCCAATCCCACGATTCTTCTAACCAATATGTATTTTCATTATAACCATTAGCTAAAATAAATTGGAGAAATTGGTGTTCTGTTATCGGATATTTACTTATACTAAAATCCTTCATTACTTTTTTAAAAGCAGGTCTTTCATTGTCAAAACTAAGATAGAACGAATTATTTTTAGATCCTTGAGTAAAAGTTTCTCCTTTAATATGGGAAAATTGTATTTTTTTTATGGTATCATTTGTTTTTTGTCGAAGAGAAATATTATTTAGTCTTATTGAAATAAAATCTTTTAATAAATAACCTAAATTATAACCACTAAATATTAGTGCTTCTATATGCATTTCATTATGAAGTATTGATAATAATAAAACATAATATCTTTTTTTAGTTTCTATTTTATTATATATATCATTATATATTTGGTTATATTTCTCATTATTTATTCCATTTGTTATACCATCTGTAATTTTTTTATAAACTTCTTCAAATTCCTCTAATAAAATATACATATTCAATAACCTATTACGATTACTTCTATATTTAGACTTAGTTAAAAATGAATCATAAAATTTTATATATATTTCTAAATCATCGGTGTATCGTAAATTAAAAAAATCAGTGCAATGTTTCTTATAAAAATATACTATATGTCCACATTGCCATAAAACAGGATTTATATCTTCTCCATTTAATGATTTTTCTAAACAATTTTTATCATAATTATCAATAATTTGATTAAATATTTTAACAGTTCTATGATATGTTTTTGAAAATATTTCCAATAATCTTGATTTAGTAATTCTAATTTTAAATTCTTCTCTTTCTAATATTTTACTTAATTGATTTTCATCTAATTGTAATGACATATTTATATAATTATATATTTATGAATTTTTTATATAGTTTTCATAAATAAAATTAAAATTTGCTAAATATCCTTCTTTAGTAAAATGTACTAAACCATCAAATAAATTTTTATCTTTTTGTAAAATTAAACTTGGATCATATATAAATGTATTTTTATTATTATTACAAAATTTTTTTACAGTTTTATAAATTATTTCTCTATTTAAAATTTTTAATTTTTTTTCTTGATAAATGATATTGGGGCGAAAATGAACTTGAAATAATATTTTTTTTTCTGGTGGTATTATTTTACGAATAAAAGCTAAGTCATTATATAAATCTTTATTTGTTTGTATTTCAGTTTTATAATCATTTGTAAAATCATTTTGTACTTCAAAACTATTTTTTTTATATAATTTTATTGAACAAATTTCGAAAATATAAAAATCACAACTAAAAAAATTTTTTTTTAAATTATGTTTTGTTTTTATTATATTGGTAAAACAATCATATTTTTTATCAATTAAATCATTATATCTTGTTAAAAATTTACAAACTATATTTTCAGGTATTATAATATTATCATTAATAAATTTAATAAATTGAATATGTTGCTTTGTATTATGTAATTTACCTAAAAAAATATGACTATCAAGAGTATCTTTGGTAGAATGTATTGATATTAACTTTTCTCTACCTTCTTCTATAGATAATAATAATCTACAACTACCTGAACAAAATATTTTTTTCATATTATATATTTTTTTTATTTTAATTAAATATGTACATATTTATATTTATATTTACTTTATTGCTAATTTTATCATTTTTATCGATTAATTATTGGAAAATGATATGGAAAAATTCTCATATACCGGATTTTACTAAATGGATATTGTGTGATAAATTAATTGCGAAGAAATTCGCAGAACAAAATGGATTTAATGTTGCTAAATTATATCAATATGCGCAATTCCCTAATCAACTAGTAAATCATAAAAAACAATATGTAATAAAACCAGTTGATTTATGTGACAGTGGAGGAGTTTATGTAATGAAAAATGGAATAAATTTAATTGATAATAAGAAATATACCTTCTCTGATATTCAAAAAAACTTAGTTAAACTTAGGAGTGAAATAAAACAAGAATATTATATGCATAACAAAATGTATAATAATAAAATACCTAATACCGGATATATTATGGAAGAATTACTACTTGATAATAATAAATTACCCTGTGATTATAAATGTTATACATATCAAGGTAAAATATGGTTTATTGCTAATACTTATAACAGAAGAATGGTAAATGGAAAGCAGAAATTTGATTCTGTATGGATGACAAGAGAGTGGAAACCTATATTTATAAAAATGATAAAAAAAGGTTATAAATATCAGAGATTACCTAAACCAAAAGGATTTGGTTTATTAATAAAAAAAGTTGAAAATATATCAAGAAAACTAAATAGACATTGTAGAATTGATGTTTATTTAGTGAATGGGAAAACTTATTTTAGTGAATTTACATTTTTTACAGGTGCTTTTTTACATACTCAAATATGTAATAATATATTAGGTTTATTATGGTATTTATACCCAGACGGGAAAAATGAAATTGAAGAAATTCGAAAATTAATACCTAGAGAATATATTAAATAAAATTATAATCTTCTTTTCCTAGTTTTTTTATTTTTATTTTTCTTATTTTTCCTTGCTCCACCTTTCACTGGTAACATTCTTGGTCCTCCTTTTGTTTTTTTATTTTGGGGATTATAATATGTAGGCTTTTTATTAGAAGGTCCTCCTCTTTTTTTTGTTTTTTGTGCTGTAAGAGATGGAAAATTATTTACACTACTTGAAGAACTGCTAGGTGTTGGTTCTACAAATTCTTCTATATTGGCGGCAAAACCATTTTGTAAAGTATAACTTACTTTTTTTCCGATTAAACTTTTTAATGAATCTTTATTATTTTGATTTGCTTTAAAAGTTATTTTTTTCCCTTTATCTGGTTTAATTGTACCCAAGAATTGATTTTTTTTACTTCCTTTATTACAACATTTTTTTAAAATACCAAGTTTCCTGGTTTGTTTAGCTCCTCCTTTTGAAGAATTTACTTTTCTTTCTTTCGGAGTCTTCGCTAAATCTAATCTTAGATTGCCTGCTCTAGTTACCATTTGATTATCATTTTCAAGATCGGTAGATGCGGAACCATTTTCTTGTGGGGATGCTTCTTCTGCTGCTTCTGCTGTGTCTACAGCTGCTGCTGCTTCTGTAGCCGCTGATGCTTCTGTAGCTTTCTTTTTATTTATATTTTCTATATATTTTTGTGCTTCCTCTCGCGTAGTGATGTTATAATTAGGTGGAGCAGTAGTCTCGGTTAACGTCGGAAATGAATTGGATTTCGATTGATTACTCGTGTATTCCGGTGGATTTGATGGATTTGGTGATTTTGGTGGATTATTTTGCAAATGAGGCATACCACGAGTTATTTGTAAATTTCCAGATTCTCGATTTTGTGGGCTATTTATATTTCCAAATTTGCCAAATGGTAATTCAAATGACATACCTTCTGGTGCTGGTGTTATACCCGTGGGCAGGATCATGCCTTGTTGTTGTTGTTGTTGTGAAACACCATGCAACATAAGACCAGAATTTTGGGGTACAACCTCGTTATTCGCTAATTCTTCTACTTTTGGAGGTGATTTTGGAGGTGATTTTGGAGGTGATTGTAAAACACCAGGTAATAAAATATTTCTAGTGGGTTGGTTTTCATATCCGAGGTTACTAAAGGCACCAGGTTGGTTACCGTAATCCCGGTTATCGTACACCTGGTTTTCGTATCTACTTTGTGGAAAATACGTACCTTGTAGGGGATAGTATCTACTTTGTGGGGGATAACCTTGCCTACCTGGTAATGCTCCTTGTGCCGCTGCCGCTGCTGCTGCTGCGGATCCTGGTAGTGATGTTCTTCTTACTGATATTGCTTTTTCGTGTGGTTGTTTTTCATATCCGAGGTTACTAAAGGCACCAGGTTGGTTACCGTACCCCATGTTATCGTATCCACCTTGTGGGGGATAACCTTGCCTACCTGGTGGGGGATAACCTTGCCAACCTGATGGGAGATAACCTTGCCCATCTAGTGGGAGATAACCTTGCCCACCCGGCGGGGGATAATCTTGCCCACCATAATGGCTTGGGGGACCATTCGTATAATTATCATATTGTCCATCCAATACCGTTTTACCTTCTAGTATTCTTGTTATACGTTCAAAATTTTGTTTTGATTGATCCATCCAATGCGTTTGTTTTTTAATGTATTCTACGAGTTTTTCATCATTATTATACTTAAAAATTTTAAGAATTTTATCTAAGTTTTTTTTGTTTTCTTTGTTTTTTTTTTTTATTTGAAATAATTCTAATATATTTTTGATTTCTTTTATATAACCTACTAACGTTTTGACTTCACCATGTTTTATATAATATGCTTTTTCATATTCATAACATACTAAAATTTCTTTTAGAATACTTATAGCACTCTTATTCTTAGGTTTACTAATTTCTGTTTTAATTTTATCAATTTCTTTTTGAATTTCATCAATTTTTGTTTCCAAACTTGTATTATCTATGTTCGCACCTCCAAATTGTTCGCTGGATTCTGGGGTCCCTGCTGGGCCCCCTGCTGTGGTCCCTTCTGGGGTCCCCGCTGGGCCCCCTGCTGTGGTCCCTTCTGGGGTCCCTTCTGGGGCCCCTGCTGGGGTCTCTACATGGGTGGACTGGTTGATTGCTACAAATTCCGAATCTGGACCCGATTCCAATTCACTTTTTATATTTTTTATTTTTGTGCTAATATTTTGTGCATCACTACCTACTTCTAATGCCATTTTTTTTTGATTTTTTATTAATATTTCTAGTAAGTCTTGTTTTTCTTTAGATAAATGTTTGGTAAAATAATTACTATTTTCTTTTAACAACTCTAGTAATCCGTTATAATTTTCATTTGTTGATTTGTTATAATCTAGCAATAAATTACTAATAATTTTTGCTATATCAGAGATATACTTATAATAATTATATACTTCTTTATGTTTTTGTAGATATGCTTTTTTTAAATTTGTACAATAATTTCCATATTCTGTTAGTGAATTTATGTTATTAGTATTATTGTTCATTTATATAATATAAAAATATTTTAATTTGTACTCAAAAATAAAATATTTTATATAAAAAAATTTTATTTCATTTTATGAAATAAATAATTATTTCTAATTACCTTTTTACTCTTTTTACCTTCTTTTTTGGTATTCTTAATTTTTTTTTTGGTATTCTTTTTAGTTACCTTAACTTTTTTTTTGGTATTCTTTTTAGTTACTTTACCTAGTTTTTTAGTAATTATACCCATAGTATTTCTTAAACTAGATTTATGTAATTTATGAAATTTATAATGATTTTGTAATCCTCTTTCTTTCTTTTTGGGTTTGCTTAAATTTTTACCTTTATTTGTATTATTAACTTCTAATTTATTTTCTCCTTTGCTTACTTTTTTTTCTTTGCTTACTTTGTTTATATTTGCGTTGCGTATATTAATAATACTAGTATTTTTTTTACTAAATTTAGGTAATTTATGAAAGCTATAATGATTTCTCATTTTTCTTTTCTTTGGTTTTTCGTGTAAACTTAATCTTCTCATATCTTTCATATCATTCATATCATTAATAAGAAGGCGTTTTCTAATAGTTACATTTTTCCTATTTTTTTTTGTATTAATACTTATTTTAGGTTTAATTTTTTTAAGAATGGATATAAATTTCAATTTGATTTTTAAACTCAAATTATCTAAACTAATATCTTTATTATCCGCAGCAATTGATTCAATATATTTTTTATCTCTGTCATAAAAAATTATTTCTTCTTCATCTATACTAAAATATTCTATATCGTCAAATGTTTTTTTACCCATATATTTAACTTCTTCTTCACTAATTTCATTTACATTTACTTCATTTAAAACATTAATTTTATTTATTTCATTTACATTTACTTTATTTATTTCATTTACATTTACTTCATTTACATTTACTTCATTTACATTTACTTCATTTACATTTACTTCATTTACTTCATTTACTTCATTTACTTCGTTTACTTCATTTACATTTACTTCATTTCTATTTACTTTATTAACTTCATTTACTTCATTAACTTCATTTACTTCATTAACTTCATTAACTAAAACATTTTTTTCTTCTATTAAATTACTATTTTCTTTAAATTTTGGAGTGTTATTAATAGTTAAAGTATTTTCGCGTTTTTGAGTATTATTACTTATTAATAGTGTTTCACTTGAATTTTCATTCTCTATATTATTTCCTCTTTCTCTTTCTCTTTTTTTTTCTTTAACTTCATTTTCTCTTTCTCTTTTTTTTTCTACTTCATTCTCTATATTATTTCCTCTTTCTTTAACTTCATTCTCTATATTATTTCCTCTTTCTCTTTCTTTAACTTCATTTTCTCTTTCTCTTTTTTTTTCTACTTCATTCTCTATATTATTTCCTCTTTCTTTAACTTCATTCTCTATATTATTTCCTCTTTCTCTTTCTTTAACTTCATTCTCTATATTATTTCCTCTTTCTCTTTTTTTTTCTTCACTTTCTTCATTATTCATTTCCAAAAATGAAAATTCACTTTCTTCTTGATTATTACCTATACCTTTATTATTACCTATACCTTTATTATTACCTATACCTTTATTATTACCTTTACCTTTATTATTACCTTTACCTTTATTATTACCTATACCTTTATTATTACCTATACCTTTATTATTACCTATACCTTTATTATTACCTATACCTTTATTATTACCTATACCTTTATTATTAATAATATTAAGCGATCCTTCATCGGTAGTATGATAAGATGAACCTATACTATTATCGGCAGGGGTTTCTAAATTTGTTTTAGCATTTATTTCTGTATTTGAAGAAGGAATTGAAATATTATTTAAATCTATATCTTTATCTTTCCTTGTTTTACCTTTTTTTTCGTAAATATTTAATTTTTCATAACTGTTATTTGTTCCACTGTTAGTGCTATTATAATCGGTTGTATTTGATAATATATTATTTTGTATTTTTTCTTTATTATTTACTTTAACCCAATTATTTCCTACATTACTATTTTCTTCATCCCCTCGCCATTCTTCTCCTGTTATAGAAGATAACCAATTCATATATGTTTTTTGTTCTGCCCTCATAGACTTATATTGGTCTTCGGGGAGTCTTTTTGATATTGCTTTATCTATTAATTTTTCCATTTTATTATCAGATTCTTTAGAAGTAAGATACTTAATAAAACCAGTCCTTAATGATTTTTCTACATCGCACTTTTTTAGTTTTGAAGATATTAATTTTACTGTTTTAGTTTGTTTTTCTCCTCTTTCTTCTTTACCTCTACCTCTTCTTTCTTCTTTACCTTTCTTTCTTCTTTCTTCTTTTATTAATTTAGCCCCCCTAAATTGTCCTGCTCCTGCTTTAAATAATGCCTCATCAAAAGAGTTTAAATTTTCAATATCTCCATTAGGCATTTTTATTATGAATTTCCTACCTTTTTTCTCTCTTTCAGTCTTTCTATCTTCGCCTCTTTTTCCTTTTTTTTCTCTTTCTTTCTTTTCTCTTTCTTTCTTTTCTCTTTCTTTCTTTTCTCTTTCTTTCTTTTCTCTTTCTTTTTTTTCTTTCTTTTCTTTTTCTTTTTGTCCTCGTCTCTGAGACCAGTTCTTCATTCCTCTTTCTCTCCAATCACCCCCTATTTGTAATTCTGTATTATTTTTTAATAAATCATCCATTTAATATATAATAATATTTTATTTTTCTTTTTTTATATATATTAGTAATATATAATGGCAAATACAAAAACTAAAAAAAAAACTATAAGCATTAAAAAAGGAACTAAAAAGAAGGTTTTGGAAGAAAAAACAAATTATTTAGAAAATAGTAAAAATCCTATATATAAAAAATACTTAGTAGAATTTGAAAATTTCTTTAAAGAGAAAAAAAAAAGTGATAAAGCCAAAAGAAAAGGCGATATTTACGAATATTTAAACGATAAACTAATTAAAACCAGTTCTTCTAATAAAAAGGTAATAAAACTCCCTAAATATATTCTTACTGATACAAGTTTAGATAATATTGATTCTAAAATGAATGAAATAAGTAAAGAATTACATTATATTAAAGATTTAATTGATTTTACAGGGGAAGAAGAAGTTCCAAAAGAAATTATTACTAGGTTCCAAGAATTGAAAAAAGAATTTACAAATTTAGAAATAGATAAAAAAAATCAAATAGAAAGTCTTAATGAAATAAATGAATTGGAAACTGAAGAAAGTAAAGCAGAAAAACAAATGTTAATTAATATGGAAGAAAGAAAAAATAGAGACTTATATATCCTTATTAAAGAAAAACAAATAGATGAAACAACATTAAAAGAATATTTTGAAAGTAAAAAAAATATTCAAAAAATGAAAGAAGAACCAAAAAAAATGAAAGAAATCAATTATTTAATTGATAAACTTCCGATTATAGAAAAATAAAATTGATATTTATTTAAAAATATGATGTATTAAATAATATAAATAATATAAATAATATAAATAATACAATATGAATACTGAATTACAAAATAGTCTAAAATTTAAATTTAAGAAAGTAGATTTTAATTTAATTCGACTAGAACCAGAATATTTAACTAAATATGGAAAACAATATAACCAATTATATAATTCCTATAAATATATAACTAGAGAGGAACATTATAACAAATATAAAAATAAATCTTTTGTATCTTTATGGGATATTAATACAGAAGAAGAAGAAGAAGAATATACTTCATCATTTGAAATAGACATCTTAGACATCTTAGACAATATAGACAAATATGAATACCAAGATATGAAAAATGAAGAAGTATATATTGAAGAAGAAATACAACAAATAATTGAATCTTCAGATAGTGAAGAAGAAGAATTTATTACATTATAAATTATAAATTTTTAAAATATATTTATATTACTATAAACTATAGAGTATGTTTTTTAGTAATTATATTGCTCCTTTACCTTTTTTTATTGCTTTATTTTTTGGTTTTTTAATGGTTTATATTACTGCACCTGAACCAAAAATTGTATTTAAACACCCAAATCCGGATAATGTCGATAGAAATATATATAACGATAATGAAGATGAAGATGTATGTTATAAGTATGAAGTTGACGAAGTTAAATGTCCTAATAATAAAAAATTAATAAAAGAACACCCTGTAAACTATAACGGTGACGATTAAATTAAATATAAATTAATAATTTTTAAAATATATATAAATAATATATGTTAAAAAAATTAACTAAATCAGAAACTGGAAAAACTATCATATCTATTATTGTAGGATTAGGAATTGCTGCTTTATTTAGAAAAGTATGTAATGATAGAGATTGTATTATTATAAAAGGACCACCTATCGAAAGTGTTACAAAAAATGTTTATGGATTTGACGGTAAATGTTATAAATATAAAACGAAAAGTACAAGTTGTAATAATAAACCATTAGATAAATAAAATAATTTTATTACAACGAAAAGTACAAGTTGTAATAAATTAAATAATTTTATTACAACGACAAGTACAAGTTGTAATAAAATTAAATAATTTTTTAATTCTTTATAATTCTTTTTTAATTCGTTTCTTTATAAGTAAGAAATTATTTTATTTATTTATACAAATGAGTGCTAAATCAACTTCTATTGGCGATTTGCCAAATGTTAATTCTAATGACAAAGACGGGGATCAAGAAACTATGATGGTAAATAGTATTCTCAAAGAAATTGAAAATGATGATGATATAGATAATAGCGAATCGGCTATTAATTATACTATCGATACATCCCAAATACCACCTAAAATTAATGAACAAATACCAACAAGAGAAATGATAGAAGAAACCACCAGAGAAATATTTCAACAACCTATGCCAGAACCTATGAAAGTCGAACCCAGAGTAAATATTAGTAATAATCTTATGGAAGCAGAAATTCCGGAGGAAATCGTTGATAAAAAAGGTTTATCTAATTTTTTAACTGACGAACCTAAAGAAAAAAATATGGAATCAATCACACATAAGATAATTAGTAAAAGTAAACACTCTGGAATTATATTAATTTTATTTATTATTTTAACATTACCTCAACTTAATAAAATTATCTTAAAATTCCTTCCTAAAATGGCCATAGAAGGACCTCAAATGTCTGTATTCGGAAATATATTAAAAGGGGTTTTATTAGCGTTAATATATATGGGTGTATCTTTTTTATTGTAAAATATAATTAATATTTTCTAAGAGTAAATTAATATGAACCAAAATAAATTTAAAGAATTCATTAACACCGTTTTATTAGTTTATTTTATTATTATTTTAGGTTTAACAATTTTTACTATTAGAAGACATAAAGTAATGGATATAGACGAAAAAGAACATTTTTATATTATGAGTCCGCGAATGAAATATTCAAGTTGTAAAGATAGTTGTTTATTAAAATATAATAGCGATAAAGATAAAATGAAAGTATGTAAATCATATTGTAAATGTAAAAATAAATGCAATATGTCATTTTCATCTAAAAAATGTAAGAAAAAATGTAAAGAGAAAAAACTAAATTTATATAGAGACGATGAAAGTAAAATGGAAAAAATAGAAATTAGAGATAAACTTAAAAAAGAAAGAAGAGAAAATAAGAAGAAACAAAAAATTAAAGAAATGGAAAAAGAAAGAGAATTAAAAGAAAAAGAAGAAGAATCTCAATCTAAAACTAAAGGATATTTAAATAGAATTGTGAATGAATATTTATCAGAAGAAGATAAAGAAAATATAGTTAATATGAGTAAAGGCACTAAAAAATTTACTAAAGATATTAAAAAAACATTCTCTAAATATTTTTAATTACCATAAATAAATTATATTGAATAATATTAAATGGCCAAATCTTCGAAAAAAACTTGTCCAATAGGTCTTATCTGTTTTGATACTAAATATATTATATTTTTATTCATTATTATTATACTCTTTTTTGTATATTACATACACACTCAAAATAAAAATAATCTTACTTCCCCATTTTATAGTCCAAATAATGCTAAATCTATAATTAATGATGTCGATAATGGCGAAGAAGAAAATTATAATACAAATAGACAAAATGTAAATAGACAAAAACAAAATCAAAATGTTAATAGACAAAAACAAAATCAAAATGTTAATAGACAAAAACAAAATCAAAATGTCGAATGTAAACCAGAAATAAAAAAAGTAGTAGTTCAAACACAAGATTCTTATTTAGTGAATAAGGATTACGAGAGAGTTATAAATCCACTTTTACCACCAGAAAGAAGAAATCAATATATAGATCCAAATTCAACTGTTATGGTTAGTCCCGGAGTTCCTATTAATATACCCACCAGAGGATATGCTGGAGGTTCTCAACAAATAGGTGCTTTATATAAACAAGACGCGAGCGATGAAACTATTAAAATAGGTGATAATAATGAACCTGTTATTTTACCTTTATTCGGTATGCCCACCCATAATGGTAGTAATAAATGGATGTATTATACTACTACTGACAAATTTAATCAAGTAAAATTACCAATTACTAATAAAAATAGACAATGTAATTTAGAACACGGTTGTGACGAATTATATGACGGGGACATTGTTACTATTCCGGCTTATAATGGAAACTTTAAAGTTAATAAATATGAATTCGATAAACCTAGATACATACCACATATTTTATAATTTTTTAATTTTTTTTAATTTTTTTATTTTATGTCTTTTTAAATTTTATATTTATATGTTATATATTAAGAATGAAAACATTAATTACTATATTATTCGTTATAATATTATATTTAGTAATTTATCTATCCAAAAATAATGAAAACAATATTATAGAAAAATTTAACGAAAACAATACAAATACTAACAACTTAGCTCCTAGTGATGACTTATCTAATATTATTAATAATACTCAAAATAATATAGTAGGAAATAATTTACTAAATGAAATAAATAATAGTAATAAACAAAATCCACAGGATTTAGTAAATATATGTAAAGGTGTAAAATCTGATATTGAAACCAATTTCTTTGTATTAAAATTAAATTTCGAAGAACTTAAAAATAAGGTTCAACCCACGATATGGAGAAATAGTGAATTTTGTATATATAGAATGGACCCTATTATGTCTACCAATAATCAACTAAACAATACAGCCGTATCGGAAAATGACTATTATTATTCTTTAGGTGATGTAATACTTTTTAAAAATTACAATAAATTCTTTAACAAACCTAAAACACCTAATATGTTTTGTAATGTTCCTATTCCAGAAATAAATAATAATGTTATTATAGAAAAAAACTTAGTACCAGGTATTTCAGAGAACTTTGAAAATAATGTAAATGGTAATGTAAAAACAACAAATGGTGGAAATATTGTAATGATGAATAATCTTAGTAATATAAGTAATAATAAACTTAGAGAAATATTTAAAGATGAAGATTTAGATAATTATAGACAACCCGGAATCAAAGGTTTAAGATTATTTGTTAAAAATGGTAAAAAACCAGTTTCTTTTACATTAAGAGCTATTATAAAAGGTTTGGACGCTATTCATTTATATATATGGGAACCTATTGCTCCGCAAGGATATGTTGCTTTAGGACATTATTGTACTTTAGGGAAAAATCCACCAGATGTTGATAAATGTAATATGAGGTGTGTTCCACAAAGTTGTGCTCATGAATTAAGTATTAGTCCAATTGATATAATTCAATCCAACGGAATAGAAGATCCATATGGTATTTATTTAGTATCTAATGGTAAATTCTTTAAAGGTGTAACTTTATTACCGGGACAGGATTATCCTATGTTAAAATCTTATGATCTTACGAATGAATGTATGAATGTGGAATTAGCAAGGAAGGAAGAAAAAGACTTTTTAATAATTCTTAAATATGAAAATATAAATGTAGAAAGTAAGAAATTTGTTTTAACGAATAATATAGGAGAAACATTTAAACATAAATTTGATGAATTTTTATTAAATAATCCAGATTTTAAACTTAATAATTCCAGAAATGTTCCACTTTATGACGATGAAGAATTATTACATAAAAGATATGAAATATCATTTGTCGTAAATAATAATAATGTTATTATTTCACTAAAATTAAGTTCACACTCTGATAAATATGAAGAAACACCTAACGAAAACATTCTTAATACATTAATAAGAAAACACCTCAAAAAACATAAAATAAAAATAGGTATGGATAAACAATATTATGACTTTTTACTTATACAAGTTGGAAGTATGGAAGCAGAAGATATAGTAGCACAAGGATATGATGAATATAGAGACCCTAGACTTGAAACAAATTCTAAAACAGCAGAGGACTTATTAAGAGGTAGGTTTCAAGAAGATAACGAGTTAGACGATTTTGTTACTATAGATTTTGATGAAAATAACTAAGATTATAATTATAAAAAATATTAATACTATAAAAATATTAATACTATAAAAATATTAATACTATAAAAATATTAATACTATAAAAAATTTTATTAAATATTTTCTAAAATAAATATCTAATAAAATATTAAATTTATGAACTCTGGAAAAGAATATTTAGTTAAAGGGAAAAATTATGTATCCAATTTATTAGATGTAAGTAAAGACAGTATAGCAAAAAAGATTTTTGATAATATTGTATGGGTATTTATAGTAATGGGTATGCTAACTCTTTTTTATATTGTTTATTTACTCAAAAAAAGTTTTAATGTATCCAATAAGATTAGAATTATTAATGATGAATATAAAGATTTTACTAAATTTGTTAATTTAGATACAAAATCTGAAAGTGGGAAAGAAGAAAAATACGACGAAATAGAACCAAGCAAACATACTCTTTGTGACGTTTATATTATATCTTCGGGCGGCTCCTATTTAGTAGGTTGGAAAATATTAGATTTTGTTAGTATGGAAATGGTTCTAACTTGTATAAAATATGGAGCCAGATATATTGAAATAGATATTAACCTAAATCAAAATAATCAGTTAGTAGTTGCTAACGGTATTAAAGAAGGAAAATGGATTTTAACATTTAATGAGATTGAATTAGACGAATTCTGTAAATCTTTATCTCTTAAAATGTTTAATAAAGATTATTTTATTAATAGTAAAGACCCTCTTATTTTATATCTTAATATAAATGCCCCTAAAAATCGTATGAATACTATTTACAAATATTTTTATCAAAATCTTAAAGCACATTTATTAGACCCAAAATATAATTTAGACGGAAAAGAAAATGTTTTAGACCTAACTTTAGATAAACTCTATAATAAACTTATTATTATATGTAATGGGAAAATAGTAGGAACTGATATGACTAAAATCGTTAATCTTAAATTAGGTAATAGAGTTAAAAGAATTACTTATGACGAAATGTTAGAAACAGACGAAAAAGATAGTATTGAATTTAATACTACTAACCTAACTATTGTAGAACAAAATTATTCTATTAAAGGTTTAAATGGTAATCCACGAAAAGCATTTGATAGAGGTTGTCAAATATTTGCTATGAATTTTCAAAGAGCAGATACCTATATGATAGAATATTTAAAAATGTTTTATGGTAAGAGTTTCCAACTTAAACCATTCGAATTTACTAGTTTTGCGAAAGAAGGTATGGTAGGATATGACCGTAATAAAATTGCTTTTTATCATAATGAAGGTGAATATGATAATATTGAAAAAGATTTACAAGAAGGAGCAAGAAAAAGTTCTACAGATAATAAATGTTGTCATTTAATATTAGATAGTGAAATGGAAGAACATTTCCCTAATAGTTCCAGAATAGAACTACAAAATTCAGTTAATCATATGGAAACTAAAATAAAACAATTAGGTGGGAAAATAGACCAAGAAACTATTGATATTGACTCTTTGGGAGTTAATAATGAAAAAAATATTGAAACTATTAAGAATTTTATGGATAAAAATTATATAAAAGGGAATGAAGAAACAAATAAGATTTTAGGTATTGATAGTGATAAACCAAAGGAAAAAAAAGATATTACATTTTTTGATACAATATTAGATACTGAAACTAATATTATAAAAGCAATTAAGTTAGTTTATTATTGTAAATATTTACAGTTAAACGGTGCTAAAACTGTTGTAGATAGTCATTTAAATCGGGGAGACCTTTCTGTAAGTAAAACAATTTATAATATAATAACAGATCAAAAATTAAAAAAACAATATGAAGATACATATGATAAAATTGTTACAGCAACAGCAGAAGAACAAATTATAAAAAATAAAGCACTAGGTGGAGAATTAGTAAAAACCACAATAGAAATGTTAAGAATTATTATAAAAGATAAATTAAAAACAAAAATAGATAATATATTTGTTAATCCCTTAAACTCAAATGGTAGTAATACAATAGAAGAAATTAAGGAAAAAATACTGACACAACCAAAACTAAATTTTATATCAGACGATACCGCAACAAGATCAGCAGAAGCATATAAAGCAGATTTAATATCTACAAAAAACACTGCTGACATAGCGAAAACTGAAATTATATCATCGGAAAAGGATAGACCAGTATTAGATATGGTTGCTTCTAATATTGTTACTGAAGTAAATGATAATTTATTAGAAATAGAGGAATTATATAGTGATTTATCAAATTATGAAGAAAAAACCGAAGAAGAACTAGAAAACTTAGAAACTAAATACTCACCTAATTATAGTGATATAATAATTAGTGAACCCGAAACTGCTTTTGTTATTGGCACCACTTCTATATCTGACGTAGAAGATTATTTATCTAGTATAACAAATACTAATATAAAAATATTAAAAGGAACTATACCACAAATTAAATTTATAGATATAATAAATGATACTTATAATACTTATGTCCCTTCGAAAAAAGCATCAAATGAAGATGATTTCTTCTATCTTAAATACTATGCGTTATATCAACATGTATCAAAGCAAGCAAGGAAATTATTAGAAGAAGAGAGAAAGAGAGAATTTGCGAAAGGCGGTTTTAAGGATACTTGTTTTGGATTAGAAGAGAATGATTGTACAAAGGCAAAATTATGTTTTTATGGGGAAAATAAAGGTGCCAAAATAGGTGAAAAATGTAAACCAAAAACCGCAAATGTCCCATTTTCCCATTTATGTCTACCGAAACACGAAATAAATAGAGATAATTGCTGCGGTCAAAGTGAATATAGTAATTTAGGTTTAAGAAGATTATATCACGAAATACATACCCAAAAGAATTTTATAGGAAAATGGAGTTCTCAGGGGGGTATAATTGAAATTCCAGACGAATTTAATGATAGGTGTGAATTTAAATTCACTACACCTCACGATAAAAAAGAATTTACTATGTTTATTGTAAATGAAAGTGGGGAATATATTTCAATGGGTATTAAAGATAAAGATACATATAAAGATAAATATTTTACAAATTATACTCACAACAACGATTCTATAAGGGCAAAGGGCACTTTTGTAGACCCTGAATTGAGAGAATTGGAAAAAAAACATAATTTACCTGAATTAGAATATCACGGTTTTGTTGATATGCAAATGGATAGTAATAACAGCGATGGTGAAGCAAAACCTAACGAAGAAGTGTTCCAAGGTTATAAAACAATAAAAGAAACGGATTTAAAATCTTGCCAATATAAATATGATAAAGATGGTGATAAAGATAATAAAGACGGTGAAGCGACTTCGACACATGATAATGAACCAATAACTAAAAATAATGACGCTTTTATAGGTAGATACCAATATTCTGAAAATGTTTATGAAAATAACTTAAAAAATAAAACCCCCAAAGGATATTATTCAAAATATTTAGAAAATAAATATGGTAATAATTTTAATCAAGCATTATATATAGGAGCAGATATATTACCGTCTGCCGAACAAGAAAGTATGAAATATTGTTATAAAATGATAAGTGCGGATTGTAATAATGATTTACAAAAGTTTTTTGGCAGAGAAATAAAAACTGAATTTGAACTAGTCCCTCCTACTGAAAGTGATATACAATTTGAACCTATTGCTCCCGGTTATATAGAATCTGTATTTGAAGGTTTTGAAAATAATAATAATAATAAAAATAATAATAATGAAAGCGAAGCACCTATGTATACAACTAAAGTAGTAGAAAATCAAAAACACGTTGATTATTTCCATATGAAATATGGAGATGAGCAGTATTGTTTAGGAACCGATGTAATACAATCTATGAAATGTGAAGACGAAGAAGAAAAAACAGGTTGCGGTTCGAATCAATTATATATGGGAAAATGTAAGCAATTTGATAAAGAAATTATAGATAATGACCAATTTCATTTTCAAATAAAACTAAATAAAGATAAAGATAAACAGAGAATTATGGAAAGGAAAAAACCTGCTAAGAAAATTGAAGGACCTGAAAAAAAAAGTTGTGAGGAACTAGAAGAATATAAAAAAAACACATACGCAAAAGTCGACGCAAGAAATAAAGAACAACCTAAAGATATTTTTTCTATTGGACACGACCACCAAGCTAATATTTATTACCTTGATAAAAAAAAACATAATAACGATTTTTTAAATGATTTTGAATTAGAAAATATAAAGGATAATCAATACCTTATTAAATCTGCAAATGACCCTTTAAAAGAAGAAAATCCACCTCCTTCTAATTGTGACCACGAAATAAATTCAGGAAGATGTTTAAGTATGCTTCCTTATTGTAAAGGAGATATGGAAGATAAATATGCGGAAGCATTTTCAGAAGGAAAAGATAAAAAACATATTTTCAAACTAAATGATACACATTTTGGAAATGTAGGATTTGTTGAATGTAATAAAGAAGACACCAAACAATTATGGAACTTAGATACAATAAAAAAACCAAAAGAAGAATATCCCGATATTAGATTATGTGTTAAACAAAAAGATACTAAGGGAACAGGAACTTGTATAGAAGAAATGGGTATAAAAGATGGTAAAATGGTTAAACTTACCTTTTGCCCTTCTTAAATAATTTATTTCATTTATTTTTTAAATAACCCTCTTAATTTACCTCTAATAGAATTATTTACGGCACTAATTCTATTTACTTTATTTTTAGTAGGTTTTTTCTGTTTTTTTGCTTTTTTATTATTTTCTTTTTTTTTTAAATTTTTTTTCCTAGTTCTTTCAACAACTCTTTCATATTTTTGTTTAGTTTTTTTCTTATTATTTTTATTATTTTTAACAATTTCACTGTAATATTTATTAACTTTACTTACTTTAGTAAAAACAATAAATGTATCAGGGTATCCATATCCACCAGGGACAATATAGTATCCTTTGGCCTTGGATAAATACATTCCTACTGAAGTAAAAAGAAAACCTAAATTTTCACCTTTAACTTTAGGTTTCGAAAATATTTTAATACCTCCAATTTCCCCAAATTCTTTGACCTTTAAACAAGTTTTTTGTAAATCATTGGGAACATATCTATTTGCCCACCCCCACCTCCAAGTTTCTGATTGTTTAGCATATGTCCCTATCACTTGAAACCTTGCTTCAAAAAAAACTTCTTTAGTTTTTTCGTCATACATATAAAATTTATTTCTCTCCGGATAGAATATATATCTATTAGTTTCTTTACCGAAACCGTATTCATTCATCATTTTATCTTGTGTTTTTTTCATATAATCTAAAGACTCATTCATAAATATTTTTTTTTCATCAGTTGATAAGATATTTTTTTTAGTATTTTTAGTATTTTTATCTCTACTAACAATTATTTTTTTTGACATTATTAATATTAATATATATTTTTATTTTATTATTTATTTAATTTATGTACTTTGATTATTTTTTTCCTCCTTTAATATATAATAATGTCTTTTAGTTCTAAATATTATTCACTAGATAAGGAAGTATTGTCAAATCAAAAAAATTTGAAAAATAAATATATTAGTAATGTAATTATTCCAGAACCGGAAATTTATAAAGAAGATAAATTCAATCCTTCAAATTATTATAGTAATTTATGTAATGTAAACGAAGATAATATTTTAGGTAATTTAAATAGTTGTTCTGATAAATTAAGAGAAAAATACGAATCTTCCGATTATATAGATAAAATTTCAAATAATAGTTTTATTTCACATATTTATGAAAGAAATAATGAGGAAATGAATAAAATACCGTTTGTAGATTTACATCATAATACTCAAACACAAAAGGGGAAATTTTTATTAAGAAATAGTTTATTAAATAAAATAGATGATATTGCTCATTTTGACGAGAATTTATTAGAAGAATTATATTGTAAGAAAAAACATAAAGATAAAATGGAATTATTAGATACTTTTTAATTATTATATACTTTTTAATTATATATATTTTTTTTTAACATAAAGAATTAGTTAGTTATATTTGATAAATGTATAAAATATTTTCATTTCTGTATAAACTAACTTTTTATTTTTCGTCTCCTACTGATATAGAATTAAATGAAGAAGATCATAGAAATTATGATTTAACTGGAAACAGATTAACATATATGCACGATTTGACTAAATACTTTGTTTGGAGAAAATATTCCCTTTATTTACTAATTCCATTTTTACTAACTAATATTATTCTAAATATTACTAATTATTTTAATGTAAAAAAAAATATAAAATACTACCAAACTTATAATTCTACCGAATATTTACAAGAAAATACTATAGGGTTTTATGAATTTGATAATATAAGAAACCAAACACAACATTTTATAGAATTACTAAATTCGGGAAAAACATTAGATTATATATTATTTTATAATATATTTAGTTCTGTATGTATTTCTATTGAATTATTACTAATTTGTATAGCTATTTATAAATCTAATACATGGTATAGTAGTAAAAAATGGATAAAATATTGTGCGTGGTTTTCATATTTTTGGATATATTGTATATATGTAAATCCAGTAATTCACTATTTCAAATTAGAAACACAATATGATAATAATAAAACTATCACTAACCAAAATTACTTATATTCGTATAGTTTTACATATGTTTTATATAACTTACTCAAAGAGATTATACCTTTAGGGTTATGTTTTTTTGGTTCTATGTTATGGTCAGTATCTAATATAAAATGTATTTTCCCACAGAGTATTTATATAGGTTGGTTATATAATTATGTAAATGTTATATTTTTTTTAACAACGGGAACTTTATTATTAATAATTAATCAGTTAATGAGTAATTCATTATTAAGTATTGGTATTTGTATTTTTATTTTAGGTTTGTATTTTACAAATTGGAAATATGGGAGAAAACTCAAATATTATTATCAAGATAGTGTTGAAGTGGTAAATTATCATTTTAAAATTAATTTCGTTAAAAATATAACTTTTAGTGGATATTTGATTTTATGTTTGGTTTTTATATTAATTTATGATAATCCACTTACACAAGGTATATATAAATTTTATAAAACAGATATGGCTTATTTTATTACCAAAATTATTTATAAAACTATATTTTATAAAGTTTTGTGTAGCGATATATTAATAAAATGGTTATTAGATGTAGAAAAATATAGAGATGCATATAAGGTCGAAATGAGGGGATTTTGTGATAAAATAAAGTATATAGAAAGACAGTTGTACGAGGACAGATATTATAATGTTTTATAAGAACTAAATATATTTTATGCTTTTGAAGTTGTTTTAGGACTAAAATATATTTCTTTTCTAACTTCTTGTAATCTGGTATATGAATTTAAAAATATTTCACTTGGTTGTTCTCTAACAATAAATCCTTCTCCTAAAAGACCATTAATAACTCTATTTATAAAAAGGTAGTATTCTATATTATTTATGTGTATAATGGCGTTATTTCTTTTAACTCAAGAATTATTAAACCCGGTATATCTTAATAATAAAAAATTAAAAATATCGTATGTGTTAGTTTCGTAATAAATAAAAAATAAATCACCATATAAATTTACTGAAAAAACATCTCCTGTTTTATATGTAAGTTTATATGTATTTGGACTAAATTCACTTAATAATTTATTTCTATCAAGTTCTTCATTATAAGGTATCATACTGTCAATTATAAATTTAACTCTAACCGAAATAGAATTATATTTTTGTTTTTTTAAATATTTGGCATTTTTATGATTTTCCAATCCTTTTGTTAAATCTTTAATAATTCTTTTTTCTATTTTATTTCCGCACCACCCTTTAAATTTTTTTTATTTTTTTTATTTTTTTTAGATAATTAATATCTTTTAATATTTTTTTTGTTTTTATCATTATTATATAAAAATAAAAAATTTTTTTTTAAAATAAAATATTTATTCGACATAATAATCGTCTATACCCATTATACATTGTATAGAAGTATGTTCAAAATCACTTTCTAATTCTTTTACTTCTCCCCAACTTGCTCTTGAACCAATATGATTATTCCCATATGTAACTTCATATGTATTCAGAAATTTACTTTTAAATATAAAATCAATACAATCATAAAATACATCATCATCCTCTCCGTTATAAGTTGTATATATATCTCTATTTAAATCATATCCAATATTATATTTTTCGAGTGATTTTAAGAAATTTCTCATATATTTTTTTATATCTTTTTTAATGGGTTCTTTTTTACTATCATAATAATCTAAATCTGGATTATATATATTAATATTTAGATCTGTACCTATAATAAAACTATAATTATTATCTTTATCTACTTTACAAAAACCTTGAATAGCAGTAATAATAGAGTTATATAAATTTTTAATTCTTTTACTTTTATATTTAGTTAATGGACTTGGTATAAGTCCATGTATTGAAATAACTATATATTTTTCTCCTGTTTTCTTATCTTTTAATAAAAGCCAAGGTGAAGAACGATATTTTAGTTCTTCATATTCATAAGTAGAATAGTTATTTATATATTCAAATCTATTAGTATCATAAACAACCATACATCCATGCTCTATTTTTTTATAATTATTTGATAGTCTACCATCATTATTTATAAGATAATCGGTTGAACCGGTTCTATTATAAACGTATCCGTATTTTATTCCGTTAATATTTATTTCCCCTTCATTATTTCCATAGTGTTCTACTTCTTGTAATGTATACAAATCATATTTAATGTCTTGATTATTTATATAAGTTTTTAAATCTCTTAAAGTATCTTTTGATGAAATAAAACGATTTTTTTTATCTATATCTTCCCCGTCATAATATTCAACACTACTTATATTATGTTGACAAAAACTAAATTTATCAGTCATTTATTATATAAATATAAAATTATTTTATTCATTTAATCTTTCTTAAAAACAAAAACGTCCTTCGATTTACTATTTATAGTTTTACCTTTATTCTTTATTTTCCTATCTATTTCGTCTAATAAATTAATAGTTTTATTCAAATTTTGTTTTCTAGGAATTTCATATGTTTCTGTTTTTTGAATAGGTTTAGTTTGAACTACTCTATTAGTATCCTGTAGAATAGAATTATCTATCATATTCAATACATTGAATTTATCTTCCATTTTTAACATTTTTTTTTCTTCTTTTAATTTTTTCTCTAATTTTTTCTTTTCCATTTCTAATGCTTTTAAATCTTTTTCTCTTTTATATCTTGGTTTTTTAGGTTCTCTATCATTTATAAGGTTTATATCTGAGAATTTAGTAACACAATATGTAGTATCCTGCTTTATTCTACTATTAATAATATCATTCTCTAAATTCTCGTCTTTTTTCTTCTCTTTATATATAATATTTATATTAGCACATGCTTGTATAATTAGGTGATATTTTTCATAAATGGGGTATTTATTTAACATCTCATTATTAAATTTAAATTCGGGTGATAGAATTTGTATGGCATTTATAAAAATATATATTCTCTTTCTTTTCTTAGATAAAGTATATTTATATTTATAAAATTCCATTAAACTCCTTATTTGTTTATTAAGTTGTTCATTATTTCTTTTCATTGTTTCTAATAAAATAATTTCCCAAAATATCCAGATAAAATCTTTTTTACATTTATTTTCGATGCCGACTATTTCTCTTAATCCACAATCATATCTACCATATTTCTTTATATTTATTTTTTCCCATTCTAATATCCATGATAACCAATATAGTGCTTGATTAATATTATAATGATTATCTGAAATATTATAGGAAAATTCATTAGTAATAATAGTCATTTCTTGTGGGTCATTAGGTGTTAATATTTTTAAAGAAGTAGAATAATCTTTGGCTCTTAATTTAGATTCAAAAAAATTTTTACTGAAATCATTATTACTTATTTTCTTTAATGGAATAGGTTTGCGCATTTTAGTAGAATTAGTTATCATGCACACTAATTCACAAAAATGATTCCTAACTTCTTGTGAATTTCGCATATCTAAAAAGTTTTTCTTAAAATCTTCTTCCTTACTTATCCTTAAGAATTGATTTAATCTTATAAAAATATGATACGGTATATATGGACTATTTGAATTAATATATTTTGCATAATATAATATAATACGCTCCCATAAATCTTCAAAATAACCGGATATAACTGCTTCCACGCACCATACACATACCTCCTCTAAACTGGATTCATCTATTTTTTTGAATAATATATCTAAAACGTCTTTTTTTAAATAGTCTGAATAAGTTTTCTTATGAAAATCATTGGGTTTACGTGTATCATTAATAATAAAGTTTTTTGGAACATCCATTTACTTATTTTAATATTTTTTTTTTACATTTTATTTTTATATTTTTATATTTTTATATTTTTATATTTTTATATTTTTATATTTTTATATTTTTATATTTTTATATTTTTATATTTTTTTTAAATATTTTATATTTCGTCAATCTCTTTATTATAATTCTCTATATCATATCTACAAATAGGGCATTTAGTATTTGTTTCTAACCATTCGTCAATACATTTATAATGAAACTTATGACCACAATTTATTTTTCTTACTATTTGTGAATTACAAATATCTTCGCAACATATTATACAATAAGAATTATTTTCTCCTTTATATACTTCTAACTCTGTGCTGTTATTAACATCTTGTAATATTGTTTTAACTTCAACATCCATCATTTCTTCAAAGTCTTCTATTTCAACTTCTTGAATGGGTTGAATACCTAAGTTATTTGTGAAATATATATTATTATGTATTTGTCTTGGTCTATTTGTTTGACTACTCGATTGTATATTTGAAGGGAAATAATTTTGTATATGTGGTCTATTTCTTAAAGTGTAATTATGTATTTGAGCGCTTGGTAGTTGAATATTACTTTGAATAATAGGTATTTGCGAAGGAATATGCGGAAGTTGTCTAAAATTTCGTTGAATATATGGTATACGAATAGGTTGGGGTAGATATCTTGGAAAAGGATTTATATTTATATCATTACTTATATCATTACTTATATTTACATTTCTTATATTTGTATCATTATTTGTATATCCAATAACATTTTGAACACGTCTATAATTTAGTAAATCCATATTTGCTACTTCGGTACGATTGATATTCGAAGGTTGTCTAATTTGTCTAAATTGAGAACCATAATAATCTCTTTTATCTTGTTTACAATATTTACAATTAGTTAGTAGAATATAATTTATATTTGGATCATAAATATGATTTTTATAATGAATATATCTTTCATAGTTCACACTTAACATATTTATTATATAACAATAAAATATAATAACAGTGTTTTGGGTTATAAAATTTATAAAGAATTAAAGTTTTTAATATATTTGTAAGATTCTTTTAAAAAATATAAGGAATTATTAAGATAATTCTTAAAACTACCAGACATATTTTTTTTATGATTAGAATTAATATTTTCTATAACTATAAACTCCTTTAATAAACTATTTTTCAAATCTCTTTTAAAACTTTCAGTATGCTTAAAATAAGTATCATCAATATCTAATTCATTAAAACTCATTTCCCCTAATGTTTCATAACTATCGTAAAAAATTTCATTTTCTTCTTCTTTGTCTTCTTCGTCTTCTTCTGTCTCTAAATTAAAATTAAATTGTAATCCTAAATCTATATCACTATCGTTTATAGTTTTATTATTTACTAGTTGGTTATTCATATTAGTATTTTCATATAACTGATAAGAACTATTTATAAATTTATTTTCATTTGATGGCAAAGAAGGGAAATAATCTAAATTACTAATCTCCATTAAATTATTTTCCCTTTCATTAAAATCGACATCTCTTAAAAGCGTATGATCAAAAAACTCTTCCCATGAAATTCTCTCTTCTGGATCTTTTTTTAATAAAGAATATAATAAATTTTGACAATTTATACTTAATTTAAACTTACTTGGAACTTTAACTACATCATTTTCGATTCTTCTTATTAATTCATATATATTTTTAGATTTAAATGGTGTATTACCAACTAACATTTCATAAAAAATAATTCCAACAGACCATAAATCCGATTTATAATCATATTTTTGACTTTTCATTATTTCTGGCGCCATATATAAAGGACTACCGCATATGGTTTGTATTAATAAGTCATTGTCAAAATATCTAGCGAAACCAAAATCTGTAATTTTTATATCTCCTACGTCTGTTATTAAAATATTTTGTGGTTTTAAATCCCTATGAATAATATTATTAGATAATAAATATTTTAATCCTTCTGATAATTGTTTAAGATATTTTACTGCGTATTTTTCTTTAAGGGGTCTTTTCCTTAGAAAATTAGAAAAATCCCCCCTGCTATAATAATCCATTATCAAATAAACATTTTCTGTATTTTCATCTATAATAGTGTCGTATAATGTTATAATATTGGGATGTTTAAGTTTCAACATAATATCAGTTTCTCTCTTAAACATCTTCTTATGTTTATTCAAAGTATCTAAAGTTATTTCCTTTATAGCAACCTGTAATTTAGTTATATTGTTATATCCTTTATAAACTGTGGAAAAAGCCCCTTTCCCTATTCTTTTTTTATATATAACATAATTCTGTACTTCAAAGGTTTCCTTAGAATGTTTATTCATTTTATTTTTTCCTATTATTATATATTATTATTTAAAATAAAAGAATAATTTTTAAATAATATGGAACAACAACATAATATTTTAATATTAAATGAAGATATACTGAATATTATTTTTATAAATTTAACACTTATAGAAGCACGAAACTTATCTCAAACTTGTAAAAGTCTTAAAATGATATATAATAATTTATACAAATATAATCAATATATTCCTTTAATAAATAAAACACAAAAAGAATATGAAAATATACTAAAAAATGAAATACAAAAAGGATTTAGATATATGGAAATAAACAATAAAGTATTTAAAATTATAAATATTTTAGAGTATTTTAATTCCGGATTTAATATTATATTAACAAATGGTTTTATAATAAATATTAATAATTATATTAAAATATATGGATATAAAAATATAGAAAAAACAATTAATATCGATAATATTAAACTAATCAAAAAAAGTAAATTTAATTATAAATTAAAACCTATTTGTATTAGTAAATATAATTAGAAATATATTAAGCACTCTCAACTGGTGCTACCGGAGTAAAATGATGCGCTAAATACTTATTAAGTTCAACAAACGTAATAGTCTTAATTGGAGACATATTAAGAACCTTTCCCAATTGTTTATTTGGTTTAAATTGTCTTCGGTTAGACTCATCTTGGAGTTTATCAGTCTTAACACGCCCCGAAACTTGTTTCATTGCCTCTGCCTTAGTAAGTTGAGTTCCACTAGAATGACCTAAATATTTAAGCAGTTCAGGAGTAATATTCATTGGGTCGTGCATAACAGTATGTTTCTTAACCTTTCTTGGTTTACATGCTTGTTTAAAACCTTTGGCGAGATCTTTCACTTTAAGTTGAAGTTCTTTCGCATTACCATTTATATCGGAAATACCCGAGTAAATGCTTTTAAATTGTTCCTCAATAGTAGGAGTAGTAGGGGCAGTAGTATCAGTCATTTTATAAATTTAATATCGGATAAATCTTTAAATAATTTTAATTCTTATATAAATTTATATAAATTTTATTTTTTTAGTTTTAAACTCCTTAATATTTTGTTATTTATTTGTAAAATAATCCCCTAATAATTTATTTAATCTATCAAATGTATCAACTTGTAATAATAATTGTTCTTTCATTTTATTCATTAAAGGTATTAATTCTTTAATTTTTTTCATTTTTTTATTACTTTTCACTTTTTTTTTAAGTTCACTTTTACTATAAATATTATTTAACACTTCTTCGTTTTCAGGTATTTTTTCTTCTATTTGTTGTGTATTTGTACCTCCTTTTAATATTCTTTTATGATTTTTTTTTAATTTATTACTTTTAAATTTATTATTTTTAGATTTATTATTTTTAGATTTAGTTATTTTTTTAGTTATTTTACGCATATTTTTTTTCATTTATATTTTACTTAGATTAATTTTTCAAATTAATTCACTAATTAACTTAGAGTTTTTCTTTATACCCTCATTACAAGTATCCATTTTTTCTTGTGTTTCATATAATATTTCATTCTGCTCATCTATTTTTTCATTCATTTTATATGCTATTTTTTTCATTAAAAATATTTTATCTATAATAATATCGTCTGAGTCTTTTTCACCTGGATTTATATTATCCTCCGGATTTATAGTATTATCCTCCGGATTTATATTATTATCCTCCGGATTTATAGTATTATCCTCTGTACCACCACCAAAATTAGTTATTCTCTGTTCCTTAAATTTTAAAGGGTTTGTAAAACGATAAAATAAATTATTAAGTCTTTTTAGTATTTTTTGGGATATAGAATTATTATGTTCTATATGTTCTAATCCGTTATAAATTTTATTTATTTTCCCCCCTTGATTATCTAATAGTTCATAATTTATTTTCATTTGAGAAAGGTTTTTATCAATTTCTTCTTCTAATTTAGACATATATTCTATTTAGAGAATATAATTCTGCTTCTTACATCCCACATAATTTTCTGTATTAAACTCAACTTATCCTCTATTTCTGTTATTTTTATATTAATATTATCTATTAGAAATTGGTATTCTTCTGCTTTATAGGCACTATACATTCTATTTAATTCTGAAACATCTTTTTTTTTAGTTTCTAAATCTTTAACTAACTCTTTCCAATAAGTTTCTATACCCGTTATTGATTCTTTAAAACAATTAGCGTCATACTTGGGGTTATCATTATTATTACTATTACATATAATACTATTAGAAGTAATAGTGGTTCCAATACCTGTAAATGAATTTAAATTTAAATTACTCATTTAATTTTAAAAATATTTTATTTTAAAGAATTATTTCATTTTATAGAATTATTTCATTTTATAGAATTATTTCATTTTATAGAATTATTTCATTTTATAGAATTATTTCATTTTATAGAATTATTTCATTTTATAGAATTATTTCATTTTATATTTTTATTTGTTTGTAAATTATATAAATGATACTCAAATTTAATTTTATATTATTGAATACTTTAATACTTGTTGTATTGAGTTTTATTATTTACAATATTTCCAAAGATAAAAAAGCACCAAAAATAATTAATAATATCCGGGAAGAACAATATAGCATACTTAAAGCAGTTGGTATTGCTTTTTTAATAGTAATCCCATTAATATTTATTCAAATATTTTTTAAGAAGAATATTAATATTGCCGGTATAACAGGAGCAATTAAAATATAAATATTTAAAGATTTTTTACATATTTAAACGTTTTTTATATAATTATATTTAAAATAAAATGGACTTTCTTATATCTATCTCTAAACTATTTTTAATGGCGGGTATTTATTCGTTATTATATAAACCAATTACTAATTTATTAATACAAAATGATAAATTTAATTCATGTTCACAAAATCGTAAGAATTACATAGTTAAAAACTTAATAAAAACAGGTTCTATGTTTATTATATTTCTAAACTTTATTTATATAATTTATCCTACTAATTTTAATTCTTTTTTAACAAATAAGATAATAAGAAATTATGGTGCGTTATATGTTGGGAATGATTTAGGTGGTTTAATAATGGTAAAAAAACTTCCTAAAAGCACTAAAACTCATCATATAATTACTTTATTTTTATATGGGATAGTTGCTTATTTCGATGTAGAAAAAAATGATATAGTAAGAATGATTACAATTTATACAGTATTTTCATTTATTCCTTATAGTGTTAATGGATTTCTTGCTATGCGATTTTTTATTAATAAAGATACTAAAGATAAAAAACAACTTTTACTAAATAAAATTATAGATATAAATAGAATATGTGCGAGATATACTTATATGATTACTTGTTTATGTAATTGGTTAATACATTTACTTTATTTCGCCAATAAATTTATTGTATGGGATTTCAATATATTACATATCTTATATATGTTATTTTTGATACCTATTATTAATGACGATTTAGTATTACTTAGTTGGTTGAATAAAAAAATATGTTAAAAAATAAAAATATGTTTATATAATAAAATGAAAAATACAAAAACTAATACAAAAAAAAAATTGATAAGAAAAAAAACTAAAAAACATTTAATATCAAATAACAAAGATATGAACAAATCAAATGATTTAGTCAAACATAAAACAACACAAAGGGATTTTCGAACAATCTTAGCAGGTTATGTTCGTTCGGAAAACTATAATAGTATTCCTGAATGGTTAGAGATGTATAAAAGTGAGTTTCCAGGTCCATTGGATAAGGATACACTCAATTCTTTAGTATCCCATATTCAAAATATTGAATTTCGAAACAAGAAGGAAATGGAACTTTATTTATCAATAGTTCTTAAAGATAATACACCAGCAGACTACAACGAAACTACATATACTTCTTTTATTAAGGTATATAGTGATATTAGATATATTGATGTAGATAAAGTTAAAGAATATTTAGGTTTTATGATGTTAAATGATATTAAGATAAAAAGGCGAACATTAGCTCCCATTTTGGAGATGTGTCAAACTGTTTCAGACCTAACATTCTGTCTTAGTATTTACAATATCTCTAAAATAAGGGACTTAGAACTTTTGGATGAAGATTATATGAACATTCTAAAGGTAGTTGGAGAAAAAAAAGATATATTTAATACTATAACAATTATGGATGATATGACAAGAGTTCATTATATAATCAATCAGCAGTGTAAGTTAGTTCTTGATACAGTTTTTCCAAAGAATACAGACACGGGTGTTAATTCCGAAGGAAATGTTGAATCTGAAATAGATATTCCTATTAGAAAAATTCCTGAATTTTCTTTCACAACTAAAGACATAACTGTTTTCAGCGATAAGATTGAAACACACGTTGGAAATATTCACCCAAAAAAGAAAAAGGTTCTACTTTTATATAGGAAGTTCTTAAACAAGAACATCAAAAACTATGATACAGTTATTGACGGAGCAAATGTCGGTTTCTTCAAACAAGGAGCAAATTCTGGAAAGGTTCTTAATTTCCGGCAAATATCTCTCTTTGTAGATAAGGCGGCAAGTTTAGGAAGAAAAGTTCTTCTTATTTTACACGAAAGACATATTAGAAACATTAGTAAGTCAGACTCTGAAATTCTTTCTTATATTAAATCAAAGGTGATACATTTCTTTAGTCCTCAAGGAATGGATGACGATATGTATTGGCTATATGCTTCTATATATAATCCAAAAGCAAAAATTATTACCAATGACGAAATGAGAAATCATATAGTCAATATTTCAGTAGGTGATATGTTTACGGAATGGAAAAAATATAAGGTTATCAAATATAATATTATAAAAGACGAAGTAATGTTACATATGCCTTGTAAATATATGATTAGACCAGTTATGAAGGGTGGTGATATGATACTTCCATTTATGGATGAGGAAAGTAGAATTTCGTGGAAATATTATTCTTATTAAAAAATAAAATATTTTATATATATATATGGAATATCCAAGAAAATTATATTTAATTAACGAAGATTCAGAATCAGAAAAAAGTAGTTTACAAAAAACAGACATATCTAATTTACCATTTTATGAACTTAATTTTTTTTCTACACATAATTCAGCAATTCATGATTGTCAGATTGGTTGTAATTCAAATATGGATCAAATTAAAAGATATTTAAAATTTATAGAATTTTTTCCAATATGTATTGAATTAGATTTAATTAATACTGATAATACTGATAATGGTATTTTAATTGGGCATTTGACCAAGAATAACATGAACCAAATCTATTGTTACACTGTAATAAATTCTATATTAAATGACATAGGAACCTTTTATCCCCTTGTTATAGTTTGTGATAATTCAACTTTGTATAAGAGAATCAAGATTCCAAGAAATAAAGAAGAGGAAGATAATCTTGCTACTGCTATGGAGTCAGTATTAGAGAGGTGTAAACGAATTTTTGACAGAGATAAAATGGTTCCAAATAAAGAAATGGAAAGTTCAACACCCCTTAGTGAATTAATGAATAAAGTTTTATTTAGGTTTAAAGATAAAGATAACCAAGCCAATATAACTGAACCAATGGGAGTTACAAAGGCCATAAATGCAGGTGTACTGTCTGAGAAAATTAATGTTCAAATTAAAAAAATAATGGTTGATGAGAAAATAACGGCGCTGAAAAACAAAGCAATAATAAGAACATATCCAAAAATGAGTAGGGGGTTATTTGCTTTTAAAGAGGTAAAGAGAAGATTATCTGGTGGTATAAGCAGTACTGGTGATAATGAAACTCTGACACAATTAAACAAAGATTTTTCAAAGCATATTTTTTCACCGAACCATAGAATAAATTTTTTTTCATTTAACTCATACTCTATAGAAGATCCTAATATGCAAAAATTAATAAAAAAATTTGCGAATCTTTATAATAACCTTAATGAGTTGCCTGATACTATTGATGTATCTGTTGGTGGAAATGTAGAGAATCAAAATCTAGTATGGAACAACAGAAATATCAATCAACAAACTCTATCAACCCCCCCCCAAAATATGGACGAAAATTTCGTACAGGTCAAAGATACCGAAATATTTCGTATGTTAGACCTCTACGAAGATGATGAAATGGATGACCCCCTCCCCCCCGACCCAATACCAATAGTTGCCAATAATGACCCCCTCCCCCCCGACCCAATACCAATAGTTGCCAATAATGACCCCCTACCCATAGGAGAAAAAAGAGTATCTAAGGTAGGAGGAAGTAAGAAATATAAGAAAAAGACAAAAAATAAAAAGACAAAAAATAAAAATAAAAAGACAAAAAATAAAAATAAAAAGAAAAAGAAAAAGAAAAAGACAAAAAAGAAAAAGAAAAAAATAAATTTATTCTAAATTTTAATACTATATTAAAATATTCATAATAAATAATGAGTTGCTTTAATTTAATCAAAACTTATTTAAAAAATTTTTTTAGTTGTAAAAAAGAAAATGAAGAAACAACAAATCAACAATTACTTAATGAGGTTTATTATAATGAAATGTATGATAATGATATAGATAATAATGAAGAATATATTTTATATAAGGAAGATAAGAATTTAGATATAATAAATAATGAAAATTCAGATTTAGATATATGTACTGAAAATTTATATGATAATATGTAATTATTTTTTAAAAATTGATTTTTATAATAAAATATTATAAAAATAAATGACGATAGAATGTGATAAATGTAAAAAAACAAACTCTATAGAGTCTAATTTCTGTTGTAGATGCGGAGTTTCACTAAATCAAAAAGTTAAATGTCCTATTTGTTTAGAATTAAAGAAAACAACTATTTTAATGTGTGGACATACAGGTTGCGAGGAATGTTTAGAGAGAGCGTATTCTATTAAAAAGGAATGTTTTATTTGTAGAAAACCTCTAAATAAATGTGAAAAATGTAATTCATTTAGAGTTTTAGATACCCTAGAAAAAAAGGAATGTTTAGATTGTAAACATATTACTAAGATTTTAAAAACAGAAGAAAAAAAGAAAATCGTATGTATTGATTGTAAATCAACACGAATTCTTTATAATAGTGGAGCAGATAATTGGTCTTGTTTAGACTGTTTTAGTAATTTCAGTATTAAAAATAATATTGCTTCAATGGATAATATTTCTATCACCACTAAAATATGTTCATTATGTTGTTCAAATGATATAGAATATAAGGAATTTGAATATAAATGCCTAAATTGCGGACAAGAAAATACTAAACTTAAACATATTACATTAGAAGAATATTCACGTTTAAAAATAAAAACTAGAGAAGAAGTTAATAAAAAAATAGAAAAACTATATAGTTGTACTGAATGTAAATCTAATAATATTTGTAAGTTAGTAAATTTAAATGATCCATTGGAAGAAATATACTTCTGCAAAGGATGTAAAAAATCGAATGTTAAAATTATTGAAAATGTATAAAATATTGTTTATATTAAATATTTTTTAGTTAAAAATATTGTTTACTTCAGTATACTAAATATTTTTTAGTTAAAAATATTGTACATCATAGTCCTATAGTTTTTAACTGCGTTATCAATAGTATCTGAATATGTTTCTGGTTCTGGTTCAAATTCTTTAGGAATTTTTATTAATTCTAAATCATTAAAATCCATTTTACTAAATATTGACTCTTCGTTTTTAAAATAAATATTATGTTTCTTTAATGCGAATATATAAAATCTTTCCATAATTGCGAGTAATTCATTAACTCTATTACCATTTTTCCCATAATCAATCATATCTTCTATATTACCTAGTATTAAATCTTTTATTTTATTTATATAATATACAATTACATATATATCCCGTAAATATTTTATCTTATTTGTTTTATCTTCTGATAAACAACGACTTGGTGAAGGTCCATTGCTTTCAGTTGGGCAATCATAAGTTTCTTTATCAATTAAGCAAGTTGAACTTGGTTCAGGACTTGGACCTGGACTTGGTTCGGGACCTAAACAAGGTTCATAAGTATCTGTTGATTTTAAATTATCTTTTTCTACTTTGTGTATTAAATCCATTTCTTCTTCTTTTAATTTTTGTATTTCTTTAATTAGTTCACTTATATTACCAGGAGGACAAGGCGCCGGAGCACATTCCTTCTCTGCATCTGTATATTTATTATGGTCAAATATATCAGTTGAAGCACCAAACCCTACAATACCACTGGTTTTTATTGTTGATTTAATAGTTCCTATACCATATTTCAATAATTTGTCGTTTGATAGGTTAAAAATATCAATATCGTTATCAAATATATATGATTCATTTACTAAATTCAATATCTTACAATAATTCAATATAACAATAATATTAATTTTATGTAATAGACTTGTTGACATATTATCCTTTGTTTTGGAAACATAATCTCTGAAAAATGGACATAAATTATTAATTTTTTCCACAATAGGACTCTTATATATTAAACAAGTTTCATTTTGATAAATACCTAAATCACCATAAGATTGATAATTCTCATAATAATACATATTTTTTTCCATAAAATCATTAAATATTTTAGCAATATTTTTATCATTCTTTTCTTGTAAATACTCTTTTTTGGTATCGTCATATCTTTCTAAATTAAGTTTATTGTCTAAAGTAGAATTATATGTCATTATAACAGGAACTCTCTTTGTTATATCTATTTCCGGAAATTGCGGATTTAAACTTCTTAATTCTTGTAGTATATCAAATGTTGGGTCTATTTTCTTCAATTCTTCTTGTATATGATATGGAAATTCACTATTCTCGTCTAAATTATAATAAATATGTTTTAACCTCATAATTTCCTTTCTATCTACATAATTATTTAAAACACCTAAATTACCTCTATACATTAACAAATTATCAGTAATATTATTAAGTATTTTATCTTTTTCGATTCCATATTTATTTAATAATGAACTAATCTTTTCTAATAAGTTAGGATTAATATATTTTTCTTTTACTATCCCAGATAATGAATCCCCGAATTCTTCTTCATGGAAATATGGAATTATTTCAACTTTGAATTTTTTTACAAAATCTGCAGTCGCATTTGGGAAATCTAAAGTTATTTTATCACTTAAATCACCTAAACTAAATAAAGTATTAGTAAACATTACTTCTGTATCTAAATCACTAGGGAGAGGTGAAATACTATTTGATTCTGTTAAATTACAATTATATATTTCTTGTTTATTATCATTTATAAGTTCCACATTAATATTATGTTGATAAACATTTTTCAATTCTACATTCTTATTTCTATTATACCAAGTAGGGAAAACACCAACATCTATAGACCTAAATTCTGTTGTATCTTGATATTTAGGTGTAAATACCCATTCTGAGTTTTCTACAAATAAAGATTCCTGATATTTTTGTTCTCCAACCCAACTATATATAAAACCTCCTTCATTTTTCCATAATTGGAATTTTTCTTTTATTTTATTATAAATTATCTCTAAGTTATTTGTGTCATTATAAAATCTATTTTCGTCAAAATCATCTTTAATAAATGTAACATTTGACCTATTTAATTTAGGTGGTAAATTTTTGAATACTATTTCCGAAGTTTCTGTTAAGGTATATTTGGTAATTTTTTTACAATTATTATTAATTGATTCTGGATAATATTTATTTGAATTCTGTGTTTTAAATTTCATCTCTAATGTATTTAATTCTATATTTTTCACCCCTTTTGTTCTACTATTCTTAAATAATTCATATTGTATTATATTATCCATATTTTCTAAATCATCCATTTCAATCCCCCACTCTAAATAAGAAGGTTTTAATTTATCCTCGTCATATATTCGAATAGCTAATCTTAAATTATCTCTAGATTTTCTTCCATATAATTCGTTAAGATCATAATCTCCTTCTAAATTACCAATATATCTAAGTGTTGGAACTGGTTGGATAGTATATTCTGCGTCTAAGTTACAACCTAATGTATCTAATTGAATAGTTGAAACACGATTTGCTTTTATATTATCTACATTAAAATCTTCTATAATATTATTTATTTCAATAGGTGAAACAGTTCCATTATATAAAACAGAATTACTATTCAGTTTTATGTTAAAACTAATTTCATTTTCATTTGATATTAATAATTTATTATTGAAAGTATTTAATATAGAAGGACAAGGTCCTGGACTTGGACCTGGACTTGAACCGGGGCATAAATTTGTTTCTTCTATTATTTCATCATTAACTAATATTTCTTTATTTTCAATATTATCATAATTAAAATTAACTCTATAATCAATATTAATTATATTATTATTAACAGAATTTTCTTTATCTAACTTAAATTTACCTTCTAATGTAATATTAGACTCTCCTTCTTTCAATTTAATACCATTATTTACCATTTGTAATTTATTTCTACAATTATTTACTTTTTGTAATTTATTTCTACAATCATAAAATATGTCTTCCCAATTCAATCTATATGTTGGGATTTTTGATTCTTTTATTACTAAAAAATTATTCTCTTCATTCCCATTTACTAATTTAATATAAATACTATTGGTTTTATATGGAACTCTATATTCAAATTTATCACTAATTACTAATCTTTCATTATTTATATATAATGTGGTAGGTTTAGTAATATTAAAATATAAAATCCAATAAGTTTTTTTCTCTAAATTAATACTTAAATTATCTGCTAACTTATAATATTTCATTTTATAACTAAAAGCAACTAACTTTTTATTTTTATTATCTTCTAAATAATCATTATTCATAAAAAACTTAGACAATTTTTCATTTTTTTCTTCATCGTCTTCTAATTTGTATTTTATAAATAATTCTTCTTTATCTTTATCTTTCTCTTCTAAATTTAAGGTATTTTCCCCTAATTTAGTGATTAATTTATCATAAAATAATTCTAAATTATTTTTTACTAAGTTTTCATAATCCTTATCTATTTCTATTGCTGTTTCTTTATTATAATTGTAAATATCTATTTTATATTTTACTAACCTTTCTTCGTAGTTAAATATTTCATTTATATCAGGAGATGGAGATGGAGATAAATCATTTTTAGTATATCTTTCAATAATATTATTATCGTCAAAATAATATTGTATATTTTCTTTATCAAAAATCTGGTATGGATAAATTTCGGAATATTCTCTAACACCGTCTTTTTTATTATTTTCACTATTTATTAATGTATCATAAGTAAGTTCCATCATTTCCATATCTTTTTTAGGTACATTCCATATAATCCAATATATTAATTTCGGTGGTGTATTACCTAAACTATCACCTATACCTAAACCATTATAATATTCGGTTAATCTGTAGTCTCTAAATACTATCGCAATATAATCATTTCTAGCTAAAGGAAAAGAAACAATATTTTTCCATAAAATCTTAGGTCTAGTTTGTAAATAATTATTATTTAAAATTCTTTTATCAATATCAATTCCTCTTTCTTCGCCTAAATAATCGCCACTAACTATCATAGGTTTAAATTTACTAAATTCACCTTCTAATTTTTTAAAATCTTCATTTTGTTTATCTTTATATTCATAATATAAATAAGAAATATATTCATTATATTTATTCTGTTTATAAAAATTAGTATCTAAATTAATTGTTTCAAAAGTTATTTTTTTTTTATAGTTTTCATTTGAATCATTATGAAAATATTTAATAACATATTTATTATTTACAGTTTCCTTACTAATATTCAAATAAGTATTTATAAATTCACCAATTTCATTCATATTATTTAAATTACCTAAATATCTATGTCTGCTTCTTACAATTGGTTGTCCATCTCTTATAGCAGGAAATCGAGGAATATCAATAAATAGGGAAGCTATTTGATTTTCTTCTTTAAATTCTTCAACTTTTAATCGAATTTCATATTTTAAATTATCTAAATTAATTTGATTTAAATCTATTTCCCCATTAATATCTTCATATTTTATACCTGTAATATCTAAATCTAATTTTAAATTATTTATATAATGCTCATTAAACTTATTTATAAACTCTTCTAAATAAAAATATGTTGGTTTTTTTTTGATAAAACATTTATTATTATAATCATTTGTGTCTTCTCTAAAATAATTTAAAGGCATACAAGTATCTTCATTTTGTGGTATATCTTTATAAAAATCAGATTTCATTATTTTATTATTATTTGAAGAATCACTTTGAAACCAATACCTAAGTCTTTCTCCATAACTATCTTGTTTTCCATCTTGATTTTTCATTTGATACATTTCTTTACCAATTTTTTCTTTATCACCTTTCAAATCCCTACAACAGCCATATAAGAATTCCCTAGACTTAGGACAAGTATCACTATAATAAAATGTTATTACAATTACTTTCATTTCGGTAATATCTTCTGATTCTATGTAATCGTGATTATGTTGAAATAAAGGGGGTGGCGTATTATCAAAATGTTCTCTTAAAATAGGTATTTTATTTCTGTATTTTATAAGTAATAATATAATGAATAAAACTACTACTAATATAATTATTTTTTTATAGTTTTTCATATTATTTTAATACAATATTTTTATTTAAGTTTTTTACTTTTAAGATACCTAATATGAAATTTAATTCTCTCTTTTATTTTACCACTCCTAAGTTAGTAACTTTAAATGACGTTCGTGTTGGTGGACTTAATAAATTCTTTCAAACTTGTATTTTTGCTTTTATACTTTATGATTTATGTTTTAATGAATTATATTTAAAAACAGAAACTCCTTCAGGTTATACTACATTTTGGACGGAAACTGGAAATTTAACTAATATACAACAAAATAATATTTCTCAATTTTCTTATTGTAATAATAATAGTTATGATTATGCATATGACGAAGATATATGGGTTTATAGAGATATAGATTGTATTAAACTTCCATATAGTGAAATGTATCATAAAGGAGAATCCGAATTTTTTTTCCTAACTCATTTTACAGAATATCATACTAAAGTATCAACTTGTCATAACGACCTAAAATGTATTGATAGAACTAATAAAGATTACTTTACTATAGGAACAGAAGGAATGATTTTGGCATTTGACCATTTTTATACTACTACTTTTGAAGAAGGTAGTAATTTAGGTGTTGATAATATTCCAATAGATACCGTAATTAAAGACCAAAATGATAATGTTTTAAAACAGTTTAAAGCTGGAGAAACAATTAAATTAGAATTATCAGAATGGTTAAAACTTAGTGATATTGATTTAGATAGTTATAACGAAGGTACTCCTATAAGTTATAACCATTCGCTTATAGAAAATCCCTCTTTACCATATCAAAGATTATCAGGTGTAGAAATAATTATTAAAGTTAATTATTATAATATGAGGAGTATATCAGGATATGAAACTTCTACTTGTGAAATAAAATTATATCCTAATTCTGGATGGGCAAGTAAAGGTTCGTCTGTTACATATATAGATTATCCTAATATAAGCGATCCAAATGATAAATATTATTACGTTGATAGATATAAATATGGAATTAAATTCAAATTTATTATTTCTGGTATGATGGGTATATTTAATATTAATAATGTTATGAATCACCTAGTATCAGGTTTAGTCTTAATAAATACATCTGCTGTTATAGTATCTATTTTTGTAATTTATTTCTTAGGGAAATTTGGAGAAAAATTTAGGAAAATGAAATATTCCAGCAAAAATATTGATATAGAAGATAATATTACTATGAATACTACAGATTTAAACGACAATAATAAAACTGATATATACGGAGACGAAGATTATGATAAACTAAATATTGGTATGACTATAGAAGAAACCGCGATATTAAGAAATAGAAAAAAGGATAATGATATTATAAACGTAATGTTAGTTTAATTTTACATAAATTATTTTACAACATTATAAATATTAAGAGCAGACCCTGCTATTAATAAACTTGACCCTATATTAAAATTTGTCCGAATACAATAAGAATATTTATTTTTATATCTCATTTCTTTCAACATACCACAAGAAATAAAAATTGCTCCACTAGAAAGTAAAGTTTTACTGATAGTATCCAAATTCATTTTTATAATTATTATATATTTTTTATTTAAATAATATAATTTAATTTTTATTATCAGTATTTGATAAATGCCTAAGAAAAAATTTATTAATAGAAAAGAAATATGTTTATTTGCGAGTGAATTATCTAATTTAATAGGTATAAGTCACTTCAAACCTCCTGCCGTAACATTACGTAGAATATGGGAAAAGAATTTTCCAGACGATTATAGATTACATAAACAATATGTCGCAGATCAAGATAAAGAACTTGCTTTAAATGAAAGTAGTAAAGAAGTATTTGATAAGTTCAAAGGGAAATTAAAAGGAAAAAAACAAAAAGAGATATGTGTAAATATGAAGAAATGTATGGAGGCACAAGATGTAAATAGTATGATAAATCAAAGAAGAGAATTATTAAAGGAATGTCAAGAATTGCCGAAAAAAGATAAGGAAAAATTGGAAAAATCTATAATAGAAATGACTAATACAAATTTTGGTATTAAGAATGAAAATAGGAGTATTCATATTTATACGCAATTAACAGGGATTCCGGTAATTAGATTAAATGATTTTTTCAAGAAATCAATTATAAAAAATAAAGATTATACTTGGTTTATAGGGGGTAGAATAGATGGTATATTGGAGAATAGAACTATTATAGAAATTAAAAATAGAATGCATAGATTATTTAATAAGGTAAAAGATTACGAGAAAGTCCAAACTTATTGTTATATGTATATATTAGATTCTAAAAAATCGGAGTTAGTAGAAACATATATGAATGGGAGAGTTCCTGAAACAGATATGATAGAAATAAATTATGAGAATGAATTTTGGGAATTTATACTAAATAGAATACTAATTTTTATAGACTATTTTAATACATTTATAGAAAGTAGTGAAATGAAAGAAGAATTATTAGTACAAGGAGTAGACGATTATGAAATGGATTTATATAATTTATAATTTTTACTCTTTTTTTTAATACTTTGTTTAATGTATTTTGAATATTGTTTTTAAACTGTATTTTTGGGTTACTTTAATGCTTCTTAATATAAACAAACCTATGAAAATTAATAATACCCACATTGTAACAGTTTCATTATAACTTCCTACTATAATACCTCCAAAATTTCTATCTTGGATTTTTTGGGTTCTATCTTTATATTCATAATAAGCAACACAACCCATTATCACACCCGCCAATGATAATAATAAAGCAAGAACATATTTTTCTTTCATTGAAGAAAATGTAATAATCGTTATACCGCCCATAAATAAAATAATAGTATTACGTAACCAAGAAGTTAATACACCTTCGGACGCAATATAAGTTCTATATCTATTTTCATTTCTAATATCTAATTCTTTTAATTCATCAGGTGATAATATATTATTAAGTAAGTTAGTGGCATTTATATTATTATTATTTGTATTAATATTATTCATATTTAATTATAACATATATTTTTTTATAAAAATATAAATATTTATTTAATCTGGGTCACCTTCTAAAATATATACTTGGGGTAATTTCTTTATATTTTTCCAAAGAATTAAAGGTCCATTATCAATACCTACATATGTATCTAATGGAAGTGTTGACCATTTTACTTTTTTTTTATTTATAATAACATAATCTTTTTTAATTTTTAACCATTTATCATTAATTTTAATATTTAATGTATAAGGTATAGATTTCATATTTTTCTTAATTATATGACCTTCTTGTATTACTCCTTTAAGATTTTTATCTTTTTTAAATTTAACCCATTTAAATTTAAAAAAATCTTCAGGATTATATAATTTATTAAATTTATTACTTGTAATATGAAAAATATAATTTTCCGATAATGATAAAAGTAAAAGTGTTTTATCATTTTTTAATATATCTCCAATAGTTAACCAATATTTTTTAGCATTCTCTATCCAATTTTGGTGACACATACCTTTTTTTTCTAAATTTATTATTTTTTTTAATATTTTTTTATTCCAAGGTATTTCATTACAATCTTGTTTTATTTCAATATTTTTTACTTCATGATATATTTTTGGAACTATAATTGGTTTAGTTCTCCAAAAATAATTTATAAAAGGACTATATTTTTCATATAATTGATATGGTTCTTTTTCCAAACCTTCGTATATTGGTTTTTTTTTATATTTTTTTTTAAATATTTCAGAATCAGATAATTTATTTACAGAAAATAATTTTTTTTTATTTTTTTTTGTTAATTTATTTTTTTTAAATTTACTAAATTCTGGGTGTTCGTATATTTTATATTTATCTAAACATTCTTTTTTTGATATTCTGAATATTGGTAATGTATTATTCATATTTAATTATAACATATATTTTTTTATAAAAATATATATATAAAAAATTGATTTTAAAATTTCTATTAAATTAAAATATAAAAATGACTGAAGTTATTATGAACTATAATCAAAGAAAGAGATTAAATTCTCTTTCTTATCAAAGATTTTATTTGCTTAATATAGAGAAACACCCCAACTTATTTATTTTAAGTATTGCTGGTTCAATGCGAAATATATATAAAGTGGCGGTCAATGAGAAAGAGAAAACAATACATTGCGATTGTCCCGACCAAAGAGGGTGGGCAAAGAAATATAATTGTGCATGTAAGCATTGTTGTTTCGTTATGTTTAAAGTTTGTAAAGATACAATTACGGAAACGTCTGATTTCTTTACAAACCTTAAATTTAATGATGAAGATTTTGAAAAATTAGGAACTAAACTAATAGATAAATTTATGTTCTTTAATAGTCACCAATTTTTACATCAAACAGTTGAAGTAGACGAAACAATTGATTTACAATTGCTTGACAAATTCCAACAAATACAAATTGGTGAAGAAGAAAAACCATTTGAACCAACAAAAGAACTTCAAATAGATGATCAATGTCCAATTTGCTTCGTTGAATTTGAAGAAAAAGAGGAAAAAGTTGGTTGTCCACAATGTAAAAATACTTTACATAAGGATTGTATGGAACAATGGTTGAGAAGTGGAAATCAAACATGCGTCTACTGTAGAAGTAAATGCTGGAGTACATACTTCCAAGAAGGAATGGAAGGTGAATATAGGAATTTGGGGTATTAATTCATTTTTATAAATTATAAAAAAATAATTTATGTAAATATCATAATTATTTTTAATTTTTTATTTCTTTTTTATTGATTTCTTCCCCCTCCCCTTTTTCATTTTCCTTTTCTTTTTACTAACACCTCTTCCTGTTGGCCTATGTGTAAAATCATGTAAATCTCTTATTCTTCTTTCTAATTCTTCGTTAGTTAGTGGTTGTGGAATACCTTCCATTAATCTATTAATTCTTGCTCTGATTGCTGTATCTGTGTCAGTGTCAATTATTAACTGTAATCTTTCTGCTTCAACCGCCATTTCTACTCCTTCTAACATATCTTCTATGTCTTCTTTTTCTTCTTCAGAATAAAATACAAAAGATAAAGATTGACTAATAATTTCTTCGTGAACTGAAGTTTTAATATCTTTCATACCAGTAATTCTCTGTATATGAGTAATTTTATTTTTTTTAATTGTTAAAACAGAGACTATTAATGCTCTCATTTTTATAGAATATATTAATTCAGCTATATCTATTATATTTTTTAACATTTCTGTATCACATTTAAAGTATGAAGAAATATCTGAACATACTCCACCCGCAGCACAAGCAACATTACTTTTACCTCTCATTTTTTTTGTAGCAGAAGCAGCAGCAGCAGATATTTTTTGTTTTACTCTAGATAATTTACTAGTAGGTTTTTTAAATGTACATATATTATTCATAACTTTAGATAAATTACCACCTATTATGTTGTCAATTATTCTATTAGTATCAAATTTTTGTGGCCTATATGAAGGTGCCACTCGTGGATTAACTCTTTTCATAAAAGCTTCTAATATAATTTTTCTAAATTGATAAGATTGGTCTCTTTCTATTCTTCTTCTTTGTCTTATGTCACCTCCTTGATCAATTGCCCCAGGATTAGTTAATACTTCAAATCCAGAAGTAGCTACAGACTCTACAACTCTACTTCCGGTGGTATTACTCCTGGGATACCTTCCATGTATACTAACATTAATATTTGAAGTTGCTCTTGTTTTTTCTATATTTCCCGTTATATCATTATCCGCTCCCGGCGCCGGTCCCGAACCCGCCCACGCTCTTCCTCCTCTTCCTCCTCTTCCTCCTCTTCCACCTCTTCCACCTCTTCCACCTCTTCCACCTCTTCCTCTCCCACTGTTATTCGCAGAAGAACCTGCTTTTTGTGTTTTTCTCATTTTATATATTATGTAAAGATTTTAAAATTTTTTATATAATATATAAAATATAATAAAAATAAATGTCTATAATTAATATTACAAAAAAAGCATTTCCTATAATACATAAAATTTATTTAGAACAAAATAAAAAATATTTAGCGTTCAGTATAAAAAGCGGAGGTTGTAGCGGATTTCAATATAATTTAGAACCTTGTAATTTAGAACCTAATAAATTCGACGAAATTGTTAAAATAAACGACATTAAAATTAAAGTAGACGGAGATAGTATGATGCATTTATTAGGAACAGAAATAGATTGGGAAGATAATTTAATGGGTCAAAGATTTATATTTAAGAATCCTAACGCTGAATTTAGTTGCGGGTGCGGAAAATCTTTCTCATAATTCATTTTTATTTTATATTTTATTTTTCTATAATTTTATATTTTATTTTTCTATAATTTTATTTTTTATATAGAAAAAATTAAAATCTTAATAGAATATATAAAATGGTTGCAAAAAGATCTTTCCAAGTTAGCAATGTTCAAAACGTTGACGGTTGTCCAACTAAATTTAGAAAAGGTAGATATTTATCTGCCAATCCTAACGGAGCCGCTAAAAAAGCATTTAATGGATTATGTAATTTAAAAAGAATTAAAGGAAAATGTACTTTATTAGTTACTGTTAGAGAAACTACCGCAGGTTCCAATAAAAAAGAATTTACTTACAAATTAAATAGAACTAGACTCAGCAAACCACTTATTATGATGGAAGGAACTGATAAAGAGTTTAGAATTTATTACGAAATTAGCTCTCATTCTACCAAAAACTTACCAAAATGTAAAGCCGGAAGAAGTCGAACTAGAGGACCAATGAAACATAAATCACGAAGAAGTGGAAAAAAAATGGCTAAAAAAGTTAGCAAAAAAAATAAATCACCTAAAAAATCTGTAAAAAATAATAAGAAAAATGGAAATAATATAAGTATGAGAATGAATAATAAGAAAAATGGAAATAATATAAGTATGAGAATGAATAATAAGAAAAGAAATTAAATATAATTTTACAAATATAAAGTAAATGGATTTACAACTATGATAATAACTTTTAAAATAAAATTATATAGATTATAATATTATTAAATATTATAATGTGTATAAACAAAGAAGTCTCGTTAACAACATTCTTATTTAGTTGGTCTATAGGATTTTTTTTAATTAAAAGAAATATTAATTTAGATAGGTATTACGGACTATTTTTACTAACTTTTTCAAGTATACAAATGACAGATTATTTATTATGGGTATTATATGAAAATAAAAATTTTAATTCAAAATATAATTTAATTCTAACTAAATATGTTATTCCAATTATTTTAATGTGTCAAGTATTAGTAGTATATTTTGGAAAAATATTATTTCAAAATAATAATAAGTTTGATAATAAATTATTACCTAAATTAAAAAATAATATATCTAAAAATATATATCCGAAAATATTAATTATTTATATAATAATTAGTTTAATTCAATCTTTTAAAAGTAAAAGATTAACAAAAATAGGTGAAAAAAAAAATTTAGATTGGGGAGGATATACTAATAAAAACACTAAATATAGTAAAGTAATATATTTTATATTTGTATTATTTATAATATATCCATTTTTAGATTATATCAAACACTATAAATCTTTACTAATATTTATTATTTCTTTAGTAGTATTACTATTTATATCTTTCGGATATACAGAAAGTGTAGGTAGTTATTGGTGTTGGATTTCTAATGTATTAAGTGTAATATTTTTATTTTCTCCTTATATAGATGGGGAACTATAAAGAAAAAATTGAAACCAAAATAATAATAAAATTAAAAAGAATTGAAATGACACTAGTAGAAAATTACAATAATTTAATAATACCTTTTGTAATAGTATTCTATGAATTACTATTAATTTGGAAAAAAAAAGATAAAAAAGATACTAAGATTTTTATGATATATATAGTTTTACTACAATGTATAATTTATTATATTGTATTGAAACTTATTCTTATGTGCAAACTTCTAGATATAACAATGAAAGAAATTAATATATTATTAAAAACTTGTTCCGCGGAAGAATACGTATTTACATATTAAAATCAATCATAAAGATTAGGAACATTATTAACACAATGTAAATAATCAGTCACTACATCTTCAATTATATCAGTATCTTTTACTTTTTTCATTGTACCATATATACAAGGACTATAATCGCTCATATATAATTTTTCAGTATCTATAATATGTCGCATATCTTTTATAAATTCAGCCAATATTTCCTTTGTATGATAAGAAGTTATACAAAAATGAAAACCATTCGGATTTTGAATAGCAGTTATATCCCATTTTAATTCTTTCAATTTTTCACTTAATGTATTTATATTAATTAATTTAGACCCCACACCTATTATACTTAATTTGGGGTCCCCATAAATAAATAATTCTTTAATATTTTCAATTTCATTTACTAAATATTCATTTAATTCTATTATATGTTCGTAATTTTCCTTATATCCTTCTTCACCATAATACATTAAAGTTGCCCACGCCAAAGCAACAACATTTCCACACCTACTACCCGAAAATGTCGAAGTTGCATATACGCCACCTGACCAATTAGTATCTATATAATATTGAAATTTCATTATATCTTTATTTCTATATAAAATACTAGAAGCACCTTTAGGTGTTTGACCGTATTTATGGAAATCCGCAGAAATACTACATACCCCGGGATATGAAAAATCATACCTAAGTTCTGAAAAATTAATTAAAAATGAACCTATACAAGCATCCAAATGTAAAGGAACATTGTTTTTTATAGCTATATCACTTAATTTCGGGACTTGGTCTATTATACCTAAACTATAACTTGGTATAGACCCTACTATTAATATCGTATTACAATTTATTTTTTTCTCTAAATTCTTTAAATCAAACTTTCCATCATATAAACAAGGTATAGAAACCAATTTTATATTAAAATACTTACACGCCTTATTAAAAGCACAATGGACTGTATCCGATACTACTATTTCAGGATTTACAATACCGTTTGCTCTACCTAAATCCCTATATGTTTTACAAGCCATTAAAATACTTTCTGTTCCACCACTTGTAAAAACACCACATACATTTTCGTCACCATTAAATAATTTTATCATCATAGAAATACACTCATTTTCCATTTTCCTTACTGCTGGATATAAATTAGTATGTAAAGGATTACTCTTATTGAAATATTTAAATAAATCACCTAACATATCGTCTAAATCTTCATTTTTGGAATATGTCGAACCCGAAACACGACCTTTGGAATAATCTATACTGCGTTTTACTACCATTTGCTTAAAATTATCTTCAATTTCATTTTTTGTTAGTCCCAATTTAGGTAATTGATTATAAATACTTAAATCATTAATTTCTTTCTGGAAATCTTCTTTTATTTTGAAAATAATTTCTTTTCTTTTATGACTGATTTTATTACTTATATAAGGTATTTTTTTTACATTTATCCATAAATTCCTTTTAGAATTTCTAAGAATATATAATACCAATTTAATAATATAAATATATCCAAATATTTTAAAAATTTTATCTGGATCTAAATTTTTATAATAATGTAATATATCCCAATTATCATTAAGTAAAAAACTTTTTATTTGTAATAATATTTGTTCCATTAATTATATTTATTTTTAATCTTTAATATTATTTTAAATATTTTTAATCTATTTCTTCCATTTGAATCTCAGTATCCCTTAAAAATATTTGTTCTTTTTCCAGATATGGATTACTATAAATAGGTCCATAATGATAATATTGATTTATATTTATTTCTCTTTCTAATATAAATTTATCGGTTTTAACTAGTAAATCATATTGGACGAAAGGATTATTTCCTTCTCTCTTGCCGAATTTACTAACAAAATTAATTACAATTCCATATTCCATATCTTCTCTTTGTTCTAAATAATTTCTAAGTTGCCATATATTTTCATCTTTAGTATCATTCCCGGAAGATTTAAGTTCTAAAATACAGTTTTTCTTAGGTAATTCAATATCAGTTCGCAATGAATGACCACTACCAATATAAATTTTAGAACCTTTACTATCTATAAAATATGAACCAAATACTACTTCTCGCAAAGGTTGTAGGTGTAATCCGTTAAGTTCGTGAAATAAAATTTCTTGGTAAATTCCTTCTTTTAAAAAAGGTCCGTGTTGTAACATAATTTTATCACAAATAACTTTTATTATAGTAAGAAAATTTTTTTGTTCTTGGTATTCAGACATTTTATATATATATATATTAATATATTTCTCAAATTATTCAATTTTATTTACTTTGTTTATATTCAAATATTTTTATTTTTCTTCCTAATGTGTATTAATTATATATGTATTAATTCTAAATTAATATTTCGTCTATGTCTATTTGTTGTTAAATGTCTTCCTAAGTTTCCTCTTAATCTTGTATGAAAATCACAATAATAACAATGAAACATTTTATATAAAAATATAACACATATCATATAAATCAATTTTATATAAATTTAAAAGTTTTAAGAAGTATATTAATATGTCTAATTTAGTAATAAACCAATTAATAGAGGATGGAGTAGTAGTTATTAAAAATGCCTACACAAAAGAACAAATTAATAATTTGAAACAATTTGGAAAAAGAATAGAATATAAAGGTAATGAATTATTAGAAAAAATAAACAAAGTAAATAAAGCACAAATATATAATTATACTACACATTATGATAAAGAAATATATCATAAAAAAAACTTTTATGAAAATGATAATATAGAGATAATAGAAATAGTAAAAGGGAGATATGATATGTCTTTTAAAAAATGCGATAAAGATATACATACTAGTATTCAAGAAGTAGTAAATCATTTAATAAAACCGGAAAATAGAAGTTATACATGGGGATTACTAACTTCTTCTGTTAATTCCCAAGACGGTCATTGGCACCGTGATACAGTAAATATAAATGGAGACGCAGAAGAGAACGGGGATTACGATGATTCGATAATGGTTCATCATATGAAACCATTTTATTTTACAGTATTAATTCCTCTAGTCCCCCTAAATAAAGAAAACGGAACACCTGAATTTATTAAAGGAAGTCATAAACTAACTTATAAAGAATCTATAAATAACGAACATATTAGAATGGATACGGAGTTAGGGGATATAATAATATTCGATGGTAGAATATTTCATAGAGGTTGTAAGAATATATCTAGGGAAGAAAGACCTGTATTATATAATATGATACATAGGAATTGGTATATAGAGAATGGTAATTAAATAGTAAAATTGAATATTTTTAAATAAAAAGTATATAACAAATGCCACGAAAACAACAAAAAATTAAAATAACTGATAACTTAAATGAAGAAGAAATAAAAAACGCACGACAACCAGTCCAAAAATTAATATTAAAAAGTATGTTAGAATTAGGAAAAGACCAAAAAATATTCTCATACGAAGAACTAGTAAAATTTATGATAGATAATAAAGATAATTCAGAATATTATAATGGTTCTGGTATAAAAAGTATTAATAATATTTGGAGATATTGGGGATACTCTAAAAGCGAAGTTCACGGGTCTAAAATAAATAATTTCTCAACATACTATATTTTAGTAAAAAATTGAATTAATAAAATAAAAAAATATATAAAATAAAATAAAATAAAATAAAAAATGGAAATTTATGGAATGCATGATGCGCCGGGTGGCGTTCAAAATATGAAATCATTTGAATATTTGGAAAAATATGGTAGAATTAATATGCCTAAAAAATTCTTAGACCCTGAATTAGAAATCAAATTAAGAAATGAAAGAGAATTTTATAATAAAAAAACAGAAACTTTTAAAAATAATTGTAATATTTCTAATTTAATCCAATTTATAAAAGAAAATTGCGAAATGACTGATTATATGTCAAGGAGATTAGAAAATGTTAAAGGATTTAAAATAGCGTGGGATTTTATTTGTCTAAAAAATGGAACTTATATTTATTTACGAGGTAAAAAGAAGTTTTTGGAAGAAGGTTGGATAGCACAGGTTATAAATTCGGGTAAAATAGATTATATTCCAGAAGATATTTATTTCGGAGATAATACTTTGGAAGGATATGTTCATAGTATGAAAGTTAAAGTAATTGGTCAAGTATCAAATGATACTTATTTGAAAATAAAAAGTAATCCTAAAAGTTTATGGAGAATCGCTAAAACTGAATTTATAGATATTTTAGGTGAAGAAATACTAAGAATGGAATAAAATATAAATTATATTATATAATTATATGAGTGTTTTTAATTTTTCAAAAAGTATAATTTCAATACCAAATAAGAAAGTAATTAAAGAATCTATTAATCACGAAGAACGAAAAACAATTTTAAAATATATGTCTAAAACACAAGCAGAATATATATTTAAATTACTGGATATAAAACAGTTATCTATTCAATATAGAGAATTTCGACATTTAGATAGAAATATTATAGAAATTACTAATATAGAAGAAAATGGTATTAAAATTAATTTACAATTTAAACATTTTTTTTTATCTTCAGGGAGTTCAAGAGTACAAGCTGATACATTAAAGGGGGTTTGGTTACCCACCAGCGAAGAAATAGATAGACAAGAAGGACTTGTTGGGCCAAAAGTTGTATCTAAAGCAGAAGATACATACTTAAATTCTTTTGAGGTGGATACATCAAATGATTATTATAAAGATAATGGTATTATATTATCAAGGGAAGAATTAAATAAGAATATAGATATTTATGGAAGATTTATTCTTCCAATTTATGCCAAAATAAGTTTATGGTTAAAACAAAATCCAGAAGTATCTGGAGCAGGAACAACTAGAGTAATGGGGGTAAAAAAAATAAGAAAAAACACACAAAAAGGGAAAAAATCCCAGAAGATATTAAAAAAAAATGCCAAAGGTACATTAAAAAAAAAAGAGAAAAAAAAATACTAAAAGACGAAAAAAAAAATAATTTAAAATTATTAATCGTTTAATTTTAATATATTTTTTATTTTTAATTAATATAAAATGAGCACATTATATTATATAAATGGTTGTCCTGGAGCAAGAGCAGTAAGATTATATTGTAGAAAAATTGGTTGTGATATTAAAGAAGTTTTAGTAGATTTTAAAAAGGGGGATCATATGACAAAAAAATTCCTTAAATTAAATCCTATGCATACAGTCCCAACTTTAGAACTTAAAAATGGAAAAGGTATATATGAATCAAGATTAATTCTTAAACATTTAGCAGGACTTTATAAAAGTAAAACAAAAAGTACTGGTAAAATGGAAATTGATCATTGGTTATTTTGGGATTTAGGTTTTTTGAATACTAATGTTGGAAAAGTTATTTATCCGCGACTTTTTATGAATTCTGAACCGGTTCAAAAAGATATAGATAGATTAGTTGAAAAGTTAGAACATCTTAATAAACATTTAGAAAATAATACTTTCCTTGTTGATAATTCATTTAGTATTGCTGATTTATCTTCTGCTATGTTAGTCCATAACTCACAAATTAGAAAAGATTTAGTAGATATTACAAGTTATCCAAATATTACTAAATGGTTGGATAATGTAGAAAAAGAATTTACACCAGAACAATGGAATGAAGTTATGGATCCATTTAAAAAATGGGTTAATGAATTATAATACTGCTTTATACATTTTAACACTTGCTTCTCTACCTTCTTTATAATCTCTTACTGGTTGTAAATATATATCATATTTATGACTATATTTTTCCCAGTCGTGAATTTCTTTATTAGGAATATCTTTTAATTCTGGAACCCATTTTTTAATATATTCACAATCTTTATCAAATTTTTTACTTTGTAACCAAGGATTAAATAGTCTTTGGAAATACGGTTTAGGGTCAACACCAGTAGAAGCAATCCATTGCCAATTTCCATTATTAACACTTGGATCATAATCTGTTAATCTCGACGCATAATATTTTTCACCTATTCTCCAATCACAACCTAATATACGATTTAAAAAATTCGCTGTTATTAGTCTAGCTCTATTATGCATATAACCAGTTTTATTTAATTCTCTCATTCCAGCATCTACTACTGGATAACCGGTTTTTCCTTCACACCAAGATTGAAAATATTTTTTATTATTATTCCATTTTACTTTATCATATTTTTTATTATAATTTTTACCTTCTAATACTTGAGGGAAATAATTAGCAATATAATAATAAAACTCCCTCCAAAATAATTGAGGTATTAATTCATTACTTACACCTAAACTATCTCTTATTTTCCAATAAGTTTCCCTAATTGATATATTTCCAAATTTAATATATGCCGATAAATGAGATGTATTTATACTAAGTTCATTTCTATTTTTATTATAACTCTTTTGTTTTCCTAATTTACTTAGTTGTTTTAAACCATTTTCCCTTCCTCCATTAACTAATATATCTTCGTTGATTTTATATTTAATATATTCATCCCCTTTATAATCAATATTAACTAAGTTCTTAAACTTTGTTTTTTTGGGTTTATCTATAACCTTTTTTAAACCATTATTTTTAAAAGGTGTAAATATAGTATATGGATTACCATCTACTTTAAGAAAAGTTCCTATATTAGATAATAAATAATCTTCAATCTGGTGACAATTTATTTTATTTTTATCACAGAATTTTTCTATTTCCAAATCTCTTTTTTTAGCATAGGGTGTATAATCTTGATTGAAAATAATATCACTAATACCTAACTTTTTTTTAAGTTTATTCAAAACTTTAATATTATCACCTTGTAATATAAGTAATTTTGATTTATGTTTTTTTAATTCGGTATCTAACTCTTTTAATGATTCAATCATAAATTGAATCGCATTGTCTGATTTAAACTCGTTTACTTTTATCTGCTCCGGAGTAAATATAAATATTGGTATGATATTTTTACAATTTTTAATTGCGAATTGTAATCCTAAATTATCTTCTAAACGTAAATCTCTCCTAAAAATATAAATTGAATACATTATTATATATTAATATTTATATTAAAAATATCAATTTTTTAATATACAATAATAAAAATATTTAAATATTAAAATATTTATTTTAATATAAAATGGATAATTTATTAGAAAAAAAAGATTATAAATTAATAAATATTAAAAAAAAAATAGATATTAAAAAAAAAAAATTTAATTTCATTGATACTATGCCCTATAATGAAAAAGGAGAACCATATTGTTAATAAACATTTTATTAGTTTTAATAAATAAATACAAAATACAAATTATATTTAAAAAATTGATTATTATTAATGTAAAGTTATACATTAATAATAATGAATCTTATACCTAAAAATATTATGCGATTTTATTCTACACCAACATTTCATAGAAATTTTAAATATAAAAGTATAAAAAAAAATATAATAAATAGAAATTTTGAAAATTATAATAAAGATAATACTGAAAAAAAAATAAAATATAATACTTATTATTCATATAAAAATATGTATACTGGATTACCTATTAAAACTAGTAATGATTAGTTTTATTTAAATAATCTCTGGAAGAAATTTTTTTTTTTATTTTTCAATGATTTATTTTTCAATGATTTATTTTTCAATGATTTTTTATTAACTCTCAATTTTGTCATTTTTTCTCTTTCTTTTTTTTTTTTTTTTTTTTTCTTTTTTTTTTTTTTCATTTTCCCTTTCTTTTATTTTTTTATTTTTTTCTTTTAATAATTTATATTTTTTATTTGTTTTTTTCATATCAATATTATAATTTTTTTTCGCGGTTTTCATATCTGGACCGCAACCAACACAATAAATATCATTTCCCGGTTGTCCACTTTTCATTTCTTTTTCCATTTTTTTGTAATCTTCAATTTCTTCAATAATTTTACCTATACCTCTATGTGAAAAATAATGAATACAATATCCTTTTTTATTATTCATATATATATATATATAATAAAATTGATTTCATTTATTGAATATAATTAATAAAAAATGAATATATGTAGTATATGTTTAGAAAATATTAACGATAGTATAAGAATAAAACCTTTTAAATGTACGCACAAATTTCATTCTGAATGTGTTAATAAATGGATTAATGATTATTCAAAATATTCTTGTCCGTATTGTAGAGCAGTTAAAAATGTAGTATTTGAAACACCACTTTTAAAAAAATGGTCTAATGGGCATAATAAGTTAGTTATAAATGAAACTAGTTTTACAAGGTATTGGTCAAATGGGAATATAAAAATACAAATAAATCTGGAAGATAATATAGGAGATTATTATTATTCCGATAATTCTAAAAAAATAAAAATAAATGAAATAGAAAATAGTGTTTTAGAAGAAATAAAGGTAAATGATTATTATATATATATGCATTAACAAAACAATATACTTTGATTAATTTTTTTCTTATATTTTTTTTCTAAAATATTAACTAAGTTTCTTTCTATCTCTAATAATTCGGGATTTGTTTTATTACTTTTATAACAAATACTATTATTTGGTCTTCTATAACATTTACCATTAAGATGACCTATCATTTTATCTAAATTTCTTCTATAAGTTTTACATTTAAAGGGACATTGGGGTCTTGTTGTATTACTATCGTTTATAGGATAACTATCGTTTATAGGATAACTATCGTTTATAGGATTACTATCGTTTATAGGATTACTATCGTTTATAGGATTACTATCGTTTATAGGATTACTATCGTTTATAGGATTACTATCGTTTATAGGATTACTATCCTTTATGGTATATTCTTCACCATCTAATAAATCAAAGAATAATTTAAGTTCTTCAATAGAAATTTCAAAAAACTCTCTTTTATTATTGATTCTTTTATTATATTTTTGTAATAGTTTATGTAATATAGATTCTTTTAATCTAGGATTATTTACCTTTTTTGCCAATTCTAATTTAAATGGTGTAGGTGTCCAAGTAGAAGAATTTGCTTCCGATAATCTATCTCGGGGACTTCTTTCTGTCATACCTATTTTAAGAATATTAGATAATGACGGATTAGAAAAACAGTAAATATAACCTTTATTCATTTAATTAAAAAAAATTATTACAGTTAAATAAGTTTTAAAAACAATATATTTATATTTGATAAGGAAATAGGTATAATATTTTATATATTAATAATATGTTATTTTAAATTAAAAAATACTCTAATACATAAATATATTTTACCGCTGTCAAAATAAAAAAATATTAAATTATTCGATAAAAGTTTATTTAATATATATATATATATATGAAAATATTTGTTATAGGGGGTCATAAATGTGGAACATTATCTTTACATAAATGGTTTGAAGAAAGAAAACTTAAATCAATACATGGAAATTTTTGGTGTAATAATCAAGAATTAATAGAAAATAATGATTGTTTTTCAGATCATTTCGCAGAATTTTATTATGTTAATAAAATTCAAGAATTATTAAAATATAAAAATTGTTTATTTATTTTAAATTATCGTCCATTAGAAGAATATATGAATAGTTTGTTAAAACATTTATTAAATGGAAATTATATAAATAAAATAAACAATTGGAAGTGGCCTTCTAATTTTTCAGATAGAATATTAAATACACATAAAACAAATAATTTTATTATAAACTATTTTAAAAAAAATAATTTACTTGATAAATTATTAGTAATTAATATATGTAATGGTAATAATAAAGAAAATACAAGAAAATTAGAAAAATTTATTAAATTACCATTAAAAAAAAATATTTTAATTAAAAAAAATGACCATAATTTATTACCATTGAATAATATAAATATTAAAAAATATTTAAATAAATTTGATATTGAAATTAAATCAGAATATGAAAAAATTTATAAAGAAATATCAAATGATGAATATCTAAATTTTTTAGATTTATTAAATAATAAAGATATTACATAATAAATAAAAGTTTTTAAAAATTAAAAATAATACATTTGAATATCTATATTTTTTTTTATTATTCCGTTATCTCTTATTTTTTTCATATTTAATCCTTTATGCTTAATAATTTTAACATTTTTAAAACTATCTAAATTTATACATTGTGATATATGATGATTATTATTTATATCTTGAACTTGTAGTTCACCGTGTAAAATGTATACAGTTTTATTATTAATAATATTTTTTAAATCAGAGTATTTTTTATCTATTGGATTATTTAATTTTGTTCTCGGAATAAATGCTATTACACTATTTATATTACATAATGAACCAAATAATATACTAGCATACCCACCGGCAGATACTCCCATAAATAATATTTTTTATAATTAGATTTTTTTATTATATTATTAATGTATTTTACAGTCTCTTCTATATTTTTTGTAATACCCTCAATTCCTTTATGATACCAACACTTTTTTTTATCAATATAAAAATATAAATCTGTATTTTTTTTATATATTTTTGACAAGTAATTTAAGAATTCAAATGGTAATATTCCTCCCATTGCTAATGCCATGCCACCGAAACATATGATTAAATTTTCAGAATTATTATTAATTATTTTATGTTCACTCATTTATATATTAAATTTTTATATTTTTTTTTAGTATTTTTTCTATTATATCTATTGAAAAAAATATTATATATATGATTAAAAAATTGATAAATATAAATTTGTTAAATATTTTTTAATTTTCTAAAATGGAAATACCTGTTATTAATAATTTATTTGAATTAATGGATTGTATTCAACAATACGAACCAAACCTTATTAATTACATTATGGACTTTGTATTCATACCTTGTGATAAAGGAGATTATGAATACGTAAGAGCACTTCCTGAAAAAAAAAATCAAAAAGCATAATCTTCGATGCTTTTAAAAATATAAAAAATTTGAAAATGGTAATAATAGATAAGAGCGTCAATTCGATTGGAGAGGGTTCCTTTGAAGGCTGCTCTGGATTGAAAGAGGTGTTTATTCCTGACTCGGTCACTTCCATTGAAGAAGAAGCCTTTTACGGTTGCTCTGGATTGACAGAGGTGTTTATTCCCGAAGAAGCCTTTTCAGGCATTAGAATGCATCATATCAAGATACCAAAACCCTTTTAAAAAATATTGTTTCCTTCCAACATAGATAATTGATTATTATATGGATTAATAAAATTGAAATATTTTAAATTTATATTTTAATTTTAGTATATGTGTGATTTTAATGAAAAACATACTTTAATACCTAAAACTGATTTTAATCACGATATAAAAAATAAGGATATTTATCCTTGTGATTATTGTATTGAACCTCAAGATAAATTGATTTATAATATATATTATTTTCATATAGGTAAAGTGAAACAAATATTAGTCAAATTAAGTAAAACAGATTTATATAATTATAAAATTTATGATAATAAAAATATAATGGAACATTTGATTCATAAATTAAGTGAAGTAAGTGAATTAAAAGAAGGCGAAATTGTAAATATTAATCATTTATACATTACTGATTTAGATAATGAAAAAGGAAAAAGATTACTTAAAATTATATCATTTATTAATGAAAAATGTCCAAATTTATTAATTATTAAGAATTCTGGACATACTAAGTTATTATATCTATTACAATTATGTTGTAACTCAGTTAAATTGAAAGAAATGTTAAATATAGATATAAATAGTTTGAAAAATGAATATTTTTATAATGGAGAGCTTAGTTTATCTCCTCCGGACCTAACATATTTCAAAAAGGTTTATAAAAGACATACTATTTTTATGAATTATTAAATATAAATAATATATTTTTTAATACCTACGTTGTGTTTTTTTTGTTCTATTGCTTCTTTTCATTTTTTTGCTTTTTTTTCTGTTATTTGAACCCCCACCCTGAGTTCCACCTTTTCCTTTTCCTTTTCCTCTTCCTCCTCTTCCTCTTCCTCCCGCTCCTGCGCTTCCTGTGGCGCTTCCTGTGGCGCTTCCTCTTGCTCTTCCTCCTGCGCTTCCTGTGGCGCTTCCTCTTGCTCTTCCTCCTCTTCCTCCTCTTCCTCTTCCTCCGGCTCCTGCGCTTCCTCCTCCGCTTTCTCCTCCGCTTTCTCCTCCGCTTTCTCCGCCTGCTGCTGCTTCCAGTAACCCGGTGATATCTTTAGGAGGTACCCCATACTTTGGGTGAGGTATTACTTTTGCAGCTTTACTTGGATCATCCGGATGATGTGGAAGCAACCAATCGCCATATTTATCAAAAGTAAATATTATATTACACCCATTGGGACTTTCTTGTATCACACCCCCAATTTCTTCACATATATAAGGAATGAGTTTATTTTTTTGTATATCTCGGTGATTGAAATTTAAAGTCTGAGAAGATACCTTACTTCCTCTACTTTGTACCAAATTTTTTTCTTCAACAAGTTCTCTATATCCACTTTCTAGTGCTTCTAATTCTATTTCTTTTGTGCGAAGTGCTTCCTTTAAAGCTTCTTGTTCTTCTTTAAAAGATTCTGATTCATGACCCTGTTCATACCTTTTCCAAAATGCTCCTTTTTCTATACTTTTTACTTCAAGTTTTGCTTGTCTTACTTCTTCCATGGCTTGCTGTATACGTGTTTTTATTTCGTCTATTGCAGCATCATATTCAGTAAGTATTGGAACTACGGGATTAATTATAACTGGGGCTGAGTGTGTTTTTCCAAACAATGAAGAAATTAAATAAGACATAAAATCATCAACACCGAATTTGCGAAGCCCGTCACTATAAAGAATAAAATTTCCATATTTTCTTTGATATTTTCTTTGAATAGTTTGTAATTGTTCAAACTTTCTTCCTTCGTGAATAGTAAATACAATTAAAATATGTGGATCAATTGTATGTATGTTTCCTAATAAACTTAATATTTGTTGTTCCCCCCATATAGAAGGTCTTGTGGGGGTTTCCTGTAATCTTTCTCTTTCCTGTTTTTCGAAGTCATAATATGTTAATCTTAAAATATTTTCGGCATCAAATATTACTAACTTATTACTCTGTGCAGCATTAACTATTCTGTTTGCATCAGCAAATAATGCTTCAAAATTATTCAAAATATGTGTATTTGTAAATACTTGATACCAATCGCTTTCAACTCCGTGGGATTTATCAATACTTAGTTTACATTGCCATAATAAAGATTTGTCTTGTAATTTAGTATTTACTCTCATTATTATATTTACTATTAGTTTTTCCTTTTGCTCCTTATCCATTGTTTTCCATTTCGTCTTTCTTTGATCTTCTGGCATTCTTAACCAATCTTCTAGTTCTTGATTAATATAAGGTGCTGCTGAAAGTATAGGTGTAGCTGCTGTCTCTGGAATAGGTGTCAACGCGCCTACTTTTGGTAATTCGTTAGAAACAATTTTTTTTTTTTTACCTTTATCTTTACCTTTACCTTTCTTCTCGTGTATTTTTTTAGGTGATTTTGATAATGGAAGCATTTTAGTTTTTTTTGTCATATAATATATATAAATATTTTTTTATTCTAATATAAATAAAAAATATTTATTCTAATATAAATAAAAAATATTTATTCTAATATATTACTTTATAAAATATATTTAGTAGTACCTATAGACATTAAGTCTTCCGGGTTGACTAAACTATCATATCTTTGTAAATTTTTTATTTGAAAGTTATGGTATGTTTTAGGTAAAATGTAAATACCTAAGTTTTCCGCAATTCTCAAAATCTTAGCGAAATTGATATAAAAGTTATTACTGTGATGATTTGGCATAAACGCATTTTTCTTTTTATTTTTAACAGTAGGTTGTATTTTCTTCCTTTTTTGTGTTATATGTTTTGAATTTATTTGTTCTGGAATTGTAATAGTATGACTAAGTTCGTGTAAGAAAGTATGAATAATTGCAGCTAAAGGTAAATATTCATTATTTTTATTCTTAAAACATAATAACATTCTGAAAATGGATATGGAATCTAATTCTGCTACTTTAATTCCCGTGCACAAAGAATACCAGTTTTTAATATCTATATAAGTTCCGCCGTGAATACTACATTTCCCAATTTCAATATTGGGTTCTAATTCTGAAATGGGGAAGTTAGTATCTATTTTCATTTCAATATTATAAGAAGTGAATAGCATATTATTTTTTCAGAGTATTGTTTTATGGATACTCTGATTTCATTTAAAATTTTCAATATTTTTAAATCCATTTATAGAATATTTTTAAAAATTGAATAAATTATAAAGTCAATTTTAATAAAAAAATGGTAGATTATATTGTTAAAAATTCAAAAAGACCTATTAAAGTATACCAAATACAAATAGGTGATATTATAAGTTTAACAGTAGGAGAAAGAACACCTACTGCTGATACAAGAGAGGTGTATTGTTATGTAATAAATTTAAAAATAAATAATAGAGGGGAGCAATATGGTATAGGAGTTGTTCACTTAATAGAACTAGAAGAAAATGAAGATTCGAATAGTATACATTTTATTATAGACCCTTCGCAACCTAGTATAAATAATGACCCTAAAATAACAGGAGACGCAAGAAAATATAATTATAATAGGATAAATTTTGATAAGATAGGATAAATTAAATCTATAAATATGTTTCAATGTTCTTCTAACATATGTTTTTCAAGTTCTATAATATTACTAAAATAATCTAGTTCACATAAACAATCTATATGAAGACACCAAATATATTTATTAATAACTTCTTGAATAATTTCATTTTTTTCTTCTTTTATAATTTCTTCTATAACTACAGATTCTTCTTTTATATCTTCTATAACTTCCTTAACTTCTATAACTTCCGTAATTTCTTTAACTACTGGATTTTCTTCCGTAATTTCTTTAACTACTGGATTTTCTTCCGTAATTTCTTTAACTACTGGATTTTCTTCCGTAATTTCTTTAACTACAGATTCTTCTTTTATATCTTCTATAACTTCCGTAATTTCTTTAACTACCGGTTTTTCTTCTATAACTTCCGCAATTTCTATAACTACCGGTTTTTCTTCTATAACTTCCGTAATTTCTTTAACTACAGATTCTTCTTTTATATCTTCTATAACTACTGGTTTTACTTCTATAATTTCTTCTATAACTACAGATTCTTCTTTTATATCTTCTATAACTTCCGTAATTTCTATAACTTCTGTAATTTCTTTAACTTCCGTAATTTCTTTAACTTCCTCAATTTCTTTAACTTCCTCAATTTCTATAACTTCCGCAATTTCTATAACTTCATTTTCTATTTCTGGTTTTTCTATCTCAATAATAATATTATTTTCAATAATACCAACAAAAGAATTATTTTCAATAATATTTGTTTTATGTGTAATATTTCCTTCCATAATAATTATTATGTAAATAAATAATGTAAATAATAATCAATTTTTTAAATAAAAACTTCTAATTATCTTCATAATATTCTTCATTATCTACATAATATTCTTGATTATATTCACCCCAATCTCTTATTTGTATTTTTTCTTCACCATTCCATATTTCACCAATCCATATACCACAATCTCCGTCTTCTGTAACATATTCATTTTTAAACCAACAGTCTTTGTATTTATTTAATAATAATTTTAAATAATCATCAATAGGTTCATTTCTATAATAGAACGAAATTTTTAAGGAATTAGAAGTTTTTTTACCATTTTGTTTAAGGCGGGGTTCTTCTCTTATAAATTTACTTTTATCATTAAAATAATTTTCCTTTAAATAAATTAAATCAGAATCATTATCAACTTCTTCATCTGTAAGAATAATTCCACCGTTTTCAATTATATCCAAAGTTTTACTTGGACCCAAAATAACAAGAATATTATTACCGTCTATACCCATTTTATATTTAATATAAATTTTAATGTTGAAAATTATAAATAGTTTTAATTAAAAATTGATTATAATTGAAAATAATATATTATTCAAATTTAGGTAATCCAAAATAAAAAAGCATATAAGTAAATATTTATTAATTAATTAAATGTTTATTAATTAAATGTTTATTAATTAAATGTTTATTAATTAAATGTTCATAAAGATTCATATTTTTTAATAAATAAATTAATAATTATTTTAGTTTCGTCGGAATCATAATCTAAAGCTTGAAATGTTTTATATTTTAAAGTATTATCATCGCCATAAGCAGTAAATCCATTTGATTCAATTTCCATAGAAGATAATGGTTCTGATTCTATTTCTTCTAAATAATTACAACAATCGCAACATTCTATTTCTATTTCTTGTTCTTCATAATCAATAGTGCTTAGTATTTGTTTTTTTTCTCTTTTATATTTATTCATATATTCTGAATTAAATTCATAATTCTCTAATCGATAAACTTGTTTATTAAAAGGATAACTAACATATTCTTCATCACTGTCGAATTTATTACCACTCCTATAAATAATTTCTATTTCTCCTAATTTTCTATTTGTATTTTTAAATAAACCTTGTTGTGAAAATTCTTGTGTTTTTTCTAGAAAACATAAGTCTTTTTTCCTTCGTATTGGTCTAGTAATTGTAATAGTTTCTTGTGGTATAATTCTATAAGAACCCATTTTTTTCCCGTCAATTTTTAGATAAGCGTCAACAGGTAAAGAATTAGTATTACTTAATTCTAATGAATATTTAGAACCTTTTAGAATACTGGTTTGAAAACAATTACCATTTTCGACAATTATCGTTGGTTGATTATTAGTTAGTATTTTTAATGAATATCCGTTTTTATTAGCCATTAATATTTTTCATAATTTATATTATAAATCAATTTTTTAAAAAGTAAAATTGAATAATTAATGCTAACTATTTCTACTTTATAAAATGGAAATTATACGATATAATAGCGATTCAGGAAGTAGAGATTTGTCAACAGAGAAATCTTTTAGTTCCAAACTAACATTTATGGAAATATTACAAAAAGCAAATGAAATAAAAGCACACCTAATTTCAAAAACCAATTATATAAACGAAGATAGACCAGGCAAATGGTATTTGAAAGGTTTTAATGGAAAATTTAGCTATGAAGAAATTAAAGAGAAAATAGAAAATAATTTAAGAGAAGGGAAACACCCAAAGAGAGTATGTTATTTGATAAAGTATTATTAAAATATATTTAAAGGTTTTTTGATTTAAATTTTTAAAATTGATTAAATTAAAAGAGATAAATAATGGATTCAAGCGAAATGCCAAAAACTTCATTAATTTATATAAAAATAAATAAGGATTGGGAGTGTGTTCTTAAATATGGACATACTTCTAATAAAGATGACGCATTAGTAAAAAGAAAATTTAGTAGTTTTGAAGAGCATTCTCATAAAACAGAATATATAGCTCTATTCGAAATAACTGAATTACCCGGTTGTAATTTTTATAAAGAAAAAGATAAACTTATATCTATTTTAGGAAGAAAATTAGAATTAATAAATGCTTATGAATATAAATATCAAATTCAACTTACAAATCTTAAAGAGTTTAATATAAATCAATATCATGTAGATAATGGTGGAGGTAGAGAATTTATGAAAAGAGAAGGATTAGAAACTTTTAAAAAAATTATTACGGAAGATTTTCCTAAACTTTTATTAGAAGTTAGAGAATATACAAAAGAAGAAGTTGATAAAGAAAATGAAAAGGAAAGAGTTAAAAGTGAAAATAAAAGAGAAAAATATAATACTTTTATTATGGATTTATTGGGAAGAACAATAGCAGAACCTTTCATTATTAAACATGATATTAAACCATTAGAAGTCCAGCAAAAAGTATTAGATAAAATTACTAACTTTTATGAAAATAATAATATAGGAAAACTAGTATGGGCGTGTGGATTAGGAAAAGCACTTTGCTCTCTTTTAATATGTAATAAATTAAAATGTAAATCTATTTTAATAGGTGTTCCCAGTAGAAACTTAGTAAATCAATTTGTTAGAGAAGCAAAAAAAATATATAATCCTAAATATATTTTAGGTATTGGTTCGGATGATGAGTTAACAACTAATAGAGAACAAATAACTACTTTTATGAAAGATAATGAAAGTAAAATTATAATTACAACTTATCATTCGTGTCATATAATTAAAAAACTATGTGATGATAATAATTACAGATTTGATTTTAAAATAGGGGATGAATGTCATCACTTGGCTGGAAATAAAAGTAACGATAGAGAAGATATAACACAATTTAAGAAATTTCATTTTATTCCTTCTAAGAAAAAATTATTTATGACAGCAACAGAAAGAAATGTAGAAGATTACAATTCAAAAGAAGGTTTTTCTATGGATAATATAGAACAATTTGGAGATTATATTGATAAGAAATCTACTCACTGGGCTATTGAAAATAATAAAATTACTGATTATAAATTGGGTATTTATAAAAATACAGAAGCACAAGTAGACCAAATTATAAATTCCATAGGTATTAAAGTTAAAAATAAGGAATTATTCTTATCCGCATTTATTGCCTTAAAAGTTATGACACAAGAAGAAAAATTAACACACGTATTAATTTACGCTAATAAAACAGTAAATGCCGATTTAATTAATAAATATATAGAACAAATTATAGATAAGAAATATTTAAATATCAATAAAGAAGACCTTTATCATAAATCTCTTCATTCAAATATGTATAGTGAAGGTTCTACTGATATGAAACTATGTTTTAATATTACAAACGAAGTTGATAAATTTAAGTCTTCTAAATTAGGTATTATATCGTGTGTCCAAATTTTCGGTGAAGGATTTGACTTACCTAAATTAAATGGTGTAGTTATTGCCGAAAGTATGGATTCCGAAATTCGTATAGTTCAATCCAGTTTAAGACCTCATAGAAAAGAAAAAGGGAATGACGACAAGGTTGCGTTTGTTATGTGTCCTTTTATTGATAAAATCAATTATAGAGAGATTGAAAAAGATGAATCATATATGAAGATTAAACAATTATTATTCCATTTACGAAATACTGACGAAGAGGTGATTTCCAGAATGAAACTATATGATTATTCTTTTCATAAAAGTGATAATGAAAGGGAGAGTAAAATACCGGAATATATTACAAATGAAAAAGAATTGGAAATATTTAGGATTTTCTGTAGAAGTTCAATTTCTTTAGGAGATACGGCAGAATTAGACGAGTATGAGTTTGTTAGAGGTCTAAATGACGCTTTAAGATTAGATACTAAACAAAAATATTATGAAAGACAAAAAGCACATTCATATTTCGTTGAAGACCCGGAACAACATTTTAAAGGATTATGGAAAAACTGGTATCATTTCTTGAAAATTGATACAAGTGGTTTTATACAAAATAAAAATGATTGGAAAAAAAGATGTAATGAATTAGGTATAAACTCTCTGGAGAAATATAAAAATATGAGTTCAAACTATCCTGAATTACCAGGCGAACCTGGCGAATTATATTTAGGATTTTCCCATATAGAAGCAGAACTAAATGAACAAAGTAATCGAAGGAGAAGGTAATTTATTTCTTTATTGCTTCTGCTCCCAACTCTTGAATATACTGATTGAATAATTCATCAGCATTTTTTACTTCTTTTTGTAATTGTTCAATCTCTTGGAACAAAGGTTCAAGTTCTGTGATTAGTTGCTTATTTTTAGGTAATTTTATTTTCATTTTTTCAAGATTACTTTTTTTTAAATTGGATAAAACACTTTTTGTTGTCATTTTTTCAATTACACTTTCGCTTAAATAATATTTTAGTAAATAATATAAAGCATATTTATTTAACTTTAGATTACATACCTTTAATAATCCGTGTTTATGATATGCTTTTTCTTGGGTTACCAATCTAATCTTACCACAACTTCCTTTTGTACCTATAACAATATCATTTATATTGACTATAAAATTATTAAATTTATCTTGTATTTTAATATAATCAGTAATTTGATTGGAACCGATTTTAAGAAGTGGTAAATTTGAACCCTCGATATATTTTTTTACATCCATATCTTTTCTATAAAAATCAAACCCATCCTTTAAATCACACAATTCGCCCAATTCAACTTCTTCACATTCTTCATTTTCAGTAATATGTTTAATTCTTTCTTGAACTTCTTTTTCCAATTCTTCAACCCTTAATTCTTTCATATTCTTTTCTTCATAAGGTGTAGAAATCTTGTCTGTCCATTCCTTAATCTTTTGTGGAGATTTGGGGAATGAAATACTATAATCTTTTAATTGGTCTATTTTAAATGTTGGATAAGTAGACCCTGTACATAAATCTTTTTCAAAATTATCTACATATGGAAATAAACTACAATATAGAATAAATGAATTGTATTTATTATCTTTATTAATTCTAATTTTAGGCATAGTAAAACAATATTTATCTAAATCATTTATATTTTTATTTATAAAACATACTTTTGAACTTTTCGGTCTAACATTAGATATTATAATATCTCCATATTCACAAATATTGGAAGTTTTAACATCTTTTTTATTAATTTCGTCAAAATTTATTATCTTATTATTATCAATATCTTTAATTTTTACTAGTCTAAAAGTATCAATATTTATTTTTTTACTTTTAGGTTTAAAGTCACAAATATCCCCAAGTTTAACAAGTTCATATCCCTCTCCAGGAACAATTACTCTTTTATTGTAATCTTTACCATTCAAAGAAATAGTCTTAGTTTCAAGAATTTCATCAATACTTGCGGACGCAATATATTCTTCATAAACTCCGTCAGTTTTAATTTCATCCTTACATTCCATAAGTTTAAATTTTCCTTCAACTAATTCAATAATATCTTCTTCATATTTATCAACTTTAAGTTCGCTAAATTCTACAATAGAAGTCTTCTCTTCTGTATTATCAAAGACAATAATTGAAGTTTTCGTTGAAGTATTTTCGAATTGGTCTGAAGGAATACTAATAACTTTCCTAACATTATAGTTAAGTAATAGTGCTTCTCTAAGGGTTTTATAACTCTTATTAAAGAAAACACCTTCTTTTAAAACTCCAATAGCAGTGCCTCCTTCTTCGAGGCAATCCATCATAAGAACTAAAGAAACGCATTCCTTATCATTACCTGAAATACCATATTTAGCAGCAAGTTTTTGAATTCTTGTGCTCGATTTATCAATAGTGACTTTATGCGAATCAAGTTCTGCTTTATCGTCTTTATTATCTTTTTGAAGTCCTTTCATTTGCTTATCAAAAGTTTTAAGTTGTTCTTCTGTATAAGTATCTTCTTTTACAAGTTCTTCCTTAATAAAGTTAATAACCTTATCTCTTTTAATCATCTTATCCGTTTTACCGGACTTATCGCCTCCATATGGTGGATTTGTAATAACATAATGAAATTTCCTTGTTTGGTTTGTTTCATCATTTGTTAATTCATCTGTAAAAGAATTCTGTGTTTTAATATTCTTTTCCATATTAGGGAATTCCCTTGTAATACAGAATAACTCCAACGCAGCAGACTTAATTACATCATCATTCATATCATAATGATAAATATTATCTACAAGAGATTTCCTATTTAGTTCTTCACCATAATGTTCAGCCAAGTAATTAGCATATCCAACGGTAAAACCACCCGAACCGCCAAACATATCAGCCATTGAATGAACTGTTCTGTCTTCTTTTGGTTCCGGTTTTAATAGAACATTATAAACAAAGTTTGTAATGTGTCTATCTGTAAAATATGCTCCTAACTCACTAATAGCTGTATCGTCTCTTCCGATAAAATATTCATATACCTTTCCAGATAATTGAACGTTAAATTTTTCTTCAATTTTAGAAATATCGTCAATTTCCTTGATAACGAAAGCTAATGCTTTACTTTTGATTTTCCTAGGAATATCATAGTAAAGCATATCCGCTACATTAGAATTATCTAATAATAATGCTAGTAAATCAGTTTCCTTATTACCGGTAATAAAACCAGCTAATTCTTCATTAGCCAATGCTTCCTTACTATTAGCCATTGCTAATAGATTACTAAATTTACATATAGGCGGAAGTCCAGTATCTTCAAATAATTCATATTTTTCAATACGATTTAATCCATACAGAACATTAAACACTTTTAAAGCACTCATTCCATATCCAGCACCATTATTTCTAAGGTAATTGTGGATTTGGTGAATTTTATCTTTAAGAGCTTCTCTGCTCGAAATATGATCCATTACTTCACCTTCTTTCTTTTTAATTATAACTCTTTTTGATTGTTTCATAGTTTCCATATCTTTTAATATATCATTTATATCAATTTTATTATATTTCTCTTGTAACTCCTCCTCGCTTAATTTCTCTAACTCCAACTTTTTAATAGTTTTTGCTTGTTTATGAGATTTGGTCTTTAAATGTGTTTTATGATGACTTATCTGGGATGAGTCATTATCGCAAATTCCGCATTTATAATTAGGCATATTGTTCATTAATTTTATAATTCTATAGTATATTTTAATTTTAAATCAATTTTATTTTTAACATATTATCTGTTAATATACCCAATACCATTTAAGGTTATAATTATATTTTAACATATTTTTTGTTAAAAATATATTTTATCTATCGTAAAAATTAAATAGAAAAAACATTAAAACTGTTAAAAAAAAATTGATATTTTCAACAAATAATTTAATAAATGGAAAATATAAAAATGTTTAACGAAACACTATTACCATATGTCAAATCTATGAATTCTAATCTCAGAAAAGAGCTATTAGATTATTTACACGATTTTGAAAATAAAACAATTGATATAAGTATTTCTTCGGATAATATTAACCCCGGGGGACTATTTTGTTTAGTTGATTTCCTTGATTCCAAACAAGCCTATATATTTATTATAAATAAAGTTAGCAAACACGAAAAGAAAATTACATTAAAATCATTAATTAAAATTACTGAACAGAAATGGTTAGAATTAGGGTGTAAACAAAATATAACTAAACCGGGAATTATGAGGTCTAACTCACTACGATTTATATCGGGTATTAATAGTTTAGTAAATAGAAACAAATCTATAAAAATTAAATCAGATAAAGATACTAAAATTATCAAATTACAAGAAAGAATTGATATATTGGAAAAAGAAAATTTGGAGTATAATGAAGAAAAGAAAGAATATGAAGCAGAAAAGCAAGATTATATAGAAGCATATGAAGCAGAAAAGCAAGAATATATTATAAAATATAAAGCAGAAAAGCAAGATTATATAGAAGCATATAAAGATGAAAAACTGGAATATATAGAAACATATGAAGATGAAAAACTGGAATATATAGAAGCATATGAAGCAGAAAAAATAAAAATTAAAGAGAGTTTAAAAATATTATATAATTCTATTTTATAAAAGTTAGTAATAACTAAACCTACATAAAAACCTCAATTTCCTCCCTACTACAATTTTTTTTTATCATTTCTATTCTCTCATTTGGTTTCATAATTCCCCATAAAAAATTTAATTCAATATCTGCGGATTTTTTAGTATATCTCAAAAAGGAATATGCCACCTTTATTTTATCTTTATCTCTCAAGGTATAAAGTCTCCAATAAGTATTATAAAACTTATCAACTAAACCATTCATTATTGCCTGGCCCTCATTCAAATATGCTCCTATATCATTAGTAAACCAATTCTTATATTCTTCATCATTTTCTTCTTCTTTAAACTTATTTTTATATAATTTTAAACCCAAATCCTTATAGAAATGATAATTCCTAATATCTTCCATAAGTTCTTTGGGTTGTGGTTTTAAGATGTAAGACATAATTTTATAAACGAGTTCCAAAGGTAATTCATTTATTAAGTCTTGAAGGTTCATATCTTTAATAAAATAGAAAAATTGTTGTAATTAAACTAAAATTTTTTATAATAATAAAAAATTTTATATATATATATTATAAATGAAAAATTCTATTAGTAGAAAAAAAAATACCAAAAGAAAAACGAAATCTATCACAAATACATTATCTGGAAATTATACATTGAAAATATCAATGTATTATATTAGAGAAGAAATATTAGATAAAAAATATAATGATAAGAATATTAATATTTTATTAAAAATAAATAAATTATTAAAAATAAATAAATTAAAATTAAACACCATTTTTGATAAATTTCTTGGAAAACATAACAAAAATGAAAATATAAAAGGAGTATTAGGAATAGATGAAAAAGGAGAAAAGGTATTAAATATTATTTACAAATTTAATTTTAATAAAAAGCAATTAGATAATATAGGTTTAAAATATAATAAAGAATTTGAAAAATTATATTTTAAAACACTTGATTTAAAAAAAATAATTTTATCAAAAATTAAAAAACATAAATTAGAATTAATATTAAAGGATAAAAATGGGGAATTTGTATTAAAACAAAACTCAATTTATATTTATTAATTTGTTTAGATATATTATATAAATCAATGTTATAAATTTATAACTTAGGAAGAATAAATTAAAAGATAAATAAAAATTGAATATCAAATATTTATAATTAATTATTAAAAATAATGGATAATTATTTCAAAAGAAATAACAAAAGAATTCCCAAGGGTCATCGTGTTCGTATCAACAAGGAAGTTGGATATGCGGATTCTTCTCAAAAGAATTCAACTATAGTAATAGTCCAAAGAAAAAACACAGATGGTGTCTTTGTAGATACTAAGATTATTGTATACAAGAGACCATTGGTTATAAAAGACAGATACAGACACATTAAGAGTCCTACTAACTTTCATAGCAAAAAGAGAAAGATAATTAAGGAACTAATGAATGATTTACACACTATTATAGATGAAGAATATATTAGTGTTCCTATAGCAAATCGCAAGACTTTAAACTGGTGGGATTGCGGTAGATACGATTACAAGTTGTAAAAAAATTATTTATTGAGACATATGTAAAATTATTAAATTTTTTACTTTTTATATTACTGCTTTTTCTTATAATAAAATTGATTTTTTGAGAAATTAAACTAATTAATGATTTTTATACGATAAATATGGTACATTATATATTTTTCAACAATGTTGTTAGTTTATCTATATATTTTTCTTCAAATATATAACTAGTATGATAAAATGAAGTTATAAAATCAATTGGAATATAATTTAAATATCTATATTTAGCAATATATTCAAAACATCTATTACAATTAGGTTTCAATAAAAACTCAATAATAGGTGTTCCTTCTTTACAGAATAATATATTAGTTAATGCCGCACCATGCGAACCTATTACTAGTCTGGCATTATTAAATAATGATACTTGTGAACTAAATTTATTTTTTGTTTTTTGTAAATATGTATGATCAAAAATTATTAAATTATTACCATAAAGAGGTATTAATACTTGTTTAATTAATATATCTTCATTTTGTATATTTCTTATATTAGTATTAGATCTTGAAATATATATTACATAATTATTATTAGTTAATGGTAAAATAAATCTTTTATATGTTAAATTAAGTGATAATTGTGTTGGTAAATAACAAGACCAACAATCTTGATAATCTAGACTTTCTATTCCAATATCTAAAAACACTATTTCTTCACATTGAAATATTTCATCTTCGTAATAAATTATTTCTTTAAAATTAAATTGTGTCAAAATTTCCTTACCATATAATGGTAAATTATTAGATATAACTATTTTAATTTCAGATAAATCAAAATATTTTTCTAATATACAAATTCTTCCAACGAGTTCAATAATTATATGAAAATAATTTGTTTGGTTATATATATTTAAACTAAATACTTTTCCTTCAATATTTTTTATATTTTTTTTTAATGTAATATATTGTGGAGTATATGGGAAAAATAATTTTTTCCCTACATATAAATTACAATTATCATAAACGATTATACCTTTATTATGTGTTAAAATATTACAATTTTTAATAAAAATAATTTGATTTATTTTATCTATTTTATTTATTTTTATTTTATCATTCTCTTTAAAATTATTTACAAGTTTCATATTCATTTTTTTTATTGTTTTATCATTAATTTTTATTATATAGTCTAATGATTCTTTTGAATTATGTATATTGAATTCATTAAATACATTATAAACAGTAAAAAAAAACCAATTATCAATCATTTTATTATCTGCTTTTAATTCATCATTATATATATTATTAATAAGTTTATAATCATCTTTATTTCCGTCAGAAGATCTTACTAAACTTGATATATAAAAAAAATTATTTATATTTTTAAATTCTTTAATATAATTTATAAATTCTGGTTTATTTTTTTGAGTTATAAATAATTTTAATGCTTTATCAAAATAACCTTGAAAATATTCACATAAACCTAAATAATAAATGTTGTTATTTTCTAAAAAAAGTTTTTTTAATTCAAATAGTTTATAATTAGACTCTTCGCAATAATGTTTAACTAAATAGTTTATATAATTAAAATGTTTTTCTAAATTTTGTGGTTCAAATTTATAAATATAAATAATAAGTTTTATAGTAAATTTTATATTAGTATTTTTACATATATTTATTAATATATTTGTATTTTTTATATCTAATTCATTTACTAAATCTATATTAGATTCATCAAAAGTATTAGATAAATAGTTTCCAATTGTATTTTGTATTTTAAAATCTATATTTTTTTTATCACCTATATTATTTTTAATCATATATTTATATATATTTATACATTCTGATATATTATTTAACATCAAATAACAAACTGCCTTATTTTCATAACCTTCTGTCATAGTTTCATTAAATTTAATAAACTTGTTAAAATATTTTAATGCTTTAGAATATTCTTGTTTATTAAAATATTCTTCTCCTCTATTAAAAAAATTATAATATCTCATGTTATAAATTATATAATATTTATTGTAAAAAAACTTAAATAGTATATAAATTATTCAAATTCTTTTACATCAGCGTCTTCAAAAAAACATTTTATCATTTCATTTCTTTCTATTTGATTCAATAACTTTATTATAAAAATTGAATATAACTTTTCTATTTTATTAAAAAATCAAAATATCACAAGAAGAACAAATAATGACTACAATAGAAGACCTTGTTAAAAAATCAACAGACGCTCACGTAGCAGTTGAAAACAGAGATATTCAAACATTAATGAGTTATCCAGAAGAAGAATTACTTAAACAGGATATAGACGGAGAAACTGTTCTCCATTACGCCGTTTCAAACGAAGATTTGGAAATTTGTGAATTACTTACAACAAGGAACTCGCAAATTGTTCATATTAAAGATATAGATGGAAAAACTGCTTTTGATTACGCGGTTGAATATAAAAACAAGTTGGAAACTCATAAAGAAATTTGTGATTTTTTACAAAAATTAAACTAATTTGTGATTTTTTACAAAAATTAAACTAATTTGTGATTTTTTACACAAATTAAACTAATTAATGTTTCCTATATGAAAAAATATATTTATTTTTTTTTTATTAATCCAAGTTTTCTTTTTATAAAATTGATTTAAATTTATTTTTTTTATTGATTTTAAATGCCTTTACTACCTCCATCGCCATTATATCCGGGAATGAGGATTTATGCGCCCAAAAATCTTTGGCTTGATATTATACCTAAAAATAAATGTAATCAGGTAGAATCTCTTCAAAATATGTGTTTAATTAGTCTAAAAAAGAATAATAATTTTAAAATGTTAATTGAAAATCATAAAAATAATGTGGTAACAACAGAAGATAAATTTTTGTTAAACTTATTTCGTAATGTTATTTCTCAAATAGAAAATCATAATAAAGATTATCTTTTTTGTGAAAATGTTAAAAAATGTATCAATTACGGATTTAATATTTTAAAATTTAACACTCTTTTTGCGGAAAGTCTTTATGAAAAAAAATTTAATAAGAATACAATAAATATTTTAAAAAACAATACTACTTACAAATTATATAAATACAATATTAAAGAAGTTATACCAGTTTTAAAGAGTCTTAAAAATCATTTTAATATTTCTAATAAGCATTTATTTCTAATGAAAACGAATGAAATAAAAATAATAATAAAAAATCAGCAAGACACCGAAGAATTTAATAAGTTTCTTTTAAAAATGATTGAATTGTGGCCATTTAAAAAAGTTTTATGTCTTGATAATTTATTTAGAGGTGAAATAAATATAGTAATAAATGTTGAAGTTTATTATGACTAAACAATACTATTAAAAATATATAAAACTCTTAATTTACATACAATATTTGTTTTTCTCTTTATTAAAACAATTATATACAAACATTAGTTCCATACGATTTTTCATTTTTTAAATAAATTATTTTAATTCCTATCACACCAATTCTCCTCACTGACAACATCACACATATTTAATGCCTCTCTATGTCTAACCATACAACTTAAGCAATCTTCTTTCCCTTTATTATTATGAGGACAATACATTTCCAACGCAGTTCCACAACGAGGTCTTTCATATGGCATTTGAATTCTCATTTTAGTCCTATTTACCAAAGCAATGTCATTATATAAACATTCCTGAGAAACAGGTGTAGGATTTGTAGGAGTAGTATAATTACAATAAGATTGATACGAATTTACTACCATAGAATTTACATAAACGGAACCATTATACCCAATATCATAAACAAATTGGGAATTCGGTTCTTGAACCATAGAAATAGGTAAATCCAATTTCCTATTTCCATTTAATTGTAATCTATAAAGAACATTTCCGTCAGTTATATTCAAATAATAAATGTAATTATCAGTAGTCATTTTTAAAATATATTCAGCCCAACTATTAGGACTACAAACCACACAACCAGAAGTAATTCCATATTGTGAAGTAGCATATGTATTCTGTAAAGAAACCATTTCAAATTTTTGGAAAGGTTCTGTAATACTTACCGACCATAATTGAGTATAATTTAATACTGAATTAGAAAGCACGTTTACTTTGAAAGCTAAAAGTAAATCATAATAAGTATAAATATTGATATTACTATAAGGGTCTTGGTATATAAAATTATCAATATCTAACACATCACATACACCCAAATCTTGACATATTTCAGTAGAATTTTTCATAATGTATTTATCAACTTTTTTGGTCCAATTTCGACAATTCGTAATATTAAAATGATCGCAAAAATCATTCATATTTGCTACAAATTGGACTATACTCTCATTATGAGAATGTAAATAATTAAACTTCTCTATACAAGAAGTACAATTAGAACTGTTAAATGGTGTAATAGTTCCTGTAATATAAGGTAATAAAGATAACACAATAGTTGTAAAGAATTTCATTTTTAAAGAAATATGGTCTTATTTTTTTAAATTAATTTAAAGTTTTATTAATTATTATGGTGTCTTTATAAAATAAATTTAAAAAAATAAATAAATAAAGTATTTATGAATAGAATTCTAAAACCAAATAAGAGTATTTTATTACCATATAATTATTACAAAAATAAAAATGTTTTAATAACTGGTGGTGGAAGTGGTATAGGTAAAAAAATAGCAGAAACATATTCTATTTTAGGAGCAAATGTGTTAATAGTAGGAAGAAATGAAAATAAATTATTAAATAGTAGTAATGATATTTATAAAAAAAGTAATAATATTGTAAATTTAAAAAGTTTAGACGTAAGAGATAATGAAGCAGTTTTAGATTTAGCAAATGAATTAGAAAAAAATAATAAATTACCAGAAATTGTAATAAATAACGCGGCAGGTAATTTCATTAGTAGAACAGAAGATTTATCATATAATGCGTGGAATTCAATATTAGATATAGTATTAAAAGGAACTATGAACTTCACTCTAGAATTCGGTAAAAAAAATATAAAAAACAATATACCTTCCACATTTATCAATATATCAACTACATACGCAAATACCGGTAGTGCTTTTGTAGTGCCTTCCGCAATGGCCAAAGCGGGTTGCGATAATTTAACTAAATCATTATCTGCGGAATGGGGAAAATATGGTATTCGTTTATTATCTATTGCTCCTGGACCTATTTATACAGAAGGGGCATTTAATAGATTAGATCCAAATGGCGATTTCTCTAAACAAGTTGTTAAAACATTACCATTAAATAGGTTAGGTGAAAGAGAAGAACTTGCTAACTTAGTAACTTATTTAACAAGTGAACAAAATAATTGGATGACGGGACAAATAATTAATTTAGACGGAGGGGAAGTAATAGGAAATTCGGGAGAATTTAATATATTACATAAATTAAAAAAAGAGGATTGGGAAAAAATAAAAAAATAATTATTAAATTATTCAAATTCTTTTACATCTGCGTCTTCAAAAAACCATTTTATCATTTCATTTCTTTCTGTCTGATTCAATAATCCCCAACATAAATTAATTTCATTCTCAATAGGTCCATTCATAAGTCCTTTATAAAATAATACAATTTCTTCTTTATTTTTATTTTGTAGAAAACTTAATCTCCGCATTATTGTGTAAAATTTATCTACAAATCCATCTCCCATAAGTTGGAAATCATTCATATATCTGCCAATATCATTCGTAATCCACTCCATATACTCTTCTTTTCCATGTTCTTTATAATATAAATTTTTTAATAAACTCATACTCCTATGATAATATTTAATATCTTGTAGTCTATCATTTTGTTTTATATCATTTTGTTTAATCATTTATTAATAAAATAAATATGTTAGTATTATCAATTTTAATTATAAAAAAAATTTAATTTTAAAATAGAATATATAAATTTAAAAATAGAATATATAAATAATTTAATTTAATTTATGACCCACAAGTTAAACAATCGGGGTCATCTCTTCTACACGCTTTAATTGCGGTTTCCTCTAATTTTTTTTCCTGTTCTTCTTTTTTCATATTTGGATCAATTGTAAATTGTTGTGCTTTCGCAACTGGTCTGGTTCTTAGGTAATAAATACCTGTCTTCAATCCCTTCTTCCACGAATAGAAGTGCATAGAAGTTAATTTACCAAAATCTGGTTTAGCAATGAATAAATTCATTGATTGACTTTGACAAACAAACGCACCTCTATCAGCGGCCATATTAATAATAGTCTTCTGTGAAATTTCCCATACAATCTTATATACTTTGCGTATATGTTCTGGAATTTCCTCTATATTTTGAATACTTCCTTCATTTAATAAGATTTTGTCTTTCATTTCGTCGGACCATAATCCCAACTTAATTAAATCTCTTACCAAATGTTCATTTATAACAATAAACTCTCCTGCCAAAGTCCTCCTAACATATAAGTTGGAAGTATATGGTTCAAAACACTCATTATTCCCCATAATCTGCGATGTACTCGCAGTAGGCATAGGAGCAACTAAAAGACTATTTCTAATACCATATTTCTTTATATCTTTCTTTAATTTTTCCCATTTAGGTTTCATATCTTCGCCTGGTTCAACACCCCATAAATCGAATTGTAGTTTTCCTTCTGAAGCAGGAGATCCAATAAATGAAGAATAACTACCTAAATATTTATCTCTATTAACTTCTTCTTTTATAGGATTAAGTTCTTCTTCTAATTTTTCTTTTTCTTCTTTAACGTTCACTAAATCTTCTTCCGATAAATCTGGTGTTAATCCTTTTTTTAATAAATCCTTATATTTTTTCATTTGTTTTTCTCGTTTCTTTGCCAATTCCATACTTGCTTCAAGTGCCGAAAAATATATTTGTTCAAATATTTTCTTATTTGTATTAGACGCTTCTTCACTGTCAAATGGTATTTTTAACATAGCAAATACATCTGCTAAACCTTGAACTCCTATACCAATAGGTCTATGTTTCATATTCGAATTTCTAGTTTCCGGAATAGGATAATAATTAACATCAATTACTTTATTAAGATTTCTAACTATCATTTTAGTCATTTCACCTAATTTCTCATAATCAAATTCCAATTTTTTAGTTGATATATCTCCCTCAGTTGTTTCAACTTCTTCTATATATCTTGGTAAACCAATTGAAGCTAAATTACATACTGCTGATTCATTCTTATCACTATATTCAATAATCTCGCAACATAAATTAGAAGATTTAATAGTCCCTAAATTCTGCTGATTCGATTTCTTATTACAAGCATCCTTATATAAAATATATGGTGTTCCTGTTTCTATTTGTGATTCTAATACTTTTGACCATAATTCTTGTGCTTTAATGGTTTTCTTTCCCCTTCCTTCTTTTTCATATCTTTCATATAATTCTTTGAATTCATCTCCATAACAATCAGATAAACCGGGGCATTCGTCTGGACACATTAAAGTCCAATCTCCGTTTGAACCTACGCGTTCCATAAATAAATCCGGAACCCATAAAGCATAGAATAAATCTCTGGCTCGTTCTTCCTCATTTCCGTGGTTCTTTCTCATATTTAAAAGTTCCATAACATCACTGTGCCACGGTTCATAATAAATAGCAATGGATCCTTTCCTTTTTCCTCCGCCATTATGGACTAATCCTTGGTGTAAAAGATAATTATGCTCTTTTTTCATTTGAAGGTCATATAATGTTCCTTCATAACTAGATTGTTTAATATTTTTAATTCTTGTGAATAATAAGTTTTCGTGTTTAAAGAATTTAAAGAATTCTCCTTTATCACTATTTTCAATTTCTAAAAGATTACAAATATCTTGTGTTTTAGGAATTCTAAGAGTATAACTTATTTTTCTATTCGTTATTTCACTTCCGTATTTAGAAGTATGACTTTCACCAACTCTATCTCTTATATACCCACTTGTTAGAATACCCATTCGTAAACAGATAAATCTAACTGCTTCAATAAGATTATATGAAGTATTATCAAATACTAATTCTTTTCCTTTGGAACCGTCCGTATCTATTAATCCTTTTAAAATCATTTTTGATTTATTAAGAGGAAGATTTAAATATCTGTGTTGACAAATCTTTTCCCCATTTTGATAAATATCACTATATTTAAATGGAATGGCAGCATTCTTAGACCAATAAAGTCTTGTTGTATTTTCATTTGTTTCCATTCTATATGAAACAAACTTATTACTAAAATATTGTTTCGCATATTCTAAAATATGCTTTTTATTGTCTTTATGAAGTGAAATATAACCATTTATATTTTTATTTGAAAGACAACCATCCCCAAGAATTACACCATACATATAACAATCTTCTTCTGTAATACCAATATTATCTTTTTCATAATTAGGTATTGGAAATGCCAACATATCATTTTCTGTTAGTTCTCCGGCATCAATCCAATCTGGTTTTACTAAACCTAGTTTTAATCTATTACGAATAATATTGTAATTTATACCTTTCTTTTGTCCCTGTAATGTATAAATAGGGTGTTCTGGAGTAATCGTTAGATTTTCCAAACTATGCATTGTTTCTATTTCAATAACTCTCCCTTTATAAGAATGTTCTAAAACATTCTCTACTGTTTCAATTTCTCCATTTAAATTATAAATTTCGGTTTCACCTACCACTACGTCTTCCATTTTCATAGGACCCTTTGTAGTATAAATAATTGTCTTAGGTAAAACACATTGATCAACGTACCTCGCAGTATTATTAAATACTCTTAACATAGGAACAACGCCATTTGAAATACCATTAGTTCCTCTAATTATACTTCCAGACCCTCTAATATTATGTATCCAAATACCTATACCACCTGCTGATTTGGAAATTAAGGCACAATCCTTAAGACTACTAAAAATCCCTTCAATAGAATCGTCCTTCATAGGAAGGAGGAAACAACTACTAAGTTGTGGTCTTTTAGTTCCCGCGTTAAATAATGTAGGTGTCGCGTGAATGAAATATTTTTCAGACATAGCGTCATAGGTTTTAATAGCTTCTTTAATATTACTTCCGTGAATACCTAATGCTACTCGCATAAATAAATATTGCGGTCTTTCTATAATTTTACCTTCTACTTTAAGAAGATAACTTCTTTCTAATGTTTTAAGACCGAAATATCCTATATTAGAGTCGCGTTTATGTTTAATGACACTATTTAATTTAGTTTTATGTTTTTGGACGATTTGGTAAAGTTCTTCACTAATAAGAGAACATTTTACTTCATTTTTATCTTTATTATCGTATAGTATTTGTACTGTTTCTGAAAAAGAAGGAGAAGTATTTTTCTCTAAATTAGACATTGAAATCCTCCCTGCTATAATTTGATAATCAGGGTGAACGGTAATCATAGTAGCACATATCTCGGCTCCTAAAATATCTAATTCACTAGTTTGAACACCATTATAAATCCTACTACATAACTTTTGGGCTATTAAGTGAGGATTTATATTTAATCCTACTGATAAGTTTTTCATTCTTTTTAAAACTTTATCGAAGGATACTTCTTGTTTTTCACCATCTCTTTTAATTACGAAAATAGCGTTTGACATATTTGATTCTGAATCTGATAACATTTTACAATATATTTGAATTATATTTTTTTTTTCAATTTTAAATCAATTTTTTAATTAATTCTATTTAATTAAAAAATCAATATTATAAAAAATTGAATTATAATATTACGCTATATAAAAATGGAAAAATGGAAAAAATTTATCTTAAAATGATAGGCGATAATACAGATTGTTATATTCACTTTACCAATAAAGAAAAACTTAAAGATTTCATTAATAAATATGAAGAAAAACTTATTATAGGTCATATGTGTTGTTCTGGTAAAGGTTGTCATATTAAAAGTTTTGAAGGAAAGGAAATAACAGTTTATGACCAAATACACAACATACAAAGGATATATACTTAGCAAAACATATAATTAGAAGTTTATAATATTTAATTCCTATTCTTTTTGAATTCTTTTACTTTCATTCATAACTGTTTTATAAATATCTTTAAGGAATAATCCATTTCTACCGTGATATTGCGAGTCTATTCTACTATATATATTATTTTCTCTTTCTTTATCTAAAATTTCTAAATTATTATTTTTTTTTATTTCTCCTATATTATATACTAAACCTAATCTTTGAATGAGTAAAGAAAAAATTTGATTATCAATTTCATTAATTCCAGTTCTTAAATTATCTAAATCTTCCATTTCTGAATAAAATGTTAATATATCTAATTCTATATTCATATTTCTTTATATTATAATTTAGATTTAAATTGTTTTTTCTTAATATATCTATCATAAATATTTACATATAAACCTATTTTATCTCTATCTTTATAATCCCTTGGACCTAAAGTAAATTTGTTTATACCAATATCTTCTTTTTTATATGAATGTAGTTGTTTATGAGATAATTGAAATGAATATTTTCTTAGCAAGTGTACTAAAATAATACGCATTTCCATTTGGGAAAAATTCTTACCAATACAATCTCTCGGTCCATATGTAAAAGGACTAAATCTTTTTGAACTTGGATTATAACTACTTAACACTTCCCCATTCCATATTTCGTCATCTCTAAATTCTCTATCTGGATTAAAAATGTTAGCGTCTTCGCCCCATAATTCAGGATTTCTGTGTCTAGACCAATTCGGGATTTGGACATAAGTTCCCTTTGGTAATATCACTTTTTCATTATTTATACCTATAATATAATCGTCTTTTATTAATTCTCTATATGTTCCATTCGGTATAGGAGACCATAGTCTTAGTGTTTCCATAATACATTTAGTCATAAATGGTAATCTTTTTAAATCTTCGTAGCAAATTGGATTATCTTTCTGAGTATACCAAAATAAATCTATTTCTTGTTGTAATCTTTCTTGTATACCTAAGTTATTACATAACTCATATATTAACCAAGTTAAAGTATTGGCTGTTGTATCATGTCCCGCGAATGTAAAAATTAGAGCATTCCCAAATAATTCTTTTTTATTATTGGTTTTTCTATTTTGGAATGCTAAACTAAGTGGTCCTGAAGATTTTTTAGTTTCATTTAATAAATCAAAAGAGAATTGTCGGGCATATTTAATATCTATACCATTAAATGAATCGCGTATTTTCTTATTTGTTTCTTTTTGAAATTTATTAGAAAATCCAAATAAAGCAAGTTGTAATTGTGCTTGTGTTTCATTAAGAAAAAATTCACTTATATTTACTTCGTTATCACTTATATTATTAGCACTTATATTAATATCTAATAATTGAATTGAATATTCTGCTCTTTTATTAGACAACTCTATTATTTTTTTTAATTCGTTATTAACACTAAATGCTGGTTGAAAAGTTTGTCTTTGTTTTTTCCATTCATAAATATCTGTAGTTGATATAATACTATCATATAGGAATGGTTTTAGGTTAGGCATTTTTTTTATATGAGTATTAGAGATTCTTTCAGCGTTTTCTGGATTATTAATAATGACTAAATCTTTTATTACTTTATCACTTTTTTCATCTTTATATGTATATGGAATAGTAATATTACAAGATAAAGAATTTCCATATTTTTGCTGATACTTAGTGATTAATAGGTGTTGTTTCCCTTTTTTAGTTTCTTCATAAATATCATTTATAGTATTTACTAAACCTAAGTTATTTGCCGGGGATATTATATAATTTTCAAAATGTGTATTACGTTTATCAATATATTCAAACATAAAATATTTTAAGTCATAAAATTTTAAATATATATATTTATTTAAATAGTAAAATTTAAAGTAAATGAAATGGGTAATTCTTGTATTAAAAAAAACTTAATTAGTCCTAATAAAAATTCAGACATAACATTGTTTACAGCAGAAAATGTTATAATAGATTGGGAAGCTAAAAATAAAACGCAAAAATATCATTGGTGGCCTATGTACGAAGAATGTGAAGGTGATTATGTTAATAATTTATATTCAAAAGGAGGGGGTTTAGATAAATATGATATATTATTTGATTCTCATTCAACTTTATATCAAAAAAACCATTATTATAGAGAAAATATTTCAAATAGAAAGGACGCTAAATGGGCAGGATTTTGTAATAATGCGTCTATTTTATCTTGTTTATACGAATATCCAAAAAATGATATTTTTGTTTATTATAATCAACGAGAAATATTATTTAAAAAAAGAGATATAGAAGCATTAATGATTGTATGTTCAGAAAATGCTATTAAAGAAAACATAAAATTATTTTTTGGTGATAGGAATAATAGCAGTTATGATGATTCGAATGAACCTTATCCAAGTGAATTTTTACAAATGTTAGATATTTTATGTAAACACGAAGAACCATTTGTAATGGATATAGATAAAGATAGTGCTGTATGGAATTACTCTTTCGATAAAGTTATAGTAACTAAACATACAGATTGTGAATTGAGAGAAATTGAATTGGATGGAAATACTGTATATTATAATTTTAAAATTACAAGTAATGCTTATCCAGATAGTAATCAGGATTTATGGGGGTATATTAATAAAAGTATTAAAAAAGATAATGAAAAAGAATATGAATGTATAAAAGAAGGTTGGATAACTGATTATCATCCTGATTTTTTGTGGAAAAATTTTAAAAATGATTCAATGTGGGAGGGTATGAGTAAAATTAATCCAGAAATAGATGCTTCTATAGTATATAAAATATATCAACATTCATTAAGTAATAGTAATATTGCTTTAATATGCTAAATAAATTTATATACAAAATCAAAATATAAAAAAATATAATTCGGTTATGGTAATTTAACTTCTTTCCAATTTTTATCGTCTTTATCTAATATAGTGTGCCACATATAAAATGCTTCACTCCAATTTTCATTTTTATGGTCACTTAATTCTTCTTCGTATATATCTTCATCTTTAATTGCTTCAATGCTGGGTTTAAAATCAAATTTATCTTCAAACCAACTATATTCAATTTTTTTATAGTTTTCTCTACCTTTATTATATTTATAAAAACAAGATTCTCCTTCTTCAAAACCATATTCTTCTATTTCTACATTATATTTATCTTCTATATTTTTCCATAAATAATAAGGAGAATTCCAAGCACTCATAAAAGTACATTTAAATATTTGGTCTTCTTCGTCTAAACCGGAAACATCACTAATTTTAAAATCCCATTTGACACCCCATTCATTACATGCTGTTCCAAAATCCCATTTTCCAGAAGATAAAGGACAAAAATTTTGAGCAAAATTATCTAATTCTTCATTTTTTAATAATTTATTTATTACCCACTTTTGAAATGGGATAATATTACCTTTTATCTTTATGGTTCCGCAATACCAATTGGTCATAATTATAAATATTTATTAGGTAAATTTATAAAAAAATCAATTTTATTTAGTCATAACTATTATATATTCAATTTATTTTTAATAGGATTTAAAAAATTTACTTCATAAAGAAACAATGACTTATAATATTTTTTATATACCAAAAGTTTTGTTAATAGTTAGTTACTTTCAAAATGCATGTGAAAATGTTTTAATGACTAATGAAATTATTGCTCCGTGTACATCAGAAATGACACATTTACAATGTTGTCAAGATAAAGCAATAGATTTTATGAAAAAAAATATAAGATTGGATAAATGTTATAATGAAAGTTATGCGAATTATACTCATATGTCATTTGATTGTAAGGAAGAAGAAATTATAATGAAAGTTAATGGGTGGCATATATTTGGTGCCTTGATTCTTATAGCATTTTCTATGATTATATTGGTAGTAATTTATGATAGGTATTGTAAAACAAAAACTGTTTTATATAATAATTTATAGACATTTTTTTTTTAATTAAATATTTATTATAGAAACTTTTTTTTTGATAGAAACTTTTTTTTTAAAAAAGTTTAATTTCTCTAAAAATAAAATATTTGTTATAATTATATAAAAAATGGGATTATTAGATGTTAGAAATATTGTTAATTGTATTACAGACGGGTGTACTAAAAAAGATAGGTTTTCAGGAGGTATGACTGGTTCGGGGACAGGATCGGCATTAGGTGGATTAGGTGCCATATTATTATTTTCAGTAATAATGATTATTTTAGTATTACTTTTTGCGAAGTATTTATGGAATGTTTGTTTGGTTCCATTAGTTCCAGTTAAGAAGTGTAATAATGTATGGCACTTAGTTGGAGCTTCTATTTTATTTGGATTATTATTTCCAAGTGCACCAGCCACAAATACACAATAGTCATAAAAATAATTAAAAAGGTTTACTAGGAAAAATAGGGAAGTTAGGGTGAAATGGTGGTTGTATAGATGGCAAATCTGGTCCGAATGGTGTAGATGGTTTTTTATTTAGAGAATCTATTTTATTTTCTAATATAAGTATTTTATTTTCAAGTTTTACGATATGTAATTCAAGTGATTTTAGTAAAGAAATAATTTCTTTCTCAGAATCCATTTTATATAATAATTTATTTTTTAATTTATAATAAATAACGTAAATTTATATTTATAACTTTAGGTAAATATTTTCAAATATTTTTTTATTAAATTTTCAAAATAAAATATTAATATAGGATTATCTAACATTATAATTTTATTATAGGCGGAATTAGTTATTCTTTTATAAGTTTCTGGTTTTATTTTTTTAACTCTATTTTGTATTTCCTTATAACATTCTTCTGTATTTTTTACTTTATTGCTAATACTAGGAGAATTATCAAATTTAATTTGTATATAGTCTTTATTTGGTTTAAATATATCTGAATAAAAGTTTATCCAATAATCTGTTACATCTATTTTAATAATTAATGATTTAGTTAATAATAACTCTTTTAATCTAACGGACCAGGGGTGTGCTCCTGGTAAATCTAATAAATATTTATATTTACACCAGTCCGTAACACTACTTTTGGGTTCTTTATCAATTAATATATCTGTTTGTATTTTATCTTCTGTAGTATCTTTTAAACTAATGTTTTTTAAGTTACGACGTATAAATGTTTTTTCTTTTATTCTCATAGGGTTTTCTGTCTTACTAGTATCACTACCTTGAAAAAATATAATATTTTTTTTGGTATTAATTTTATTACATACTTTACTAATTTGTTTCATTTGTTTTTCCCAATTAGATTTTATTTTACTTTTATATGGATTATGAAATGTCCAATCCGGAATTAATATACCTTTACTTTTATAAGATTTAGCAAAACCTAAAATAGGTAACTCTTCAGATACTATCTGGTCTCCTAATGATACATATAAAACTAAATAAGGTATTTTAAGTTTTATTTTAGATAAGAAAAAATTAAACATATCACATATTATTTTACCTCTAAAATGAAATAAATTATATTTTTTTAAATAATCCATATCCGCTGTAACTTTATTATTTTTTATTTCTATTTTTAAAATTTTATGTTTATTCCTATTTTCATTATAGAATTTTTCTATTATTTCTTGGAAATTACTTTTATCTATATTTTTCCAAGCACTAAAATCTTTTTCTAGTCTTTTATTTAAAATTTTTTTAATTTTATAATTATTAAAAACTTTTTTTGTATTTTTACCTTTTGTAATTTTACTTTTTTTAATTTTACCTTCGGTAATACTTCTTTTATTTGTTTTCATATATATTATAATATTAAAAAAATATAATTGATTAATATTATTTATAATTTAAAAAATGTTGTTTTAAAAAATTTATAATTTTAAATTGTTACAGTTAAATTCATATATTTTCTATTTATAGGGAGTTTATCTATACCTAGTTTACACTTTCCATCGCATTCGAAATAATTTACTTCATCTTTTTCGAAATATTCTTTTAACTTTCCCCTTACTAATTCTATACCACTATCTATATTTTCTTTTGTTACTTTAAACATTTCTGTCATAGAGTTATAAGGTTCTGCCATAGTTTTATTTTTATAATTAGTATCATATTTATATGATAATTCGAATTTTTCTCCGTCATAATATTCATAACGAGTAGTCTCTTCATAATTACCGAAACTACAGCCTATATATTTATGATGTTTAACAGGGCCTCCCATTTTTTTTACACCGAATATTACTGGAACTTGTAATGTAAATTTTGCTCCGTCTTTTTTCCTATTAAATTCAGTATAAAAACTGACTACTTTATAGTAATATTTGAAGGGTTCATAGTATTCTTCTTCTACATATGTTTTACCCATATCCCAATCATTATATTTGATTGGAATATATCTATTATGGTGAATTAAATCATCACTAAAATAGGAATATCCCAAGTCTTCTTTCCTAAGTTCAACCCATTCTGGCAAACTTCCATAATCATCTGGATAATCAGATAATGTATGAATTTTGTTATCATAATAAATATATACACCTTCATTTCTATATCCAGATTTATTTTCATTTACAATAACATCATAGTCTTGAAAATCTTCAAATCCTAAATCATATTCTCCTTCCCATCTTAAATAATGGCCAATTGGCTTTCTCATAAAATCCATTTTTCAATTTACCTATAAATAAATATGTAATTCAATTTTTAAAATTGAATAGAAATAATATATAATTTAAATATAAATGTCTTATAAACTTTTAGGTCAAGGGTCCTTCGGGATTGTAATAACACCGCCATTAAATATACATAAACTAAAAAATTAAATTATGTTAGCAAAATTATTAAAAAAAAAATAAATAAAAAAAATAATGAGTCTAAAAAAAATAATGAATTTAATATATCAAAAAAACTAAGTAAAATTAAAAATGCCGAACTGTGGCGTACCTATAACAACAAAAGAAACGTTAAAATTTTTAAAAGTGAAAAATAATTTCCAAGATTTTATTAATCATTTATTACTAAGTCTAAAATACCTAAAACAAAAAAAAGTAGTTCTAGGAGATATTAAATTAGATAATATTCTCATTAAAAATAACAAACCTATTCTAATCGATTACGGTAAAAGTCAAATTATCAATAAAATATATAAAAATATTCATTCGTTAATTTGTAGTACAGGATATTATAGTCCTGAAATGTATTTGTTAGAAAGTCTTGTTTATGATGAAGATAATGAAAAAGTAAGGTCTAAAATTACACATAAAAATATTATAGATACAATTGAAAATGACATAGTAAATGACTCTTATATAAATGAAGCAGCATATGATATATGTAATAAAGAAGACACTAAAACAATTGAGAGATTGAAAAAATATTATATATTATATAAAAATAAAAGTTTTGGAAATAATTTATTAAAAAATTTAAAAAAAAAAATGATATATAATGTGATATTTATAGTTTAGGTAGAACATTGGAATATTTATACGACTTACTAAAAATGAAAAAATATTAGCACTAATTCAAAATATGACGGAATTTAATCACGAAAAAAGATTTAGTATTAAACAATGTATAGAATTTAGTAATTAAATTATTTTATTATATGTTATACCTATTCTTTCAATATTAGTATTATTATCTTTAACTTTTGTTTTACCGTCTCCTAAAAATCTTCTTTCTATTTGAAAATATTCGTAATTTATATTTAGTTGTTTTATTAATTTATATTCCTCTAGTGTTATTTTACCTCCACCTAAAATAAAAACTTTATTTATTTCTACACTTTTACTTAAATTTACCCATTTTTTTGTATTAGAACAAGGTTTATTATTATATATACCTCCCCATTTACATTTATTATTATAATCATTATGCCAGTAAACATTTTTAACAAATTTTGGAACACCCCACGATTGGGCTTCTTTTATTTGTATCATATATATATCTATATCTGGTCTATATTCCTTTATTAATTCAAATGCGTATCCTATATCTGGATTTTTTTTATTAGAAGAATCGCCAAAATATAAAAATGAAGACTTATTGGGTATTTTTCTTAATATTTTTTTTAAAATTTGTTTTAAATCTTTTATATATCTAAATTGATTTTTACTTCCATTTCCTATTAACATAAAAACCATTCCTTCTATATTTTTTAAATATTTTATTAAAGAATTGAAAGATAACATTTATAATATATATATATATATAATTATTATATATGAAAAAACTAACTCTTAAAAAATTAAGGACTATTGCTTTATCTAAAAAATGTGCTAAATCAAATTGTTATAATGAATTAGATTTAATTATAGTTCCAGATAAAGAAGATACTAAATCATATGAAAAATTAAATTTATATATACTGGAGAAGCAACAATTTATAAAAAAAAGAAATCTAAAAAAAACCCACGAACAATGAAAGATTATAATAAAGGTAAAATTGTTTATGGTTGGTTAAATGATAAAAAAAATAATGACAATTTATTTTATACAAATGACTTGCTAAAATATGAAATGACGATTATTGGATTGATTCGTCCTTACAAATATGTAAAAATAATAAAATTGCGTATAATTGTATAGATAATGAAATTTATTATAAATAACTAAATTTATTCCATATAAATAGTTGCTTCTCCTCAGTGTGTATTAGTATTAGTTTTGGTTTTTCTTCCTCAACTATTCGAATATCTATTTCTTCAGATTCCGCAACTTCATATGGTTTTACAGGTTTATTTGAAACAATAACCGTTTGATTATACAATTTATAATTTAATTTCGCATTTTTAAAAATTTTTGTTCTAAACATTTATTCCTAAATCAAAATACTTCTTTAAATTTATTTTTTATTTATTAAATATGAAAAACAGAGTAGAAAAATTATATAACTAAATCATTTATTTTTTTAAACAATTTCTTTATTATAAATCATAATATCAAGAAAACAACATTTCTAAAAGAGCAATTCTTACATATAATCCATATTTCATTTGTCTAAAATATACACTTCGTGGATCACTATCCAATTCTATTTCTATTTCGTCATTTCGCGGTAAAGGATGTAATATTATACATTTTTTCTTTGCTTTCGAAAAATTATGAACTGTTAATTTATTTTTATATAAATTATCATTATTATACATATGTCTTTCTTTTTGACTCCTAGTCATATAAATTACATCTACTATTGGTATAACTTTATCTAAATCATATTCATAATGATATTCTATTATATGATTGGTATTATATGATTTTTCTTTTATTTCTATTAAATATTGTTGTAAATATATAGGTAAATCCATTTTATTTTCTTCTTCAAAGACAAAATATAAAGCAACATTATAATTCAATAACATTTTCACTAATGATATAATAGTTCTACTATGATATAAATCCCCTACTATTGCTATTTTTAAATTATTTACTGTTCCTAATTCCTGTCTTATTGTAAATAAATCTAATAATGCCTGTGTAGGATGTTCAAATTTATCACCACCATTTATCATTTTTATATCAATATTATTCTGATAATCTGATAATATCTCATTATTAGGAGAACGAATAATAAGACCGTCACAATATGCCTCCATTGTTTTCAAAGTATCATTAAAAGTTTCTCCTTTTTGAACACTCGATTCTTGACTATTTACATTTATAACTTTTCCCCCTAAATGTAAAATAGCACTTTCAAAAGAACACCTTGTTCTTGTACTAGGAGTATGGAAATATAAACCGAATATTTTATCTTCCAATAATTTATTATTAAATAAAGTTTTGTTGGATTTCAATGATTTATTAAAAATATTCATAATTTCTTGACTTCGTAAAAATATTTGTCTTAACAAATTCCTATTAAATTGAATACTATTTATTATATGTTTATCTGTAAATAATATCTCCGTTTTAGATAAATTTATATCAACTTTCTCATTATAAGAAATACATTGTAGAGAATTTTCAATAATTGAAGGTAATATTGATTTATTCCCTTTTTTATTATCATTTTTATAAGTATTAATTACATCAAAATAAGTATCTAAATCTATTCCCTTATGATAATAATAATATATACTTTCTATTAATAATTTACTACATTTAATATCCACTAATAAAGATATATTAAAATCCAAAGACATTCTTCTTATAGTGAAACCGAAACTTTTATTATCATTATTTGATATTGTATTATTCGGTATATTTATAATCAAATTGAACTTTTTATTTTTAATATAATCTATTATTTCACTTTTCGATAACATAATTATATTCTCTGTTTTATCTTCTATTTTCTCTTTATAATAATTATATGTCCCATCTGTTGTATATATTTTCCAACCCATATTTAATATAAATAAAACCATAGGCATAAATTCATTCTTATGTTTTTCCTTTCCAATAGATAATAATAAATTAGTACACGTTAATGAAGGTATTTTAAAACCTGTTGCTGCTAAACCCTTCAAATATGCTATATTTCTATTACAACCAAAACCAGCAACTTCTCCAGTAGAAGACATTTCCACTCCTAAATCAACGTCCGCGTTTTCGAGTCTATGAAAACTAAATTGCGGGACTTTAACACCAATTCTATCAAATTGAATTTCTTCTGGTAATTTTATATATTTTTTAATTAGAGAATCTGTTGATAAAGGTTCGCATATAATAGTAGTTGCGATTCTAATCATATTTATATCTAAAGTCTTACTCGCAAATGGAAAACTCCTAGAAACTCGTAAATTACATTCAATAACTTTTAGGTTATTATCTTTGGCTATTAATTGTAAATTTAATGGGCCTGAAACATTTAAATTTGCAGCAATCCTAAATACAATATCTCTAATTCTCCCAATAGTATCCTTATTTAAATCCTGTGCCGGTAATACTAAAGTCGCATCACCACTATGAACACCCGCGTTTTCTATATGCTCACTTATAGCCAATATTACTACTTTACCATTATGTGCGACTGCGTCTACTTCTATTTCCTTTGCTTCTTCTATGAATTTACTAATTACTACTGGATATTCTTGTGATACATTTCTTGCGTCATTTAAATATAATTCCAAATCAATATCATTATACGCAACATTCATTGCTGCTCCACTCAAAACATATGACGGTCTTATTAAACACGGATAGGAAACCTTATTACAGAATTTTATTGCTTCTTCAATGGAAGTAAGTTCTTTCCAAGTCGGTTGGTCTATATTAACAGTATCAAGCATACGAGAGAATTTATATCGGTTTTCTGCCATATCAATCATTTCCGGATTAGTGCCTAATATATTTAATTTTAAACGATATAAATCCATCGCAATATTATTAGAATTCTGCCCTCCCATTGATAGAATTAATCCTTTCAATTTATTATCTATATGATTCTCTATATTATAAATACTATATACAGTCTCTACACTCAATTCCTCAAAATATAATTTATCTGCCTCATCATAATCTGTGCTTACTGTTTCTGGATTATTATTAATCATAATAGTTCCAAACCCCATTTTCCTAAGTTGTTGAATACATGTAACACAACACCAATCAAATTCCACTGAAGAACCAATCCTATACACTCCACTACCTAAAACAATTATATTTTTTTTATCTACTACGCAATTATCGCTATCCGAAGCATTATAAGTTAAATATAAATAATTTGTATAACAAGGAAATTCTCCCGCAACAGTATCAATTTGTTTGACAAAAGGAACTATATTATTTTGATACCTAAATCTTCTTATTTCGGTTTCAGTTATTTTAGAAATATTAGCAATTTGTTTATCTGATAGGCCATTCTTTTTACAATACATGATAATTTCTTTATCTTTATTATTTTTTCTCTGGAAAATATTGTTATTTTCTAATAAATGAAAACAATTAACTATTTTCTGTATTTGATAAATAAACCACTTATCAATTCCACTTAATTTACTTATTTCAACTGGATTCAATAATTTAAAATACAATATATTGAAAATATCACTTATTCTTTTATTATGTGCTTTTAATTTATTACCTAAATTTAATGTTTCCGATTTCCATTCACTTTGATTATATATATCAGGCATAAATCCGTCTCCATATTCTCCCACCATTCTAATAGCCTTCTGTAATGCCTCTGTAAAATTTCTACCAATAGCCATTACTTCTCCTACACTCTTCATATGAGAACCTAATGTTTTAGGTGTTAAAGGAAATTTATCTAAATCCCATCTCGGTATTTTAACAACTAAATAATCCAATGACGGTTCAAAACAAGAACTCGTTTTCATTGTTATCTTATTTTTCAATTCCGACAAACTATACCCTAGAGATAATTTAGCAGCAATATAAGCAAGTGGATATCCTGTTGCCTTGGAAGCTAAAGCAGAAGACCTACTTAATCTCGCATTCATTTCAATAACATAAAACTTACTGGAATTCGTATCCAATGCAAATTGAACATTACATTCTCCCACTATTCCCATTTTTCTAACTATTTTAAAACATACTGACCTAAGTTTTTGATACTCTAAATCATTCAAAGTTTGACTAGGAGCAACAACAATTGACTCACCTGTATGGACGCCTAAGGGATCAAAATTTTCCATATTACATACTGAAATACAATTATTATATTCATCCCTAATAATTTCATATTCTAACTCTTTCCAACCTTTTAAACTTTTATCTATAATAACAGTATTTGAAATTTGAAGAGCTTTTTCCACTAAGACTTCTAATTCATTATCATTATTCGCAAATCCACTACCTTGTCCACCTAAACAAAAACCTGCTCTAACTAATACTGGATATCCTATTTTATTTGCGATAGAAATTGAATCTTCTAAATTATTAGAACAATCAGACGGAGGAACTTCTATATCAATTTCTTTTAAAACTTGTTTGAATTTATCTCTATCTTCGGATATCATAACCGAATTAAGGTTTGTACCTAAAACTTGAACTTTTAAATCTTCCAATATTCCGTCATCCTTTAATTGAATACCGCAATTAAGAGCAGTTTGACCCCCAAATGATACTGATAAATAATTAGGTTTTTCCTCCATTATTATCTTTTTCACAAAATCTAAAGTAATAGGCGTATAATAAATTTTATTTGCCAAACCTTTACTAGTCTGTATTGTCGCAATATTCGGATTTATTAATATAACTTCTAAACCACATTCCTTATATGCCTTGATTGCTTGACTACCCGAATAATCAAATTCTCCAGCTTGTCCAATACTTAATCCCCCTGAACCTAAAATTAATACTTTCCCTTCGGTTTTAAGTTCTTGGTTTAATTTAGGATAATCTAAGGAATCCCTAATTAAAGATTTCACATTCTCATTCACATTTCCATTTGAAACTAAATCCCTAAAAATGTCAAAAAGAAAATTTGCGTCTTCGGGACCACCTCTTGCTTCTGGATGAAATTGGACACTAAAATATGGTTTAGTTTTATGACATATACCCTCATTACTATTATCATTTATATTCCTAAATAACTCTTCCCAATTTGAAAGATTAATATTTTTAACAGCATATCCGTGATTCTGAGATGTAATAATTGTTCTATGTGTTAATTCATTATCTACAAATCCACAAGGAATATTTTGCCCTCTATTACCATATTTCATTTTAGTAACTTTAAAACCTGCGGCTAAACCCATAATCTGGTGCCCTAAACAAATACCAAAAATAGGAATATTAATATTATTTTCCATAACACTTTTAATGAATGAAATTAATTTAGGTAATTGCTCAGGATTTCCCGGACCATTACTAATAAAAATACCGGCATAATTTTCAATTCTACCTAAATCTATATCATAATCATATGGAACTCTATCTAAACATAAATTTCTATTTAATAATGAAGTTAATTGACTATTTTTAGTCCCACAATCAAAAAATAATATTTTAGGATTTGAAATATCCCCATATGTTTTTAAAGTTTTAGATACAATATCCTCTATTAAATTCATTTTCCCAATATCAATAAATTCTGGTTTACTTAATCCTTCTTGATAAATTATAGCTTTACAACTTCCATTTTCTCTGATAATTTGTGTTAATTGTCTGGTATCAATTCCTTCTAACGCAACTACTTCATTTTTAATTAACCAATCTTCAAATGATTTTTGTGCGTTATAGTGACTACTATTTTTAGTATATTCTTGAACTATTATTGATTTACAACTAGGTTTATCTGATTCAATTGCTTCATTAATATTATAATTATTTATTATATCTTTGGGGAATCCATAATTATTTATTAAAGGTGTAGTAAATACAATTAATTGTCCGGCATATGAAGGATCTGTAATAGTTTCAGGATAACCGGTAATTCCAGTTTGAAAGACTAATTCTCCGATAGTAGAAGAATTAAAACCGAAATTAATACCTTCGAATTTCTCACCAGTTTCTAATTCCAAGATTGTTTTCATTGATATTAGTAACTAATTATTTATTTAAATTGAAATAATTAGAAAATCAAATATTTATTATAACTAAATTTCTAAATATAATATAATATGACTACCCTATTATACAATTGGAATTTTACAGGGGAAAATGATTTAAATATAAACAAAGATATTTATGATAGTGTATCCAATTTAAAAGCAGTTGTAAAATCTAGACAAATAGTTTCAAATTCCAGCATATCCAGAGATATAAATGGAATATATTTAAATAATAATGACGATACAAATGGTGGATATATTATTGATTTAGAAGGTTTAGATAGTGTAAATTTAGGTGGAAATATAATTATTGAGATGGTTATTAAGAATAATGATCTTACGAGAGATAGTATTTATTTTCAAACCATTCGAGATGTTGAAAGTGAAACAAACATTGAAAGTGCTTTTCTTACCTGTAAATTTTCCAATAAAACAAAATTTATAGTTAGAACTGATACTAAAGAAAGTGTAAGTTATCAACAAAAAACTGCTACCGAAACGAATAATACAATTATAATAGATAATAATGAACAACACTATTTATTTTATCTCCATTATATAGATAGTTCTAGTAAAATTCAAATATATATAAATGGTAATTTGGAAGGAAATAAAGAAATAGATTTAATAAAACAATTATCGAATACATTGAGACAATCAAATATAATCGGCAGTCAAAAAAATGAATCAGGAGCAACTTACTTTAAAGGAGTAATAAAATTTTTGAAAATTCACAGTGTTAATTCTGAAGTTCTAACTTCTTCAATTATAAAAGAGAATTTTTATGATAAATATTCAAATGCTCCTTATTTCAGTAATATAAATAATAAAAATGATACTGAAAAATATAGCAGAAGACACACAGACGTAACATCATACTTTTCCGAAAATACAGGTATAAATGAGTTTTCAATAGATGGTATTCAACTTGGTTTATCAAAATCAACAAAAACTTATAAAATTCATAAATTTACTTCTGGTAGTGAAATAAATATCAGTTATTCATATAATTATATACCACTTATAGGGGAAGATAAATTCATAATATTAAAATATAATGATACGTATTTTAAGATAACCCAAACTTCTACCGAAAGTAATGAAAATTCTAAATATAAATGTGAAATATCTTACGATAATGAAAGTTATAGTTTAGAATGTGATAATAAGGGTTTTGGAGATACTTATAGCTATAATAGTATACAAATAATTTTCGGCGGTGTTGAATTTTTAGTAAATAATGATATTTGTTTTCACGAAGACACAATTATAGATACAGACCAAGGAGAAATAGAAATAAAAAATTTGAAACCCAGTAATACAATTAGAAATCTTAAAATTATTTCTTTACTTAAATCGCCTACACATTACAATATTTTAGTTTTAATAAAAAAGGATTCCTTTATAAAAAACTACCCTAATAAAGATATTTTACTCACTGAAGAACATTTAATTTTAATAAATAATAAGTTCATTCCTGTAGGGAAATTAATTAATAATAAAAATATATTAAGAATTAAAAATAATTCACCAGTATATAATATTATTTTACAAAATGAAAATTATATAAAAATAGGTAATTTAGATTTCAATATTCTCGGTGTATCAAAAGAAATTTATAGAAAAATTATTGAAAACAAAAAAAAAGGAATTAGAGAAATGGAATTAAAATTCAGCAAAAATACAAATATAAAATTAGATTTAAATAAATTCTTGAATTAAATAATATTAGTAACTAATTATTTATTTAAATTGAAATAATTAGAAAATCAAATATATACGAAAAAAGATTGAATAAAGATAATAATTTTATTTTATTAAAAGTGTATGATTTACTTTATTAATAAAAAAAATTGAAAAAGAAAAATCTTATTAAGAATGAGTAATTGAAACCACTGAGAATAACCAAAACAGGCGCAGTTTCCCTATGGCGGTGACCTCTGCAAGACAAGTCCGGAAACCCATAGTTTTTAAGGGAATGATAAGTAATATTATTATTTTCTATTTTTTTATTTTTTATTTTTAAACTCCTCTAATTTCCATTTGAAAGTATTAAAGAAATTATAATAAAATAAGAAATATAAGATAATTTATGATTTTTACTTAAAAATAATTGAGGTATTAACTATAATTAAATGGCATATATTATAGATATGAAAAATGAAAATGATACAATAACCAAGCAAGTTACGCAGGAATTTTACAGAGATTATCTATCGAATCAAACATTTAAGAGTAAATTCAAAGAAAGGTATTTGTATATTAAAAGAAATATGTATATTAAAAGAAATATGTATATTAAACGAAATATGTATATTAAAAGGAAATATGAATTAAAATTACCTGTAGAAGAAATAATAAAAAAGTATTTTGTGGAAATATTTTCATATATAGTTATACCTTATGATATTTTACTAATAATAGCAGATTATTTAAAAACGATGGATATAAAATATGTAATTGATCCGTGTTGTGGTAATGCGTTTCATACTTTTTTATTTAATGAATTTACTGATTTTATTACTACTTCAATTGATAATCAAAAAGAACCTAATTCTTGGTTGGAAGTAATAGAACAAGATGGTGTGGAATATATTGAAAATATGAATGAATTAGAACACCAAAGAGGTGCCTTGATATTATCTTATATAAAAGAAGATAAATTAGCGTGCGATTTATTAAATTCATATAAAGGGGGTATAATAATTAGTATAGGGAATCATGATAATTTATTTCCGAATTATTTATCAGGATTAAATAGAGATTATGATTTACAAAAAAGGATTATATTGAAAAATCCTTGGGGTTTAGAAGAAAAAATAGAAATTTATCTGAAAAAAAATATATAAAAAAATTCCTAAAATTAAATATATGTTATATTATTAAATATGAATAATGATATAATTTTAATACCTAAAAAAGACTGTTTAAAAGAGTATGTTGTTTATAAAAATATTAATTATAAAAATATTGTAAACAAAAATAAAAAAAAATATGTAACTAAAAAAAATAATAATTCTGTATCTAATTCCTTGTCTAAATCAAGTAGTATATACTCTCCGTCATTAACTAATACTGAAATAAAAAAAACAAAAATATTACAAAAAAAAAAATATGGAGGTCCAAAATATATTGAAGGTATTATAAGAAATGGGTTTTTATATAAATGTTTGGATAATTGTTATTTTAGTAAACATTTAAAATTAACTGAAAATGTAAAAAAGAATTTAGAAAAAAATTATAAAAAACTTTCCAAAAAGGAATTAATTAATGATGAACTTATTATAAATTTTTCTTGTAAAAAAGAAAAAAAAATAGAAATATTAGAGAAAAACGGAGTTCCTTATAATATATGGTTATCTAAATGTCAAAATTTTTATTTAAAAATAGAAGATATAATTAAATTAAAAAAAGGTGATAAAATTAAAGTATTAATTTTAGATTCTGATATTTATAATTTTATTATTAAAAAAAATAAAATAAATAAAAACTATAAACCAAAAGATTTTTTTAAGGAAAATTGGGCTGAAATTACAATAGATAATAATTTACAAGGTTTAATAAAATTTCAATTTCAAGAAGAAAAAGAAAGACCTTACAAATTTAATTTTTATGTACATTATATAAAAGAAAGGTGGCATAGTGTATCAAATGGAAATATATATATTCAAGACTTTAATAAAAGAAAAATAATAAATTGGGAAAAATTAGATAAAAAAATAAATGTTGGTTTTGGGGGACATATAATATTATGGGATAATATTGATAAATTACCTAATATTTTTTTGACATAAAAAAATAGAAAATATAAAAATATATAAATAATATAATTATGAATAATAAAAATATATAAATAATATAATTATGAATAATAAAAATGATATAATCACAATACCAAGAGATAAATGTTTAAAGGATTTTGAAGTCTATAAAAATATAAATTATAAAAAAGATAAATCGGACGATGATACTTTGTCTAAAAATTTAAAACAAGAAGAAATTGATTTAATTAATGAAATAAAAGAATTAAAATATGAAAATAATAATAATTTATATAGATATTCTTTTTTCCCAGGTATAAAAGAAAGAGAAAATAAATTAAAATTAAAATACGGAGGTCCAAGATATACTTGCGGTATAGTAATTAATAATAATTTTTATTCATTTGTCGAATATGATACTTTTTGTTATCTCGTTAAAAAAAAAAATAAGATTCACTTAAATAAAAATTATAAAAAATTAGATAAAAAAGATATTCCTAAAATAATAAAAGAAGAAATTAATAAATATTATTGTAAAATTAATAAAAAAATAGAAATGTTAGTTAAGAAAGGGGTTCCCTATTCTTTATATGAAAATATAATAAAAAAATGGTTAACAATAGGTGATATTAATAAATTAAAAAAGGGGGAAGAATTAATGATGTTAAATTTTGATAGAAATATAGGTGATACCATAGACAATGATAAGACAATACAAACATTAAAATTATATGATCCAAAGTATTTTTTTAAAAATGCGTGGGTTAAATATTATCATAATAAAGATTTAATGGGTAAAATACTTTATGCTTGGCAAACTATGGGTGATTATAAAAATAATAGTGAAGAAAATAAACCCTTTAAATTTACATTTGATATTGAATATAAAAGAAATCATTGGTATCCATTAGATAACAATGGATATTTGCCCGCTAAAGGTGCGATTTTTCATAATATATTATTAGATGGTAAAAAAAAACACTGGTCCAATTTTCCATCTAATACACGTATTGGGTGGAGAGGTCCTATGGTTATATGGAGCAAATTAGATAATTTGCCAAAAATATTTTATGATTGGGATTAAATAAAATAAAATTAAAATAAAAATAATTTTATCTAAAATATATCAATATAAATTTATCTGAAAAAAGATATATAAAAATATAGAATATTAAAAAAAATTGATTATATCATAATTTTTGTAATAATTATTAAAAATGGAAGAACAAAACCCAGTACATATTAATATTTACAAGGAAAACAAAGAATCGGTTGATTCTTCTAGTAACAAAGCAGAAGCATATATTATTCTTACGAACGAAGAACTAAATAACAAAAATAGGGAATTTATTCAACAATTAGCAGATTTAACTTATGAAAAGGAACAATTAGAAGAAGATAATGAAAAAATGGAGAAAAGTACTACTTATCAAAGAGGTCTTCTCCATAATTTGAGTGAATTAAATAAATTGGAGGTTGAGGTATCTAAAAATGAAAAAGAATTGAATAATAATTTAATGGAAGAGAATAAGTTTCTTAAACAACGAATTAAGGATACTGAATACAATGCTAAATTATTTACGGGTTTAGTGTGTATAGTATTATTGATACAAAGTTCTATTCAGTTAATTAGTTTTGTATCATTGATTTCTATAATTCTAAGCAGTATTAGTATATTTATTCTAGGAAAATTTGATAAATCTCTTATATTTAGTTTAAATTCATTAGAAAAATTTGAAAAGAAAAGAGATGCAATTACAGATTATATTAAAGCAAAGAGTGGTGAAATTAAGAAGATTACAAGTAGTAGTGATTTTCTAGGGGATTTTATTGATTCAATGTAAAATTAAAATTAAAATATTATAAAATTAATTTTTATTTATAGAAATTCCACAATCCTCTCAAAGTCATCCTTTATCTAGAAATTGTTTAAGTAATTCTAAACTTAAATTTGGATGCTTTGAAATACTGTCTTCAACCCACTATTCCCAATCATAAGTCCAAACTATTATTCTCAATTCAATTGTTTTTTCTACTATAACTTTATTATCATAGATATGTTCAAAATTGTCATAAAATGTTCTTTTTTCACATTCTTCAATTAAATTATTAAAATATTCTTCTTGAATTTCTTTACGAAATTGCTTTGTTCGTGCATTACGTGTCATAGTCATAAACTTTTTTATCTAAACTTTTTTCTAAAAAGTTTTTTTATTAGAAATCAAAGATTTCGTCAAAGTTCGCAATGTTTAGGATACCTTGGAAACGGAATCACATCCTTAATGTTATAAATTCCAGAAACTAACATAATCAGTCTCTCGAATCCCAAACCAAATCCACCGTGTGGAACTGACCCATATTTTCTTATATCCAAATACCAAGGAATATCAATTCCCTTTGCTTCCATTTTACCCTTTAGTTCTTCATAATCGTCAATTCTCATAGACCCCCCTACTAATTCTCCAATGTTTGGAACTAGAATATCCATTGCCTGTACCGTCTTTCCGTCTTCATTCTCTTTCATATAGAAAGACTTAATTTCCTTTGGATAGTCATATACAATTAAGGGACCACCAATAACTTTATCTGTCATATATTTTTCGTGTTCTGACCCTAAGTCACATGACCAAAATACAGGTTCTTCAAAAATATGTTTCCCTTTACTAAGTTTCTTGAATTTCTTATGTTCCATTTCTTTTACTCGAACAATTGCTTTTCCTTCCGCAATTTCTTGTTCTAACTTTTCAATTACTTCAGTATAAGACATTCTCGCAAAAGGTTTTTCTACTAATTTTGTAAGTTGGTCTAGTAATTCTGGTTGATATTGTTTTGCTAGAAATATAATTTCTTCTTTACAGTTAGTTAAACAAACTTTAATACAGAATTTAATATAATCTTCAGTAATATCCATTAAATCCTTAAGGTCAATAAAACACATTTCTGGTTCAATCATCCAGAATTCAGCTAAATGTCTTGTTGTGTTAGAGTTCTCCGCCCTAAAAGTTGGTCCAAATGTATAAATATCACCCAGAGCAGTTGCCTGAGTTTCTCCATGTAATTGTCCAGATACAGTCAAGTTAACAGGAACACCGAAAAACTTTTCTCCGTCGCTTAAAGTGTTAGATATATCAAAAGTTTCACCAGCTCCCTCACAATCATTCGCCGTTAGAATAGGCGTATGAACGTATTTAAATTGGTGCATTTGAAAGAAAGTATGTGTTCCCATAGAACATGCGTTTCTTAATCGAGCAATAGCAGCAATAGTCTTAGTTCTAATTCTAAGATGTGGGAATTTCCTAATATGATCTAGAGTTAATTTCTTTTTCGCAATAGGATACTCCGAAGCATTGACTTTCCCCAAAATTTTAATTTTTTGACCTTTCAATTCTATTTCTTGTCCTTTTGCCGGACTTTCAATAACTTTCCCAAAAACTTCCAGAGAAACACCTTTGGTTCCATCTTCATAAATAGTATCCAGTTTTTCCCTTTCATCGTCATTTTCAGGGTTAAGAATAATTTGTAAGGAAGTTATACAACTTCCGTCATTAAGTGATATAAATGCGATTCCGTTGTTCTGTTGAACTCGGAAACTATCAATCCACCCATTTACTGTAATATCTTTATCAAGATATTTTTTCGTATCCAGAAATAAAGACTTTAAAAGTGTTCTTTTACGCGTAAACATTATATAAATAATAAAAAATATATTTGTAAATAATCAATTTTTTTCGGAACTAAATTTTGGAATCTAAATTTCGTAACCTAAATTTTGGAATCTAAATTTCGTAACCTAAATTTTGGAATCTAAATTTCGTAACCTAAATTTTGGAATCTAAATTTCGTAACCTAAATTTTGGAATCTAAATTTCGTAACCTAAATTTTGGAATCTAAATTTCGTAACCTAAATTTTGGAAAACTAAATTTTGGAAAACTAAATTTTGTAACCCCCTATTATTTTTTCATAATCTTCTATAGGTTGAGAATAAATTCCACTTCCTACTATTATAATATCATTTCCTTCTTCAAATGCTTTTATAGGTGTTCTATAATTTTGGTCTAAACTTTTAGTATTATTTAATCTTACTCCGGGTGTTATAAAAAGGAAATTATCGTCATTTACAAATTTATTTTGAGTTATAAAACCTAAAACTATATCTCTATATTTATCAGCAATATTATAACAATCCCAAGTATAGTTAGATGTAATAATATTACAGGAACTAGACATTTGTGCTACTATTAATACTTTTATATTTGTAATACCTAAATAATCTATCGATTGAAGCATTCCAGCACAACAAATACCGTGAACTGTAATAATATCTACCCAAGTACCTATTTTATACATTCCTCCCATAAGTTGTTTTTGAAATGTTTTGCCAATATCGCCAAATTTCCTATCTTCTAATATATAAAAATTATGTTTCTTTTTTAATTTTATTAATTCCTCTATTACACTTTCATCGAAATCTTCTAAAATGTCAATATGAGTTTTGAGAATACATATATCAGGACCTACTAAGTTAGTCCAGAATAATAAATCTTCTTTTAAAGTAAAATCTGCTGAAAAACATAATCTTGTTTGTTTCTTATTCATAATTTCATCTATTTTATTTATATTTATATTTATATCAGATTGATTCATAGACATTTATATATTTTTAGTTAGTTAGTTAGTTAATAATAAATATAATATTTAAATAATTTATATGAAAATTGGTATTATTGGAAATGGGTTTGTTGGAAATGCTACTTGTCAACTAGAATGTAAAGATATTGAAATAGTAGTTTATGATAAAAATCATGAATTATGTATTCCAAAAGATACTAAATTAAAAGATTTAGTAAAATGTGAAATAATCTTTATTTCGGTTCCAACGCCTATGAATAAAGATGGTTCTTGTTACCTAAATATAATTAAGAGTGTATTATATGAATTAAATGAATTAAATTATGATAATTTTATAGTTTTGAGATCAACTGTTCCGCTGGGAACTTGTGATAGTTTGAAATGCCATTTTATGCCAGAATTTTTAACTGAAAAGAATTATATAAAAGATTTCTATAATAATAAAGATTGGATTTTCGGTTTATTAAATAATGAAAAGGATATTGAATTTAAAAATATAATTACTAAATTAATTAATCTTGCTTATTTAAATGAAAAAATTAAATATAATTCCATTCATTTTGTATTAAACAAAGAAGCAGAAATGATTAAAATGTTTAGGAATTGTTTTCTCGCTACTAAAGTTTCATTTTGTAATGAAATTAGTCAATTCTGTAATATTAAAGGTATTAATTACGAGAATGTTAGAAAAATCGCTACCAAAGATGATAGAATTTTAGAAAGTCATACTAATGTTCCTGGACCAGACGGTAAAAATGGATTTGGGGGTACTTGTTTTCCCAAAGATACTAATAGTTTAAGATATGAGATGGAAAATTCGGGAATGGAACCTCATATTTTAAATTCTATTATACATAGAAATGAAAAAGTAGATAGACCAGAACAAGATTGGAATGAAAATAAAGGGAGGGCAGTTTTATAATTTAAATATACTTATAAATAATAATAAACATATATTTATTTTTTTATTTTTATTTTTTTTTAAACAAAATTTTTTTTTTTTTAAGAATTTTTATTTTATTTCCCCCCCCCCCCCCCCCAAAAAAAAAAAAAAAAAAATAAAAAAAAAAAATTTTTTTTTTTTTTTTTTAAAAATTTTTTTTAAAAAAAATTTTATTTTTTTTTTTTTTTTTTTAAATAAAAAAAAAAAAAAAAAATAAAAAAA
>Ga0257126_1000007_pt1 | contig 175536 bp, 158 predicted proteins | sample SI060_120mmetaG_FD_190151 | JGI IMG/M metagenome (GOLD analysis project Ga0257126, IMG submission 190151) | Marine microbial communities from Saanich Inlet, British Columbia, Canada - SI060_120m | ecosystem: Environmental > Aquatic > Marine > Inlet | place: Canada: British Columbia | collected... | reverse complement strand
TGTCCGGCCCAGTAAGATTAATATCAATGGCATTCCCACCCGCTGCCGTTTCAGCCCTGAAAGCGAGAGAAACTACCCCCGGAATTTCACCCGCAAGTTCCTGCCACATCGATTTTAATTCCTCACTAGATAGGTCGCGATCTTTTGCTGCCGCGAGCTCGAGGGTCACTTCTCCTAGATGGGTGCCAGTAGGAGTAACGGGTGAAAAACCACCCTGAAAGGGTTGCATGCCCGCCGTCGCTAGCTGATTAGCGATAATAGAATTGCCCTTGTTATCCTGCGTTGTAGCGCCGAGTTCAAGAGAAGCCGCTTCCAAGCGCTTTACCACTTCCTGAGTATCAGAAAATGGAGCACCCAACGGCATTTCAAGTTTTGCCGACAGAATCTCGCCCTCTACCTTCGGAAAAAATTGGAAGGGCAACCATCCAGTTTTGACCAGGGACACAGAAAGTATTACGAGGGCTATAAATACAACCCAAACCAAATAGCGAAACTTTAAACAAACCTCCAAAAACGGTGAATAAGCAACCTTCACAAATCGCTCAAGCCCACTTGAAATCCTTCGCTGCAAGCGAATCAATGGATTGACACTCGGACGATTAGAATGGGGCTTAAGGAGCGCCAAATGAGCAGGAAGGACAAACTTCGACTGCAACAGAGAAAATCCCAGAACAGGAATTACCACCAAGGGAATATTCGGCCAAATTTTCCCGCTTACTCCACTTAGTCCAAGCATTGGCGTAAAAGCCATCATAGTCGTAAGAATCCCAAAAATCACTACGATTCCGACTTCGTGAGTCCCCTTCCAACTGGCCTCCTTCGGGTGCTCACCTTCCTGGATACGGGTATAAACATTTTCACCAACTACAATGGCATCATCCACAACGATCCCCAAAACAAGGATGAACGCGAAGGCAGAGATCATATTTATCGAAATCCCAAGGGCAGGCATTAACCAGAGACCACCAGCAAAAGAAACCGGAATTCCCAGCGCCACCAAAAATGCCAGACTTGGCCGCAGGAAAAGCGCGAGGACAAGAAGAACTAGAAGAAGTCCTATTCCGATATTGCTTTTGAGGAGGTCCAATCGTCCTTTCAAAATGAAACTCGCGTCATTCCAAACTTCGATTTCTACACCCTCGGGTTTCTGCAACGATTCTACGTATTCCCGGGCAAGCTTCGCAATTGCTAAGGTATCCTGCTCGGCCACACGAAAAACATGAAGCACAACTGCCGGGCGACCATTGAAGGTGGACACAAGCTCAATATCTTCGAACCCGTCGATTACCGAAGCAATCTGCCCGAGTTTCAAATTGGATCCATCGGGTAACTTCTTAATTGTCACCTCGCGAAACTCCTCACCTCTGTATTTACGACCAAGGGCTCTAACCACAATTTCACCCGAATCGGTTCTCACCGAACCACTAGGGAGATCCAGCGAGGCACGACTAACAGCAGTCGCCACCTCCCTCAATGTAAGATCATACTGCCTGAGAGTATCCTCGGAAACTTCGATTGAAATTTCATAAGGACGGACCGAAGCCAACTCAACTTTCTTGATGGTTTCTTCCCCCTTTAGAAGGGCCTGAATAAACCCTCCAGGATCAGCAAAAAAAGCCTCCCTTTTTGACTCCGGCTTAGGTGCAACGTGGTTCAATAATCCATCACGAATTCCCTCCGCATACTCACGAAGACTTGTCTCATCGGTATCCGCTGTAATAGCAAGACTCAGAATTTGTCTGTTTACGACCAACTCTTCGAAAACTGGTTCCTCGGCATTTTCAGCAAAATTATCAATGGCATCGACGTTGGTCTGCACGTCCCCCATCACATCCCTGGTTTCATAACCAGTTTCAACCTCAATTGTGAGCGTGCCGATATTCCTAACGGCAGAAGAGGTAACCCGCTTAACACCCTCCACTTCAGCAATCGCTTCCTCTATCGGGATGACGATCCCATTTACCACCTCCTCCGGAGTAGCATTAGGATAGGGAACTTTAACGATAACAGCATCAAAAGATGTCTCTGGAAAGACCTCCTTACGAAGTTGAAACCACGCGGCAAATCCGGCAAGCAAGACTGCGAGCATGAGAAAGTTGGCCGCGACATGATTGCCACTAAACCATTTTATCGATTTCTGCATGAATTCAATTAGCCGTATTAATTTCCTCTCCCTGCTCGCTGGTCTTAACCAATTCTAGGTTCATCCCTAGGATTGGCATATCAAGTTTTGTGAGAATGACTTTCTCACCGTCAGCAATTCCCTGAGTTACAAAAACTCGATCGGCTGTGCGCCTAGCGATCATTAAATCCCTAATCTCCAACTTATTTTCTCTATTTAGAACGAAAATTTGATTACGCCCTCTAACCGCTGATCGGGGTACGCTGACCACTTTGGGTAAAACAGCGCCCCCGATAGTAGCATTTAGAAAAATCCCCGGTGAAGGTAAAACAAATTGAGATCGGTGTTCCTCATTTGCAAAAATCCTTGCCAACACAAATGCGGAAAGAGTCTTTTGACCAACTTCGCCCAGGTCCCACATTATCTCAGCATTCCACTCATATAATTCCCCTCCAATGTTAGTAAAGAGAGTGACGTTTGTTTCCTTGGGAAGCTGAGCATAATCATCTAATGAAAACGGCAATCGGATCATGAGATTTTTAGGATCATAAATCATCCCAAGTTGAGATCCAGGAACTACTGTTGCCCCAAGATTCAGGTTTGTTGACCTTACTCGGCAGTCAAAGGGAGCGACAATCTTAGTCCGAATCAAATCAGCCTCAGCTTTTTTCCTTGCTGCAATTGCTGCTGCGACCCGCGCCTTTGCGCCTTTCAAAAACGGCACTCGTAAAACGAGATCACTCGCTATCTTCCCTCCACCAATTTTATTCCAATCCCTAGCCGCTTGATCCGCCCGTGCCTTCTCCTGAACCAAAGCCAATTCCGCGTCAGCAAGAATTGACTCCGCCTGGGCAACCGCGGCCTGATAATTGATTGGATCAATTTCTGCGATAACGAATCCCTTCTTGTAGGTTGCTCCGACTTCGAAGTTATCGTCCACGACTGTAAGCCTCCCTCCAATCGTAGCAGAAAGAACGGTGTCTCGGCGCGCCGTCACAACGCCTTCACTCTCAAGAGAGAATTTCAGATCATCTTCAGTAACTACCTCAACCTCAACAACAGGTATCGCTTCCAATCTTTTTTTCTTTTCAGCTTCGGGCGCATTCTCCTTGAGAAGCTTAATTCCAAAAACAGTCAATCCAAGGACGGCGACTATAGCAAAAATGGTTGTGATGAGAGTCTTCATACGAAGTTAATTCTGAGGTCTATAATCTCCACCCAAAGCGAGATGGAAAGTAATTCGATTATCGAGGCGGAGCCTCCTGAGGGTAGTTTTTTGCGAAGCCAAATTGATCCGACTTCTCTGTGCAGTGATCAAGGTCAGGACTTCTCCCACACCACCTGCATATTCGCTAGCCGCCGCATCTGTAGCTTCCTCGGCAAATTTGAGTGCCTCGGTAATAGCCTGCTCCCGGGCAACCAAAAATTTCTCAGCTACCATCGCCTGCTCAACTTCGCCGAATGCTTTGAGCACGGCGCTTTGGAGCTCAGCAAGATTCGCACGATCATCCCCTTGGTATTTAGCATACTCTGCACGCAACTTTCCACCCGACCAAATCGGCTGGGTCAGACCACCCGCTAGTGACCAAACCCCAAAATCAGAGTTGAAAATCGTTCGCATTGTATCGGTTGTCGTCCCAGCGCCACTCGTGAGGATAAAACTAGGATAAGAGGCCCGCTTAGCCTTTTTCACAAGACTACCAGACGAGGCGAAACGGCGTTCCGCTTCGAGAATATCCGGTCGACGCAAAAGCAACTCAGAAGGTAACCCTGATGGTGGTATAGCCGGAACTTCAGGTAGAGAGACTGAACCCTTCAACACGCCTTTGGGATATCTCCCCAAAAGTAACTCTAATTGTCTCACAGCCTGCTCACGTTCACCATTGCGCTGGCCAATCAAAGCTTTGTTAATCGCAACCTCACTCTCGGCCAATCGAACTTCGGCAGCAGATCCACCATCGGCAGCAAGAGCATTATTGTAACGATCGATCACGATATCTTTCGTAGCGTTAAGCAGTTCCTGCGTTTCCATTGCTAGCATGATTTGCTCGCTAGCCTCGGCTAAAGCCAGCCAAGATCTCATCACTTGGGCTGCGAGAGAGGCTCGAGCAGCACGGTAGGAATTTCCTTCGGCTTGAGCGTCAGCTAAAAGGGCGGCTTGCTCCGCTCGACGGAGCCCCCAAATATCGGGTTCCCACGAAACCGTCATATTAGCCCCGAAGTTACTGAAGTTAGCCGAAGGAATACCACCCTCGCCGCCAAGAGGTATGCCGATAAAGAGTTGCTTTTGACGGCTCGTATTGAGGCCTGCTGAAACTTGAGGCTTCATCGCTGCTCCAGCCGACTTCGCTGAAGCGATAGCTCGATTGACCCTCTCGGCAGCAACCTGCATATCAGGATTACGCCGAAAGGCTTCGCTTACCAAGGCCTCGACCCGAGATCCTCCAAGACGTCGGACCCAATTCGTATCAATCCCAGCCAAAGCCTCTGGGCTTGCCGACCAACGCAATGGAACCACCTTTTCCACTGCGTCCATTCGCGATTCAGGAATACTTGCTGAGCACCCAGCGAGCACGGCTACTATAAACGGGAGAATCTTTTTCATTGTCTAAAACCTGCGTCGCAGAAATCGATAATGCGCTTGAGTGTAACTGAAAGTTTTTCATCAGCTATTTTCCCATCACTAATCTTTTTGAGGATATCACGGTGGGTTAGCGTGTTGGCAAGAACACCAAAGCAAAAATGAATCCGCCAAAACACATCATCGGCAGATAACCCCGGACAGGCCTCCATAAAGGCCGGGACATAGCGAGAGGCTACTTCGCGGAATTGCCCCATCACTTCCTCCGGCAATTCATAAGAACGATCTCCCACCACTCTTCCCATCAACTTAGTAAAAAGCTTTTCACTGAGAGGACTATTTTGGATCTGCGAAAAGAGAGGCTCAAAAAATGCAGTGATAAGCTCGGTGACCGTCACCACCCCAAGCCCCTCAAGTTCTTCGATTCTTCTGAGGCGCTCATCATTTACCGGCGTAGCCATACGAGCCACCACAGCGTCGATCAATCCCTCGCGCGATCCGAAGTGATACTTGACCGAAGCCACATTAGCTCGTGCAAGTGTGGTTATCTCCCGGACTGAAACCACTTCGAAACCTTTTTCAGCAAACAAAGTGGCGGCTGCCTCCATCAGAGCAACCCGTGTCCCACATTTACCTTCAATCTTCGCCATCGATTTTAAACAGCTGTTTAAATCAATTTCGAGCTTTTTCAAACGATTGTTTAAACTATTTTTTCTCTTTGGCCTGCCGGAGGAACCGAAATCTCAAAATTTGCTCGAAGCAAGACTTCCTTTCGGCCTAATGGAAAGAGAGACTCAGTCGTGCTTGAACTCCACCATGAAGACTGTCTCCCAGGCATGAAACAACTATCGTCCGAATGCGTGGATCTTGTCGTCACCTCTCCTCCCTACAATTTAGGAATCAACTACAGAACCTACCAAGACAAATTGGAATTTAATGAATTCATTGATTGGTGTCAGGATTGGGCTTCGGAGATTCATCGCGTCATGAAAGATGAAGCCTCGTTTTTTCTAAATTTAGGGGCCGCGCCAAAAGATCCACTTCTCCCGCACCAACTCATCCTCGCCCTCACCCAAGAAGAGCCAAATTTCATCCTCCAAAATACCTTCCATTGGATCAAGTCGATCAGTGTTGACACCCGAAAAGGAGAAACTATTTCCGCCGGCCACTTCAAGCCCATCAACTCAAAGCGTTTTGTAAACGACTGCCACGAATATGTTTTTCACCTCACCAAAACCGGTGGGGTCCCACTCGAAAGGCGGGCCGCCGGAGTAGAATATGCTGACAAGTCGAACATCGCTCGATGGAGTCATACTGGCGGCGAAGATAAACGCTGTCGAGGCAACAACTGGTTCATTCCATACGATACGATTCAGTCACGTAGCAAAGAACGCCCCCACCCGGCGACCTTCCCTGTCGCCCTTGTCGAACAATGCATTCGTATTCATGGCCTCAGAAGAACAAAACATCTACTTGACCCATTCACCGGAATTGGGACATCTGCTTTAGCCGCCCAAAGAATGAACATCGAAAAGTTCACTGGCTTTGATATCGACGGTGAATACCTGAAAACCGCTCGCGAAAGACTCGATATTGACGCCGCCGATAGTTAACAACACTTTCTCTAAAACTGATGCAAGAGCCCGTCCCCGAACAAGTCCAAGAATTCACTAAAGTCGAATCTGTCTTCGTCCGCCATCGCAACTGCCTGATGATCCGCGCCGAATTCACCCCCATCTTCACAGACTATTACCTCCACCTCATGGACATCGAGGAACGCCATCCAGAAAATCTCGACACCACTCTGAAAGACCTCCTCGCAGTCCTCACCCTCCACCTCACCGCCAGACCGTGGGCCGAGACCATTGCATGGACCGCTAATATCCGAGCTCCACGCGTTAACTTCTTCGCGACCGGGTCCTCGGTTCACGAATATATCACTGGCCGTCTCTTCACCGAAGACGTCCGAGAACCTGATCGTAATTTTCTCTACTCCCAAACAACAACTCAAGAAAAAGAGCCACGCACCTCCACCATAGAAGTTAAAACATCTGATCCGCTTGAGTGGCTACGGCACTTTTACGACCAGTCCGAACAAAGACCTGGCCGCGCCTTCAAGCTCCCAAATGATACTTATGTATTGATTGCAGCTCAACCTGACTTTGATCAGGAATGGTTCGAGGGCCTGAATATCGAGCAAGTTGCTAAAATTACTGACGACGAGGAAACCAAGGCCCTTGAAACACGACGATTTAAATTTGCGTGCGGATGCTCTCTTGAAAAAATCATCCCGACACTCAGCGCTTGGAAAGACAAACCCGATGAGCTTTTTGGTGATGAGCCCAAGCTCGTCCTTCAATGCCCACGGTGTGCAAAAAAATACTTAATTAATCGAGATGATCTCGGCAACGAAACAGAGCAAAAGGATCAAGATTAAGGTTATAGTTGAAAAAAACTTGACCAAACCCTCTCAGTCGCGAAGAAACGGCCACTGGCAGGAGACTCCTGCTTGACCTATAATAGGTGAGGTGTGTCCAAAACATCTCTACTTCCCAGCTCTCCATCATGGCAAAAAAGAAAACAACCGCTAAGAAGGTAACGAAAAAGGCTTCAGCCAAGAAAGCCCCCGCCAAGAAAGCAGCCGCCAAGAAGGCTGCTAAGAAGGCTCCAGCCAAAAAGGCCGCTAAGAAAGCCCCAGCCAAAAAGGCCGCTAAGAAGGCTCCAGCCAAAAAGGCCGCTAAGAAAGCTCCAGCCAAAAAGGCCGCTAAGAAAGCTCCAGCCAAAAAGGCCGCTAAGAAGACTCCAGCCCTCGAGACCAAAGCTAGCAAGAAGCCAAAAAACCGTATCGACACTCCTGAAATTCGGGAAAAAATCCGGGAACTCATTAAACTTGCTAAGGAACAAGAATATCTCACTTACGACGATATTCACGAGATCCTGCCTAACAACCTTATTGAGGAGGAGGATATCAAGGCCATCCTTGAGAGGCTCCGTCAAATGGAGTTCGAGATCATCGACGCCTCCGAGGTTGACCGTTTCAAGGATAAGAAGAAAAGTGATCTTGATCCCGAAGAAGACACCAAAGATCAGAAACTCGACATCCTCGACGATCCCGTTCGGATGTATCTCAAGCAAATGGGTCAGGTCCCCCTGCTTACTCGTGAGCAAGAGGTCGAAATTTCCAAGCGAATCGAGGACGCTGAAATCGAGGTCCAGAAATTCCTCCATCTTTTTGGCTTCACTGCCAGCGGATACCTCGCCCTCGCCGACAAACTTATGCGCGGCAAGGAACGCTTCGACCGAGTTATTCTCGATAAGAAGATCGAAAGTCGTGAGCGCTATATGAAAGCCCTCCCAAAGCTTTGTGATCAGGTGCGAAGTACTCACGAAGAAACCACCGCAATCATCAAAAAACTCTCGGCCAAAGCACCCCGAGGCAAGAAGAAGCTCGAGACCACCCTCTCGAAAAACCTTCAAACTATCGCCCGCCTGTATAGCCGGTTCTACTTCAAGCAAAAGGTCATCGAAGATTTCTGTGATGTGGTAGCCGAGTATCAGGAAAAGATTTGGAAATACTCCCGTAAGAAAAGTGCCGAGGCTGAGACCGCGATCAAGGAGCTCTCTCTAGAAGCCTGGCACAACGTCGAGCAATTTGAGGACACTAACAAGAGTCTCGGCCTTTGGATGCGTAAGGCGCTCAAAGCCAAGACCGAAATGGTCGAAGCCAACCTTCGCCTCGTTATTTCGATCGCTAAAAAGTATACCAACCGTGGACTTTCTTTTCTCGATCTCATTCAGGAAGGCAATATGGGCCTCATGAAGGCGGTTGAGAAATTTGAGTATCGTCGAGGATACAAGTTTTCGACCTACGCGACCTGGTGGATCCGCCAGGCGATCACCCGCTCCATTGCCGATCAGGCGAGGACCATCCGTATTCCGGTCCACATGATCGAGACTATCAACAAGCTAATGCGCGTGCAGAAACAGCTCGTTCAAGAATATGGTCGCGAACCAACCCCAGACGAGATCGCCGAGGAAATTCATTTGCCCGTCGAGCGTGTCCGCGCCGTCCTCAAGATGGCCCAGCAGCCCATCTCGCTTCAAGCCCCCGTTGGTGATTCCGACGACACTTCATTCGGCGATTTCATCGAAGATAAATCAGCCGAAAACCCCATGGAGGAGGCTGGTTTCGCTATGCTCAAGGACAAGATCATCGAAGTCCTCGACACTCTAACCGAGCGGGAGCGCGAGGTTCTCGAGCAGCGCTTCGGACTTAAAGATGGCTATTCCCGAACTCTTGAGGAAGTTGGCAGACAGTTCCAAGTCACCCGTGAACGAATTCGGCAGATCGAGGCTAAAGCACTCCGAAAGATGCGTCACCCAACCCGTATTCGGAAGCTGGAAGGCTTCATCGAATTACCCATGTAAACAAATTTCAAAAAGCCCGCTGGTTGGAAACCGCGGGCTTTTTCGAAGTAACGATTTTCAAATGCAGCACAACCAATTCGAGCACGCCGTTTCCTCAATTATCGAAAAAGAAAAGCGCTTTGAACCCGGAGCCTACTTTCTTGTCAGAGAGGCTCTCGATTTTACAGTCGACCGCCTTTCCAGGGCATCCAACAACGAAAAACGTCACGTTAGCGGACATGAACTTCTCCTTGGGTTCCGCGACTACGTTCTACAGGAATACGGACCGATGGGCGCCACCGTCCTTGATGACTGGGGCATCAAAAAATGCCATCATGTCGGGGAAATCGTATTTATCTTCATCGAGCACGGAGTTTTTGGAAAACAAGACTCCGACAAGCTCGATGACTTTAGCGAGGCCTATGCTTTCGAGGAGGCTTTCAAATCCCCTTTCCTCGCAAAAGCATAGCCCATTTACCCCCACTGTAATGAGTGCTCTGGAAACCGTCTCTCCTCTTTCCAGCCCCGCCAAAGCCACTTCATTGTTCCAGGAATTTCCCCCCTCTGCCTTTGCTCCGTGGAAACACTTTCCGTAATTGAATGGATAGTTTCAACAGAGTATTTTAACGCTGGAGCCATTTTTTTTAAACAAGCGGAACGATTCCCATCCTTATTATCGAGATCGTTTTCGCCTGCGAGAAGATAATCACGAGTTGGCCTTTTCCCGGAGCTGAGCTGGAGAGTAAAGAAAGGAACTCACGATTAGACTTCCAAACTCCACCCCTGCTTGATCTTCTCCGAAATAGCTATGACCCGCCAAAAAGTCATCGACCTGCTCGCCATGAGCCGATTCGCCAACCTCCCCACCGTTTGGTCAAATGGCCTTCTCGGAGTTCTCATCGGTTGGACCGCCTTCCGCGACCAAGCCCACCTTTGTCCAATCTGCCTCACCCTCCTCGGTATCTCTCTTTCTTTTCTCTACCTTGGCGGATGCTTCCTTAACGATTGGCACGATCTCGATTTTGATACTAAGACCCGCCCAGATCGCCCAATTCCTTCCGGACGTTGGCCTCGCCAAACCATTCTTTCACTCTCCATCATCCTCATGGGTGGAGGACTCGCTCTTATCACTTTTATCAGCCCGCCCGCCGGACTGTTCGCCCTTTGTATCATAATTTGCATTCTCGCTTACACCAAATGGCACAAAATCAATCCCACGAGCTTCTTCTTCATGGCGGGAGCACGCGCCCTCATTTACCCAACCGCCGCCTTTTCCCTTCTTTCCTGGAACCAGTTTACTCAATCAGGAGACCACATCACCGCCCTCCTGATTCTTCTCGGGGTCGGCCTTGGAGGATACATCCTCGGAATTTCCCTCACCGCGCGAGCAGAAACCTCCAAGGACCCAATCAGCGATGCCCGTAAGACATTCCCTGTTCTCTGTCTTTGCGCTCCCATCTTCTTTTTCTCAGCTCCCCTCCTCCTTACCAATAACGGCAATGCTATTCCCCCGCTCGTCCTCTTTATCGCAGCGGTCGCCTTCATCGTCAGACGCCTTCGCGCTCGTCACAACGTCGGTATTTTTGTCTCCCGGACTCTTGCGGCCATTCCCCTAGTCGACTACTTAATCATCTTTCCCCTTGCTCCAAATCTTCTCGTCCTGATTGCCTGCCCCCTTCTCGCTATCGCCGCCCTTGGACTTCAAAAAATCGCCCCTGCCACTTAAATGATACTCGCCATCGAATCCTCCTGCGACGAGACCGCGGTTGCTATCATCCGGCGGGAAGGCCAGAGGGCTGAGCTCCTTACCTCACTGATCTCATCACAAATCGAAATCCACCGCCAATACGGAGGCGTTGTCCCAGAAGTAGCCTGCCGTAATCATGCCCAACGAATTCGCCCTTTAGTCCAACAAGCTCTCGATGATGCCGGAGTCAGTCTCGATGACATCACCGCTTTCGCTGCCACTCGCGGTCCCGGACTTGCCTCATCCCTTCTCGTCGGCCTCGCTTATGCAAAGGGCCTCGCGGCCGCTTCGGCCAAACCCTTTTTCGGGATTAATCACATGGAAGGCCATCTTCTCTCGCCTTTCCTCGAAGAAGGCACAATCCCGCCCCACCTCAGCCTCATCGTGTCAGGGGGACATACCATGCTCATTTCAGTCCAAGCACACGGACAATATCAACTCATCGGCCGCACCATCGATGATGCCAGTGGCGAAGCCTTCGACAAGGTCGGCCGCATGCTCAAGCTCCCCTACCCCGGCGGCCCCGAAATCGAAAAACACGCCCGCGAGGGAAACCCAAAATCCTTCATCTTCCCCCGTGCACATCTTAAAGACGCTCCCTTTGACTTCTCTTTTTCTGGCCTTAAAACTGCTGTTCTCTACCAACTTCAAAAGCTCGACGACCCCCAAGCTCACCTCGCTGATCTCTGCGCATCCTTTCAGGATGCCGTCATTGATGCCCTCGTCAAAAAAACGATTAAAGCGGCTCGTCAAACAGACCACACCTTAATTGCCATTTCCGGCGGCGTTGCCTGTAACCGAACTTTGCAAGAAGCCCTTACCCTTGCGGCACAAAACGCCGGCATGAAAGTCCAGCCCACTCCACCAGCGCTCACCACCGATAACGCAGGTATGATTGCCCTCGCCGCCCTTCTCGCTTCCGAAAACCACCCCAGCGACTCTCTAGAAATCGGCATTGACCCTAATCTCGCGCTCGCCACCCCGTAGCTCTACTGCCCCGCTTGACCTTGTTGAGGGAGGTTAAAGTAAGAATAGCTACTTCGCCCAAGCCGCATGGATGTGGGTCGAATGGCCACGGTCTCCCGGACCGAGGGTTTCAGTCGCACCGAGTTCTCGGCAACGCTTCAGAAACCCTCGCCAATAGCGATTTCCGTAACTCACTCGCTGGCCATTGATTGTGTCAACATCAAAAGCGAGTCCATCGTAATGACGTGAGTTCCTGCTATGACTCCCCCCTGCTATGGCAATTACCCGAAAGGTATACCCCCGACTTGCAAGGTCACAGATAGCCCAAAGCATCCTGTGATCCAGCCCCACGTAGCCACCCGGAGCAGTGCCGTAAGAACTCCGCTTAACAGCATAACCGGCAGCAGCATGGTTAAGGTTATCTAGGGCAGACGCGCCATCAAAACGACCACTGACCTGACGAGGAAGCCAACTAATCCTATTACAATTCTTCAACCATTGCGCTGCCTTAGGGGTAGGGTTACTAACATAAAATGTGGGGGGCGTAAGAGTGCAACTCGAGAACCCCAAACCAAAGCAGACTGCTACCGCGATCACGGGAAGAAAAAGGATGAGACGCTTCACTTCTATTAAGATGCCCATTTTGCCCCCAATGGCAATGCCATGATCCCTCTCTTGTTTTCCAGAGAGCTCAGGGCTATATCTCCTTCGTAATCATGCGCCTGCGGAGAGTTCTCGCCCAAATCAAGCGTCTCGTCTTCCGAGACGCGCTTGAGCGGCGTCATGAAAAAACAGCCCAAGCCCTCTCACAAGTCTTTGCATCCTTTATTAATCAAGATGGTCTCGCATCGCGACGGGAGCTTGAGATCGTTTATGACTTTGTGCGTAATGTTTTCCCGGATATCGACCATGGGATTCTTGGGAAATCGCTAGAGTCTGCAGTTGCTTGGCCCCAGCCGATTGATGAAGCACTAAAACACCTCAAGAAAAACCTAAATCCGGAACACAGGATCCCCTTAGCCCTTCAGCTCTATTCAGTCATCAGGACAGGCGGGGACGCCCCCGCGGAAAAAGAAAAATTCTCCGAAGTTATGCAAGCTGTCGGGAATGGTAAGATCACCGCAACTGTCTTACGTGAACTTGGGCAATTCGACGCACCAAAAGACAATCTCTTAGTACGAGTAGACTTTGGCTCTGATAAATCATCTGATGTCCGCTTAAAAGAAGAAGACGACCCGCCCCGGTTTCGCTGTTACCAAGCGGGAGCACTGATTCTTATCCGGAACCTCCGCGATCAACCTCTCTGGGTGAGAGGCTATCAGCTCGACTCAGATCGCCTTTTACTCATCCGGCCTTCAGACGAAGTCATCGCGGGAGGATGGCGCTTAAATTACAACGATCTCATCTTCTTCTTACAGGCAGAAGAAAAAGGAATTCCTCCCGCACTCTTCCTCATCGAAGAAGACAAAGAACTCACCTTGAGCCGAAACAAATCACGTCTGGCCCTTGCCAAGATCGCTTTCGGACACCGCGTCCACGTCACTCCACTTAAAAACGGATGTCTCACCGATGGCTTACGAAACTCTCTCATTGCTGCAACCACCTATCAACTCGATTACCACGACGTAATACGTGTGGACGAAAAGGAACCCCTCTCCCTCGAAGCCCTGAGGCGGATCACACAACAAACTGGACAGCGATTTGTTCTTCCAGCGGGACGTCGAAGGGTTCGTGTTTCAAACGATCCCAACCGACTTTCGGGTGATAGCCTACTCCTCACCCCGGGTCTTGCTGGGCGCTTTGTTTTAGAGCTCGAATTCGACCCTAACACAGGAATTGGCGAGCTGAAAGTTATCGAATCCACCGAGGCTATTCTTGTGAATGGCCAACAAGTCAGGGAGGAGCCCTTGCCGGATGGGTCGATGATTCGTCTCAGCAATCGTCAGGCCCTCCGTTGCCGCTTCTCAGATAACATTCTTGATGAAGAAAGGAACCTCGTTCGCCATCTTGAAGTGGAGAATCTCAACCACAGCTTTTGGAAAGGCGGAAAGACCATCGACAGCCTCTCTTTCCGGCTCGAGCGTAGTCAAATGATGTGTATCATTGGCCCAAGTGGAAGCGGAAAAAGCACGCTTCTTGAAATCCTAGCTGGTCAACGAAAACCAAGGAATGGACAGGTTAAGCTGAATGGCATCTCACTCTACGACCGCCCAAAGAGGCTCGCGCCCTTAATCTCCTTTATGCCGCAGGAAGATGCCCTGACCGAGCAGCTTACAGTTTACGAGCACCTCGTCCATGCCGCTGCCATTCGCCGCCCCCACCTCTCTACCGAATCGATCGAGAAACGCGTAAACTTCCTCGTCGGCGAGCTTGGACTGGAACGAATCGGGCACCGCCGGGTGGGTAGTCCGGAGTCCAAAAGTCTCAGCGGAGGTGAACGTTCCCGACTCAATGCGGGGCTCGACTTAGTTGGAGGCGGTGAAATTTTTCTCTTCGACGAGCCCATCTCGGGGCTTTCCTCGAAAGATGCCGAAAACGTCGTCGATGCCCTCCACAGTTTCGCAAGAGACAAGATCGTGGTTGCCTCCCTTCACCGTCCCAGCGAAAAAGTCTTAGAAGCTTTTGATACGGTCCTCCTCCTTGATCGTGGCGGAAAAATGGCCTATTTGGGACCCCCAAAAGATCTAGTAAATTACTTTCAACAAGCCTCCAAAGATTTACAGATCGAGCGTCAATCCGATCTCACCCCTCAGGGAGCTGATTTTGTTTTCGATATTCTCGAAACTACAATGCTAAAGCTCCACGCCCCTGGTAAATCGCGTAGGCGTTTCCAGCCCGAGTTCTGGCAGGAAAGATTCGAGAACCACTGCGTAATGGACCATCTCTCACTGTCAAAGCCCAGCCCCATTGCAGATGAACTCGATTTACCAACCGCCGATGACCAAGTAGCAGCGCCTGAACCTCCGGCGCACGGACGTCGGCAGAAGTGGATGATTTTCAAAACCTACCTAGCACGGGCCGCTAAATCAAAATTCCGCCACCGGGGAACTTTCAACTCTATTTTTTTGGAAGCTCCACTACTCGCAGGACTGATCGGCCTAACCTTGAGAGCTTCCCCCGATGGCAGCTACCAATTCCATTCGGCTCTTCATCTGCCCTCTTACCTCTTTCTGGCCGTTACGGTAGCGATGTTTTTCGGTCTTACCAACAGCGCAACCGAAGTCCTTCGAGATCGCCCGATTTTAAGACGCGAGCGTAATTGCCGACCACACCCCATTCTTTATCTTAGCTCAAAATTCTCAGTGCTAATTCTCACGGTAGCAGTTCAATCCGCGGTCTTCATCGCGGTTGCGCATCAGATTCTTGATCTTCGTCACATGTTTTGGAATCACCTCGGTTGGATGATTCTCACGGGATCCTGTGGAACTGCGCTGGCCCTTATGGTCTCAGTAATTTCGCGATCCGAGCGCACTGCCCTAGGATCTATTCCTTTGATCCTTGTTCCACAAATTCTACTCGCAGGCGCCCTCATTCCCTTTACCGAAATGAACCGCGGACTCTTTGTCGGTGGGGATGAAGGTCGCGATAATGGAGGTGAACCGGTGCCTTCAGCCATCATGCCGCTGCGCTATGCTTTTGAAGGCAGCATTGTGACTCAAGCCACCGCGAATCGCTTTGAAAAAACTCGCCGGCCCATTCAGAAAACGATCGGTATACTCAAAGACAAAGAAGAGCTAAAACTGTCAGAAGAAGATGAACTCAAAAAGGCCGGAGATAAGATTGGAGTTCTCTTTGCATCGGTTGCAAAAACTTCCTCTGAGGCTGACGAAATCCTAAGTGATCCGCTTGGGCAATTAGAACAACTTCAAAAGGAGGAGATGGAAGGAGTTAAACCCGAACTCGATCGCGATACTCGCTCAGTTTCTCAATTCTTTGTGAACGAACGGGTCGAAAACATGGTAGATCTTGCCGAGACTCTGAGACTTGATCGCAGGAGAAATGATAAACCCAACATTTTCTTGGCAAAAGAAAAGCCCCTCTTTGGCGTCAATCTGAGCACCCAATGGTATTGCCGAATCTTTTTGATACTCCTTACAACTGCTTTCCTTCTCCCAGCCGCGAGCTTTCTTAACTACTCACTCACCCGGCGTTAAAGAACGCGAAAGCGCTGTTTTAAAGCTCCGGCGGATCAGCGTCAGCGCTTCGGAGGTCAATGGCCGAGCGACTACCAGCCCAGCAATAGAATGCCCTTCCTTAGATTCGAGCGGGAGAATTTCTATCATTCGATCCTCAGAAATCATGACCTGCAGAAGCCCGCTGGGATCGACTACACCTTTAGTGATTGAAGCATGAACAAGTGATCTCGCGACTTTGATCAACTTCTCACTTCCTACTTCATCAAGCATAACCTGCCCCTTCGGATCGCAGACAAATGCAGCCAGAATAGGAGTCTGTTTTTTTAGCCAATCTGAAAATGCGCTAAGAGCACGAGGCAGCGACGGAAGCCCAGAAGAGCGCGTAGCTTTTTTTGCAGAAGTAGTCGAAGCAACCGGAGATTGTTGTTCATAAAACGAATCAGGTCGGACCGGCTGCTTGTTCTTTTCAACCGCCGGGTGAGCTGGCTTAGGTTTTGGCGCAGCCTGAGAAAACGGATTGGATGGCTCGGAACCAATCGATTGAAACGGCGGAGCAGAAGAATTGGGTTCCCCGTCGAAACCCTCAAAATCCTCACCAAAAACTGATTCGTGAGAAGGGATTTGTGATACCGGAGTTTTGGCTAGCAATCCTTCGGCAAGCGACCGGACTTCGTCTGGGTCGAGCCACTGACTCACAACTTCGTTCTCGTTCATAGTTTTAGGCTGGAATCGGAGGATTGATGCGCCCCTCTAGCTCAAGACGGAGTTGTTCAAAAATCGCCAAAGTCTCTGAGCCTTCTGCCATCACTCCAACGGGAAGACCCCTCGCACTAGCTTGCACATAGAGATCATTCCTGGGGATTTCAGTCTGCATCACCATTTCCTCTGGAAGAAGTCCTCGAAGTGCTTGGGCAGATTCTAAGCTTTCAGGGAGCTCCTTTTTCACCATCGTCAAAACGACTCCAAGAACCTGAAGGCTGGGGTTGACAGCGCGCATCCGGGTCAATGCTTCCAGCATCTTGGGAACTGAACGAACCCCAAGTGGTTCGGATTGCTGGGGCACTATTACCCCATTCGAAACTCCAAGAACATCAGCAGTGACACCAAATAACCCCGCTGCCGTATCAAAAATACAGACATCGTATTTCATTGCGCGGATTTGTGAGACAAAACCCCTTATTCGGTGGACGTTTCCAGAAACCGGACCACTCCCAAATTCGTAGGCACTACTCTGACCAGCCGCAACAAGACTAAATGTTGGAAGACGGGTAGGCACAATAAGCTCCCCAACATTCATAACTGGATTTTCAAGAAAATCGTAAAAGCCAGAGAGATGGCGCGATTGGCGAGTCAGGGAAAGTCCCACTGAACCCTGAGGATCGGTATCAACAAGCAAAGTTTTGCGGCCACTGCGGGCGAAGGCATAGGCTAGATTAATGGAGAGAGTCGTTTTCCCGACGCCTCCTTTTTGACTGGTGATGGCTAGAGTGGTCACTGAAAAAAATCTTAAATGAGATTCGGGAAACCTATTCCCAATTGGCCTTGCGCAATGGAATCATTTAGAAGCTCCTTTGTCTGGTCATTTTCTCTCTATTTCTTAATTTCAGAAAGCCCACACTAGGGTGGATCCATCATGCGAGCATACTTTTCAATCCTGCCTCTTCTATACGTCTTCCAGTTATCTTCATGTTCGGATGAAAAAACCACGGAAAAAAAAGATGTTGAGAAGAACTATTTTTCTGATGCCGAGGTCCCGGATAGCGCCATTAATTTTAAAAATGAAATGGCCACAGGCGAGACTGATTTTCTCAGATCTTTATCCACCCACCAGATCGCCTGGCAAAAATGGAATCACGAGATCCTTAAGAAAGCGAAAGATGCTCAGCGCCCGATCTTTGCCCTCTTATGTTCGCCTCTCGGAAGCGCCTCGCGCACCGTCGTTAACGAGCTAAACGAGAACCAAGACCTTCGAGGGATAATCTCCAGCCAAGCGATCTGCACCGTGATAGACTCAACGGTAAACCCTGAAATGGCTAATTTGGGATACCGTCTCTCTGCAGAAGAGAAAAAAAGTGCCGCTTTCCCCATGATTATTTGGTTGAGCCATGAGGGCTCACCCATTGCTTCAGACCCCGTAGGGAATATCTCCGGGCGCGAATTGAAGGTCGTCGTCTCAAACCTCGCGAACGTGGTAGAGGACCTTTGGACCAAATCATCGCGATACACGGTTGAAAACAGTCGGAGCGAAAATGAAAAAAGACAGCTTCGCTTAGAACCAAACGTCGAGGAGCTTAAACAGCCGATAACACGCAATGAACTCTTTCAAAGAGAAACTCGCCAACTCAGTTCTCTTTATAGCTTCGGAGACAAGAATCTGGATTTTATTGGAGGATTGATTCCCTCCAGCAGCATCGAACTTCTTGCTATCGGATCACGTTCGGCAAATTTAACGGGAGAAGTTCGTGAGCAAAGCAGAGAAGCTGCTAAAGTAATGACCCTAGAGCTAACCTCGGGGGCTCTCAAGGATCACCTGACCGGTTCTTATTTCTACGCGCGGAGAACAGACGATTGGACGCTTCCCTTTTTTTCTACAGACCTTCTTTCCCAAGCCAAAGTCGCCGTAACTTTAATGAAGGTTGGCAATCTCCTCGGTGATGAAAGATTCACCAAGCAGGGTTTAGAATTACTTGAGCTCCTAGAAACCGAATGGCTGGCGAAAGAAATTTCTAGTAAATGCCCAAATGGTAACGCTGATATTACTGGGGCATTTCTTTGGGATTATAGAACTCTTAAAAAAATCCTCGATCCAGACCAGCTTAAGGTAGCCACCATCGCATTTTCCCTCGAACCTACCGGTAATATTCCACTCGAAACCGATCCTCTTGGAAACTATTTCAACCTCAATTCACTTCGAGGTAAAACTTCCACCCAAGAAGTCGCCGACGAGCTTCAACTTTCGGTGGAAGAAGCTTCAAAGGCCGTGAAGACCATAAAATCTAAACTGCTGACATTTCGCAGGGAGCAAATTAAAATCACAAGGGAAAGCACTTTGACTGTTAAAGATCTAGCCTTGGTTCTAAGAGCTCAAATCTTAAGAGCCAACCATACTGGATCACCAGCTCATTTCGACGCAGCTAAAGCAATCGCAAATAGAATCTTATCTGATTACTGGAAGCCTGAAAAAGGATTGTTCCGCATTTCATCAGATTCAACAATGGTCCCCGCACGGTGCCAAGATGTCATGGCAGTTGGTCGGTCTTTGAACGAACTTTACCAAGCTACTCTCGACCAACATTGGCTAAAAAGCGCAACTGAAATTGTAGACCATAACATTCAGCAATTCGGCTATTCAGGTAAGATTCTGACCGAAGTCACGAAAGAGGAACAGATTATTCCTTTAAAGCAATTCAGTGTGAGTATGATTTTTGGTGAATCTACCCTAGGCATCTCTGATCAAACTTTGAGCCGACTTTACGCCCTGACCGGAAATGAGATTTATGGTGGCATCGTAGACGCTCACCGAAAATATATCGCCCGTCAGGCAAAAGGCAGAGTGGTGTATCATACCGACTACATTTCATCATGTTCCCTCGGTGATTCCCCTCTGATGGCCATTCTTCAGGGGGATATAGCCAGTAAACTTGGCAAACAATTCATTTCTATTCTAAACGCTCCAAAATATCTATCGTTCCTCACCATTCGCCCGGAATCCGCCAACCCGCTTCTCACACCTCTCACTGGGCTTCCACCAGCTAAAGGAACAGCTTCGGTTGTCCTCACTCGTGCCGGCGAAGCCCTCGGACAGATATCTACGAGTGAGGAACTTACCGAACTTCTTGACTCAGTCATCTCCGGCGAGTGAGTGTCTTCTCGTCCCAACTATTTTATCTTCACTCTATTTCATGAGCAACCGCACCGCATCACAGGCACGCAATACCGCCGAAACTAAGATCAAGCTCAGCCTCGATCTTGATGGTTCCGGCAAATCCTCAATTGCCACTAGGATTCCATTCTTTGATCACATGTTAACCCTCTTCTCTCGTCACTCGCTCATCGACTTGAATGTCGAAGTCGATGGTGATGTTGAAGTCGATTTCCACCACACCGTAGAGGACACTGGTATTGTCCTCGGTGAATGCATCAAGACCGCTATGGGAGACAAAGATGGCATTCGACGCTACGGACACGCCTACGTGCCAATGGACGAGACCCTTTGCCGCAGCGTGATCGATCTGAGCAACCGCCCGCAACTCGAACTCCGAACACCTAAACAAACTGCAGATGCTCAGAACTTCCCTTTTACCCTCGTGGAGGAATTCTGCCGCGCACTCTCTTCAAACCTTCGCTGCAACCTCCACATCGAAGTTCTTTATGGCCGAGACGGGCACCACGTTGCCGAGTCGGTTTTTAAATCCATGGCCGTCGCACTTCGGATCGCTTCGGAAAACGACCCGCGCCGCGAAGGTATCCCATCCACTAAGGAAGTGCTCTAAATCGATATGAAACTCGGAATGATCGACTACGGTCGGGGCAATCTTCGAAGTGTCATCAACGCCTGCAAAGCATTGGGTCATGACCCCACCCTAATTACCAAGCCTGCAGAGCTAGAACAATTTACGCATCTCATCTTCCCTGGCCAAGGATCTTTCGGGGACTGCATGGAAAGCCTGCACCGGCTGGGACTAGACAAGCCCCTTCAAGAATGGATCGCGGCGGGAAAGCCCTACTTCGGGATCTGTGTGGGCTTTCAGCTCCTTTTTGAGGCTAGTGAAGAATCGCCCGGCACTGCCGGACTAGGAGTCGTATCCGGGACCGTCAAACGATTTACCAGCAAAGACATCAAAATTCCCCACATGGGATGGAATGCTACCCTCCACACGAAAGAGAATTCTCCTTACTGGGCCAAGTTTAATGCTGCACCTTACTTCTATTTCGTCCACTCGTATTATCCGGACGGCGTGGATCATAAAATTGTTTCAGCAACTTGCAACTACGGCGACGAAACCTTTTGTGCAGCTATTGAGCAGGGAAAACTGTTTGCCACGCAGTTTCACCCAGAAAAGAGCCAACATGCCGGACTCAAACTACTCGAAAACTTCTTCAATGCCTAAATGACATAGGCTGACACGAAAAAAGCCGGCCGTTTCCGCCCAGCTTTTGAAGGAGTATAAAATAAAAAGCACCTTAAATCAGGCCTGCTTTTTTCAAAGTCACATATGCACCATTCTTGTTGATGGTCTTAAGCGCCTTTGCGCTCGCCTTCACGCGAACATACTTACTGAGCTCCGGAACCCAAACTCGCTTGGTGTGAAGGTTAGGAGAAACTTTGCGCTTCACCGTCTTGGTCACGTGACGGCCAATGCCGCCTTTCTTTTTGGCCAAACCAGAACGGTGGATTTTACGTCCAACACGAACTTTAGAACCGCGGATACTGCATACTCTTGCCATAAATCTTGAAAACTGGTGGATGGGTGAGATATGCGAAATTCAGAATGGGTCAAGCCGTTTCCGAAAATTCCTTAAGGTTTTTCATTCCTATTATTTAACAGGATGAACTGGAAATCCCCTTTCAGGTATGATTTTCTCGCTATGTGGAAGCCCCGATTCTCCTTGATTACTTAAAGCAGCTCGAAAAACAGGGAGTCGACCATGTAGAAATCGACGACCACGCACGGTCAGTTCTTCGCGAGCTCTACACCCGCGGAAGTGCCCGCCGCCCTGCGAAACCAAGTATAGTTGGAACCAATAAGCAGTTACAGCCGGACTTAATCGTCGCGCAAGGTAACACCGCAGCCGAAAAGATAGCCTCGCTTGCCAACATCGCCAAAACCTGGCAACCGGCACGATCCCTTGGTAGTCTCCGGGATACTATGGTTTTCTCCGCCGGCAATCCCGAAGCTGATTTCATGCTCGTCGGCGAAGCCCCTGGATTTCAGGAAGAACAAAAACTCGAACCTTTCGTAGGCCCAGCCGGAGAAAAACTTAATCAAATCCTGAAGGCTATGGGGCTCGCACGCGAAAAGGTCTATATTTCCAATGTTTGTAAATTCCGGCCTGCCACCCGGAACCAAACCACTAACAACCGCAAACCCTCTCCCGAAGAAATGGCAACTTCCCTTCCATTTGTGAAGGCCGAGATTGATATCGTAAAACCAAGCGTCATCGTTGCGCTCGGAGGCAGCGCGGCTCAGGGCCTTCTCGGCTCTGATAAACCAGTTGGCCAACTGCGTGAATCTTGGCACCAATTCCAAGGAATCCCTCTCCGTGTTACCTACCACCCTTCCTATCTTTTGAGGCAAGAGGACGGACTCGGCGAAAAACGTAAGGTCTGGGAGGATATGCTAGCCATCATGGAAAAACTTGGACTTCCAGTTTCCGAAAAACAACGCAGCTACTTCAAGAAGTAGTCAACTTTGGCTAAAATAAATCATTCCCGCGATTCCGGCTGTAAAGCAGTAGTAAGCAAAATACTCCAACTTTCCGCGCTTCACCGCTCCCATCACGACATAAATTGCAAATAACCCTACGAAAGCTGCCGCAATCGCGCCGGCAACATAGGGCGCATTAAAACAAGAATTGAGGGCTCTCGTAAAAGAGCCCGTCTGTTCCATCTGCTCCTTTAGAGTCAGCACGAATCCGCCAACGATAGCGGGGATTGACATTAAGAAGGAAAATTCGGCAGCTTTCTCTGCCTTTACCCCGCTTACTAAGCCAGCCGCGATCGTCGAGCCAGAGCGAGAAATCCCAGGCAAAATAGCACAAGCCTGTCCGATCCCCATAACAACAGAACTCTTAAGCCCCAGCTTGGCAGCTTTTCCTTTCAATATTCTTGGCACAAATAAGATAAATCCCGTCACAATCAAAAGACCTGAAACAAAAACCGGCTTTCCTGGCGCAGCATCAAAAAAATCCTTAAAAAGCAATGCTGCGACCACAGCCGGAACTGTAGCCACCCCGAGCCAAACAATCATCATTCGCTCCTCCCTCATCTCGTTGTTGAAAAGTGAAAGGATTAAGCTCCACAGACTCTTCCTAAAAAAGATCAGCACGCTAACTAGGGTTCCTAGATGGAGAATGATTTCAAAAGAAAGATCTGGCCGATGCTCCGCTCCCACGTCCCGAATTCCGAGAAGATACTGGGTTAGCACGATATGTCCTGAAGATGACACGGGAAGAAACTCCGCCAATCCTTGCACAATCCCCACGATGATGGCCTTCCAAATTTCCATTGCTACGAGAAGGATTACCCCCCCTCTCCTTACCCGGCAAGCCCCACATCACCTCTCTCGAAATTTTATTTCGCATTTCCCGATCTCTCAGGTATGCTGATGCTATGAAAGCAACACTTACATTGTTCGCCCTCGTTTCGCTTCTTGCCTCCTGCAGCCAGAAAGGCAAACCAGTCGCTCCAGCAGCCAACACCGGCAATCAATATGGGGTTCCAAATTCCGGCGCTCCCGGAAGTTACAATCCTCCCTACCAGCCGATTGCCCCTATCAATCCCCCTGCAGCTCCACTGCCCACCCCTTACGGAACTCCACCTGTTGCAATCGCTCCTTACAGCCCTCCACCCGCTAGTCCAGCGCCAACTCCCTCACCCGATCTGAACGGAAACGTTTACACGATCAAAGCTGGAGATTCTCTTTGGGGAATCGCACGTAAGTTTGGAACATCCGTAAATGCTGTTAAGGAGACTAACGGTATGACGAACGACACGATTATTGAAGGTCGTAGTCTCATCATCCCCGGACGATAACCAATCGGATTACGAACCTTTCATTAATCGGTGGGCCAGACTATCCTCTGGCCCACCTTTTTGTACAAATGAAACTCTTACTGACGGCCTTTCTCTCTCTCATTCTTCCCGCCCTCACCCAAGAATTACCAAACGATAGAGAAAAGCTTCTCGAAGCTCTCCTGAATGCACCTGATCGAGCTTCACTAGATCAGGCCATCAAAAACGGAAAAGCAGCAGGTCTTCCGGACCAACTATTTCTTGAAGCTCGCTTCGTCTTTCTTGTAAACGAAGATAATCGGGAGGCGCTTGCTACTCTCTCAACGGAGCTTGAAGCACACCTCCCAAAATTTTCTGCCGACGACACGATGCTCTTTGCCGTCAAAGAAGATTTCGCAAGCATCGTGCAATACACCAAGGCTCTTGCTGCCCTTCAAGACAACGACACAACACTTTTCAAAAAACATATTACCGAAGCCTTTTGGCTAGCCCCTTCTCACGCCACCCAATTTGCGCCCTTGATCGATGACATACGTATCAATGAAGCAATGAAAAAAATCACCTTAGATCTTAACCTGAAATTTGAAGACCAAAGGTTGAAGAGTGAATCAAAGTCTTTAAAATCCATCGCAGGGGGCTCACCAGCTTTTCTCATTCATTTCTGGAGTCCTTGGGCGAGTCAAGCAATGGCGATAATGGATGAATTTCTAATCATTAGCGACTCTCTCATCAAAAATAATATTCCCGTAGCTTCCATTCTTTTAAGCAGCACAACTGAAGCCAGAAGAGCTGGAGATGATTTTCTTACTAAGGGAAAACAAGGAAATATAGCACACTGGCTCGTCGATACTGAGAAGTTTTCATTGGGCTCGTTAATGCGCGTTTCCTCTTTCCCCACTGTTGTATTAGTATCAAACAAAGGGGAAATCCTTTTCAACGGAGACCCGGCCGATCGCCGTCTTTGGGAGATTCTGACCTCTATTAATCCAGAAATAAGCAAACCTACGATAGATGCCGTACTTCCAAAAATAGATCCAAAAAGCACCTCACCGACAAAAAACGGCAACTAAGACCGTAAATATTTGATCGCAAGCATGTAAGATTAAACTTGAACTATGGTGCAGTATTCGGCTTTCTTCTTAAAACCAATCGATTAGACCACAGTGTCAAGTTACGACGAACCATCCCCTCAAGAGCTTCATGCCCTCGCCATCCTATGGAATGAGGGCCCAAGTACAGTAGGGTTCGTACATGAATTAATAAATATCGATGGTAGTGATCGAACCTACACCACCGCCCTCGCCGTCATGCGCAACCTTGAGAAAAAAAGGCTTGCCGTTCGGAATACTCAGGGACGGGCACATGTTTATGAAGCTAAGGTAGATCGCGAAAGTATCCTCAAGCCCCGCTTGCAGGACCTCGTTCAAAACAGTTTTGGAGGAAGCCTTGGACAGGCAGTCCTCTCCCTAATCTCAGTTGGCGTCATGACGCCCGAAGAGAAAACCGCGGTAACCCGCGTAATTAAACAGCACAAAGCCATGGCTGCAAAAAAGAAGACCACAAAAAAGAAGGCCGCCAAAAAGGCCGCCAAAAAACCCGTGGCTACCAAGAAAAAGGTAGCCAAGAAGAAAGTCGCTAAAAAAGCGGCTGCTAAAAAAGTAGCTAAAAAGCCCGCCAAGAAAAAGGTAGCTAAAAAAGCCGCTAAGAAAAAAGTAGCTAAAAAGCCCGCCAAGAAAAAGGTAGCTAAAAAAGCCGCTAAGAAAAAAGTAGCCAAAAAGCCCGCCAAGAAAAAGGTAGCTAAAAAAGCCGCTAAGAAAAAAGTAGCTAAAAAGCGTAAGTAAGGATTTCCTTCCCTACTGAGCAATTTTCAAGGGACACTCTTCACGGAGTGTCCCTTTTCTCTTTTCTAGGCCTTACTTCCAAGACATTCTTCCAATCATGCCCCGATATTCAAAACTCATTTCCAGCTTTCTAGGCGCTCTCGTGATCGCCTCGGCCACTGCAGAAACAAAACCTAACGTTATCGTAATCATGGCCGATGACTTAGGCTACGGAGATCTATCTTGTTATGGAGCCACAACTTTCAAAACTCCCCACATCGACAAGCTGGCTAGCGGAGGCCAACTCTTCACAAGTGGATATTGTTCTGCCTCCACATGCACGCCCACCCGCTACTCGCTGCTAACCGGAAATTACGCCTTCCGTAAAAAAGGAACCGGAATCGCACCTCCCAACGGACACCTAATTATTGACGCTGGCACTTTCACTCTCCCCGATCTTATGAAGAAAGCTGGGTATCAAACCGCCGTAGTGGGTAAATGGCACCTCGGACTTGGTGAAAAAGGTAAGGGTCCAAACTGGAATGGTGAGCTGAAACCTGGGCCTCGCGAAATTGGATTTGATCATCACTTTCTCCTGCCCACTACCAACGACCGGGTTCCTCAGGTCTATGTAACCCAAAGTAAAGTCCTCAACCTTGATCCCACAGATCCACTTTGGGTTGGCCGTAAAAAACCATCTCCAGATCACCCTACCGGCGTTACTCATCGCGACTCTCTAAAAATGGACTGGTCTCATGGTCATAACTCCACAATTCACAATGGCATTTCTCGGATTGGTTTTTATACCGGTGGAGAAAAGGCCCGCTTTCGGGATGAAGATCTTGCCGATAAATGGGTTGAAAAATCAGTCGAGTGGATCGAGAAGAATAAAGATGACCCCTTCTTTCTATTTTATGCATCTCATGATCTTCACGTTCCCCGCATTCCACACGAGAGATTTCAAGGTGTCACTCCGCATGGCTTCCGTGCCGACTCCATTGTTCAACTTGATTGGACCGTCGGAGAAATCATGAAAACCCTGGACCGGCTCGACCTAACCGAAAACACCCTTGTGGTTTTCTGCTCAGACAATGGCCCGGTCATGGACGATGGCTACAAAGACGGTGCGGTTGAGAAACTAGGATCTCACAAAGCGGCGGGCCCATACAAAGGTGGGAAATATAGTGTTTACGAAGGGGGGACCCGCACTCCCTTCATCACTTTTTGGAAAGGCAAAATCTTGGCTGGAAAATCAGACCAAATGGTCTGCACCATCGACCTTGCCACTAGCCTCGCCAAGCTTACAGGCACAGCACTCCCAAAAAACGCTTTTAAGGATAGCTTTGATGTATCTGATGCCCTACTCGGCAAGCCCGATGCGAGAGGACGGACAAGTCTCATCCAGCAAGACAATGGAGGGAGGGGTAAATTTGGCTTTCGTAAAAACAAATGGAAACTAACCAAACATTCAGGAAAATCTGCCCGCAATACGGTAGTCGAAAAGAAACTCGCAAATACCAAGGTTCCAGAATTTCAGCTTTACGATCTCACTAAAGACCCGGCTGAGAAAAAAAACATCATCAAGCAACACCCCGAGACCGCCGCAGAGATGAAGGCGGAGCTAGAAGCCCTCGTTCAAGCTGATCGCTCACGCCCGGAGTAAGCTCATTGCCCAAATTAAACCAAAAGAGCATTTTCCAGTTGCCAGAGTCAGCCTCCCCTTCTAGCTTTCGCCCGCCGCTCGGCTAGCTCAGGGGTAGAGCACCACATTGACATTGTGGGGGTCGCTGGTTCAAATCCAGCGTCGAGCACCATTCTTTTAAAAAGCGCCGCGATCAAACGATCGTGGCGTTTTTTTGTTCTATTTCTCAAGACACCATCGGACGGACAGGAATGCCGCGTTCACGAAAGTAGTCTTTGGCTTCGGGTACGGTATGTTGACCAAAGTGGAAAATACTAGCAGCCAGTACAGCATCAGCTTTCCCCTCATCAAGGACATCCACCATATGTTCAAGGTTTCCAGCACCACCACTCGCGATAACCGGGATTCCAACAGCTTCGCTAACCGCTCGCGTTAACTCGAGATCATATCCATTCTTTGTCCCATCAGCATCCATACTTGTAAGAAGAATCTCCCCAGCTCCCCGATTGTAGACCTCCTTAGCCCACTCAATCGCATCAAGTCCATCCACAGACCGACGACCTCCGTGGGTATAAACACCCCATTTCCCCGCTCCCTGGCGCTTCGCGTCAATCGCCACCACGATACATTGATTCCCAAATGCCTTGGCACCTTCATCAATCACCTCGGGGCGGAAAATCGCCGCCGTATTCACTCCTACCTTGTCGGCACCGGCCAGCAACATACGACTCATATCAGCTACCTCGCGAATACCACCACCCACTGTCAATGGCACGAAACACTTTGCCGCGGTTTCACGCACCACATCTACCATGGTATCACGCCCATCGGAGGAGGCTGTGATATCTAGAAAGACAATCTCATCAGCCTGCTGCTCGTTGTAGGCAACCGCGGACTCCACCGGATCTCCAGCATCGACAAGATCAACAAAATTGGTCCCCTTAACAACTCGGCCGTTTGTGACGTCGAGGCAGGGAATGATTCGCTTCGCAAGCATACCAGTGATTTACCTACCAAGCTAAGGAAAGCAAGACACGACGAATCCTCTCTTATATTTCAACACGTTGCCAAAATGAAGCTCTTCACCTAATTTCCCTAAGGATCACTCTAACTTATTGGATAAAAACAATTTACTTAGATTTTGAGATTCTGGGACCACGTGTTTGAACGCGCACAAGAATAGCCCTTAATAACCCATCACATCACTGCTTCGAACCTGCCGCCGCACGACGTAAGCGATCCATCATTGCCACCCCAATACCAGTTTCAGAGACCGATTCAGAGATAATAACATCAACCCCCGCAGCATCAAGCTTCCTAAGACAGTAAAACAACCTGACAGCGCCTTCGGCTAATTTCCCCTTTCCGGGACTCATGATTTCAACATGCGCCCAATCCGTCGCTTCCATCAAGGAACTGTTGCCCTCACCACGATAACTCAGCAAACCGTATTTCACTCCCTCCTCGGGCACAAAGTCACTCGGCTTGTCCATCACCACTAAAGGCGTCGTCGGTGCATAATGGCTCTCCACCTGCCCCGGGGCTTCAATGTGGTCCGCCTTCGTCTTCTTCGGCTTGATTACCTTAGCGATTTTTCTCAAATCCTCGCGAGAAATAGGTCCCGGTCTCAATAGTCGTAAAACTGGTCCCTTCTCTGACATCTCCGGAGCGACAATCGTACTCTCAAGGCCATCACGGCAAGCCCCTCCATCAATCACCATCGGGATTTTCCCGCCCAATTCCTCCATTACGGCATCAGCTGAGGTCGGACTAATTCTCCCAAAGCGATTCGCGCTCGGAGCGGCCACCGGAATTTCCTTGGCTACCGCCCGCATCACCTCATGAGCACTCATGCGCACCGCTACAGTCTCTAGTCCGCTAGTCACTAATTCAGGAACATCCTCCTTTTTAGGCAAAACTAGAGTTAAAGGCCCCGGCCAGTATGTTGATACCAGTTCATCAACGATTTCATCGAGTTCCTCTGGTATATTCGCCACAATATCAAGATCGCGCTTGTGCCCAATATGAACAATTAGCGGATCAAAAGAAGGCCTCTCTTTAACCTCAAAAACCTTCGCTACGGCTTCCGCATCAAAGGCATCTGCAGCCAAGCCATAGACCGTCTCAGTGGGCAAAGCCACTAGTCCGCCATTCTCCAGAAGAGCCACGGCTTCCGCCACGGCCTCCCGCCAATCTTCAAAATCCGCAACGACTCGTTTTGTGTCCACACAAGATCTTTAGCAGATACAGCTTCGTGAATCGAATTCAGAAAGGTAGAGTTTTCCCAAGAGTATGCAGAAGAATATTATCCTCATCGGATTTATGGGAACGGGGAAGTCCACAATTGGGCGAAACCTCTCCCAAACCTTCGGCTACCCGCTCATTGACACCGACCAACTCATTGTCGAGCAACAAGGCCGCAACATTCCCACAATTTTCAAAGAAAACAGTGAGGAAGGGTTTCGCGACATGGAAACCGAACTCCTCAAGTCGCTTATTAAACACTCCGGCCATATTATTGCAACTGGCGGGGGAATCATTGGCCGCCCCGAAAATCGCCAGCTCCTTCGAGAACTCGGTTACGTCGTCTGGCTGATCGCACACCCTACTGAAATCCTGAAGCGAACCTCTCGGAACGCAAATCGCCCGCTCCTTCACAACGACGATCCCGAAAAAACGATCCGTGATCTTCTGGGCGTCCGGACACCACTCTACCGCAATACCGCCCACATCGGTATCGAAACTGACAACCTCTCGTTCGACGAAGTCACCACTGGCATCATCGAGTCCGCGCGCTATCACTTTGGCACCCAAGAATGAATACGGACATCGCCAAGGCCAATGTCAGGTTCGTGGCCCGGCAGCTGGGCTTCGATGACTGCCGCATCGCTGCTGCGACTCGCGCTCCGCACGCCGACCACTACATACAGTGGATCGAAGAAGGACACGCCGGTGATATGGGCTGGCTGGAGAAAAACGTCGAACGTCGCTGTGATCCGCGGGAAGTTCTTCCGGGTTGCAAATCTATCGTTTCACTCGCTCTCAATTATCTTCCAGCTAAAAAACAACCGCGTTCCGACTATCGCATCGCTCGCTACTCATGGAACGATGACTACCACGACCTCATCCAAGAAAAACTCAAGGACCTAGATTTGGCCATGCAAGACATGGGCGGTCTCCAACGCTACTATGTCGATACCGGCCCCATTCTTGAGCGTGATTTCGCGTCTGCTTCTGGGCTTGGTTGGAACGGAAAATCTACTGTCCAAATCCACCGTAAGCTCGGCACTTGGTTCTTCCTTGCCGAACTGCTAACCACTCTCGATCTCCTTCCTGACCCTAAATCCAGCGATCACTGCGGTAAATGCACGGCCTGTATCAGCGCCTGCCCCACCCAAGCGATCACCGCTCCGCGAAAACTTGCCGCCACCCGCTGCATCTCTTATCTCACCATCGAGCACAAGGGTTCTATCCCCGAAGAATTCCGCCGCTCTATCGGCGATCGCATCTACGGCTGCGATGACTGTCTCGATGCCTGCCCTTGGAATCGTTTCGCCAGAGTCTCCCGCGAAACTTCCTTTCACGCCCGTGAAGAAATCTTCTCCCATTCCCTCTCGGACTTTCTTGATATGACTCTCGAAGACTTTCGGCGTGTCTTCGCAAAATCCCCTATCAAGAGAATCAAATTCGAACCATTCATCAGGAATGCCTGCATTGCCCTCGGTAATACAGGCACCGAAAAAGACCTTCCTAAACTCAGAGAGCTCTCTACCCACGAATCAGCCCTCATCGCCGAACACGCCAAATGGGCCATTGATGAGATTACAAGCCGAAACCCGGCATGAAGACTCGCTCCATCATTTTATTCCTTATTGCATTATGAGGCTCTCGTAACATCTCAAAATTTTCTCACTCGAAAAACTAAAACCTCCTTTTGGCATCCTCCACCAATCACTCTCAGCCAATATGAAAACCTGCATCCTCCTTCTTTGCATTTCCATCCAAAGCTTACAGCTTCTTGGTCAAATAACCAAACACCCGGATATTCTCATTATTCTAGCGGATGACCTTGGATATTCCGACGTAGGCGCCTATGGATCTGAGATCAAGACTCCTAACTTAGACGCTCTCGCAAACAACGGTCTACGCTTCACAAACTTTTACAATACCGCCCGCTGTTGGCCGACGCGCGCATCGATTCTTACTGGCTACTATCCACAGCAAATTCGACGCGACACTCTAAAAACTAAAAGCGGCGGCATGCGTGGAAAACGCCCTCCGTGGGCTCCCCTTGCCCCGGCCCTCCTGAAGAAAGCAGGCTACCGCTCTTACCACATCGGCAAGTGGCACCTCGACAGTAAACCGATCGCAGCCGGCTTCGACCGGTCCTACTATCTCAAGGATCAAAGTCGATTCTTCAGCCCCACCACTCATTACCTTGACGATCAAAAACTTTCCCCCGTTAAACGCGGAACTGACTTTTATGGCACTACCGAACTTGCCAACCGCACTATCGAATTTCTCGAGGAACACAAAACCAACTACGCTGACTCCCCATCTTTCACCTACCTCGCATTTGCCGCCCCCCACTTCCCGCTTCATGCCCTCCCGCAAGATATCGCCAAATATGAAAACACCTACATTCCCGGATGGGATTCGATCCGCCAAGCTCGTCACCAACGCATGACCAAGCTAGGATTTCCAAAGGTCAATCTTTCACCAGTCCTTCCAAACCTTGGTCCTCCCTATTACTTCCCTGACCAACTCAAAATTCTCGGTTCAGGTGAAGTAAACCGCCCCCTTCCTTGGGGGAAACTCACAAAAGAACAGAAAGCCTTTCAGTCGAGAAAAATGGCTATTCACGCCGCCATGATCGACCGTATGGACCAGGAAATTGGCCGTATTATTACCCATCTCAAAAAAAGAGATCGTTTCGATAACACCCTCATCATCTTTCTCTCCGATAATGGAGCAAGCGCCGAGATTATGGTTCGGGGCGATGGCCACGATCCCACCGCTCCTCTCGGGTCAGCGGCAACTTATCCTTGCCTCGGCCCTGGTTGGTCAACTACTGCCAACACCCCCTTCAAAAAACACAAAACCTGGACTCATGAAGGTGGAATCTCCACTCCCTTGATCGCGCACTGGCCGCAAGGTTTCGAGGCAAAAAATAAATTTCGACACACTCCGGCTCACGTCATCGATCTCCTTCCAACCTTTCTTGAGATAGCCAAAATTGAGAATGAAACTTCTATTATTAAAAGCCCTGGTAAGAGCCTCCTCCCGGTCTTTAAAGAAGATCAAAAGGATCTTCATCCAGATCTCTGGTGGTCACACGAAGGTCATAACGCCATTCTCAAAGACGGCTGGAAAGCTGTTTCCTCATTCAAAGAACCGTGGGAACTCTACCACCTTTCCGCTGACCGCAGTGAAACGAACAATCTAGCGAAAAAGCATCCTGGAAAACTGAATTCCCTCATCGCACTCTGGAACAAAAGCGCGGATCAATTTATTGCCGATTCTAAAAAATAAGAGCCTTTCCAAGGCATACCCCAAACCGCTAGCTTAAAGTATGTTCTTTCAGAAAGCGTTCACGGCAGCTCTAGTTCTTTCATCTCTTTCCGCCCAAGAAAAGAGCGCAACACCTTCAGCAGCACAATTTGCCTTTACCAACCTTTTCAATGGCAAGGATCTCACCAACTGGGTCGACGTCAACACCTCGCCCGAAACTTGGTCAGTCAAAGACGGACTCCTCGTTTGTTCCGGTAAGCCCATCGGGGTGATGCGGTCAGAAAAACAATACGAAAACTTTATTCTCGTCATCGAATGGCGACACATGAAGGCCGGCGGAAACTCTGGGGTCTTCCTCTGGAGCGATGCCAAGCCATCCGGAAACCGGCTTCCAAAAGGTATGGAAGTTCAAATGCTAGAACTGGAATGGCCTAATATTCACAAAAAACGTGACGGCTCGTCAAATCACCCCGGCTACGTTAGCGGCGAACTCTTCGGCGCAGGCGGGATGAGAGCGGTCCCCGAAAATCCACGCGGTTCGCGGTCCATGTCCTTTGAAATGCGCTGCAAAGGGAAAGGCGAGTGGAATGAATACGTCATCGTAGCGGTCGACGGTGCCGTGAAACTTTCAATTAATGGCAAATTCGTCAATGGCATCCGCGAAGCCGATCTTCGCAAGGGCTACCTTTGCTTAGAAGCCGAAGGCGCCGAAATACACTTTCGGAAAATCCAGATTATGGAACTCCCTTCAGGGCGTGCCGCCGATCTTGGCATGACGCTAGATCAGCAGAAAAAATAGACCAACGAGTGAATGAAACAATTGCTGCTCATCTTGATCCTTTCCCCCATTGCTCATGCTGGGCTCCTCGGAAGTTGGATACTAAACAAAAAAAACTTTACCGACCAAAAACTCAATCCAGCAGGTGAGGCGCAAGAAGTTCCAGAATTCGATACTGATGGCAACCTTGTTTTCTCCTCAAAGCAGCACATTCTTCTTCCTGAGGAATCCGCAAAAAAACTCCCCCTCCAGAACTTTGCTATTGAAGCTCGGGTGCGGATTGACCAAGCCCAAAAATGGGGCTCAATTTTGAGTTATAGTCAAGATAATGGCAGCTACGAGCGCGGTTGGATCCTGGGATACAATGGCTCTCGCTTCTCCTTTCGGCTCTCCACCGGTGATCGACTTCTCGAAGTTGCTGCACCTGAATCATTTGAACCCGGCGAATGGAATCACCTCTTCGCAACCTATGATGGCAAGAAGATGGGCCTCTATTTAAATGGGCGTCTTGTTAGCTCGCAGATTGTTACCGGACCTATTGTCCTACCCGATATCCCAACTCCGTTCGTAATCGGTGCCTATAAAGACAAAGATGAGTTTTTCCCAATAAACGGCCGTATCGAGTCGCTTCAATTTCACGATTCCCCGCCAACTCAAAACGAGCTCGCGAGCATCGCAAAAGAATTTGCTGTCGTTCCCTTTTCGGTTCGCCCTGCTGTTCGATTTTTAGCTCCAGGAAAAGCACTCCTGTTTTGGGAAGCTAGCCACCCCGGCAAGGCCATTATTGGATACGGAACAACCCGAAAACTTGGCAGTATCGTCGAGTCTAGTTCAGAAGACTTGCGTCACGAAGTCATACTCGAAAACCTAAAGTCACATACCCGCTATTCCTATCGGATCAGCGCCAATACCGAAAACGGTGAAAAATTCAGCCCCCTCTACGAATTTGACACCAGCATGAACTACATGCCAGCTCCGACTCCTGATAGTGACCACCCTCTTGCCAAAACCTATCTTCGAGATCTTCCTGACCAACCCGGCTTCGCTGTCATTGTAGGACTCACCGATGGCTCACTTGCCAAAGCTATCGCCTCTCAAAGCCAACTCAACGTGACGGCCTTTGATGATGACCTCGCAAAGGTCAACGCCTTGCGGAAAGAGCTGACAGATTCTGGTATTCATGGCTCAAGAATCACGATTCTCCACCTTCCCAACCTCAAGGATATCCCGCTCACCTCTTGCGTCGGCAACCTCGTCTGCACCGAACGTGAAACTCCTCCCTGTTCTACTTCCGAACTCTCCCGACTCACCCGCCCAAAAGGTCGTACCGTCCTGCCTGACAAGACCCTCAATACCCGCCCTCCCATTCCAGGATCCGGTGAATGGACCCATCAATACGGGCCACCATCAAACACCACCTACTCCAACGAACGCCTTGGCGGCGCTCAGGCTGTCGATGAATTGGAGCTCCAATGGATCGGGAGACCCGGTGCCAACTTTGGCATTGATCGGCAACCCCGCATGTCCGCTCCGCTTGCGACCAATGGACGGATGTATCATCAGGGACTCAACCGGCTCATGGCACTCGACGCCTACAATGGCCAAATTCTTTGGGACATGGAAATTCCGGACCTTCGTCGAGTCAACGTCCCTCACGACAGCGCCAACTGGTGCGCAGATGACAGCAAACTATACGTCGCTGTCAAAGATCTCCTTTGGGTGCTCGACGGAGCCACCGGCAAACGCATCTCAACCTTAAAGCTCACCTCCTCCCACCGGGAGACACACGAGTGGGGCTTCATCGCCCAGGAAGGGGATAACATCATCGGATCCTCCGTCCGTCTGGGAGCCGAGTTTAAAAAATACTTTGGGGACGCCTGGTATGACAAAGTCGGCCGCGAATCCGACACTGCCAATGTTCTAAGCGACAATCTTTTCGGATACTCAAAGTCAAACTGGAAAGGAAACTGGACCTACTCGGGCGGGCTCATCATCAACCCGACCATCTCATTGGCCAAAGGTAAACTTTGCTTTCTTGAAACACGCAACACCGACCTTCAAAAATCCACCTCCGGACGCGAGAGCACCAAAAATCACTGGAATCAAATCCACGCCGTCTGTCTCGACGCAACCACCGGCAAAATCCTCTGGCAAAAGCCATTCCCCAAAACTCTCCTACGGACCGAGGAAAAAGGCTTCATCCAGGTTTCCTATGGATCCATGACTTCCGAAGGCTTCCTCGTCACCCTCTCTGAAGGCGACACCCAAGAGACCGGTAAGCACAATGGGAAAGGGATCTTCAGTTACCACTACTTCGACCTTGCCAATGGCGATCTCCGATTCCAATCCCAGACCCCGTGGCGCACCAACCACCACGGCTCACACATTACCCACCCGGTCGTTTACGAGGACCGGGTCTATACGGACCCCACCGGGATCTCCCTTCCCGACGGAAAGCCGCTCGATCACAATTACGGGCCTAAAACTAAATGCTCCGCCACCGTAGGGACAGCCTATGGATTACTTTATCGAGGGATTGATGTGAGCCTCACCTTTTGGTCCAAAACATCTAAGAAACAATCCCACTGGCCCCGACTCCGCCCCTCCTGCTGGCTAAGTGTTCTTCCCGCCCAGGGACTCTTCCTCGCCCCCGAAGGCGGCGGCGGCTGTTCATGCGGCGGCTGGATGGAAACTTCACTTGCCTTTATTCCCAAAAACAATTCCGGCATCAAAGATCCCACACCATCCAAAGAGTAGCCGCCCTTTTCCAATCTCCAGTCCGAGCCCACCTCCTAAGCACCATGTTCCGCTCAACTCTTGCACTTTTTTTACTTTGCGTCCTCTGCCCCGCCGAGGTCTGGCCAACTTATCGCCATGACAATCGCCGAAGCGGTGTGTCTCCCTCTTCTTTACAACTCCCGCTTACCGAAGCATGGGTCCACAATGGAGGCCTTCCCCAACAGGCATGGACCGGACCAGCCAAGTGGGATGCCTACTCCAGCAACGAAGGGCTGCAATCGATGCGCAACTTCGATCCCTGTTATTTCACGACCGCCTCCCATAATCTCATTTATTATGGGTCTTCGTCCGACAATGCTCTCCATTGTCTAGATGCCTCAACTGGAGAAGAGCAATGGCAACACTTCACAAATTCCTCCGTCCGTTTCCCTCCCACTCTCGTCGGAGAACAAGCATGGTTTGGATCCGATGATGGCTACATCTACTGCGCAAATGCCCTGACCGGAAAAACCCTCTGGAAAAAACAAGCAGCACCTTCCGATCGCCTGATCCCCAGCAACGGCAAACTCATTTCGCCTTGGCCGGTTCGAACCGGAATCACAGTTGAAAACGGCCGCGCCTTTTTCGCAGCCTCACTCCTGCCATGGAAGACTTCCTATCTATGGTGTATCGATGCCAAGACAGCGGAACGGGCCTATCTCACCGAGCATCAAGGCGTCACTCTTCAGGGCGCCATGCTAGCTGGCGGCGACCGCCTTTATATCCCCCAGGGCCGGGCCGCGCCCATCACTCTAAATCAAAACGACGGCAAAAAGACCGGAACGATCGGGCAGGCCGGAGGAACTTTTTGCCTTTTAACAGAGGACAACCAACTCATCGCAGGCCCACCCAACCAAAAAGAACGGGACGAACAGTTACGCATCGCCGACCCCAAATCCGGAAAGCGACTTACAACCTTCAACAACACCACCCGAGTCGTTGTCACGGAAGGAAAGGCCTACCTCCATTCCATCGGTAACCTGCAATGCCTTGACCTCACCCGCAAAGCTCAGCTTGAAACGCTTCTCAACAACCAAAGGGCCAGTCTCAAAAAACTCGACCCAAAAGTTGAAACAAATCTCGCTCAAATTGAAGTCCTCAAAAAGGAAATCTCCACACTCCAGACTCAAATCAAATCCTGCCTTCTCTGGACCATTGCTCACCCTTCCCCCTTCGAACTCGTCGTCGCAGGCGCTCAGCTTATCGTCGGTCTCGACAATCAAGTCTCCATTCTTGACATCAAAACCGGGAAGCCACTCTGGCAGCACAAAGTTACGGGAAGAGCCTACGGACTCACTCCTGCCGAGGGCCGCCTCATCGTTTCTACTGACCTCGGCTACATTCATACTTTCCACAAAAGACCGTGAAATATCTTCTGATTTTTCTGGTGGTCACCGCCTCCCCTCTGGCCTGTCAGGTTCCCATCTTTCGATACGCTCTGGAGCGGTGGCAGTCCGATTCCTTCCGCTTGCAATTAATTCACCGGGGAGAAGCACCGGCCGAATTATCGTTCGAACCAAAGCACCTCAACCTTGAATTTGAATCTGTCAACCTTGAGAAGATCACTCCCAATGAACGCTTCTCTATTATTGGACTCGAGAAGCTCACCGAGTATCCCGCCTTCCTCCTTCACCCTCCTGAAAGCTGGGGAAACAACGAACCGCTTGTGTTCCCTGGCACTAAATCAACTCTTGAAAGCATCATAGACTCGCCCCTCCGCCAGAGAATTAAGGACGGCATCCTTGAAGGGCAATCCACCGTTTGGATCCTTGTCGAAGGAACCGACCAAACCGCAAATGAAGCCATTTTTAAACTCCTCAACGACACTCTGCTAGAGGCTCAAAAAAACATCCAGATCCCCGAAGGTGTCATTCAGGCCGATCAGGCTGGAAAAGTTGGCGAGGACATCAATCTCGACGATGTCCTCCGCTCATCCATTCCACTCCAGATCTCCTTTAAAATCGAGCGGGTCAATCGCAATGACCCCGCCGAACAAGCTTTCCTCCGTATTCTTACCGCCAACCGGCATTCACCATCCGAAGAACCACTTGTCGTCCCGGTCTTTGGTCGTGGTCGCACGCCAGGCCCACTTCTAGGTAGCTCTATAACAGCGGAAACCGTTACGACAGCCTGTGAGTATCTTTGCGGTGCCTGCTCCTGTCAGGTCAAAAGCGGCAACCCTGGATATGACCTACTCTTTCAAACCGACTGGCAAGAAAAACTTCAATCTGGCCTCGTCGTAATCGACAAGTCACTCCCCACCATTCTGCCCTCGCTCAATGACGAATCGTTACCTAAGCAGGAATCACCAGCAGATAATTCCTCACTGAAATCCTACGTTGTCAGTTCTCCCAAGATCCTCTTGTTGGCAATTCCTGTGATCCTCCTCATAGGTACCATTTTCCTCCTGAAGAAATCCAATTAAAATCTCCGCTGGTTCGCGAATCTGATTACGCCCCTTCATCCATTTTTCATCATGCTCTTGGCAGAAATCAAACACCGGAAATTTAACTTCATCATCGCCACCCTAACAGCAGCAGCTGCTATCTGTATCTGGCTTTCCGCAGAAGAAAGCCTAGCCAAATTTGACCAAAATACCGAAGCCCAGCTCAGTTTACTAGAAGACGAAACCAAGGCTGAGATGATCCAGCTTGAGAACGACATTCGCAAAACAATGAAAGGTCTTGGTTTCAACGTCTTCCTCTTCCCCAAAGGCGAAGAAATCTGGCAAATTAAGGAGCGTGGATACTCCGAACAAACACTCTCTGAAGACTCAGTCCACAAACTTGCTGAAAGCGAAATCGTCACCGTTAACCACCTTCTTCCTCAGCTATCAAAACGAGTTCGCTGGGAAGAACAAAATCGATCGATCCTCCTTATCGGCGTTGAAGGACAAGTTCCTATCGCTCACAGATCCAAAAAGAAACCCATCATGAATCCTCTTACTCTGGGGACGATCAATCTCGGCTACGACCTACACGAACCCCTCGGACTCAAAAAAGGGGATCAGGTGATCCTTAACGACAAAACCTACACTCTTGCCCAAACCTATCCTCCAAGAAACTTCCGCGACGATGGCTCGGCCTGGATACACCTTGATGATGCCCAAAAACTCTTTGACCAACCTAATCGAATTAATGCCATTTTAGCCCTTGGGTGTAATTGCGCCTCTATTGATCGACTCGGCGAAATTCGTTCAGAGATTTCAAAAATCCTTCCCGAGGTTCAAATCATCGAACTCGGTTCATCCGCCATGGTTCGTGCCGAAGCTCGTAACAAAACTGGTGACCGGGCAAGAAAAGCCAAAGCTACAATCATAAAGAGCCGTGAAACTGCTCGCTCCGAACGTGCTCGTTTTTCTGCAGTTCTCTCCCCAATCATTGCAAGCGGCGCCTTTCTCGCTCTCGCATATCTCTCCTTTGCTAACGTCCGTGAACGACTTCCGGAAATTGGCACTCTTCGTGCGATTGGTGTCAGTCATTTCAAAATTGCAAAACTCCTGCTCGCCCGAGCTGCTCTAATCGGCCTTCTCGCAACCGGCCTGACCTTCACCATTTCTAAAGCCTTCTCATTTTCCTTTCCTCCTATGAGTTGGCTTTTCATTCCCACCGTTAGCGCCGCTGCAACGTGGCTCTCGACCATCTACGCTCTCACACGCGATTCTGTTATCCTACTCCGAAGCAATTGAAAATTGCTAATCCATCACCACCACCCGGTCTGCAATGGCCTCCGCTTCTTTTTTAGAATGAGTGACATGTAAAGCAGTCACGCCCTCCCTCTCAATCATCTTTCGAATTACGCCAAGCACCTCATCATGACGAGCTTCATCTAAACCGGATAGAGCTTCATCCAGACAGAGTAATTGTGGCCTCAGCGCCAGAGCCCTACCCAAAGCAACTCGACGAGCTTCACCACCTGAAAGCCCCTCGGGTAAGCGACTCAAAAGCCCCTCCAATCCAAGATCTCTTGCCAAGCTCTCCACTCGTTCCTTTATTTCCTCAGGCTTCCAACCATGAAGCTTAGGACCAAACTCTATTTGCTCTCGGACCGTCAAAGAGGGGAAAAGCACAACATCTTGCGGCACTAGACCAATTCCCCGTGCCCCAGGCGGTAAATTTGTCACCTCTAGTCCATCAAGTACAACACGCCCGCCAACTGGCCCTTCGCGTAATCCACAAACCGTTTCGAGGAGCGTCGTTTTCCCGCAACCACTCGGCCCCATAAGAGCGACACACTCACCCTCCCTAATCTCCAACGAGAAGGGGGACAGGACAAAATCCCCTGCTTGGACCGTTACCTGTTCCAAAACTAAAATCCCCCCACTCATACCGCTCCTCCTCTTCCTGCAAGACACCTCACTATTAAAAGGGTTGAAACTGCCAACAAAATCATTAATAGGGAAAGTGCCGCAGCTCCTGGCAAATTGCCTATATTAATCTCAAGAAAAACCGACGTAGCCAATACTTCGGTCCGGCCACGCGTCGCTCCCGCAAAGATTAGGATCGGCCCAAACTCTCCCAGCGCCCTCGCCCACGCCATTGTTCCTGCTGCCACTATTCCCTTACCAGCCAATGGCAAAACAACTCGCATAAATGCCTGCCCCCGGTTACATCCCAAAGTCATCGCGACCTCTTCATAACGCGGGCTAATCTGATCAAAAGTCGTCCTCATCGTCCTAACTGCAAAAGCCGCCGCCACCGGAAACTGAGCCAGCACCACTCCTAACGGATGAAAGGTCATTGGGAAACCAACCTCACTTACAATGCCTTCAAGTGATCTCTGACTCCCCGCAAACACAAAACTCAGAAGCCCAAATAAAATTGCGCTTCCGACCAAAAATCGTATTACAATCCCATTCCCTTTCCGAGCTGCTCCCCAGATCGCAGCTATTAGTGTACCACCCGCTAACATTCCACAACAGGCCGATGGTGGGATCCGATTGAACAAAATCAAAAGACTTAAACCCACAATCAAGGGAGGTAGCAAAATTGGAATATCCAGAAATGTATCTACCAAGGCTCTTCCCCGAAATTGATATCGGGATAAAAGATAGCCCACCGGGACTGAAACCAATACTGAAAGAATTGCTGTCGCCGTACAGGTCACGAACGTCAGTTTGATTGAATGCTGAATATCAGCATCCTTCAAAATCTCACTCGCCTGGCTCCACGAAACCGTCAGCATATTTGCCCCGACCAGTAAAAGCAGGAGTCCTAGGTAGGCTGCGACCACAAAGACCAGAAAAAGAAGAAAAGGCCACTCCGGCCTAACCCTCCAAATCTTTTGATCACTCATGATGCCCTTCTCCATTTCGCCTTTTAGATTCAACTCTTGAATGCCTCAACAGAATTAAATGGCGACTGATCATAATCAATCTTCGCTTCCACAGACGCTGCCATAAGTCAACCCTATGCCGGCGTTTTCACAATGAAAACTCCCAAGATTGCACATAACTAACAAACAATGGGCGCCCACGAAAAAAGGCTTTTCCATCCTAGGCGACAACTAATAAGCATCGTCAATTGAGTTCCCATTGGAATCCCAATTCCTCGAATCTTTCCCTTGCTTCCGGAGTCGCCAGAAAGTTGCCTAATCTCTTCATCAATTCGGGGTAAGCCGATTCCTTTGCCACCGCAAATGGCTGCTCAGCAAAAGCCAACTCGTCTTTCAACTCCACGATTTCATTTTCCTTCAAAGTCACCGGACTAGCGAGTGCGTTACTTCGGTAAACCAAAACTGCATCGAGTGATCGGGCCTGTAACGCAGACACAAGGTCATCTCCTTTCGCAACCTTCACAGCCACATTAGCTTCCAACGCTTCGGTCAATCCACGTCTCTCAAGCATGATCCGCGTTAATTCTCCCAGCGCACTTTTGCGACCATCACAAATTCCAAGCTTCACCCCTAGCTTTCCAAGATCTTCCAATTTACGAAGCTCCTTTGGATTCCCTATCCGAACTAATAAGACGATTTCATTCCGCGTCATGATCCGCCCCTCAAAAAACCGTTCCTGAACCTTGTTTAGAAACTTCGTATCACAAGCAAAGTATCCTGCTGGCTTAGCCCCAGCATCCATCTGCGCAACCAAGGTCCCACAACCCTCAAAAACCGTATTCACCCGGCACCCCTCACGCGCTTCAAATTCTCGAACCCGCTCCTGAATCGCCGGCCTTAACATTGATCCCGAAAAAAAGGTCACTTCCGGTTGATCCGACCATTTATCCCCCTCATCAGGAACCATAAACCCCATCTTCTGAAAGATCTTCCGACCACGATCTTGCGCTGTGACATAACGGGCAAAATGGAGTGACCTCTTCGCGTCCTTACTCGACGTTAGCACTCCAATCGAAGCTCTTTTCGCTCTTTTGGAAAACTCTGGGACGGCAATCCATTCCACCTCAGAAAAATTTTTCGCTACCGCGTCCCATGCTAAGGAAACATCCACAGCACCAGTCGCAACATCTTCTACAATCGCATTCACGGTTAGCTTAGTCACAACCACGTTAGGATTAACTCTCGCTAATAAGCCCTCCTCTTCCAAAACCTTCCAGGTGAACTTACCCACCGAAGCTGATTTTTCGGCCAAAGAAATCTTCAATCCTTTCTTCCCCATATCCGAGAGTTTCGTCAAACCTCGCGGATTGCCCTTCGGAACCACCATCCCAGCAGTCAAAAGCGCCACCGGAATTGCCTCCTTCATCAAGCCCTTATCTCTGGCCGAGTCGATATAACTCTGGTCTGCAGGCAAATAAAGATCACCACCTGCCACTTCAAGTTGGCTGGCCAGAGCTCCTGATCCACCAAACTGTAAATTGACCTTCACCCCAAACTCCTCCTCGTATAGGCGGGCAATCTCACTCATTGGTTTTCGCAATCCCGCGGCACAGTGGAAGAGCAAGTCCCCTGTCCCCGGTCCATCTCGGTCATTATCCTCCGTCAGCCACCAAAAAGCCCCTCCGAGCAGGACCACGAGAATTCCAATAACAAAAACACTTCGTTTCATGACTTAATACGAGAACAGTGATGACAGTCCTTGTCTCTGACAAGGCGTACTTTTTTCATCCGCATCCATTGCGCATCAACATGGATCATTCGATCCACCGCTGGTTCGGAGAAGCGGGTTAGAAGCTTAATACCCTCCAAAGCCGCGATTTGAGCTATCATTGCTGAGACCGCCCCAATTACCGGAAAGCGACGTTTCCAATAAGCGGGAGGAGCCTTTACTAAACACCCAAGACAAGCCGACTTACCCGGGTCGACTGCGAGTACATGCCCCTCCATCGAGCACATCGCACCATCAACAAAAAATTTACCCTGACTCATCGCTTCCCGATTCATCAAGAGACGCTCTTCAAAAAGAGGAGCGCATGAAAACACAATGTCAGCTCGCTCAACAAGCCCTGCAATATTCTCTTCCGAAACATTCTGCCCCATCGATTCAATCTCAAGGTCCCGATTAAATCGCCTCAATGTCTCCGCAGCTTGAACGTGACGCCCGCTACCTAGACCCTCATGAGTCATCAGAATCTGACGATTTAAATCATCCGGTCTCAACTCTCCCCCATGCGCAAGAATGATTCGCCCCACGCCTGCTGCTGCCAGAGATAAGGCCAAGGGCCCGCCCAGTCCACCCACTCGTGAAACTAACGCGGTTGAGTTTCTCAGCTTCTCCTGAGCCTCACTTCCAAATCCCGGAACATCTTCCTGCCAAGTATAATAATCTTCGTACTTCACAATAGAATCTTCCCTTTCTCTAAAGTAATTACCCGATCTGCTTTCTCAAGAACTCTAGGGTCATGAGTCACTACCAAAACTGAACCTCCATCCTTAACATAATTCCGCAGCCCAAAGATCACTGCTTCGGCACTCACGTCATCTAAATTCCCCGTTGGTTCGTCTGCCAAAACTAAATTCGGACAGTGAATTAAGGCCCGGGCTAGGCCTACTCTTTGTTGCTCTCCTGCACTCAACTCCCCCGGAATATGGGATGCCCTCCCCTCAAGGCCCAGCGAAACCATCAACTGCTCCGCCCGATTTTGATCTCCGCCAGCGACGAGAATATTCTCTCGAATATCAAGGTAGGGGATCAGTCTTGCATCTTGAAATACCAATCCAATCACCTCTTTGCGAAAGCGCGTTTTCTCAAAACCACTCATTTTTGAGACGTCGCGACCAGCAACCTCGATCGATCCTGCATCAGGACCTAACAAACCAGCCACCACATATAAAAGAGTTGATTTCCCCGCCCCACTCGGGCCACGAAGGGCGACAAACTCACCCACTTCCATTTGCAGAAAAATATCATCAAGGGCTACCACCCTGTCATACGACTTCGATAACCCAACCAACTTCATCAGTTGGCTCTGATCCGTATTGATCGAGCTTTGCTTGTTCACCGGTCGGTAGGATCATATTTTACGCGAGGCGACCCAAGTCAAAGATGTCGCAATTTTCTACCGGTTCAATTTGGGCTCAAGCCAGAGCCCCCAATCGGAGCTATTCCCGTCATTCGAGGGATCCACCACCAGCTCCAGTGTCTTCACCCCAGACACGTCAATCGAGTAATTCACCAAGCCACCAGCTTTAATCACTTTCGATTTCCAAAGAGTTTTGCCATCGCCTTTAATATCAAACCGAACCGTACCCTGTTTCCCGGTAGCCATCCCTGCTTTCCCGCGCAAAGTTTTCCATCTCCTCCCGAGATTGTAACGATGGTTGGCCGGAGCATGACCATAAATCCCGGTCGAAAAAATCTCTCCCCCCGCTTCCAGAAGGAAAGGTGGCTCTGGTAAAAAGTTGTAGGCAGGACGCCCCCAACCCACCCTGGAGGCAGATGCCTTAAACTGCGTTAAATCCGCCGCGGTTTGATTCTGCCCGGCTTGTGCGGGCGACCTCACCGCTTTGCGCCCACGCTCCAAGATTTTTTCGGCAATCTGCCGCATTTTCCCTTCAGGCAATTGTCGTACCTCGGCCACTGCAGCTTCACGGTTTCTCTTACTCAGAGCCTCAATAAAAGGAGTCATAGCCGCACGAATCTGGAACGTCGCCAGATCCGGTGTGCCATCTTTACCAACCGAGTAAGGATATTTAAACTTTGTCTGCGACATCCATCCACTTGTCGAACCATTGACGTGGAGCGGAATTAAACGCAACTCACCTGCCTTTCCCGGAGGAAGCGCGTCGCAGGAAAAACTAAAATTCCCGTCAATATCCGGCACTGCAGTTGCAGTCGTTGCATTATAGTCCCCACCTCCCTCTGGATCAAAGTAGGCCACAACCGCGTAAACTGGAGGATTCGCGACCAGCTTTCCAGAAACATGAATCGCTTTTTCCCTAGCCATAATCTTCAATCCCTCGATTGTTGCGCTCACAGGAAGATTCATTCCTTTGAGCGATTCCGAAAACTGGGGATGCGACGCCAATCTCAAGGCATGAGCTAAGGTCAAAAATGATCCCCTTCCCTCGCCTCGCAATTCATCACCGTATGTTCGGTTTCCCGATCCCATCAAAGCTGTTCCGCGTAATGCCTCATCAGGCCGCTCTCTACAATGAGGAAGACCAAGAGCATGACCAAGTTCGTGGGCAATCCCTCCGATGAAAATCGAATTATGCTTGCCCAGAGAAATCCGGCCATATTGACCATCTCGCATCATCGGAGTTTTCTTTGCTAAATTTAAAGTATCCAACTCGGGCGAGTCTAATTGCCAAGCCGTTCCCCCTTGAAAGTTACCCCCTGCATAGTAAGGGGACCTGTGAGTGAAAATCAGCTTGTCGCCATCCCAAGAGGCCAGATTACAGAAGATAACGAGGGTCTCTTTTTTGCCATTGATTCCCTTTCCAGCTAAAACTGGCAGACATTCATTTTTGATCTCATTGCCCGAAGACATCCCGTATTCTGCTTCAGGCTTTCTACCTTCGATTAGGTGAACCCGTAAATTTTCACCTTCCATTGGGAGATTGATTGACCGAGGGCCAAACCCGAGACGTTCCATCTCTTTTTTGTAGAAATCTTGGATATGGATCATCATTCGGGTCAATCGCTCCTCATATCGGACCGGCGCCGGACGTCCTTTCGGAGTCCACAACACAAAATGTAGGGATCTCCTACCTTCCCTTGAATCCTGTTTATGCCACCCATCAAGAATTTTGAGTGCCATCGCTGCTTTATCACGCTCACCCGGAATTTGAGCATGAAGTAGAGTCGACAATAGCATGAAAAGCCCCACAAACCGTATCATATTCTCTGATACGTATTTCCTTTCCAAAGCTTTCCTAAGCGCTTTGCTTTTCGACATTATCTCGTAACCCTTCATCTGGATGACTTCATCAAATCTATTTACTCTTACGGAAATGCAGCAGCGGATTGCCTGCATTCGGGAAAAAATGGATTCCCTTAACCTCGAGGCCGTCATCGCCTGCGATGCTTCCAATGTTCGCTACACGACCGGTTTCAAAGGAGAACCCCGAAGTCTACTCATCCTTCCTGACACCCTCATTCTTTTCACCTCTTTTCGTACCATCTCCTGGGCAAGAGAACAAACTAAGCTCCTTGAAGAAGAAATCGAACTCTCGACCACCAGCTCTCCAAGTAAACTCATCAAAAAAAGATTACCAACTCCCCCTCTCAAAATCGCAATCGATCAGAATGTTTCAGCAGCCAATCTCGTCTATTGGCAGAAAAAACTGGCACCCCACGAAGTCGAGCCTCTCTCCATCATCGAAACGATACGCCAAACCAAATCTCCCGCTGAAATTTCGATCATACAGCAGTCTCAAAAAATCAACGAAACGATCCTCAATGCTGTTCTTCCGCAAATTAGACCTGATCTGACCGAACGAGTAATACAGGGACTCATCCTTGCTGAAATGGCCAAGCGGGAGGAAGTCGAAGGATACTCCTTTCCACCCATCGTGGCCAATGGGCCCAATTGCTGGGAAATCCACCACCTTCCGGACCAATCCGTCAGCCGCTACGGCGATCTTCTCCTTCTCGACCACGGCGTCTTCTACCAAGGATATGCCTCCGACATGACCCGCATGGTCTGCCTTGGTAATAGCTCGGAGAGAATGCGAGAGATCCACCAAGTCGTCAATTTAGCACGCCAAACTGCCATCGATGCCGCACGCCCGGGTATCACTAACCACGATCTTGACCGTGTCGCCCGAAACATCATTGAAGCATCCGGCCTCGGTAAAACCTTCACCCACGGCCTCGGTCACAGCATAGGTCTCCAAACCCACGATCCCGGAGTTAACCTATCTCAAAACGCTCCCGAAATCTCCCTCGCACCCGGCATGACTCTCACCATCGAACCTGGAATTTATCTTGAAAAAAAATTCGGTATTCGAGTAGAGGACACCATTGTTATCACCACCGATGGCTCAAAAAACCTCACCTCGCAATCGACCGAAATTATCGAGATTTAAACTCTACCTCAACTAGAAATCTCCTTTCCAAAAACATTACTTGGCCTTCATTACTTTCCCTTTTCGGGAGCCCCCCAAAAAAAAGACGACACAAATTTCAAAGTTTTGCGCATGTATAAAAGAAGACTGTTACGTCTATCAATTAATCGCAAATCAATATGAAAATCCGATCACCTCATAATCTGACGAATTTTTTCTTTTTCACGGGTATCCTTCTCCAATCCAGTCTTGCTCAGCAGACCCCAGATCTTGCATCACAAATAGAAGGTGAGTGGATCATCTACCGAGGTGATAATTTTGAAATTAAAAAGATCTCGAATCAGAAAACCCAAAGTAATTTTTACCGTTGGAATGGAACGCTAAGATCCAAAAAAGATTCACACTTAAAACTCACCTCCTTAGGGAAGGGTAAAGCACAGTATATAATCCCTAAGGGAGCGCAGTGGCAATATTTGGATGGCGGCAAGAGACCAGAAAGCTCTCGTTGGACAAACCTCTCATTTGACTCTAAGGCTTCCGACTGGAAAACGGGGAAAGCAGGTTTTGGATATGCCGATAATGACGATAAAACGATCATTACCGACATGGAGAACAAATATCTATCCATCTTCATCAGGCGGGAATTCGAGCTCCCAAAGGAAGCTGAACTAAAAGGCCTTGGCTTACTGATCAACTACGACGACGGCTTCATACTGTATGCCAACGGACGCCGACTCTTCGAATCAAGCAACGTGAATGTGGAAAAGAAAACGGGGGAAATCACCGTCAAAAACCACGAAGCCAATGGCTCAGAGTTCTTTTCTCTTGGTGAGTATGCCAGCGCCTTTCGAGAGGGAAAAAACGTCATCGCAATTCAAGGCATCAACACAAATTTAGAAAGCAGTGACTTCACTCTGGATCCTCAAATTCTCATGGGAGGCACTGGAAGCTTTGTAGAATCCAGCCACCAGGTTACACATGTTGACTCATCGAGTAATGGGTATGACAAGGATCGAACTTGGAAGGGCAAAGTCGACAATCTTCAGATTTGGGAGAGAGCTCTTAGCGAAAATGAAGTTTTGGGCCTCTGGAATAATGGCAAAGGTAATAACAAAGTTTCTAAAGAACTCGCAGAGGGTCTTATTGGACACTGGCCGTTCGATGGCAATTTAAAGGATGCTAGTGGCAACAAACGTCATGCAGCAGGCAAGAATTCACCAGGATTTGCCAAAGGTCAATTCGGACAAGCCCTGGATCTGAATGGCAAAAATCAATACGTCCTACTGGGAGGTCAACCCGCCGACTACACCCCTAAAAACGGAAACATCACGCTTTCTATGTGGTTTAGTGCGGATGCCTTCGACAAACGCTGGCAAACTTTAGTCTCAATGGGGGATTCCTGGACTGATTGGCGTGTCCATAGATTTGGGACGACTGACACGATGGCATACGCCGCAGGAAGATGGGTTAGAAACACTAAAGATGTTCTTGATGGTAAAATGCACCACCTTGTAGCCATTAGCGAAAAAGGAAAGGGCGTTAGGCTTTTTGTCGATAACTTCTTAGTCACTAGTAATGCCTCAAGCAAGCAGGCTCAGAATTTCCTCGGTATTATCCCCGATGAAGATGGTTGGTTACCGGCAGTTGGAGCTAATCTGCAAGGGCAAATTAATCTCTCAAAATCAATTGAAGGGGAATTTATACCTATGCAGAACTCGCTTCGAATTTCGACATCTTCAGGAAGGAATAACGATTCGGGTCTCTACCGAAAAGTCACTCACCCTGAAGAGGCTTTGCTTATTGCGGCCCGAAACGGAAATATCGACACGGTGAAAACACTCCTGGATTCTGGAGTCGATGCTGATGTCACCTCGCCTAATTCCTACACTGCATTAGGATATGCTGGCATTGGAGGACATTTAGAACTTATGCAACTCCTCATCAAACATGGCGCAGACGTTAATAAACAATCAAGATTTATGAAATCTCCCCTGAATGTTGTGGCAGGGTCGCCTCAAATTGCCGCGATCAAACTCCTCATTGCTAGCGGAGCTAAATTCAAAACCAACTACAATGGGGGCAGCATCGCTCATGAAGCGGTCTTCTGGGAGCAGCCAGAGATGCTTGAGTTCATACTTGAGGACCTTAAGGTTAGTCCTAACCTCCAAGCTAAGAATGGTGCTACTCCCTTGCACTATGCAATCCACAAAATGGAACGTGGACAAAATACCGCGAATCAAAAACACCTTGAAGCGCTCAAGATCCTTCTAAAAAATGAAGTAAATTTAGATCTTCGATTCAAGGATAACAACGGAAACAATCAAACTGCCTTGGAGCAAGCTATGAGCAAAGGACTCGATGACGTTGTCGCGATTTTAAAGAATAGCCGCTGATATAATGAACCTATCGGAGAAGAACTAAAAAGATCTACCTAGAGTGATCTTTATCAATCCAGATCACCACTCAGGCCTCGTAAATCCGATTCGTTTTCGACGATGGAAAGCAGGACCAAAAAAAGCAGCTCCGAACGCTCAGAAGAAATAGAGCTCAAATTACGAGCCGCAGGTAGAGAAAGCTGTGCAAAATGCTCCAGAATTTTAAGCGGCCACAAAATAAGCGATACCCGTCTCAACCAAATTCTAGAAGGCACAGCCTCCCCCAAATGCCATCACTGCCGAAAAAAGATCACCCTCTTGAAGAGGGTGATCATTGGATCTTTTATAATCATTATGATTTTTGTTATCTTACAGTCGAACAAATAAGAATTGGACCTTTCTAAAAAGGCTAGAGTTTATCCTGCCCCCTCAAGCCCTTCCTAATTCCAAGGTTAGTCAGAGGTCATGATTTTGGACTCTCACATCAAAACATCCTTATTGGGCACAAAGATCTAAATCACTTCCCCACCTAAATCCTATAATCTCAGCAAAATATGAGAGTCACGTTATTTGCCATCTTCCTACAACCATTCGTCGGCTTAGGGGCAATTTTTGGCCCAATCTGCCAATGGCATCAGGATCCATCGACTACGATGTCCGTGCACTGGATCGAACGACTGGAGGAGACTCCACAAAAATGGACATCTGAAACTGGCCCCTTTCGCAGTGAGCCGCAAGAACCTGTCCTACTACGAAGACCGCTTCAAATTCCCAAAACAGTCTCGAAAGGAGCGACTCTTGTGATTGAATCCCCAAAGAATACCACCATCACAGTTGATATCGATGGTCAAAGAATAGAGACGATTCCCGGGCGAAAAAAGGCAGTAAGTTTACTTAACAACTCTCAAAAACCTCATAAGCCAATCTTACTTGCTGTCTCCTTACTAAAGACATCAAAAATCGCGTCGAAGACCATACCAGCTCCTCGTGTTTTCATTCAAGACCAAGAAGAAATCATCGTCCTCTCTGATGCAAAGAGCTTGTGGAACCGCTCCCTAACCTCTACTCCAAATTCTGATTGGAATCGTATCCCGCCTGTTCCTGGAATTCTTCAAATAGACCGCGATTTTATTTTCGCCTACCGAAAAATTGGACACCCTCAATGGAAAGAAGCACGAATAAAAAAACGAATTTTTGGCCCAACTGACGATTGGGTTCACTCGGTTCAACTTAGTAAGCTCAACGCCGATTCAAGCTATGAATTTGAAATTTTAGATCATGGGGTTCAAGTTGGACAGAACCTCTTCAAAACCGCACCTCTAATTCCCCCTAATGAAATGGTGTTTGTTACCGGCGGAGATATGTTTCACACCCGGCAAATGCTTGATTCGATGAATCGAAGGGCGGGCACCGAAAACCCTCTTTTCGCTCTCCTAGGCGGCGATCTTGCCTATGCAAATGGGAGCGATGGAGACCGCTGGTTAGAGTGGGTCGAATCCTGGAATAAATCTGCTACTACGCCCTATGGATACTCTATCCCAATGATACCGGTGATTGGAAATCATGAGGTGAAAGGAGCCTCCTATCGCCCCAATGATGCCCCTACCAAAGAGGCCGCGCCCTTTTTCTATAGTCTTTTTTTTGGTATGGAAAAAGGGAGTATGTTCACGGTTGATTTTGGAGATTACCTGAGTGTCATTGCTCTCGATTCAGGTCACACACAAAACATCAAATCACAAACTCCATGGCTAAGAGAAACTCTCCATACCCGAAGATCCTTCCCCTTCAAGTTTGCATGTTATCATCGTCCAGCATGGGGAACGGGTGTTAAAGGTGATTCCCTCGAAATCCAAAAAGAATGGTGCCCTCTCTTTGAGGAGTATCACGTTGATGCCGCTTTTGAAAATGATCATCACATTTATAAAAGAACTTATCCCCTCAAAGGGGGGGAGCGCGATGATTCGGAAGGCGTAGTTTACCTCGGTGATGGGGCCTGGGGAACAAGGACACGAGGTCTATCCAAGGAAGTTTTCAAAACTCGCCCGTTTTTAGCTCATGCAGAATCGCGTAACCACTTAATCAAAGTCTCTCTTAAAAAGGGAACCATCCGATACGAAGCAATCACGGCTTCAGGAGAAAGATTTGATGTCTTTGATCGAACTTCTGGGGAAGAAGCTCAAAGATGACCACTCTTAGTTTAGTCGGAGGTATCCGAGCTGTTCTTTCGAAGATAAATTGATTACCTTCCCCTCTTAGTTTATTAACATCTTCTTCATTCTTAACTATTTGGATTTTGAAAGAGCAGGAGCCAAAAGATCACCAATTTTCAAATCAGCTTGAAGCTGAATTCGAGCGACTCTCAACCTTACCAAGTGATCGTTGGCGGCCCGAGCTAGGAAAGCGGACCGATCTGACTGAAGAACTTAAATCAACCCTCTTGGAGCTTCTAGAAGCTCATAATAACATGCCCACACGATTCATGGACTCTACAGAAGTCCGTGAAATGCATGATCAGCCCCCTCTCGAGGGCGCCGAGGATCATTCGCAAACCATTGCACCCTCTTTTGAGACCGGGACCCTAATTGGATCTTACCGATTAGAATCCGAGATCGGGCAAGGTGGTTTTGGTGTGGTATGGTTAGCGAAGCAAGTCGAGCCATACGAACGAGAAGTCGCGATAAAAATCCTGAAACTTGGAATGGATTCGCGAGCCATCCTCAAGCGCTTTGAGGTTGAGCAAAAAATCCTGGCAATGATGGATCACCCTAATATTGCACGCCTTATTGAATCTGGGACTACAATGACCGGGCAACCTTTTTTTGTCATGGAATTAGCGAGAGGCTTGCCCATTACAAAATATTGTGATGAAAAATGTTTAGATATCCCATCGCGACTCAACCTTTTCATCGATGTTTGTTTTGCGGTCAACCACGCCCATCAAAAAGGAGCAATTCATTGTGATCTCAAGCCATCCAACATCCTCGTTATTGAGCAAGCGAACGGCCCCCTCGCTAAAGTAATCGATTTTGGAATCTCTCAAGTCATTCAAACTCCCAAATTTCGGTTAACACAAGTCGTCACGGCCGAAGGTCAAATATTGGGCACTCCAGATTACATGGCGCCCGAGCAATTTCACTCGCGCAAAGCAACCGATACTCTTTCAGATATTTATTCACTCGGTGCTATTCTCTATGAATTATTAATTGGAAGACCCCCTTACTGCTCTGGGAAATCAAAACATCTATCTCAAGAAGGTTTATTACGTGAAGAGCGCGACTTCATCACACCATCTGCCGCTTTCAAAAGCTATGAGGCTACCGATCGCATTGCGCTTGCACGAAAGCGCAATGCGAGCACTCAAGAACTACAACGCCGAGTTGCTCAGGATCTTGAACGCATCCCGATGAAAGCACTCCAATCTGATCCTAAAGAACGCTATGCCACTGTCATTGGGCTCTTGAACGATGTTCGAAGATCAATGTCCAATCTGCCAATAAAGGCAAGACCCCCAAGCCGGCTATATAGTTTCCAAAAGTTTTTTCGGCGAAACCGGCTTGCGGTCGTAGCTGCCTCGGCAACCATCTTAGCTGTTTGTTTCTCGGCCCTCTTCAGCGCCTATCATGCCTCCTTGGCACGACAAGCCCGTGAGAAGGAAAGAGAACTACGAATTCATTCTGACAAACTCAGTGCAGAGGCTAAGGAATCAGAACGCTTGGCGATCGAAGGGCAGGAGGAAACTCAAGAACGCGCATACGTCGCTGATATGCAATTGATAGCGAATAGTATCAACGAAGGAAATCTTCGCGAAACTAGGCGCCTCTTAAATCAATATAGCAAAGGCTTATCCAAAAAGGACCTTCGAGGATGGGAGTGGAGATACTTTTGGCAACAGGGGCAACAAAAAGGCGTCACTGGAATTGGGAGCCATCCTTCGCGAGTTCTTACAAGCTTCTTCACGAAAAACCAAAGCAGCATAATAAGCTTACGCGACAAGGGACACATCGAGCTCATCAACATAAATGATGATCAAGAGAAAACTGTTCTTTCCGTGGGAAGTGAAGAAGCTCGTATCGGTTCAACCAGTGGATTTCTCTGTAAAAATTTTGATGGTAATATTTTCGCCGGTCTCAGCTTTCGTGAAAAAAGTAATGATTATTATATCAAAATTTGGTCCGATCTCAGTAAGCCCCCCACTCATAATATCCACATCGGCCCACATCGGCCAACCGGCCTAGCCCTTTCTCCAAATGGCGAAACTTTAGCCTACTTCTTACCCGCTTATGGCTCCGCTAACATCATCAGGATTGATTCAGCAGAGATCTTATATAGTGAACGACTCAATGATGGAAATTATTCAAATTTGGACACTGAAGGGGCCTGTTGCTTTTCTTCAGACGGGGAACAAATCGCTATTGGCGGGCGAAAAGGGGGAATTGTAATACTCGACACATCGGATTGGTCACGAACAGAGTTAAACCTTCCAAAATGGTCAGGCATCACAACGCTTACTTTTTCCCCTAATAACAAAAATCTTGCGGTTGGTTGTATATGGTGGGATCCAAGGATCTGGATTTTTGACTTAACAAAACCCGGGCCACCGACTTCTCTTATGGGACATCAAGGTTTTATCTCCAAATTGACTTTCTCTCCAAATGGAGAACTGCTCGCATCGTCAAGTGCTGACCAAAAAATCAAACTCTGGTCTACTGAAAATTGGTCTGAGCTTTCAACCTTGTCGGGCCATACCGATGAGGTTTGGTCTGTTGACTTTTCTTTGGACGGCAGCCAGCTCTTAAGCACGGGGAAAGACAAAAAAATAAAACTTTGGGATATCAAAAGTGTGATAGAACCTTCGCTGAAAACCTCTGGTTTACTTATCTCGGATAATCACTCCCAAGTCTCACCGTGCGGAAATCGAGTGGTCTCATTGCGAAATGGAACACCTACTTTAAGCGGAGATATAGAGAGACCTCTCAAAGGGATTCCAGCAGATCTTTCGAGGGCCTATTGGATCTCAAGCGACCGCCTTTTATGCACTAAATCCTCCCCACCTGAGCTCCTAATATGGGACCTGAATGGCCACGCTGAAAAATCTCTTAAGTTAGCCCACCGAGCCAGTTCTATTAAGTATCGTTATCTCGAAGAGAGTCAGACACTTCTAGCTGCCATAAAGTTCCCAGAGTCTGATCACATTCAGCTCGATCGTTATGACGCTGACTCTTTAGAATTAATCTCTTCGAGTGATATCCATTCCTCAGAGAGTCTATGGAAAAATTTCGAATCAAAAACGATGGACGACGCCATCTCATTTTCTTCAGACGGAGAGAAGGTGGCGTTTATTAAAGACCATTATGATATTGTTGTATACGATTTTTCATCAAATAGCATCGTTAAACATTTTGACTTAGCCGGCAAGCAAGGCCCTCAAGGCATGGACATCTCACCCGACGGAAAGCTCCTTGCTTATGCCACGCGCGACCGTCCTATTATCAAAATTCATAGCCTTCTTGAAGACCGCCCCCTTGCTGAGCTCGCAGGACACAACATGGTCCTTAGGTCTATTGACTTTTCTCCAGATGGTGAACGAATTGCCTCTTGCTCAATTGGTTACAGCCCGATCATTCTCTGGGATACCGCCAATTGGCAACAGGTCGCGAATTTCCCCCCAACTCCTGGGTTTATTACCCCAGACGCAAAATTCTTACGGAATGGGAGTAACCTTGTGATTACTGAGCGATCTTTGGATACAGCAAACCATAACATTCGGGTGCTTAAAGCTCCTCCGTTAGCGGAGATTTTAAATTCCAAAAACGAACCTGATCGATGAGTCTATAGGCTCACGGGAAAAGGTCCTTAAAAAAATCTCCCTTGAAAATCAGAATCGATTACGGAGAAAAAATGTGGATTTTCACCTCTTGGATTCAAATCAAAAGCGCACCAGTTTGCTTTAAGTGTTAGCTAGGAGCGGATTACAGCAGCTATTGTCCCACCCAAATATGGTCGAGGTGTGCCGAACAAAATACTGCCACGTCACCCATGATGAGAAAAACACCATCAGCCGCGAACTCAAAAGAAAGAAAAAGACTGACAGTGGAATTTTCATCGTGCCAAACGCCTGAAACCCATCTATTAACTCTCTAACATTTTCCTATGGTTATGAGCTTTCATGAAGGAGATCACTGAAATTCTAGATAATCGGAAACTAAATGGGGACCCGGATGACGCCCTCATTGCAGCCGTTTATGCTCAGCTCAAACTGATGGCCAAAAACCGGATGGCTCGCGAGCGTCGTGGCCATACCTTACAGGCAACAGCCCTAGTTCACGAAGCTTGGTTGCGAATCGGCAATCAAGACTTTGCGAATCGAAAGCATTTTTTCTATGCTGCATCAGAAGCGATGCGCCGGATTCTAGTGGACAACGCCCGCCGCAAGCAGGCCGCATGCCGAGGTGGCGAATTCATACGAGTCGACGACGCTGAAATTGATGAGTTTCCTTCCAATAAAAACCTCGATGACCTTGTCGCTATTAATGAGATCCTCGAAAAACTTGCAGAAATAGACCCTCGTAAAGCACAGCTCGTCAAACTTCGCTATTTTGTCGGGATGACCGGCGAAGAGGTTGCTGAGACGATGGATATGTCACTCACTACTGTAAATCGAGATTGGGCATTCGCGCGCGCGTGGCTTTATAAAGAGCTTAACAAATAGCCCACTGGGAAACTCCTCGATGACCTAGTCTTTCTTTTCGAAGACAAATTGGGCCAACTCCCTTGTGAAAATTCTAGCCTCTTTAGGCAGCAGATGTGAGCCCTCTGGAGGGAAAAGGTCCTTTTTGCTTTCATGGTCTAAAAAAAGAAACAATCTTGCCAGGCTTTGTAATTGGCGCTCCCGGGAGGAATCGAACCTCCATCTAAGGTTTAGGAAACCCTTGTTCTATCCGTTGAACTACGGGAGCGACTTGGGGGCTCATAGCGTGAACCTTCCTTAAGTGCAAGTGATCTCAGAAATCTTACTTATGCACAAGATCATCGCAATAAACCTTGGCATTTGGGTTAATTCCGAACAAGCATCCGCCCGCCATGGCTGGTTTTTTCAAGAAACTCTTTAATAAGGTTACCAATAAAGCTGAGATAGATTGGGATGATCTGGAAGCCGATCTCATCTCCGGTGATCTCGGCGTGAGGCTCTCACTCGAGATTGTTGAGGAGCTCAAAGAGCTTGGCCGAAAAATATCTGCCGATGATGTTGTGGAAACCACCCGTAACAAACTGGCTGGGCTTTTCCCGGTAGATGCATCAGCTCTTCAACCCCGGGCCGGAAGCAATCCCGCCGTTTTGTTGATCGTCGGCGTCAACGGCACTGGAAAGACCACCTCCACCGCTAAACTTGGCAACTTGCTGAAAAGCCAAGGGTATTCCGTCCTGATGGCTGCTGCAGACACTTTCCGAGCTGCTGCTGTCGAACAGCTAGTTCGTTGGGGCGAGCGACTTGACCTTCCCGTCGTCACTGGTGCTCACGAAGCAGATCCTTCCTCGGTTTGCTACCAAGCCCACCAAAAGGCGATTGCTGGCAACTACGACTTTCTCCTCTGCGACACTGCCGGGCGACTCCATACCCGTAATAACCTCATGGATGAACTTGCTAAAATTAAACGCACTATCAGTAAACAGGATGAGACTGCTCCACATGAAACTTTCCTCGTTGTCGACGCCTCCACCGGCGGAAATGCTCTTAATCAAGCCCGCGAATTTCAAAAAGCGGTTCCACTCAATGGGCTGATCCTCACTAAGCTCGACGGATCAGGTAAAGGTGGCGTTGCTGCCGCCATCCAAAAAGAACTCGGTATTACTCCGCGCTTCATAGGCACTGGAGAAGAACCTGAGCGCTTCGAGCGTTTCAAACGCGAACGCTTCGTGGAGAAAATTCTTTAGTAGCGCTTCCAAAGCTGGCGGCTGAAGAGGACTACAAAAGCGACATACTCAAGACGGCCTAAAATCATTAGGGTTGCAAAGAACAGCTTGGTTGTTGCCCCTGCCTGAGCAAAACCCTCAGCCCCACCCATATCGGCCAGCGCTGGCCCCATATTCCCAAGACAGCTAATGACAGCCGAAAGTGAACCTTTGAGTGACTGAGCTGGTTCCAGCAATTGCAAAATAAAGGTCCCCATAATCGCAAAAAATCCGAACATCGAGATTACAAGAAATAATTGCTCAAAGGCGCCATCCTGAACTTTCCGACCATTTAATTTAATTGGCTCTACCATCTTAGGGCGAAAGGTACGATGTAGACCAGACTTCAAAAATCGCACCCACATGATAATCCGGCTCACTTTTAAGCCCCCAACTGTTGAACCGGAACATCCCCCCACCACCATCAATAAAACCAAAACGCCAACTGCTAATCGGCTCCACTCATTAAAATCACTACTCACATATCCGGTGCTCGTGCCAATCGAAATCACATTGAATAAAATATCAACTGGCTGAGCCCCATCAAATCCACCCGAAAAATGTTGTATGATCAACACAAGCGACGCGATTCCAACGATTCCTAGAAACCAGTAGACCTCCTCAAACTTCTCACGAAGATCCTTCCACTTCCGCTTCATCATCGTGAGATAAAAAGGAAAGCTGATCGCACCTAGTATCATAAACACCATGAGCCAGATCTTACTTGCTATACCGAAAGGCTCTCCCGCCACACTGGAATTTTCAGTCCCAAATCCACCTGTCGCAACAGCCGTCAACCCATGATTTACCGCCTGGAATGGAGTTAAACCCATTCCCCACAAACCAAGCCCACAAATGATGGTGAAGCCCAAATAAAGCAGCCAAATTCGTCTCATGGTCTGCCGTAAACTTGCCAAATCAGTATTCGATAGCGACGACTCCGCACCGATCAAAGTCTTACTGCTCGAGGTCATTCCCGACAGAACTACAACGAACATCGCGAGAATACCCATCGCTCCAACCCATTGCGTCAGGGATCGCCACATCAGGATCGACTTAGGCAGGCGCTCCAAGTCGACAAAAATTGTCGATCCCGTCGTGGTCAGACCCGAAACACCTTCAAAGAAAGCAGAATCCAGCGAAACTTGGGGCTCACAAAAGAAATAAGGTAATGCTGCGGCACAGCTGCAAGCAAACCAACCAGCGCCCACCAAGGCCATTGCCTCCCTGCGCCTCATCGCCAGAGAACGCCCCGAGCGCTTACCTTTTACATATCCGACGATAAACAAGGCTGTCCCAACGCCCAGCGTGATCGCGAGCGAGATCCCCCACCCCTCTAAATCTAGCCCTGTTTCATGGAGATCTCCCGCAGGAACAATTGCCGACAGAGAAACCGAAACAACCATGGCAATGCCTATCATCAAGACCATTGTCCCGAGCGAGCGTAAAAAGACACAGATATTCAAAACAATATCAGATTAAAAAAGGCCCTCCCAAGGAGAGGTCCGCGATTAATCTAGTCAATCCCCGGGATTTCTCCACTCAAAAAAAAAACTCGGTTCTCGACCTTCTCTCCATGATTTTTCAATCTTACTCCATGATATTTCGATCACTTTCATTTCTAGCACTCGCAACAATCGGTCTTAGCGCCGCTGAGGTTGACCTAGTAAAACTCGGGAAAGAAACTTTTAACGCTGTTGGTTGTGCAGAATGCCATTCTGAAATCAAGAACGATACCTCCGTCAAAACCGGCCCCGGGCTCTACGGTCTTTTCCCAACCACCGCACGAAAGCGTGACATTATCGAAGCGGGTGAGAACCATAAGCACACAATCACTGCTGACTACGCATATTTTAATAAGTCGCTGCGCTCCCCGGCTACCGAGATCGCAATCTCCGAAGTTGCACCGACCAAAGGGACGACCTTCCTCCCCGTCATGCCGGCCTACCCTGAAACCTTCCTAAACGCGCAAAAGGCCAAGGCCATCTTCCACTATCTGCAAACCCTAAACGATGAAGGACTTCGCGGCCCATCCAAGGTCATAGCCGAACTTAAGGAGGGAACGGTTGTCAAAGACATTCACGAGAACCCAACCGAAATCCTCGTCACAGACCGCACCCGTATTTTCCGCGCTCGCATTCCCGGTTCCTCCGCACGGGCCGTCCACGTAGGGCACCCCAGCGGACTCAACTACGCCTTTGATCCTCGTAACATGACAATCAGCAAGGTCTGGTGGGGTGGATTTCTCAATCTAAAGAATGAGATGTCAGGGCGAGGCAACAATCCTTCGACTCTGGGAAACAAAGCCCGTGAAGTGAGCCTCTCCAATCAACCAAAAATCCATGATAAGCCAATCGATCTCTCTTTCAAATCACCCCTCATCAATGATGGAAAAACCATCGAAAACAATCTCTGGGGCGACGAAGAATTCATCGATCAGCTTAAGAAAGCCAACGCGCAGTTCATTGGCTACGACTATCCTTCCGATCCAAAAGGACACCCAACCTTCCATTACCGTGTTGGCAAAGACACATACTCTCTGACCTTCACAATCAAAGCGGATGGCCTCGCTATCACTCGGTCGACCAAAAATGGCAAGGCATCTAAGCACGAAACAAAAACTGACAAACCTGATTCGATCTGGAGGCCCAACCCCATCCCATCAACCCTGACCCAACAGGTCGCGCTTACCCCGATGGACAAGATCGTCCTATTGCCTGGCTATTCTGCAGAACGCGTCCCCGCCCCGACTGATCCACATGGCCGGCCACAACTCTTCGAACCCCTTGGGATGGCTCTTGATCCCAAAGATGGCTCCATTGTTGTCACCACCCGCACCGCCGGAGTCTGGCGCTTTAGAGATAATACCTGGACCATGATTGCCGACGGCCTTCTCGATGCCCTTGGTGTGATTGTTGAAAAGGACCGGCTCGTGGTTGGCCAAAAAGCGGAACTTACCGCACTCTATGATAAAAATGGCGATGGATTCTACGAGACCTTTCGCACTCTGAGCGACGACTTCCTTTTCACTGCAAACTACCACGGATACCTGCACGGCCCGGCAAAGGATAAGGCTGGAAACTACTACTTCACCCTGAACCTTGACCACCGCAATGGTCGCCAGATCCACAAAGCCAACGGTCCATTCATGGGCTCCCAAGGCGGCTACCGTGGCTGGACTTTGCAAGTCACCCCTGACGGAAAAACTATCCCATTTGCAATGGGATTGCGAAGCCCCGCTGGGATTTCAGCCAGCCCCGAGGGAGATATTTACTACACTGAGAACCAAGGTGAATACAATGGCACCTCCAAAATGCACCTCGTCCAAAAAGGAAACTACTACGGTCATCCTTCCGGGCTCGTTGACGTTCCCGGCATGAAACCCGACTCACCAGAAATTGCCTGGGACAAATGGGCTCCAAAGCGCGCCGTATCAGTCGCTCTTTTACCACATGGACGTATCGCTAACGCTCCCGGCAGTCCAACCTGGGATACCACAGACGGAAAATTCGGCCCTTTTGCCGGGGATATTTATTGTGGAGATCAAACCCTCTCAACCCTTTTCCGAATTGCCCTAAAGCCGAAAAATGAAGCCGCTCTTATCCACTTCGCGGACGGATTCCCCTCCGGTCTCATGAGGCAAACGTTCGATAACGACGGCGCGATGTATGTCGGTCAAACTGGTCGCGGATGGCGTGCTCGTGGCGGCAGTCAGCACGCCCTCGTTAAGCTCACCTACACCAAGAATGACTCTCCGCAGTTGAAGGATATCTCCCGCAAAAGTGATACTTTCACTTTGCACTTCAGCGGTAACACCAAGGAACTCGCAGAGGGCACCGATCTTGCCATCGAATCATGGTTTTACCACGACAAACCCGACTATGGATCCCCGAGTAACAACAAATTAAAGGAGTCCATCGCAAGCCAGAAAATAGATCGAGCAAAAGGCACAATCACTATCAAGCTTAAGCCAAACGATCAGCGACAGGCCGGGAGCCGCGTCTTCTATTTCTCATCTAAGAATCTCCCAAAAAATCGCAAGGACGGTCTTCAAGCTTACTACACGATCTCCCGATAAGAGCGCCCATCTTTCTTTCTATTCAAACTCCCAGACCATACACGAAAATTAAAATCGATTGCGATCAGCACTTCACAGCCTCCTTCTTTCCAATGGAACTAGAGGATTAATCTTTGATCTTAGCATGGGGCTCTTTTCCTTTCTCAATACCGACCGGCAAAACTTTGATGTTAGCGCATCGGATAGCCGACTCTCAGTCGATCTTACTAAGTTCATTATTGGATCGACGCCTCTTGGTAAAGAGCCCTGGGATGGCGACTCTTTCGCGAAACATTTGGAGCAGGAGGTAACCCTAAAATCCGAGCAGTATGGTTACGAACTCGGAGTGAAGAAGGGCAAGCTTGATTACGCTTTTTTCGCCGTCAAAGATTTCAAAGGAACCTTCTTAGTGAAAGACAAATCGCTTCTCCTCTCGAGCACGACAGATAGGGAAGAAATCATCTCTATTTTTGGAGAGCCCTACTGGACTGACTTTGACGATAGCGAAATCATTCTCTTTTACGAATTTCAGGAAAGCGCAACCGAGCTTCAGTTCGAATTCCCCGATGGCGAACACCTAGGATTTATCACTCTAATGAAGGGTGGGGTCCTATCCAAACAAGACCAGCGTGAAAGCTACGGCGTCACCAAACCTTGGCCACCCGAAAAAAGACAATAATAGCTTTTTGACGTAAGCGATTTTATCGGCACACGAACCTTCAACACCAATGGGGGTTAAGTCTAATAATGCACCTCACCTCGTCTCTGCTCCAGCGTTCCCTTCGTAACTCCAAGTCTCTCAATCGCACCCAACTTCCTCACTAAGTCCTGAGCTTCGCCCTCCCCGTTGAGGAAATTCTGATACCAGCCAACCAACCTTGCAGCCTGCTTAGCGTCCTCTTCGAGTAACTCCACCCGAAATTTTCGCAGCCCTAGCGAGATGAACTCGTCAACACTCGCTGCTCCTGTCTGAGCTCGTCCATTAAAGAGCGTGTTTCGGCACCCTACATCAGCTTTTAAAATGTGTAACTGCCCCACTCTATCCCGCAGTTGAACATTATGTTTATCACAGGGTTTTCCACAGTTTTTGATACTCGTACCATTACTCAAAAACGTACAGAACGCACAGTGTTCCATATGAAACATCGGCATGTGTTGGTGGACCGTAAGCTCAAACCACTCCGGCGGAGCGCTCGCCAATAATTCACTCACCTGACCTTCATTTAAATCATATGAAACCGTGAGATTTTCAAATTCGCCATGCCTCATCAACAAGGCTGCCGAAACTGGGTTCGCAACATTTAATGAAAAATCCGCGACCGTTTTAACCCCTCGTTCTTTGAAATATGAAACACCTCCCAGATTACGAACCAAAACCCCATCCGGTTCAGCCTTCTCCACTAATTTAAAAAAACCTATCTCGGTTGGCTTCTGAATTCTTGGCGTTGCCAAAAACACCTTCATCCCACTTTTACGGGCTATCTCTACTGCCTCGCGGTATTCCTTCAAATCCTCAAAATCACAGTAGACGAAACCCGCCCCCGCTCGCGCACACCCCTCCACCTGTTCCAACGAACGACATAAAACTCGCAACTCAGGCAAACCTTCACCCACTGCCCCACGCTCCGGTCTCAGCCGGGCCAAAACTGCCCCGCCATCTTTCACCGTAGGCTCTTCTTTTAATTCCTCTACCAATCGCCGCCGGACTCGATTTAGCTCCCCGAGTGGAATCATCACCTCGCCTTCGAGCAAATTTTGCACCAATCCCAACTGGAATTCCGTTCCGCCCAATCTCCCTAGCTGCCCCGCTAAAACCTCCTGATTCAAAGGACGCTTCTCAGCCTTCTCAAGCATCACCTCACTCACCACCTTTTTCCCTCGGCATTCCAAAACCAAAGGCTCACCAGACCTACCTGAAACTTGAATCATCAGAGAATCCCCTTTCTCTTCCAACCGCCCACCTTTCCAACTCTTCTTTACTTCTTTCTCCAAACCCGGATCGCTCGTCTTCCACAAGCCCTGCCCCGCGTGCACCCGCTTCCAATTGATTCCTGACCGCCGATCAAAGAACAACTTCTTGCCCTCTACCTTCCAGACCATCCCACCCTGCTCGTCATTTCGGTCCTCCCCCGCATCAAAGACAAAGCCGTCCCCCGGGTTAAGTGAAACCTTATTCGTAACCAACTCAACCCAACCCTCTCCACGAGCCACAATCTCACCAGCCCACGCCCCGCGCTTCTTTCCCCACTTCCCATGAGTCAAACGGGGATGATTTGTTCCCTCTAGCCATCCACTCGAAAGCCCCCGTGAAAACATCATCTCCAAGGTGTAACGATCCTTCTCTGTGATCTCGACGTCGTCCAACGCCTTACGATAAACCCGCGTCACGGCAGCAACATACTCGGGCGATTTCAATCGACCCTCGATCTTATAACTTGTCACTCCCGCTTTCACCAAATCAGGTATTACATCCACAGCCGCTAAATCCTGCGGGCTCAGGAGATAACGGACCTCGCCCATCGGCACCGTTTCACCATCTACTACCAGCTCATAAGGCATCCGACATGCCTGTGCACACTCACCACGATTCGCAGAACGCTGCCCCAGACTTTCCGAAGTTAAACACTGTCCCGAATACGCCACACAAAGCGCCCCATGGACAAAAATCTCCAAAGGCACCTTACCCTTTTTTCGAACCCGCGTGATCTCTTCAACCGACATCTCCCGCGCCAAAACAGCCCGATCCAAATCTAAAAAACCGTCCACAAAAGCCAAGCCCTCTGGCGAGGTAATTGTCATCTGCGTCGAAGCATGTAGCTCCATCTCCGGCGCAATCTCTTGCACCAACTTTGCCGCTCCTAAATCCTGAACAATGACTGCATCCACTCCGGATCGCGCCATCGTCTCAATCTGGTCCACCGCCCCCTCCAGCTCCGAGGGGAAAACAAGAGTATTGAAAGCCACGAACCCTTTCACCCCGTGCCGATGAAGAAAGCCCATTAATTCTGGTAGATCCTCTTCCGTGAAATTATCTGCGCGCATCCGAGCATTAAACTTCGGTAGCCCGAAGTAGATCGCATCTGCTCCATTAGCCACCGCGGCACGCGCGCAATCCCAATTCCCAGCCGGAGCCAATAGTTCAGTCACAGCTAAGTCCTAATCGCCCCAAATGCTGGAAGCAACACTAAGAGATTCAAGTCGCTTAAAGCCTGAAGAAGGTCAATCTACTCACAGCTCTGCGTAAGACTCCCTCATCTTTCCGCCACGAACAAGGTATGGGTAAACCTCTTCGCCTTCGGATAAGCCTTTGCTGGAATCGCCTCGACTCGCGAAAACACCTTTCTCAACAATCTTACAAATCCGGAATCCTCGTGAGCCGACCAGTAAACAACCCGTCCATTTGGTCTCAAAGCCGCTCTCGCAATCTCCAAGCCCCGCCTTTGATAAAGCCGACCATTTCCCTTCTGAACTAACGGATCAGGACTGTTATCGACGTCCAACAAAATGGCATCATACCTTCCGCCCGATTGCATGATCTTAAAAACATCCTTTTTCAATACCGCTACCCTTCCATCATCCAAAAGTGCCCCATTCACCTCCCGCAGGTGCTCCCGGTTCCAATCGATAACCACTTGTAGCAACTCAGCCACCTCCACATCCGAATCTGCCGAAACTAATTCCAATACCTTCCGCAAGGTGAACCCAAATCCGAGCCCCCCGATCAACACCCGCTGAGTTCGTCCCCCTTGGCCACAAGCCAATTCCGCCATCATTTGCTCGGACGAACAAGCCGTGGTACTCATCAGGGGAACCCCACCCACCTTGAGGAAATACTCCCCGTCATGCTCTTGCAGAAGCAAGGTCTCCCCATCGGGAGAGGTGCTGGCAGCAAGATTGTTCGTCGGCTTCACGAGGAAGAGAGTAGTATTCCATCGACACATTGAAAGGCTTTCGAGACACTAACGGTAAGGAATTACAACTCGCTCAATGACCAAGAAACGAATCATCTTCATTGTTTTCGTTCTCCTGCTCCTGCTTCATCAAGACAGCTGGAACTGGGATAACGCCAATCTAATCTTGGGCTTTATGCCCGTAGGACTCTTTTACCACGCCTGTTACTCTCTCGTCGCAGCCCTCTTCTGGGGCATCGTGATGAAGGTCGCCTGGCCTACCGAGCTCGAAGAATGGGCCGAAGGTGGAGCTGAGTCACCGGAAGGAGGCAGCAAATGACCACCGTCATCGTCATCGCAATTTACTTAGGCCTCCTTTTAGGGCTCGCCCTCTTTGCCAAGACCCTCTTCCGGGGGACTTCAAAAGACTACTTCGTCGCGAGTCACTCCATCGGCCCCTTCATGTTACTGATGTCGGTTTTTGGAACTACCATGACAGCCTTTGCTCTCGTCGGCTCGACCGGTAAAGCCTTTGGAACCGGAATTGGAACCTACGGACTGATGGCTTCTTCATCAGGACTCATCCACGCTGCTTGCTTCCTGTTCATCGGCATCAAACTTTGGGCGATCGGTAAGCGCTACGGCTACGTCACCCAAATCCAGTACTTCCGCGCCCGCTTTGAGTCCAAGGCTTTCGGATACCTACTCTTCCCTATCCTCGTTCTTCTTGTCATCCCCTATCTCCTCATCGGAATTATAGGGGCTGCCAAGACAATCGAGGGCGTGACCAAAGCTAAATTAAAGCCCAGTGGTGACCTCATTGCTCCCGGAGTATTCCCAGAATGGACTGACAACGGAGCCATTCCTCCCTGGTTTACTGGACTCGTCATTTGTATCGTAGTCCTAACCTACATCTTTGCGGGTGGATCTCGAGCTGCCGCTTGGGCCAATACCTTTCAGACGATCGTCTTTATGATTATGGGCGTTCTCGCCTTTTACCTTATCTCAGGTGAACTCGGCGGAGTTGGAGCTGCTATCGAGCAGGCAAAAGATACCCACAAAGTCCGAACGGTCGATGGAACGGTGGGAGTCTCGCAACTTACTTTCTTAACCTATATGTTTATCCCGCTCAGCGTAGGAATGTTTCCTCACCTTTTCCAGCACTGGCTTACCGCTAAGAGCGCCAAGAGCTTTAAACTTACCGTGGTGGCCCATCCTATTTGTATCGCCATCGTTTGGGTTCCTTGTGTCCTAATCGGCATTTGGGCCAGTGGCCAACTGCCTGCTGGAGCTAATCCCGCTTCCATTCTTTCCATCATGGTTTCCAAGCTCGTCGCAGACCCGCTTATCGTCGGCCTCGTTACTGCCGGGATTCTAGCAGCCATCATGTCCTCGCTCGACTCGCAATTTCTCTGTCTTGGCACAATGTTTACGAACGACATCATGCTACATGACTCGAAAAAAACCTATACCGACAAACAAACGTTACTTATGGCGCGAGGATTCATCGTAGCGATTGTGATCGTGATCTATATTATCTCGCTGATCCTTCTTCAGCAGGAAAAACAATTCATCTTCGGTCTAGCCGTTTGGAGCTTCTCCGGATTTGCAGCTCTTACCCCACTCGTGATTGCGGCTCTTTACTGGAAGCGTTCCACCAAAACGGGTGCCTACGCCTGTGTCATCGCAGTCTTTGTGAGCTGGCTCATCTTCTTCTCCATGTCAGGATTTGGAGGAGAACTTCATATCTTGGGTGGAGTGACTCCAGCCGCTATCATGTGGTTCATCGGTGCCGGCGCCATGATTATTGGCTCGCTCGTCTCACAACCACCTAGCGAGAAAACCCTCACCAAGTTTTTTTAGACGATAGCTAGACTTACCCGTAAATCATTTCAACCCCGGGGAACACCCCGGGGTTTTTCTTGGTTTAATCCTGTCGCTTCCTGGCCTCAATTCCCAAGATCACCAATACCCGCTTTACCTACTCTTCTTTCTCAACCTTGCATCCCCAACTCTCGAATGACGCAGCCTTGTAAAATTCCAAGTTCCATCCTTTCCCTGATGACCCCCAACAGCTAAACATCCGCCTCGCGAGATCGCATTCCTTCTGCAAATTAATGACCACTGACAAAACTTCTCATACAAAAACCGCCACCTATTTGGCGGACATCCGTGAACGTGTTGGACAAATCGTCGTCGGTCAAGATGTGGTCGTCGAGCGCACCCTTATTGCTCTCCTGACCTCCGGCCACCTCCTACTGGAAGGAATGCCCGGCCTAGCCAAGACTCTCCTCGTCAACACAGTCTCTAAGGCACTCCACCTCGATTTTCGTCGAGTCCAATTCACGATTGACCTTCTCCCATCCGATATCCTAGGAACCGAAATCCTCGACGAAAAATCTGGCGAATTCCGCACTCATCAAGGCCCCATCTTCACAAATCTTCTACTCACAGACGAGATCAACCGGGCCGCTCCCAAAGTCCAAGGTGCTCTTCTTGAATCCATGCAGGAGCGCAAGGTCACCCTTGGAGCGGAAACTTTTTCGCTTCCCACACCATTCCTCGTGATCGCAACGCAGAACCCGATCGAGCAATCAGGAACTTTCGAACTCCCCGAAGCTCAGCTTGACCGCTTCATGCTCTGCCACCGACTCGGCTACCCCAAACCCGAGGAAGAAGAAGAAATCCTTCGTCGAAACCTCAAACTTGGTGTTGAAAAGAAGGGAGAAGGCGCTGTTGCTCGAACCGAATTCGACCTCGTCACCGACGATGCTGTCGGCACGCCGCAAGATCTCGTCAACGCCATGGAAGCGACCCACGATATTCATGTGAGCGAAGTCTTGCTAAAACACGTCGTAGATATCGTCGAGCGCACCCGAAATCATCCCGACCTTGAAATGGGCTGCTCGCCTCGTGCCGGAATTTCTCTACTCAAAGCCTCGCGTGCTCGCGCTCTTATTCACGGCCGTGACTATGCCATCCCTGAAGATATTTTTGCTCTTGCCGAAGACGTCTGTCTCCATCGGATCCGCCTCTCCTATGAGGCCCTTGCTGAAGGGAAAACACCCCAAGCTGTCCTCCAGCAGATCCTCAATGATTCAATATCGTAGTCAGAGGCGCTGATTTTTAATCCGCGCCCCAAAATCACGTTCGGCTTTCCAATGCCCCTCCTCACCGACCAGCAAACTAAGCCGCTCGATTCCCGCCAGTTCCTGCTCGCGGTAAAACGACTTGCCGACTCATTGTCGTATGGCACGGATCGTTCACCCTTCCTTGGCCAAGGTCTCGAATATATGCAATCGCGCCAGTATGTTCCTGGTGACCCGGTCAAATCCATCGATTGGCGCATCACCGCCCGCACTGGCAAAGTCCACGTAAAAGAATACGAATCACCAAAATCTCTTCCAGTATGGTTCATCGTCGATACTTCGGCCTCGATGGCTTTGTCATCAATCAAAGTCTCCAAGTATCAAATTGCCACCCAAATCGCAGGCGGACTCGCGCTCGCCTCTATCGATCGCGTCTCACCCGTGGGCATTCTTGGTGCCGGCTCACGCGACCTCAATGTCAAACCTTCGTTGTCCCGCGAAACCATCCTGCAGTGGCTTCACGAACTCCGAACCTACCAATTTAATGAACCCACTCGCCTCGGTGAAAAGCTCCTCGCTCTCAACCCGTCACTTGGCGAAAATTCCCTAATATTCGTGCTTTCTGATCTACACGATCCCAGCGCCATACCAGCACTCAAATTACTAGGGCATCGCCATGACATTGTCGTCATCCCACTTCGTGATCCAGCCGAAGACTCAATTCCGGGAGCAGGCTTCATCCGTGGACGCGAAGTCGAGACCGGACGCGAAGCCACCCTTTCGGCTAAGAAGCAATTCACCTCTCTGCAAGCTCTTACCTCCACCCTCAAAAAAGCCTCGCTCGATCATTTCCCTGTTCGTACTGACCAACCATTCTTGGCATCTCTCCGCCTCTTCCTTAAATCTCGAAACCTTCTCTCCCGATGATGAAAGCGCTCTTATTCTTTCTCATCAGCAGCCTCTGGTCATTCAGCCAAACCAAGGCCCCTCTTGGGCTTCCCGAAACCCTTGAAGACCTCTTCATTCCCGGTCCAAAGATTGAGGTCATCCCTCGAACCAACAACGAGTCATCACTCGTAATTCGAATCCTAAAAATCAAACCTGCAGCAGAGGGCTTCCGCTATGATCTCGAAATCTACGCGCTTGACCCTGGGATCCACCAAATCTCAGAATTTCTGCGCTACGCAACTGACCGCAGCCCGATCAAAGACCTAGACGCCACCTTCGAGGTCACAACCACCCACCCTCTCGACACTCTTCCGAAACCTTCCGAGCCCGAACCTGTCGAACCCGAGAAACTCGGTGGCTATAAAAACCTCATCATCGTCCTCGGAATCTTTTGGCTGTTGATCTTTCTAGCCATCATCTTCTACCGCAAAAAATATGGGACCGACTTGGTCGTGGAAAAACCACTCCCGACCCTGCACGAAAAACTTCAAGTGCTTGTCTCCATAGCATCGCAAGGCGAAATAAACGACCAACAGCAAGCCAATCTCGAACGACTCATCCTCGGCCACTGGAAGGAGCAGATCCCTGAAATTGACTCCCTCACCCCCGCAAGAGCGCTCGTTGAACTCCGTAGTCATCCGGAAGCTTCACCTCTCATCTTGAAGCTTGAGGAATGGCTTCACGCTCCCAACACAAAACTTTCCCGCGAAGAATTCCTCCCCCTTCTCACTCCCTACGTGGAGAAGTAATCGTTCAAGTCTCACTGTTAGGATTTTAAATTTTTAATGTCTTTCGCCCACCCCATAGTTCTCATCGCACTTGCGATTCCGATCCTTCTGATCGTTTTCCAATGGATCACGCGAACGCGAGCTCTTCCACTTCCATTCGACCACCAAAAAATGGCGGATCGCAGATGGCTGGGTGTGCTCCTGAATTCCGTCAACACTTTGCCTTATCTCATCTTGGCAACGCTAATTCTCATTGCTGCCGGACCACGAGCCTTCGAGAGGCCCAAGTCAGAACGCGAACTCACGAACATCCTCTTTTGCCTCGATGTTTCCGGCTCCATGGTCGCCAAATTTGGCGCGGGTGATCGCTATGATGCAGCAATGGGGTCACTTAATGAATTTCTCGACTATCGGGACGGCGATGCCTTTTCACTCATGGTCTTCGGGGGCGATAACCTCCGCTGGGTTCCGCTCACCACAGACGTCTCAGCCTTCCGAAATGCCCCTGCTTTCCTTCACCCAAGTAAGCTTCCACCCTGGTTTAACGGCGGGACTTTCATCGGCAAAGCCCTCAAACAAGGACAAAAAGAACTCCTCGCCTCGGAGAGTGGTGACCGCATGATCATTCTACTTTCGGATGGCGCTAGTTTTGATCTTTCGAATGGTAACGACGTTAAAATTGCTCGTGAGCTTGCAGAAAATAATATTGCCGTTTATGCCATCCATATCGGAGGAGGAGCACCTCCAGCCGAGGTTTCCGTAGTCGCCTCAATCACAGGCGGAGAGACTTTTGCCGCAGGCGATCCCGATGCCTTGAAGGCGGTCTTCCAGCGGATCGATGAAATGGCACAAGCCTCCCTTGTTCGACTCACACCTGATCCCGTCGACAACTTCGAGCCTTATGTCATCACCGCCCTCTCCCTTGCCGGAGTTTACCTCCTCACTCTCTTCGGACTTCGCTACACCCCTTGGTAATGTTCGTTCCCATTCTCGTCGCAGCAACTACTGCCATCCTCGCGACTGGTGCGGAGGTGCTTCACTCCCTACGAATCAGGAAGGTTCGCCACCTCGCTTTTGGACCCACCGGGAGCTTTTCAGCCCTCACCATTCTTTCGCCCGTCCTTAGAGTTCTTTTCCTCGGCGGCCTAGCTTGGGCGCTCACCACACTCTACTTATTGGAACCAAAAGCACATCGTTCTTCGGTCAAAGAGATCGAGTCGAAGGAACGACGCCACCTTCTTCTTGTGCTCGATGTTTCTCCATCGATGAAACTAAAGGACTCCGGAGAAGATTCCGGCCTAACCCGAACTCAACGTAGCTCCAAGCTCGTTCAATCACTGCTGAAACGCACTACCGACGACAAACTCCACATCACGATGGTCGCGGTTTACAATGGCGCAAAACCAGTCGTCCAAGAAAGTCGAGATCTTGAAGTCATCCTTAACTTTCTCGACGGGATGGATATGTCCTCAGTTTTTCCAGTAGGAAAAACTCGTCTCTTTGATGGACTTGAGGAAGCTGCTAAAATCGCACGCGAGTGGCCATCAAATTCCGCCACCCTTCTTCTAGTCAGCGATGGCGACACCGTCCCCGCAACTGGAATGCCAAAGATGCCTCCTTCGATCGACGGTGTTCTTGTGATGGGTGTGGGAAACCCGACCAAAGGCTCTATGATCGACGGTCGACAGTCGCGGCAGGACGTTGGCGCCTTGCAGCAAATCGCCTCTCGCCTTGGGGGTCAATATCATGACGGCAATATGCGCCATGTGCCCAGCTCCGTGCTCAATGATCTAGGCTCACTCAAGGCTGACGGGGAAGGTCTCAAGCTCACCCTTCGTGAATATGCGCTCATCACTGGAGTGAGCTCCGCACTTGGCCTGGCGATTCTCCCCCTCCTTCTCTACTTCCTTGCCTCTCCCTTTAAACCTGGCACGTCTTAGCCAATCTCAGTTAGGAAACTGCACTTTTTGATTTGGCTTTAAAAGCCCCTCGGGCGCTGGATGGTCTTTCCCAAAGACAAAGAGTGTGCCTGGGTCAATTAATTCGACCTTTAATTCGTCCGCCAGCTTCCGGTCCAACTTAAACTGTTCCGCCACAAAGTCATAAAGAGCCATTCGCTTTGACTTCCCGTAATCATGCTTCTCCTCAGGGAGATGAACATTCTTCACCTTATCCTCTTTCCCGTAAAGTTGGTAGATCCTCCGAAGAAATGGATATTCTAGAGTCGCGGTATGTTTGGTCCAGTCATCGCCATTTGAAACAAGCAACTGCGGCTTGGGCGCAAACAGTGCTGCGATCTCGGCATTATTTGTGACATGAGTTTTACGAACGTGAACCGGCAAACCACTCTCACATCGACACCCACCAAAAAAATGGCAGGACACCATGACACACGGCGCTGAAAGAGTGATTCGATCATCAAGGGCCGCAACCAAAAACGACTGCGTCCCACCACCCGAAGCTCCCGTCACACCCACCCGTTTCCGATCAGCACCCGGCAACTCTAGCAAGTAATCGAGAGCTCTAACCGAATTCCAAGTTTGTAATGCCATGACTTGAGGATCCCACCGGTGCTCCCATCCCATCCGTTTGGAGTCTCCATACCCAACCATCTCATAAGCAAAGATCCCGCAACCCATACGCGCTAATGCACCACAGCGATATTGCATCTCATCGCGGTGTCTTCCATGATGATGAAGATCTTCCTTCGACCAATGTCCGTGGGGACAAAGAAAGACCGGCATCTTATCGACCGCAACTTTGGGCAGATAAAGATTACCGCACAAAAAGTATCCGGGAATCGTCTCAATCCCAACATTTTCAACCGTATATCCATCTCGCTCAACTCGAGAATGTCGAACAATCCGCATCTTGGTTTTTTGGGGCCATTTTTTGAACCCTATCCCATCCCGGATGCCACCTCGGACCAACTCCCGCCTCACCTGCCAACTCTCCTGATCCTTGGCGATATCCAAGATATTTCCTAGCTCCTTCCGACCCTCTTCAGGAGTTCGGAACTGCCCCACCCTCAATTCACCCCATAACAAACCAATTGAACAAAAAATCACTCCAAGCCATTTCATACCCGGGACCCTAACTATTCATTCCCAACAATTCCAAATAGATTTTCACCTCAGGGGCAAACAGGACTCTGATTCCTTAATCCAATCCCGGCGCGATCGAGCCAAAAACCGGAGGTGAAACACTTTACGCCCTAACATTTCAAGTTTCCAAAGTAATCTCACACTTGCCACAAGGTGAATTGGCCCGAGAATCAGGGGTGTTTATCTCAACTCAGGAAATGGAAGCGATGGCCAAGCTGTCTCGCGTCCAACTTGCCACCTCTCTTCCTGGTCCAAAGCCAGTCTGTCTCGTTGGCACCCATTCCACTGCTAGAGTCTCTAATCTCGCACCATTTTCAAGTATCACTCATCTTGGATCCAACCCGATTCTTCTTGGAATGGTGACCCGTCCCGACACTGTTGATAGGCACACTTTAAAAAATATTCTCGTGACGAGGGAATGGAGCCTCAACCACGTCACGAAAGAAATCTTGGAGAAAGCCCACCAATGCTCGGCCCGCTACCCCTCAGGAATCTCTGAGTTTGATGAAACTGGCCTAACCGAAAGCTACCAGCCAAATTTTGAGGCCCCCTTTGTCAAAGAGAGCCCACTTCAGATTGGACTCACTCTCGAGGAAATCATCGATATCCCTTCAAACAACACCAAGCTTATCGTGGGACGAGTCAAATTCGTTAATCTGCCAGATCATACCATCAGCGAAGATGGCTCCATAGACCTTCCCAAGCTTGGCACCGTCGCTTCCACCGCCCTCGACACCTATTTTTCGATTCACGAAATTGGCCGACTCCCCTACGCCAAGCCAACTTCCTTCCCCTAAAAAGGGACCTTTTTCTGAGGGCCTAAAAGTGCTATCTCTTTCCTCAGAAATTCGAACTCTATGAGAATTATCCTCGCTACCCTTTGGCTCCTCGTTCCCCTTGGCTTTGCCGCCTACCACTACGGCCCTGGACAAGATCAAGTCAAACTTGATCACACCGAAGTGTTTCTTGCCCAAGCTAGATCCGCTGTCCAAGACAAAAACTGGAACTCCGCCATTGAGTCCTATCAGAAGGCGCTCGCTAAACTTCCTAAAGAGAACAAGGAAACTTCGATGCGGATTCAGCTAGAGATCGCCAAGGCTAAGATGCAGAACTCAGGCCTTCCCGAGGCCCGCGAAGACCTAGCCAAGCTCGTTTCACAACTTAACGAAGATATCACCATTTCATCCGAGCTTAAGGAAGAAACCCTCTCCACTCTAGCCAACGCCCGCTACTACATGACCTACCTCATGAAGTTGGAAGGCCTCCCTGCCGAGGAATGGGAACCTGAAATCGAAGCCGCTAGACAGGAATATAAGCTCCTAGCACAGACCGGATCCGATAAGGAAAAGCACCTCTCTGATCTGGAGTCAGCAATCCGCTTAGCCCGTGCCGAACCAAGCGAGCTCTACGGCCTGCCAATTCCGAGCCAATGACAAGGCTGTAGTTCGGGCGGTCGCCCAAACCCAAAAGCTAAGCCAGGGAAAAAACCCCAAGATTCCCGCGGCGCTGGTCAGGGACCACCGGCGGATGGCTCCGGCTCATAGTCCGCCCACTCACTTCACGATCCTACCATCATGAAATTTAGGCATATCCTACTGCTTTCGCTTACCCTGATCTCAGCGTCAGCTCAGAAACCCACCCCCCTCTCGTTCACAACAAAGATCACCCCAGAAATGATCGAAACTTTAGAGGCGCAAGGTGGACAAGCTCTGAAGATTAACCCCTCACGGGCGCCCCGTCCTCCCAAAGCTCCCCTAACACCGGAACAGCAACGAACTAAAATGTTACAGGGGCTGAAAATCGACCGCACCACCTCTGGGATTCTCGCTAACCGGCTCGCTGAGAAAAATGAGAGAGGAAAAACGACTACAATCATCCCAACCCCTCCCAAAGATCCTGAGGCCAAGTCTTCAGCAAACCCTCAGATCAAAAAGCAACGAGAAGATATGGCGAAACTCGCTACCTTCAAAAACGACTTTAACCAATTTACCCGCGATATCACCTTGGGGCGATGGATCAAAGTCAAAGATTACCTCGCAAGCCTTCCTTCTGGTGATGCCACCTTGGCCTTCCGTCAAATGGTCACCCAACTCAACACGCCAGTCACCGTCCGTCCGCGCAAAGAACTTACCAGCCTTGGTGCTAAACAACACCAGCAACAACAATATCTCCGGCCCGAAGAGTTTCTTGCCCTAACCGACGCCTCACAGAAGGCTCCAGACAACTCTGTTCTCCCCCAGCTCGCCAGCTTAATCAAAGGGGAGCGAAAGCCTCCGCGCGACTTCTTTGTAATCCTTGCAAAAGGAACTCGTTATTTTGGTCTTAGCGACGAAGAGACAAGAGCTCGTACCGCTCGACTCTTGATTGAGGCCGGACATCTCGACGAAACCATAACATTTCTTCCTTCACTCAAAGTGGCCAAGGAGAAGAAAAACCACGCCGCCCTTAACCTTCTTGGTCGCTACTATGCCGAATCCTACTCCGCGGATCGCGATGGCGAGCATCTTGAAAACGCTTGGCAAATCTCACTCGGAATCATTAGCCAAAAAAAAGCCCCCCTTAACGAACGGGCTGAGGCCCTTTACCGCGCCCTCGCTCTCGTCCCTGATCTCGAAGACGGCACCGGAAGCGACTGGCTGACCGAAACATTCTCCAATGCATCTAATGAAGGATTTGAAATCCTCGCAACCGTCGGAACTATGACCTCCCAAGTTCGCGAGCATCGCTCGCCGGACTTCCGGCTTGAACAACTCAAGCTCCAAACCTCAGCAGTCGCAGCGCTTACTTCCAATGAGGAAATTGACCTCAAGCCATGGCAAGAAATCCTAACTCTTTACGTTCGCAACTGGAATGCCGAAGCCAAGCGCTCCTACCAACTCGATACCTCAAACTCGATGCGCCCGCAGGCCCAAGTCGATGCCTATGGAAATCTTTTCTACTCCCGCTACAAGCCACCGGTTCAGCAAGGCAGTTCCCGCACCATCCCAGCTATTCCTTCCGGCGACCTACTACGCACCCGCCCCAGCGAGCAATGGCTCACGCAGGTCGATTCCGCAGTACGGCTCGAAAACATCATTCTCTCCGCTAAGCTCTTCCTCAAAGTAAAGGAAGAAGAGAAGGCATTCCCAATCCTCAAGAAACTTGCAAAGATAAAGCCTGACGAAAGCAAGGAATTGGTTCGCGAAATGATCCGAGTGTGGGCCGAGAACAACAACCCAAACCAAAAAAGTCGCTACCGATCAAGCTACTCTTATTACTACGGATATAACCAAAGAGCCGAGACCATCCCACTCACCCGCTCGAAGCAGGAACGGAACCTTAAGCTTTTAGCTAATATGGTTTCGGAAGTGAAAGCACTTGGACTCGATGAAAACTTTCAAGAGGAATTTGCCGACGCCTTCATTCGGGCTCACTCTCAAGCCGAAGTCTGGCGAATCGAAGCTCTTACCTCTGTCTTTGGAGAAACCTCCAAGCTTGACGCCGGCACGATCACCTCGCTCCTCCGTCGCATGCGACAAAACCTCGCTCTTCTCTGGCCCAACCCCAAACTACAAGAGCAGGCTAAAACCAACCGGAAAGACAAGGAACTCATTGCTCAAATCTTCAAAGGCTACGCCGCTGCCAAAAACCTATGCCTCGACGCCCTTGATCAGCACCCCGACGACTGGGCTCTGAAGTTACAACTTGCTTCAATTAAATATGAAGAGTCTAACTACAAGGCGGGACTTGCCTCACACCCCGAACATTCGACCACCAAGGGCTTTGCGCTTGAAGACCTTGCCACCGCAACTTCAGATTATATTTCCTCCCTTCCTCTTGAAGACGAAGATAAGGAATCCACCGAAGCCTTCACCACTTGGTTCTATGCCGCACTGGGTTCACCTGATCTTGCCGCCCTCAAAGCTGAGCACCAACCGATACAAGCAGAGTTCGTGAAAATAAAAGCGGCACTCGAAAGCATCCCTGAATCTTGCCGTCAACGTCACCTTGACGATTTTGCCAACACGCTCAATTCACGCCTCGCCAACGTTAAAGCAGATCTTAAATACCGCTTTTTAGAGGCCGCCCTTCAAATCACCGGCAAGCACGAACGCATCGAGGAAGCCGCGCGCGTCTTTGAATACTACCAAGATCTGGTCACCGAAATCGAGCTCGATGCTCACCTCGATGGTCCTGACCAGATTGACGCTGATCAACCTTTTGGTCTTTTCGTCAATCTCCGCCACACCAAGGAAATCGAGCGTGAATCTGGCGGTTTCCAACGCTACCTTATCAACCAAAACAACTCGCCATATTCGTACAACTACGGCCGTCCCACCGAGGACTATCGAGACAAGTTTGAAAAAGGCGCTCGCAGCGTTCTTGAGGAACACTTTGAGATTCTCTCACTCACCTTCCATAACTCAAAGGTCACGTCCCGGACCGATGCCCAAGACGGTTGGACTGTTACTCCTTACGCTTACTTCCTCCTCAAGCCAAAGGGCCCCGAAATCGATGCCGTTCCACCACTCAAAATTGATCTCGATTTCCTAGACACCTCGGGCTACGTCGTTCTCCCTATCGCTTCCGCCGCAATCCCGATCGATGCCAGTGGAGAAACTCCAGCACGACCTTATCGAGACCTTTCGCTCGCTATGATTCTCGACCAACGCGAGACAGAGAAAGAGGGAACCGTCACCCTTGAAATCCGGGCCTCTGGACACGGGCTTGTTCCCCCAATCGGAGAATTGATCAAGCTTCCTATCGAGGGCTTTAAGGTCGCTTCTACCGACGACCGCGAATTGCAAGTCGATGAACTCGACGCGCGGACTGATGATGGTGCGCCCATCTCGACTCACGAATGGCGCCTCGTCCTCGAACCAAAATCTGAAAATCTTCCTGAAAACTTCACCTTTCCTGAGATCCTTGCCAATCTTTCGACAAAAGACGATGAAGGTCTCACTCTTCAAAAATACGAGGATGTTGATCTTGTTGCGGTGGAGCAAACAACTCTAATTCAGGGTGGCTCCTCAAAATCTCCACCCTATCTCTTGCTTTTAACCCTGCTACTTCTTGTGATCTGCATCTCAACCTACTTCCTCTTCTTTAAAAAAAGAGAGGAGATTGTCATTCAGAATGGGCCGGAGCTTCCAGCCACCCTCACCCCAGTCAGCTTGTTAGCCTTCCTTGAAGGTCTGCACCGCGATACTCACCTACCAAAAGAAGCTCGGGGAAAAATCCAGAAATCCATCAAATCGCTAAGAGATCGCTCCTTTGGACCGAACACCGATGTTCCCAAGATCGAGGAATTGAGAGAAATTGCTGAAGGTTTGATCAAACCACTCCAACAGGCTGGATAGAAACCGGTCAAAAACGATTGTTAGACCCTGCTCGCCTTTTGCGTATTTAGGGCTAACCTTAACCCGTCTATGCCACAGCTGATTCGCATCATTCTTCCTATCGCCGTCCTGGCCGTGGGATACTTTTCGTTTCATCAACTCGCTGACGAGAAAGAAACGCCGCCTCCTCGCCTCGGTGAACGAAGGCTCATTGAAGCCCAAGCCAACCTCCTCCAGAGAGCTGACTACCAAGTCGTCCTTCAGTCTCAGGGACTAGTCCAACCCCACAACCAAACCTCTTTGACGCCACGAGTTGGCGGACGGGTTCGTGAAATCTCACCAAACTTTGAGAGCGGATCATTTTTTAAAAAAGGGGAGACCCTACTTATCCTGGACCCCACCGATTTCCAGACTGCTAAAACGGCGGCTCTTGCCCGCCTTGCGAGAGCAGAAGCGAGCCTTGCTCAGGAAGACGCACGTGCCAAGCAAGCCCTTCTCGATTGGAATGATCTCGGCTACACTGAACCACCCACCGAACTTGTCCTTCGGAAGCCTCAACTCAAGGAAGCAAAAGCAAATGTAAAGGCTGCTCAAGCAGATCTCGATGACGCTATTCGTGATCTAGAACGCACCGAAGTTATCGCTCCGTATGCTGGTCGAGTAAGGCAACGACTGGTCGGCTTAGGACAATCTGTAAGCTCCGGGACAGTCCTCGGCGAAATTTTTTCCACCGACTTCGCGGAAGTCCGCCTATCTCTTTCCGCGAAGGAACTGGTCCACGTTAAGCTCCCTGATAACCCAGAAGATCCACCTGTCGATGTCACCTTAGTCGATGCCTTGACCGAAGGATCCGAGCAAACTTGGGAGGGTGAGATTGTTCGCACAGAAGGGATTCTCGATGCTAAATCACGCAAACTTTTTGTGATCGCTCGGGTAAACGATCCCTTTGGCTTGGAAGAGTCTCAACACAAAGGCAATAACGACCCCCTTCGAATTGGCCAGCCGGTGCGCGCCATCCTTGAAGGAGCCATTATTCCAGATGTTTTTGTCATACCTCGTAATACCCTATATCGGCCAAATGAAATTCTCACCATTCACCCGACTGAGTTCACCCTAAAGCGGCAGAAGATTACTCCTATCTGGACCGACCCTGAGAATCTCGTCGTCAGCAAGAATCTTATCGAAGGTTGGCATCTGGTTACCAATAGACTATCCGCAGCTCCGGAAGGAGCCAAAGTTGAGATTGTTGAGCCAGAAGAGGAGCCCAAAGCGGCTCTCAAGAAGGGGGATCCAAAGCCAGCGGCCTAAGAGTGGCTAAATCAAGCTTGGAGCTGATAACCATTTCTTTTTTGTCTCGCCATGACCTTTGATCTTGAAGCCATTCCTCCTGGCGATCGCTATCGAATTCTCGCCTCCTTGATCACACCTCGGCCTATCGCTTGGATCACAACTCAGGATCGCGAAGGCAACATCAACGCCGCCCCCTTTTCTTTTTTTAACGTCTTTGGATCCAACCCACCACTTGTTGCGTTCGCTCCAGGAAACAGGGACCGAAAGACTCCAAAAGACACAGCTCGGAACATTCGTGAAACCAGAGAATTTGTCATTCATATGGTGGACGAACCGCTTGGCAAAGTGATGGTCGCTACCTCCGCAAGCCTTCCATATGGTGAGAGTGAGATCGATCTCAACGATCTAACCACTCTTCCCTCTCAAAAAATCTCGGTTCCACGAATCGCCGATGCTCCGGTTGCGCTCGAATGCACCGAACACTCGACAATCGAAATTGGAAGCAACCGGCTGGTGGTGGGAATTGTCCATTATATTCACGTTCGTGACGGTCTCATGGATGAAAAAGGCTATCTCCTGCACGAAAAATATCACCCGCTGGCTCGCATGGCCTCCCCTGATTGGTATTCCCGCACCAACGATCAATTCGAAATCCCTCGCCCCGACTAAGCTCCGGATTCGCGGCCGGCGCCGGTTATATTTAGCCGGAGGGACAAGTCTGCCCCTAGAATCTGTTGCTTACGCGATTGCCAACACCCTTCCAAACTCTCAAATTACCCACGTCATGGCGAACTGTCATTTGCCGCAAACTGGCCAAAATTCTCTCAATCAAAACATCAACTAATTCCTAAATTCATGATCACCAAACGCATCACCACTGAGCAAATTCTCGCCAACCTAAAAGCCAAGGTTGACGCCCGTATTCCCATCATGATCTCCTCGGCGGGATCAGGCCTCGTTGCAAAACTCCAGGAAGCGGCCGGTTCCGACTGCATCAATACTTTCTCCGGAGCCCGCCTTCGCGCTAACGGGATGGGCACCATGTCCATGATGTGGCCCATCCTCGACTCTAACAAGCAGACCCTCGACTATACTCGCGAGGATATTATGCCAGCTCTCAGCGGAAAATCCTTCGTCTGCGCCTGCCTGAATGCCAACGATCCCCTCAAAGATATGCGCATGGTTCTTCAACAATGCAAAGACATGGGCGTCCAGTCCGTCTCAAATATCGGACCATCAGTTTCTTATGTAGACCACGATTCCGAGATTTTTAAAGTGATCACCTCCGCCGGTATCACCATCCAAAACGAAATCGACATGCTCATTCTCGCTAAGGAAGAGATGGATATGGTTTCTGTCGGACTCGCTTTTACTGAAGAGGATTCCTATGCGATCTGCGAGCAGGCTAAGCCCCATATTTTCTGCTACCACGCGGGCACAACCAAAGGTGGCATCAAAGGCTACGACAACGGCATGACAATCGAAGAGACGGCCGAGCAAACCGAAAAGGTTTATCAAAAGTGTCGCGAGCTAAGCCCCGATACCATTCTCGTGGCTCATGGTGCTGCCATGGAAACTCCATCCGACGCCCAATACATGCTCAACAATACCAGCGGGCACGGTTTTTGGACCGGATCCTCTACCGAACGTCTCCCAATCGAACAAGCCGTCTCAGCAGCAGCTGACGAATTCCGTGGGCTGAGCTTTGATAAATAAGACCCCTTTTGATGAAAGCTTAGGCTTCCTTCCAACACTCTTTAATGAAGCCCTCTGCCGTCGATCGGCCGAGGGCTTTTTACATCACACCTATCGCCAATAACCAACACCCTTATCATTTTCTGATAATCACCATTCCCAAGATCTTGTTGGTATGAAAGAACCTTAAAACCACTCCAATATGTTCTCCTCTCTCCCCTCGAAAATTATCCTCTGCGTCCTCTCAATGCTCATATTGGGCTCAGCAGGAGGTTTTCTGACTTCCTCATCACTGAAAGACTGGTTTGAAGCACTAGAGCACCCTCCAGGCCGTCCACCCAACTGGGTATTTGGCCCGGTCTGGTCCACCCTATACTTTATGATCGGCATGAGCTTCGCTATTATTTGGCACCGTCACCCGGACCAAATCGGAAACACTAGACTTACTGTCTTCTTCATCATTCAGCTCATCCTCAACCTCGTGTGGACCCCCCTGTTTTTTGGATTCCATCAAATCGGAACCGCCCTAGTTGTCCTTATCTCGATGTGGATTTTCATTACTCTTACGATTCGCGAATTAAAAAAGCTCTCAAAGTTCGCAGCCTACCTCTTCATCCCCTACCTCCTCTGGGTCACTTTTGCGACCTACTTAAATGGTGGCTATGCTTGGCTCAACTAGACCTACCCCAATGATATCAAAAATCAGGACACAACTTCGATTTCATGAAAACACGACTCGAATCACACGTAAACCTGATATGCAGCGGCTTTTAAAATTTCTCGCAACCCTCATCTTTTCGCCTCTCCTTTCCCAGGCAAATGAACGGCCTAACATTATCATAATCATGGCAGATGATATGGGATACTCCGACATCGGCTGTTATGGTGGAGAAATCAAAACGCCTAACCTCGACCGTCTTGCCTCCAAGGGGATGCGCTTCACCCAATTTTATAACACTGCCCGCTGCTGCCCCACCCGAGCTTCCCTGCTCACCGGTCTATACGCCCATCAAGCCGGGATCGGACACATGACTGGGAACTACGGTATTCCCCAATACCAAGGCTACCTAAACAAGAAATGCGCCACAATTGCGGAAGCGCTCAAACCTGCTGGTTATCGCGCCTATATGGCCGGGAAATGGCATGTTACTCCAAAGATCTCTGCTAACGATCCTAAAGACAACTGGCCCCGTCAGCGTGGATTCGACAAATTCTTTGGCACTATCCACGGCGCCGGCTCCCTATTCGACCCCAACTCACTCACCCGAGGCAACACCCAAATCACTCCTGAGAACGACCCGGAATACGATCCAGAAGGGACCTGGTACTACACAGACGCCATCTCAGACAACACCGTAAAACACCTTGAATCTCACTTCAAAAGCCACGCCGACAAGCCTTTCTTCCACTACGTCGCTTACACCTCCGCTCACTGGCCTATGCACGCCCTTCCTCAAGATATCGCTAAATACGATGGCAATTACGACGGCGGTTATGCCCCAGCTTACCAAGCCCGCCTCAAAAAGATGAAGCAGCTCGGACTCATCGATTCTAAATGGGAAATTCCCGGACCCGTGGGTGATTGGTCCAAAGTCGAACTGAAGGAATGGGAGTCCGCTTGCATGGAAGTCTATGCCGCAATGGTTGACAACATGGACCAAGGTATCGGCCGTATCGTCAAATGCCTCGAAGAACACAAGCAACTCGACAATACCCTCATTTTTTATCTTCAGGATAACGGAGGCTGCGCCGAAGGCTTTGGCCGGGGCAAGCTTGTCGGCCCGCTCAAACGTCCATCCAAGCCCACCCTCAAACCTATGGGGAAGAACGAACTTCAAACTAATATGGTTCCCACCCAATCTCGTGATGGCTATCCGCTTCGCCGTGGCAAAGGCGTCATGCCTGGGCCTCCTGAAACTGAAATCGGATACGGCGAAAACTGGGCTAATGTCTCAAACACTCCTTTTCGTGAATACAAACACTGGGTTCACGAAGGAGGCATTTCCTCTCCTCTCATCGCTCATTGGCCTGATGGCATCAAGGCTCCAATGGTTCTCTCTACCAACCCAACTCTCAATCCCTATTCACGAAACTCAGCCGAGCCCACGCACCTTATCGACCTTATGGCTACCTGCCTGGATCTCGCCAAGGCCTCCTACCCTAAGGATAAGATTCCGGTTGAAGGAACTTCCCTTGTTCCAATCCTCAAGGGTCAGGCCCTCAAACGGGGTAAGCCCATCTTCTTCGAGCACGAGGGTAACCGTGCTGTCCGCGATGGTGATTGGAAGCTCGTTGCCAAGAGCGTGAGAGGAAAATGGGAACTCTACAACATCCCCTCAGATCGCACCGAAATGAAGAACCTCGCCAAAAAGCATCCAGAAAAGGTGCAGAAGATGGCAGCCCAATATGACCAATGGGCCAAAGAACGAGGCATCGTTCCTTTTGGCTCTTGGCGACAAGAACAGAAAAATAAGAAAATAAAACCCTCCGGGAAAAAGATCTTCAATATCAAACCCGGTGATACCTTCACTTCTAAAACAGCTCCGAACATTGCAAATCGCCCATTCAAGGTCACGGCCGAGATAGAGAAGTTCCCTGCCTCAGGAGTCATCCTCTCTCAAGGTGGCTCCAATCACGGTTGGTCTCTCTACCTCAAAGATGAGCACCTCTGCTTCACGGTCCGCCGGGGAGGAAAATCAAAGACAACCTCCCTCAAAGTTCCCTCCAACTGCAAAGGTTCCTTTGAAGCCATCATTGGTGAAACAAGCATCACCCTTTTGGCCGGTGAAGAACTTAACACTGTGAATCCTAACGATTTCCGTCTGAGCGCTCAGCCCATCGACATTCTTGAAGTCGGCCGAGACAGTGGTGGAATCGTCGGAAACTATGGGCAGGACTTCAAGCTCACGGTCGCTATCAAATCAGCGACTGTCACCTTAGATTAGAGACAGCCCTTATTTCACGACTGCCTTCTTAATCGAACATGGGATCCTGTCCACGAACAGATCAGGGTTCCAATCAAGCATGTGGGCCTGACTGGCAGGTCGAACCGGTCATTTAAAATCCGATCGATAAGGCAGCTTGAGTCTTATGCCTCTTATCCCAATGGAGGGATATCAAGCTGCTCTGGCAGGGCTGTTCTTGGGCGCCAAGTCAAAATCTCAGGATCACCATTAGTCACCAGCACAGTGTGCTCGAAATGACTCGACGGCCGACGATCCGAAGTTGAAACCGTCCAACCATCATCCAACCAATCAACCGTTCCCACGCCTGCGTTGATCATGGGTTCAATCGCCAAAATCATCCCGGCCTTTAAAATGGGTGATTTACCGCCGGGGTGGTAATTAGGCACTTGGGGCTCTTCATGTAATTGGCGTCCAACGCCATGACCCACCAGATCTCTAACGACGGTAAAACCAAACTTGGTGACATAAGCTTCAACAGATCCACAAAGATCATAAAGCGCAGCACCTGCCCGGGCATGAGAAATTGCCACAAAAAGAGACTCTTCTGTCACAGCGAGAAGCCGCTTCTGCTCACCATTGATCTTACCAACCGGCACTGTGAGGGCATTGTCACCGATCCATCCCTGCCGCTTCACTCCTACATCGAGCTTCACTAGATCACCATCCTTGATGACACGATCCCCACCAATACCATGCACCACCTCCTCGTTCATCGAGATGCAAGTATAGCCCGGGAAATCACGATATTTATAAAAGGCGCTCTTCACCTTGTGCTCTTCTATCAAAGACAAGGCATATTCATCGACCTCGCGGGTTGTTTTTCCTGCGGCAATAAATCCAGCCGTTCGCTGTAAAACATCACTCGCCACCTTACCAGCTTCCCGCATCATCACGATTTCCTGCTTGGTCTTAATGGGAATCTTAGAACGCTTGGCCATGACAACAGGAATTAACGACTAGGCGTCCAACGGTCAAGACGTAGAAAAACCATCCCGCTTCTTACCACCATTGAAAAGTAAGCAAGAGACAGGCGCTACCCTCCCACCCTCGCGTAAACCTCATCAGGAGAGCCCATTCCATTGACAATGCGCGCCCGCTGTTGATCACAATAATAAGTCACAGCAGGAATAACCAAACGGCGATATTCGGCCAAACGATTTTCAAAATTCTCCGCCGCATCATCAGCTCTAGGTTCAAGTTTACCCCGACATTCAGGGCACAGGTGACCCTCACCCTCACGAGCAACTCTATGACACTCCACACACTCGAGACGACATGACACCCGCCGCCGCAGTTCATCATCCGAAACGTGCAAAATGATTGCCAAAGGTTTCACCTCAAGCAACGAATCAAGCGCTTCTACTTGAGGGACGGTGCGCGGAAACCCATCCAACAACCATCCGTCACCCTGCTCACCAACCCACTCCAGCACCATCGGGATCATGATTTTGTCAGGCACATATTCGCCACGATCTAAAAAAGTCCTCGCCTCCTGACCGAGCGCCGTATTGTCACGAAGAGCACCTCGTAAAAGCGCGCCTGTCGAGAGGTAAGCCAAGTCGTTTTCTTTAGCCAAGCGCTGGCCCTGGGTCCCCTTTCCCGACGCCGGAGGGCCGAGGAAGACCAAGTGCCGGGACTTCATTTACTGGTTAATGAAAAGAGCAACCACCGCAACAATAATGATCATCGCTAGAACCACCCAGAGATATAAAACTGAGGCGCTGGTCGCTTGTTGACCCGAAATCTGACGTTGCTGGCGGCCTTTAATTTTTCCCTTACGAAGGAACCCGTCATATTGGCGCTGCAGGAGGTGGGTTTCAATCTGGCGCATCATATCGAGCAAGACACCGACCAAAATCAGCAAGCTCGTACCTCCAAAAAAGGATGTCACGAGACTATTCGCACCCAGATCAAGAGCGAGCCCAATAAAGAACGGCATCATAAAGATCAAAGTAAGGAAAAGAGCTCCTGCAAAAGTGAGACGGGTCATGGTATAGTCGAGAAAGTCCGACGTTGCCTTTCCTGGTCGCACCCCTGGAATATAACCACCACCTCGCTTAAGGTTCTCGGCGACTTCCGAAGGTTGGAACATCGTCGCCACCCAGAAGAAGCTGAAGAAGAAGATCATGAAGCCAGAGAGGAGGTAGAACCAAATATCATTCGGAGAAAGAAGCTCACCCATCGTCCTTACCCATGAGGCATCGGTCATTTGGCCAAGCAATTGAGTCGGAAGCTGAAGAATAGCGGTGGCAAAAATGACGGGCATCACACCGGCATAGTTCACTTTAAGAGGGAGATACTGAGTGCCTCCGGCCATTTCACGGCGGCCCGCAACACGCCGAGCATATTGCACCGCTATCCTTCGTTGACCTTGTGTTATTGTAATCACCGCAGCGATCACAAAGAGGAAAAGCACCACCATAAAGACGATTAAAAGCGGACTAAACGGGTTATCACCACGCTCGATCACAAAGGTGTTCCAAATCGTAACGATCACACCCGGGAGAGACGAAATGATATTCACCGAGATAATTAGTGAAACCCCGTTACCAATTCCACGCTCAGTAATTTGATCACCGATCCACATAAGGAAAAGTGTTCCCGCAATGATGATAAGAACGGTCTGTGCGACAAACGAGCCACCGGCGTTAGCGGCAAAGGCCGGGACGAGATCCTGGCCAGTTGCATCGAGTGCCTTTCCGATACCGCGCAAAAGGGGATTGCTCTCAGGATTTTCGAGCGACTTGGCTAGGAAGAACCCCTGCACGGCGGCGATCGCGATTGTTACGAAGCGAGTCCACTGGTTGATTTTTTGCTGACCACCATCTTCTTTCTTAAGGCGGGCCAACTTAGGAACAACCGCGCTCAAAAGCTGCATCATGATCGACGCCGAAATGTAGGGCATAATCCCTAGGGCAAAGAGTCCCATACTGGTTAATCCTCCACCGGAGAAAACGTTAAGAATTGCGCCGACACCGCCACCAGCGCCCTCTTCGTTATCCTTTTTGAGAATCTCAAGATACTCGCGGATCACATCCATGTTGACCCCAGGAAGTGGCAGATGTACGCCGAGGCGCACGATCACGATCATGGCCATAGTAAAAAGGATGCGGTCCCGAAGCTCAGGAATTTTCCAGGTGTTGGTAAATGCAGAAATCATGATGATTTAAATGTCGGGAAAGTTATTCGATTTTTCCCTCTCCAATTAGAGGGGCCGGGTTGTGATGGGTAATTAGAGCCTTTTCAAGCTCGTGGGTGTTCCTCCCAGAACGGAAAAGAGATTCTTGGGCCTTCTGGAAAGCAGCAGTTGCTTCCAAAAATTCTGTTTGACCAGATATACTGGCACGGTCGGATGGTTCGAGCTCCTGGAGAGAAGCCGCGAGTCGGATTTTAAGTTGCTTAAGCTCCTCTCCCAACTCGCTAATTTTGAGAGTAGCCGAATCCCGGTCACCTCCATTCGCAACTTCCGATAATATCATGGTCATCTCGGAGAAGACCCGAGTTTGCTCCTTGAGTAATGAGGCAGGGGAATCCTGGTGATCACCGCAAGCCGAAAGACAAAGAAATCCCAATAACGCAAAAAACGCTGCAGCCCGGCGAACCGGGCCCAACGTGGAAATTACGTGAAAAGATTTCTTCACCAGTATGTCGGAGAAGCGGCTAGGAAAGCTCCAAAGAGCCCCCAGCTTTCTCGATCTTTTCTTTTGCGGAATTACTTGCTTGATCAACCGAGACCTTGAGAGCCTTCGTGATCTCGCCATGTCCGAGAACCTTGATCTTGTCGCACTGGCCTTTGACCAACTTGACTTGACGGAGGGCCTCCTCATTCACTTCAGTATCGGCGTCGAAATACTGTTCCAACTGGGAAACATTGACGATGGCGATGGTATCGCGAAATTGAAGGTTGGAAAATCCACGCTTAGGAAGGCGACGGGCAAGTGGCATTTGACCACCTTCGAAGCCAGGACGGACGCCACCGCCGGAACGGGACTTCTGACCTTTGTGGCCTCGACCGGAAGTCTTACCAAGACCGGAGCTCTCTCCGCAACCAAGACGCTTTTTGCGATGCTTAGCGCCAGGATTGGGCTTGAGATTATGAAGATTCATTTTTTGAAATATGTTTCAGGATTCAGGAAAGCTGAGTTAGATCGCTTTCTCTTTTTTCTTTCCGCGGAGCGCGTTAATATCGTCTTTGTTGCGGAGCATGGTGAGAGCCTTGATGGTCGCCTTAACTACGTTTGCGTGGTTATTGGAACCAATTGACTTTGCGAGAACATCGTGAATACCGACAGCCTCACAGACAGCACGAACACCGCCACCAGCAATCACACCAGTTCCGGGTGAAGCAGGTTTAAGGAGGACTTTGCCACCACCAAATTCAGCGTAAACTTCATGAGGAATAGTGGGCCCGTTGAGTTTGACCTTCTGGAGGCTTTTGTTGGCAACGCCAGAAGCTTTCTTAATACACTCGGCGACCTCGTTCGCTTTACCAAATCCAACACCAACAGCACCCTTTTCGTTCCCCGAAACTACAAGAGCAGAGAAGCTGAAACGACGTCCACCTTTCACCACTTTGGAACAGCGATTGATGAAAACGACTTTCTCGGTGAGTTCGTTGCCTTCGGAGTCAGTAGGGGCGGCCTCACGCTGACGCCCACCGAAACCACCGCGGTTACCACCACCTTGGCCGGGACCGCCACCGCGGTTACCACCACCGCCGCGATTATCATCGCCACGGTTGTTTGAATTTTTGTCAGCTGGTTTTTGATCAGCGGCTTTTGCTTCCGCTGGCTTTGCTGCTGCGTTTTCAGCTGGCTTTGCTGCTGCGTTTTCAGCGGGCTTTGCTGCTGCGTTTTCAGCAGGCTTTGCTGCTGCGTTTTCAGCGGGCTTGGAGTCTTCGTTATTTGCCATTTTAGTTCGGAGCAAGAATTAGAATTTAAGACCACCTTCGCGGGCGGCATCGGCGAGGGCTTTGACCTTACCTGTGAAGAAGAAGCCACCGCGATCGAAGACAACAGCCTCAATCTTGGCGTCAGCGGCACGCTGGGCAACTAGCTTACCAACAGCTTCGGCGGTCACTTTGCTTGCCCCAGTCTTCTCGATGGATGAATCAAGAGTAGAAGCAGCACAAAGAGTCGTGCCTGAGTTGTCGTCGATGACCTGGGCGTAAACGTTCTTGTTAGAAAAATGGACAGCAAGGCGTGGACGCTCGGCAGTCCCGGAAACTTTCTTCCGGATGCGACGGTGGACCTTGCGGCGAAGTTCCTTTCGATTGAGAGTGCTCATTTATAAATATGGAGTTCTGGGTTTTCGTCAGGATTTACTTAACAGACTTACCGGCCTTGCGGCGGACGTATTCGCCAACATAGCGAACACCTTTGCCTTTGTAGGGCTCAGGTGGATAATAGTTACGAACTTCAGCGGCGAATTGGCCAACGAGTTGCTTGTCGATTCCTTCCACCTTGATCTTCGTGTTCTCAGTAACAGTTACTTTGAGACCTTCTGGAATGGGGTGAAGAATTGGGTGTGACTTTCCAAGGCTGAGATCAAGGGCTTTGCCCTTGACTGCCGACCGAAAACCGACGCCTTGAATTTCAAGTTCCTTCACGAAGCCCTCGTTCACCCCAATAATGAGATTCTGCACGAGGCTACGGAAAGTCCCGTGGAGTGCGCGCACATGACGCTGCTCGGAAGCACGGTTAACATTGATCGCTCCGTCGGCCACCTCAACGGTGATGCCCTCGGGAAGATCTAAGGAAAGTTTGCCTTTGGGTCCCTCTACATTGACGGTGTTACCATCGACAGTGACGGTTACTTTATCGACTGCGGAGATTGGTTTGAGTCCTACTCTTGACATGGTTCTGTTTTCTGAGTTAGGGATTTACTACCAAACGAAGGCGATGATCTCGCCGCCGACTTTATCCTTCTTGGCTTGATGTCCGGTCAAAAGACCTTTTGAGGTCGAAATGATTGAGATCCCCATCCCGTTAAGAACGCGAGGGATTTCTTGGGAACCGGAATACTTTCGTCGTCCACACTTGGAGATCCGCTTGAGATCAGTGAGCGCGGGGACGCCTTCAACGAACTTGGTCTTTACGATCAGCTCGGGGAACTTTGCCGAGGTATCGACCTCGTAGTTCCAAATATATCCTTCCTCCTTGAGGATACGGGCGATTTCCACTTTCATTTTTGAATGCGGAGCTTTGAATGAATCATTACCAGCGCGTGAAGCATTCTTCAAACGAATGAGAAAGTCAGCGATGGGATCTGTGAGAGTTGCCATGGTATTAGTTTGTCCAGGTCGTAAAATTAAGCGGCTGCCTCCTCTTTGACGTTGTCGCGGAATGGCATGCCGAGGGCTTTAAGCATTGCTTTGGCTTGTGCATCAGTCTTCGCTGAAGTCACGAAAATGAAGTCAAAGCCAATCTGTCGCTTGATTTGATCAAGCTCGATCTCAGGGAAAATTGCCTGATCTGGGAATCCAACGGCGTAGTTCCCGCGTCCGTCGAAGGACTTAAACGGCAGGCCACGGAAATCGCGAATATTAGGACAAGTGATTGCGATGAAGCGCTCAAGGAATTCCCACATACGGGCGCCTCGAAGCGTTACACGAGCGCCAACAGCTTCGCCCTCACGGACTTTGAAGTTAGCGACCGATTTCTTGGCAAAAACAACAGAGGCTTTCTGACCGGTTATCTTTCCAATCTCATCAACCGCATCCTCAACGGCGGCCTTGCGCTCATTGACATAGTGGCCAACGTGGGAGTTGATCGAGATTTTTTCGAGGCGCGGAACCTCGTTAACGTTAGTAAGGCCTAATTCATCTTGGAGAGCTTTAATAAGCTTCTCCTCGTAAAGGCACTGGAGTGTTGGTTTCATTGTATTAGTGGCGGGTCAGCTTGGTTAGAGTGCTTAAGCGCGCGGTTTGCTCCCCTTCCCGATCTGTTCGAGTGGTTGGAACGAGCCCGGTTCCTGACACAGTCAGGCCTTCCGGGCTAGACTTTTTTTACATTGGAGAGGTGAATCGGGCCATCAACTTCTTCGATGCCCCCATCCTGGTTCTCCTCAGAACGACGAATTGCTTTTTTCATGATACGAACACCTTCTACAACCACTTGCTCTTTCGCAGCGTTGACGGAAAGGACGGTGCCCTGTTTTCCTTTGTGGTTTCCAGAGATCACGACGACATCGTCACCTGCTTTCACGTGGGTTTTAATTTTCATGGATCCGGTAAAATTTTGAGTTAGAGAACCTCGGGAGCGAGGGAGACGATTTTCATGAAGTTCTTTTCACGAAGTTCGCGAGCGACTGGTCCAAAGATGCGCGAACCCTTTGGGTTGCCATCCTTGTCGATGATTACGATCGCATTTTCGTCGAAACGAAGAACCGAACCGTCGGCACGGCGAACAGGATATGCCGTACGAACGACCACGGCTTTTACGACCGAGCCTTTTTTCACAGCGGCAGTTGGGATAGACTCACGAATGTGAGCAGTGATGATGTCGCCGACGCGAGCAGACTTCGTCCGCTTTCCGATGACACCAATCATTTTGGCTTGGCGAGCACCAGTATTATCGGCAACTGCGACTTTTGATTCCATTTGAAGCATGGCGAAATAAGTATCGTTAGAGGGTTTGTATGAATGGCTACTAGAGCCGGGCTTTGATTAGTGGCTCAGAACTTTGACAAGTTTCCAGCGCTTGAGCTTCGAGATCGGAGTCGTCTCCTCAATACGAACCTTATCGCCGACAGCGGCTTCACCAGCTTCGTCGTGAGCATAAAACTTCTTGGACTGCTTGATGATTTTCTTGAATTTGGGGTGAGGAACACGGTTGGTATACTCGACAACAATTGTCTTTTCCATACCTGTTGACTTAACGATTCCAACGCGTGTTTTTTTATTCGCAGTGGATCCCTCGGATGGGACAAAGTCTTTTTTTGCCGTGACCTCTTGGGCTTCCTGATTTTCGGACATCTTTTTTAAAATTGGTTAAAGGTTGGTTTCGGTCAGGGCTTCCTTAGGAGGACTTACGCTGATTAATGGCGGTTTTCACCTGTGCAATTTCTCGACGGACAATACTGCGGCGAGCAGTATTTTCGAGTTGTCCAGTGGCTTGTTGGAGACGGAGTTCGAGCCCCTCCTCCTTTAGGTCGCGAAGACGAGTCGAGAGTTCTTCGGGACTCAGTTCGGAAATTTCAGAAAATTTTACTTTGGGCATGACGTGATTCCTTTCGGTCAGTTCAGTGGTTAAAGCTTGATCAAATCAGGCTTAGTGATTGTTGCGGGAAACGAAACGGGTTTCAAATCCAAGCTTATAAGACGCGAGGCGCATGGCTTCGCGGGCTTGGGACTCAGGAACACCACCAACCTCGAAAAGCATGGTGCCAGGACGAATGACAGCAACCCAAGCATCTACCGAGCCTTTACCCTTACCCATACGAGTTTCTGGTGGGCGGCGAGTGATAGGCTTGTGAGGGAAAACCCGGATCCAGGTCTTACCTTTACGCTTGAGAAAGCGATTGATTGAAATACGGCAAGCCTCGATCTGACGGTTGGTCATCCATCCACGGCCGAGGGCCTGGAGTCCGAAGTCACCGAAGCTCACATCGGTGCCACGCTGGGCATTACCACCCCGATTGCCACGGTGTGACTTTCGGAACTTGGTTCTTTTTGGCATTAAAGGCATAATTCTATCCTCCTAGATTCTTGGTTATACGAAATGGTTTATTGTCTAGGAAGCAGCTGGTTTACTTCCACCCTCAGCGGGCTTGTTTTGATTATTTTCCGGGCGGCCACCTCCACCTCGGCGATCACCACCGCCACGGTTTCCTCCTGGACCTCCTGGACCTCCTGGACCTCCTGGACCACGGCGACGCGGACGATCATGACCTGGAGGGCGTGCCCCTTTATCCGAATCCTCGTTCTTATTAATCCAGCACTTTACGCCAATAATTCCATAAACGGTCTTGGCTTCCGCGAATCCATAGTCGATTGGGACACGAAGAGTTTGAAGAGGGACCTTACCTTCGCGATACCACTCAGCACGAGCGATATCAGCACCACCGAGCCGACCGGCGCAACGGATACGAATTCCGTTAGCCCCAAAGTCCATGGCAGTCTGAACAGCGCGCTTCATCGCACGACGGAAAGCAATTCGGCGTTCGAGCTGGATGACAACATTCTCGCAGACGCACTGGGAATCGAGCTCAGGTTTGCGGATCTCAACAATATCGATCTTAACCTGTGAACCCCCAGCAATTTTGGAGATTGCGTTGGTCATAAGCTCGATCTCAGATCCCTTACGTCCAATAACAAGACCTGGACGAGAGGTATGAAGAGTAACACGCACGCTATTCCAAGCGCGCTCAATAATTACTTTGGCAAGAGCGGCGCCCTGAAGGCGGCCAGCAATGTATTTCCGGATCCTCAGATCTTCGTGAAGCTTATTTGTGTAGTCTTTGCCTTCGGCATACCACTTGGAGCGCCAGTCTTTATTGACCGCGAGGCGGAAACCGATTGGATTAACTTTTTGTCCCATGATTCTTTAGAGGTAAATTTTTCAGTTTGGCTTATTCAGCGGACTCTTCGGTAGCTTCAGTTTCTTCGACTTCCTCAGCTGGAGTTTCCTCAGCTGGAGTTTCCTCAGCTGGAGCTTCTTCCTTTTTGGCTGCTGGTTTGGCTCCGGCACCAAAGAGAGATTTGATGGTATCACGCTTTTTAGGCTTGCCGGAGCGTTGTTTCTCCTCAGGAGCCTCAAATTCGTCAGTCAAAGTGATGAAAATATGGCTTTGGCGCTTGCGAATTGCACCAGCGGAACCGCGAGCACGTGGCTTGAAACGCTTGAGAGTAGGTCCTTCCCCTACAACAGCCTCCTTAACGATGAGTTCATCGGCCGAGAGCTCATGGTTATTTTCGGCGTTAGCAATCGCGCTTTCCAACGTCTTAAAGATAAGGCGGGCTGATTTCTTTGGAGTATATTTCAACGCGTCAAGAGCATCGGAGACAGGAAGCCCCTGAATTTCACGAACAACGTGTCGTGCTTTTTTCGGAGAAATCCGGGCGTATTTTGTGGTCGAACGAACTAACATCAGTTTGTCAGGTGGGATTTTATAGAGTAATGATTTTTGCGAGGTCACCGGGTTGAACCGTGATCTCAGGATTGTTGAGAGGTAACAAAAGAAGTCCGCTAACATCGGCCCTAACGAGGCCAACCGAGGAATCACAAATATGAGTGCCGGAGCGCTCTATGCGGAACCGCATTCCGATTCCAACTTCCACATCGGAACCCGCGTTGATCACAACGAGGCCAGAATCGGAATCAACGGTTACAACTCGAGCTTCCCGGATGCTTCCTTTCTCGATCCTGCGCTTGGGCTGCTGACGCTGTCCAAGAGCAACTTCGATTTCGCGAAGCTTGATCTCTACTTCCTTGCGGAATTCAGGATTCGAAGCAACGGCGGTGCGCAGATAGCTTTTAATGATCGGTAGAAGACTGCCAACGGAATCCTCGAGCTGGACGAGATTCTCGCGCGCAACTTGATAATCAGAAACGGCATTAAGCAGCTTGGTATCGCGATCCTCAAAGAGATCCCTGCCCCGTAGAGCGAGATATTCGCGAATCTCTTTCAAAGCCTTCGTCTTGCTGTCCTCTCTTTCGAGCGATGCGCTCAAGCTTGTGTTCAAATTCGCTAGCTGAAGTTTCAACTGACGATTCTCGCGCTCAAGCTTTTCGGACATGGTCTCCTGAGCACCAGCTACCGTAGCACCGAGAGCAAAAAGCCCGGTGAGGAGTAAATTGGTGGATGGAAAACGCATAACGAAAGGTTCTAAAAGCTTACTTCTTACCAATTCCGCCGTGAGCCTTGAAAATACGAGTAGGAGAAAACTCACCTAGCTTGTGGCCCACCATATTTTCGGAAACGAAAACAGGGATGAAGGTTTTTCCGTTGTGAACGGCGAAGTTGTGACCGACAAAGTCAGGAGTAATCATGGAGCGGCGGCTCCAGGTCTTGATGGGCTTTTTATTACCCGACTCGACTGCCGCATCAATTTTGAGCAGAAGCTTCTGATCGACGTAAGGACCTTTTTTCAGTGAACGTGCCATAATGAAATTTTATTGAGTGACTTGCAGGTTAAATTACTTGCGCTTGGACTTGCGACGGTCTTCCACAATGAATGTTGAGTTCTTGTGCTTGCGGCGGGTCTTCTGACCCTTGGTGTGACCCCAAGGAGATTTGAGGTGTTGACGACCACCACCCGACTTGGATTTACCTTCACCACCGCCATTGGGGTGATCGACAGGGTTCATACACATTCCGCGAACGGAAGGGCGCTTCCCCTGCCACCGGGTACGACCAGCCTTACCCGAAATTTCCTTCATGTGATCGCGATTGCCGACCGTGCCAATAGTTGCGTAGCTTTCCTGGTGAAATTTACGAAGCTCTCCTGATGGCATCTTAACGAATGCATACCCTTCATCGCGAGAAGCAAGAATCGCTTGCTGACCAGCAGCGCGAGCAATCTTACCACCAGATCCAGGACGGATTTCGATATTGTGAATGGCAGTACCAAGAGGAACATTTTTGAGAGGCATGGCATTACCTACCTTTGGCTCAACGCTTTCCCCAGCTTCAACCTTGTGTCCATCAGTGAGACCAGATGGGGCAAGAATATAGGACTTAGTTCCATCCTTGTATTCTAGGAGTGCGATGCGGCAGGTCCGATTAGGATCGTATTCAATTCCGACTACGGTCGCGACCACGTCACGCTTTGTTCTCTTGAAATCGATGAGACGATACTTCTTCTTATGGCCACCGCCGATGTGGCGCATGGTGATACGACCTTGGTTATTGCGACCACCGGAGCGTTTTTTGACTTCGAGGAGGCTTTTTTCAGGCTTTGACTTTGTGATCTCGTCAAATCCCGGAAGCATCTTGTAACGATTCGCGGGAGTGACAGGCTTAAAACTTTTCAGAGGCATTAGAATGATCCTTTCTGAGTGGGGTTACTAAAACTATAAATTAGAAGAGGCCGAGGGAGTCACCATCCTTAAGGCGGACGATGGCTTTCTTCCAGGCGGGAGTGCGTCCAGCATCAGCGCGACGACGGCGCTTAGCCTTACCTGCACAATTAGCAGTGCGGACACCGAGAACTTTCACTTTGAAGTGCTTCTCGACAGCCTTTTTAATCTCAATCTTGTTGGCGTGACGATCGACCTTTAAGGTGTAGGCGTTCTCCTTCTCCTGAAGAAGAGTGGCCTTTTCCGACATGCGGACGGTATCGATGATGCGGTAAATATCTCTCATGGCTAGCTGAATGGTTTAGGCGGTGCGTTGAGCGAGGGTTTCGAGAGCGTCATCAACGATAATGACATCACCCCAGAAGAGGAGTTCTTCCACGTTGACGTTCTCGGCGGTTTGCAGGAGAGCCCATGTTAAGTTGCGCTCGGCTCGGTAAGTTTCTTCACTAAAGGATTTACCAACGACGATCACCCGAGCGGCGTCGGTGACTTCACGGATAGCCATGACGATGTCCTTAGTCTTTCCAGAAGCAACTTCGAAGGCAGTGACGCTGTGGACTACACCTTCATTTATTTTTTCTCCAAGAACGCGACGCAAAGCGAGGGTGCGGACTTTCTTCGAAACAGTCTTAGCATAGGAGCGGTTGCGAGGCCCGAAAGCAACGCCACCCCCAACAAAGATCGGAGCTTTCCGGTCCCCGTGACGGGCACCACCTGTGCCTTTTTGGCGATACATCTTCTTACCAGTTCCGCGGACCTCTCCGCGAGTCTTGGCTTGAGCGGTTCCGGAGCGGCGGTTGGCTTGGTATGCAACGACGAGGTCGTGCACGGCCTGGCTGCCCTTGGAACCATCAGCGATGAGCTGAATCTTAGCCTTTTCGGCGTCTTGAATTGTGAATGCTGACATGGATCAGGTTCTTTCTAAAACTGAGATTTACTTGGCTGCGGTTCTTTTAAGAGCTGGACGAACAGTGACATAAGCACCGTTGTGGCCGGGAACCGAACCGGAGATGAGGAGGACTCCGTCTTCCTGACGGACTTGAACAATTTTGAGATTTTGGGTGGTGCGGCGGACGGTCCCATCATGTCCAGGCATCTTCTGGTTTTTCCAAACTCGGGCAGGAGTCGATCCAGCACCAATTGCACCAGTTCTCCGGTGCATCATGTGCCCGTGACCGTCAGGCTGACCGTTGTGGCCATGACGCTTCACGTTACCTTGAAAACCTTTTCCTTTAGTGGTTCCGATCACGTCGACCCACTGACCGTCCTCGAAAAGAGCAGCGCCTGGATGGCCCTCTTCCTTATTTGGAAGATCGGCATCGCTGTCGAAGCGAAACTCTTTAATGAGTTTTTTGGCACCGGTCGCGCCTTGCTTTGCCTGGTGAGTGCGTTCGGGAAGATTGACACGGCGCTCTTTCTGGTCGTCATATGCGACCTGAATAGCAGAGTAGCCATCAGTCTCCGTGGTTTTCACCTGAAGCAATTCATTTCCGTTCACGTCGACGACAGTGACGGGGATCATGCAGCCTGCCTCTGCGTCAAAAACGCGAGTCATACCGACTTTTTTACCGAGGATTCCGAGTGACATGGGTCTAGGTTCCGTTTGGATAATTGAGTTTAAAAAGAGAAAATTAAATGTGGATCTGAATATCAACACCAGCGGGGAGATTCAGCTTCTTGAGCTCATCTACGGTGCGGGCAGTGGGATCAACGATGTCGAGGAGCCGCTTGTGTGTGCGAACCTCAAACTGGTCGGCAGCCTTTTTATTCACGTGAACCGAACTATTAACGGAAAATTTTTCGATCCGTGTTGGCAGAGGGACAGGGCCGGCGACTTTAGCTCCAGTGCGCTTAGCAGTCTCGACAATCTCGACAGTGGAGCGATCGATAGCCCGGTGGTCAAATGCGCGAAGGCGGATGCGGATTTTCTGATTCATGATGAAAAGGTTTCTGGTGGGATGATTATTATTTTAAGTTGGCTTAGTATCCGCCACCGCGTTCGGCGACGAGTTTATCAACTACGTTGCGAGGCACTTCGTCGAAGCACTTTGGCTCCATAGAATAGGAAGCACGACCGGATGAAAGGGTGCGAACGTCCGTTGAATATCCGAACATCTCGGAAAGGGGGACGGTTGCGGAGACATTAGCAACAAGGCCTTTGGTCTCGATCTCTTGAATTTGACCACGGCGGCGATTAAGATCACCCATGATATCTCCCTGAAAATCATCGGGTGTCGCAATTTCGACATCCATGATAGGCTCCAGAAGAATAGGCGAAGCTGCCTTTAAAGCTTCCTTGATCGCAAAGACAGCGGCAATCTTGAATGAATTGTCATTGGAATCGACTTCATGGAAGGAACCGCCGGTAACGCTGGCGTGGACATCAACAACCGGATAGCCGGCTACCAAACCGTTAGTGAGGGCTTCCATGATCCCCTTCATGACAGCCGGGATGTATTCTTTTGGAAAATCGCTAGCGGAAGCAGTATCCTCGGTAGTTATTCCCTCCCCCTGTTTGTTAGGCGAGAGGCTGAGAGTGACATGACCATATGCCGCCTTGCCAGCAAGAGCAGCATCACGGATAAATTTCCCATCGCCCTGAGCGGTTGCAGAGACTGTTTCGCGATAAGCGATTTGTGGCTTACCCACATTCGCCTGCACCCCGAACTCACGTTTCAGGCGATCGATGATGACTTCGAGGTGAAGCTCGCCCATTCCAGCAATAATGGTCTGCCCGGTCTCCTCGTCAGTCTTGACTACGAAGGTGGGATCTTCGTCAGAGAGACGATCGAGTCCGATGACCATCTTGTCCGAGTCAGCCTTAGTTCTAGGCTCAACAGCCATCGAGATAACAGGCTCGGGAAAACTTGGTGGCTCTAAAAGCACGCCAGCTTGCTGGTGGGAAAGAGTGTCACCAGTTTGAACATTCTTGAGGCCAACGAGAGCTGCGATATCACCAGCAAAGCAGGTCTCAATTTCCTCGTGCTTATCGGCCTGAACCTGAATCAAACGACCCACACGCTCTTTTGTTTGCGTACGCGGATTGTAAACCATGTCTCCCTTGGAGACGGTTCCACTGTAAATACGGAAGAAAATAAGTTTGCCGAAATATTTGTCAGCCCAGAGCTTGAACGCGAGGGCACAGAACTTACCATCGTCAGTCGTCTTAACCTTAACGATCTTTTCTTCGCTCTCAGGATCAAGCCCCTCAGCGGCCGGAATCTCAAGTGGACTCGGAAGATAGTCAACAACGGCATCGAGAAGGTACTGGACCCCCTTGTTTTTGAAAGCTGAGCCACCGGCGATAGGCACCAACTGATTGGCGATTGTAGCGCGGCGAAGACCCGCCTTGAGATCAGCAACCGAAATGGGCTCCTCCATGAGGAACATCTCGCCAACCTGCTCATCAACATCTGCAACAGCCTCGAGTAGTTCCGAATATGCCTCTCCCGCAAGGGCGAGCTGATCAGCGTCCAAATCAGCGACATCGTAAGTCGAACCAAGGATGTCGTCATCCTTGTAAAGAACAGCTTTTTTGTTAAGGACGTCGATTTGACCCCGAAGGTTTTCCTCGGAACCAATTGGAATTAAAATCCGGACGGTACGAGCGCCAAGCTTCTCCTGGACCTCCTTGACTGCAGCATCGAAATTAGCCCCAATTCGATCCATCTTATTGACGAAGACAATACGGGGAACATTGTAAGTGGTTGCCTGGCGCCAAACAGTTTCGGATTGGGGTTGGACTCCGGCAACACCACAAAAAACGACGATTGCACCATCCAAAACACGAAGTGACCGTTCTACCTCTGCCGTGAAATCAACATGACCCGGAGTGTCGATGATGTTGATACGCTGATTGTCACCGGTAAAGAGTTTTGAAACCCCATCTTCTTTTTGCTGCATCCACTGGCAAGTGACAGCAGCTGAAGTGATGGTAATCCCGCGCTCCCTTTCTTGTTCCATATGATCGGTGGTGGTCGCACCATCGTGCACCTCCCCAATCCGATGAATCATTCCTGTGTAAAAGAGAATACGCTCGGTTAGCGTGGTCTTTCCCGCATCGATGTGCGCAGCAATCCCAATGTTCCGTGTCCTCTCAAGAGGAACGGGACGGGTTGGGGATTGCGCAACTTTGCTCATCAAACTAGCGGGAAGAAAAATTAGAAGCGGAAGTGGGCGAAAGCACGGTTTGCCTGAGCCATCTTGTGAACGTCATCGCGTTTGCGGACGGAGTTACCGGTATTATTGGCAGCATCTTTGATCTCGTTGGCGAGAGCGACATGCATTGGAGTGCCCTTCTTGGCACGGGCGAAGGTGATAATCCAGCGCATGCCAAGGGACTCGGAGCGGCTTGAATCTACTTCTAAAGGCACCTGATAGGTGGCTCCTCCAACACGACGTGACTTGACCTCAACACGGGGCTTAGCATTCTCGATGGCGCGATTGACGATCTCGAGAGGATCAATCGTATCAGTGCCTTCGTTGGCGCGATCGATAGCGGCATAGACGATACGCTCTGCGAGGGAACGTTTGCCGTCCTTCATCACCTTCGAGATCAAGCGACCGACAACCTGGCTGTCGAACTTGGGATCTTTGTATACTTTGGCTGGGTAAACTCTTTTTCTGCGTGCCATGGAATTGGTTGGTCAGAGATTAAAATAAAATTACTTAGACTTTTTGGCACCATACTTGGAGCGCGCCTGCTTGCGGCCATCGACCCCAAGGGTATCGAGCGAGCCACGGACGATGTGATAACGCACACCTGGCAAATCCTTCACTCGACCACCGCGGATAAGAACAATCGAGTGTTCTTGGAGGTTATGACCCTCACCGCCAATGTAAGCGATGACTTCATATCCGTTGGTAAGGCGAACCTTGGCAACCTTACGAAGCGCGGAGTTGGGCTTCTTTGGTGTGCGAGTGTAAACTTGGAGACAAACGCCACGGCGCTGTGGGCAGTTGTTCAGAGCCGGTGACTTCGACTTGGCTACTGCTTTCTTACGACCTTTGCGGACGAGTTGGTTAATGGTAGGCATAATGCGATCGTTTTGGGATGGCGGTTAAGCGGGTTGGTGAAGTATTGAGGAATTGTAAAATTGTGGCTTGCGCTGGTTCTCAACCGGAAAAGTGCGCCGGGAGGTCCAGCGAGATTCCTCGCAAGAGCCATTTTTCCGGTGAGCACCCGATAGTTGATTACCTAACAAAGGGCCCTAATCGTTGAATTCTCAATGAATTCGTAATGTCAGACCCGATTTGCGGGCCGCGACTCTAGGAATAAAAAGGCATCTGGCAAGGGGTTTCTCGAAAATTTTCTAAAAAAAGTTCTGAAATGCCCATGGTCTGGCGTGAGAGAGCTCCAACCATTGGATTTTAAGCGAATTCTATTCCACGAAGGACCATTGGGACATTCCTTAACCACAGTTAACTACCTAGTAAAATACCCCTAAACAAGGAGAGAGACCCTCTAAAAGTCGACCAAGCAATTATTTGGCCGAATTCGAGAGGACTGGTCTTAACGAAAAAACGCCCGACTACAAGAAGCAGCCGAGCGAGTTAAAAGTTACAAAGCTAGGCAAATTTATTAGTCGGTGTATTTTTCGTGGCCATCTTTCTTGAGATCTTTAAGTTCACCTTTGATTTCATCAGCCTTATCTTCGTCCCCAGCAAGGTAAGCCAACTCTAGCTCACAAAGCTTCGCGTAGGTCAGGCCGATAAGCCTTTTGTAATCAGCAGTTGCTTTGGCCTTCTCCTTCTCATCCTTGATATCCTTGAAAACCATTGGGGAATATTGGAGGGACTTTATGGTCGCCTTCTGGGCCGCGTGAACCAACTCGACCTTCTCAGCGGTAGTTTCAGCTTTACGGAGCCTCTTGAGCGAGCCGCTCAAAACATCCATTTCCTCGGCAAGTGGAGTTTCGTCATCGTCAGCGTGAACAGGAGCGAGCAATCCGAAGCTCAGAATAGAAGTGATCGCAAGAGTCTTAATTGAAAAGTTGAATTTCATGTCGGGAGAACTACTCCCAAAACTTTTCGTATCTGTCAAAACAAGGCTGGGAAAATCCGCTCACACCAATTATCGCAAATCCATGATTCGCGGACTGATCTTTGATCTTGATGGCACGCTCGTCGATTCCCTTCCTGGAATCGCCACGGCTCTCAACCATGCTTTGGACGACATCAAGCTGCCTAACCATCCGCAGGATGTCGTGGAAACCTTCATTGGTGACGGCTTACTCAATCTCGTCACACGAGCCCTAAGCCCCGATCACTCCAACCAGCAAAACGAACTTCTATCTGCTTTTCAGAAGCACTATTCCGAGGATTGGAAACACGGAACTTCCCCCTATCCCGGTATGACCTCCCTCCTTGAAGAACTCCACCAAAGCGACATGCCGATGGCCGTGCTTTCCAACAAACCTCATGGATACACTGTCGAGATCGTTGAGTCGCTTTTTCCGCGAAACCTTTTTAGTCAGGTTCGCGGCCATCAAGAAGGATACCCAAAAAAACCAGACCCTACGGCTGCCCACCAAATCATTAGTGATTGGAATCTTAAAGCGGAGGAGGTCGCATACATCGGGGACTCTACCGTTGATCTCGCCACCGCCCGGAACGGCGACATGACGCCACTTATTTTTTCTTGGGGCTATGGCACACCCACTAACTTTCCTCTCTTGGACTCGGTTGATGATCTAAGAAATGCCGTTCTCAAGGCAAGTTAAGTCCCCCTTACAAGAATCTCGAATTTTAAGGACTTCTTGTCGCCAGCCAAAAAAGCAGCTTCCTCCCTTACTTAGTTTTGCATTAATTCCGCATGGCCTTGTGACCTTTAGAAGACTAGAATCCTCACTGTGACCATTTTTCAGGCAACTGGCCGAGTCCTCCTGACCTTCATTAACTACCTTGGGCAACTCGGATTACTGACGCGTGAAATTTTTTATTCACTGACGAAAGGTCAGAAACGTTGGCGGAAAATGTGGGAGCAAGTTGCCGAAATTGGAGCACGCTCCCAAATCGTAGTTGGAGTAACCGGAGCTTTCACCGGCGCAGTGCTGGCCGCCCAAACTCTTTTTCAATTTAAACTCTTTGGCCTTGAGACCGCAGCCGGCGGACTGGTGTCGGTTGCGATGCTTCGCGAGCTAGGTCCTACGATAACAGGCCTCATGATGGCAGGTCGAGTTGGTTCTGCAATGGCCGCGGAGATCGGGACAATGAAGGTGACAGAACAAATCGACGCTCTTCGTTCGATGGCCGTCAATCCAGTAGACTATTTAGTTACCCCACGATTTCTCGCGATGCTCATTTCAGTGCCTCTCTTGATTGCAGAATCGGCAGCACTCGGAATGATCGCCTCTTACATTGTCGGAGTAGGTGTCTTCCACGTTGAATCCTCCTACTGGATTGATAATATGAAGAGCTACGTTGATCTTACCGACCCCACCATCGCTTTAATCAAGGGCCTTTTCTTCGGGGTTTTGATCGTGATTATTTCCTGTGATCAAGGACTAAAAGTCAAAAATGGAGCGGTTGGGGTTGGCCGAGGAACAACCCAAGCGATGGTCTATTCATCACTCGCGATCCTAGTGGTCAATTTTTTCCTAACCCTGATCATGCAAATCATTTTCCCAGCTTCCTTGTTTTCCAACTAATCTGGATTGCAAAATCGATCTCTCGAAGGAGGGCTCGCCCCTTATCGTCGCAAGGCAAGGTGGTAGCTTCTCAAATTTCACCAAAAAATAGAGATCAGCGAAAGGCCGGCGACACCAGATAAGAGGTTTCATCGATAAAAAAGCGCATCAGAAGTTTATTTTTATCCGATTTGGGACAGAATACACCTGCCGCATTAGACTTGCGGCCACTCGCAGAGGCCGCTATGTCGGCCTTCGAAAAATCTTTCGCCATGGAAACTGCCAACAGCCCAAATCATTCCCCGCTCAACTTTGCGGGCTCGCCGATTAACAAAACGCTTTCTGCCGAAGAGAAACTTGAAACCTTTCGCCAGATGGTTCGAATTCGGCGCTTTGAGCAGGCTGCACTTAAGAACTACCAGAAGGACGGCACGATGGGCGGCTTCCTCCACCTCTATATCGGACAAGAGTCCGTCGCCGTCGGAGCGGCCTCCCTCATGGGCGATCACGATCACATGATCACGGCTTATCGATGCCATGCCCACGCTCTTGCGGTCGGCATGAACATGAACGAGTGCATGGCTGAGCTCTATGGTAAAGCCACTGGTTGCTCGAAGGGTAAAGGTGGATCGATGCACTTTTTCGCTCCCGATAAAAACTTCTGGGGTGGTCACGGCATTGTTGCAGGCCAAACCCCCCTCGGTTTAGGACTCGGCTATGGCCTTAAGTATAAAGGTCTCGAAGGCTGCGCACTTTGCTTCCTTGGAGACGGAGCTATCAATCAGGGCGCCTTCCACGAGTCGCTCAACATCGCAGCCCTCTTCGGGATTCCCGTCGTCTATATAATCGAGAATAATGGCTATTCGATGGGAACTTCGCAGAAACGCTCAAGTGCCTACAAGGACTGTCTTGCCCAACGCAGCGAGGCTTATGACATGGATTGGGATGTCGTGAACGGTGAAGATTTTTACGAAGTTCGAGCCAAAACACACATCGCGATGGAGCGGGCCCGCAAAGAGCACAAGCCCACCATACTCGAAATCATGACCTATCGTTACTACGGCCACTCAGTCGCCGATGCGAATCATAAGAAATACCGTTCGCCGGAAGAGATCGCAGATTACAAAAAGAATCATGATCCCATAAATCTTTGGCGAGCCAAACTTTTAGAGGAAGGGGTTCTCACCGAAGAATCAGCTAAGACGATCGATACTGAAGCCAAACAAGAGGCCACCGCTTCCACCCAATTTGCAGAAGAATCCCCTGCTCCCACCATCGAAGATATTACGAACGATGTTTACTGGGAAACCGACAACAATACCGAAGCTTCCCAAATTGGACGCCACTTCTTTAACGATTAATTTTTTACCTGAAATATTATGCGCGAAATCGAATACCGTGACGCTCTGAATGAGGCCTTCGACGAGGAACTTGCCCGCGACGAAAACGTTGTCCTCATGGGCGAAGAAGTCGCCCAGTACAACGGGGCCTACAAGGTCACCCGAGGCCTCTGGGACAAGTGGGGTGACAAACGAGTTGTTGACACCCCAATTTCCGAAGCTGGCTTCATTGGCATGGGTATCGGCGCCTCCATGCTTGGCATCCGTCCAGTCATGGAATTGATGTTTTGGTCTTTCCACTCGGTAGCTTTTGACCAACTCGTGAACAACGCCGCCTGCTGCCGCTATATGTCCGGTGGCCTCATTAATGTCCCCATCGTGATGCGCGGACCCGCTAACGGCGGCACTAATGTGGGTGCAACTCACTCACACACTCCCGAGGGCCTCTTCGCCGCTTTCCCCGGCCTCAAGGTCTGCTCGCCTGCCACCCCAGCCGATGCCAAAGGAATGATGAAAACCGCGATCCGTGATAACGATCCTGTTTACGTCATGGAAAACACAACCCTTTACGGCAACACGGGAGAGGTCCCTGATCCAGCCGATGGAGATTTTCTTATCCCTCTTGGAAAAGCTGACATTAAACGTGAGGGCTCCGATATCTCGCTCATTGCTCACGGAGCCAGCGTCCTTCGATGCCTCGAAGCAGCTGACATTCTTGCCAACGAGCATAACATTGATGCAGAAGTGGTCGACCTCCGCTCCATCCGCCCGCTCGACCAGGACGCTATAATCGAGTCTGTAAAAAAGACTAATCGAGCAGTCCTCGTTGACGAATCAAAGCCCTTTTGTGGAGTTTCTGCGCAAATTACGACCCTGATTCAAGAATACGCTTTCGATTATCTCGATGCCCCCGTCAAGAGGGTCTGCACCATCGATGCGCCCGCCATTTACTCGCCGCATGTTGAGCAGGACCAGCTTCCCAATGCCAAACGAATTGTCGCGCAAGTTCTGACCATCGCCTAATTTAAGAGCCCATGGACGACGAGATCTTTAATAGGGTTAAAAAAGATCTCAAGAGAGACGAAGCCTACCTCCGAAATCACGAGCACCGTTTCCGAGTCAGCGCGGAATCGGTTCGATCGGTGACCTCTGAAACACCTCGCCTCCTCGATATTGGATGCTGGCCTGGTTATCTTTCCCTATATTTCCGGCGGAGTGGCTGGGAGGTTGCCGCAATTGACCTCAAGCCCGACCGCCTCCCCATCATTAGCGAGGCTGGCATCAATTTAATCGACCACAATTTAAACGATCACCCCAGCCTCCCTTTTCCGGAGAATCACTTCGACACTATTCTCTTCACCGAAGTTTTTGAGCACCTGAATCCGGCCTCTTTTGACGAGCTCTTCAAAGGGATCGAGCACTGTCTAAAACCAGGTGGCCGCCTTATCCTGACGACCCCAAATCGGCGAGCCCTTAACAAAAGCTTCTTCATTCCAAATCGATGGGAAGAACCCGAGGTTGATGAGGAAGGTCATGGGCACTGGAAAGAATATACCGTGGCAGAGGTTTTGGAATGCTTTAGCAACACTTCCTTGGCTATCGTACGGAGCGAGACTATTTCATTTTACTCTCACCTTGGCCGCTCCAACGAAACTGGTTATTTCCCCCTCCACGACTGGAAATCTCATCCCAACAAGCTTCGCAACCTTGCAAAATTCGCAGTGAACCCCATTCGGAATCTCCCTTTCTTTCGGGATAGTTTAGTGGTAGTCGCACAAAAAGATTAAGCGACCCGATAGCATCGAAAGATATTCCGTCGACCCCTTAATCCTTACGTGCGAACACCAAGATAGTACGAGAGGGCGAATAGATCTTCACCCGCCCCTCCACCGCGGGATAGTCAATTGAGCTATCCGCCCGATTGGCCCCGCCGAACGCAGGATCGTCCGACGACAAGATCAACCGATAGCTCCCTTCCTGTTGAACCGGGAATTCATAATCAACCACCGAAATCGAAGGACTCAAATTCACCGCAAAAATGAGATCACCTCGTTCAAACTGAATGCACTGGTTTAACTGATCCAAGTTCAGCATTTTAGCCCCCGATGCGGCGAAAACCTTGTCTGCAATATTCATCATAGCTTCATCAAAAGCCTCCAACTCACGGTATTTTAGACCAGGATGATCCACCAGAGACCACTGCCGTCGGGTATATTTATAACTCCAATCATTCCCTTCACGGGGGAAATCAACCCACTCAGGGTGGCCAAATTCATTTCCCATAAAATTGAGGTAGCCTTCCCCACCGAGGACCAGAGTCATGAGACGGAGGATCTTGTGTAGAGCCATCCCCCGATTGACCACCACATCATTATCGCCTTTCGTCATGTGATGATACATCGCGGCATCCATTAGCCGGAAGGCGAGAGTCTTATCACCCACCAAAGCCTGGTCGTGGCTCTCAGCATAAGCGATGGTCTTTTCCCCGCAGCGACGGTTTGTGAGGGTATCGTAAATCTCATCAAGCCTCCAATCCTCATCTCTAGTGTGCTCAAGCAACTTAATCCAATAGTCGGGGATGCCCATCGCAAGACGGAAATCAAACCCGATTCCCCCTTCATTTAGAGGGCGGCAAAGCCCTGGCATTCCGCTCATATCCTCCGCGATACTCAGAGCACGAGGATTGATCTCATGGATTAATTGATTCGCTAGCTGCAGATAAGTCACCGCGTCCCAATCCACACCGTCGTAAAAGTATTTATCGTAGTGATCGAAGGTAATATTCCCATGATGATGATAGAGCATGGAGGTTACGCCATCGAAACGGAAACCATCAAAACGAAACTCGGTCATCCAATACGCCAAATTTGAAAGTAGAAACCGGCACACCTCAGAACGACCATAGTCAAAAATCCGTGAATCCCACTCAGGGTGGTCGCGCTTGTGAAAATAAAGCCCTTCCTCCCCGTCAAACGATGATAAGCCTTCCGCAAAATTTTTCACCGAATGTGAGTGTACGATATCCATCAACACCGCGATCCCCATCCCATGGGCTGTATCGATAAGATATTTCAAATCCTCGGCTGAACCACATCGCGAACTAGGCGCAAAATAATTAGCAACATGATACCCAAATGACCCATAATAAGGATGCTCAGCTACCGCCATGAGCTGAACTACATTATAGCCCAACCGAGCTAGGCGCGGCAAAACTTGCTCCGCAAATTCGCGATAAGTTCCTACCCGAAACTCTTCGGTAGCCATCCCGACGTGGGCTTCGTAGACTTTTGGATGTTGCACAGCCGCTGGAGCAGCATTTTCCCAAGAATATTCAGACGAGTCCTGCACTTGGGCTGAAAACTCCTTGGTTTCTTCATCTTGGACCACAAAAGTAGCGTGCGAAGGAATGCGATCGTGTGCTCCATTCAATCCCGCGATATGAACTTTATACAAATCGCCATGCCTCAATGTATTCCCTGCAACCTTCACCTCCCAGACTCCCTGTTCCGGTAAACGCCGTAAAGGATAGTCCTTCCTTGACCACCCACAAAAATCTCCAGTGAGGAAAAGTGCCTTGGCCCTTGGAGCCCACTCCCGAAATACCCAATCATTGCCCTCGCGATGAAGACCTAATCTCTGATGACTCGTCGCAAATTCTAGCAGTGGTCCAAATTTGGCCAAACGTTCCTTAAATCTTGCAGTCCGATCCCCAATCGCTGTGGAATATGGCTCTAGCCAAGGATCAACTGCCACCAACCCAGGAACTTTTGTTTCTCCACTCACCCCCCCACTCTAGCAAAGGACAGGCCAAAAAATCTAGGGAATCTCAGACATTCTCTTTATTTTTTCAAATCATTTAGTTATCTTAATGATCTCGATGAGCAATCGCAGACTTCCCAGTAAACTCAAAAAGAGCTCCCGCTCCCGCCGGAAGCGTCGTGCCGGTTGGGGTTCAAGTCTGCTGAATGTTCACCAGCGAGCCCAAATTCAGGTCAATCTTCGAGGCGATCGCAGACGCCGCGGCATGACCCGTCAGGCTGCCATCGCTGACACCGCGAAAGCGAGTGATCTTTACGAGGACGAGTTACTCAGCCTCCCCTTGACCCGCCGTATTCTGCATTGGGGGCTTGGAATCTTGCTGATGCCACTCTGCTTCATCACGGCCATTACTCTTATGAAAGAAAGCGGTGAGGAGCGCATTTTTCAGACGATTTGGTATTCCACCGAACTTCTTTGCTTTATCGTTGGAATTGGCTCGATGATCAGTTGGTTTATCGCCGGAATCGCCAATGACCGTCTCCTATACCTATACGTTCTTGGACACGAAATGACCCACGCGATGTTTGTCTACGTCTGCGGTGGACGCATCAGCGCGATTCACTTCAGCACTGAAGGGGGATACGTGATGACAAATAAGTCCAATATTCTCATCGCCCTTTCTCCTTACTTTATCCCTTTTTGGTCAGCCGTCCTTATCTCCCTTCACAGCTTTGTTAGCCTTTGGTGGGATATCCCAGCCGGAGGCTTGATCCTAACCGGACTGCTCGGCTTCACTTGGACTTTCCACATTATTTGGACCGTCTGGATGATCCCCAAGGACCAACCCGACCTCAAAGAAAACGGCACCTTTTTTTCCCTGATCATCATCATCTTCGCCAATCTCGTTCTCTTCACCTTAATCCTCTGCGCCACTTCAAGAGAAGTTCAACTCAGTAGCTTTCTCTTCCAATGGTGGAACAACTTTCTTGACCTTGGCGAGTCGCTCCTTCGCCTTGTCCCGTTATACTCTTAGACTTTTCCTAACACGAACGACGTCACTTTTTAGATAGCCAGACCATCATGAGCCTAAACTCGTAGTTTTAACGAAAAGTGTCAAAAAAAGTGAATTCGTCAGACAAAATCACCACACAGCTTCGTCTTAAATTCAAATAACGTATGAAAAAAACCATCTTAACAACTATCGCATCACTGATGTTGACAGGCCTCGGCCAGGCCCGCACTTGGACCAGTGCTGATGGCTCCAAAACTTTCGAAGGAGACTTGGTCTCCTGTGATGATAATTCGGTGACCGTTAGGCGCGGCATCAAGCAGATGACCTTCAAACTTGCCCTCCTCTCCGAGGAGGATCAAAAATGGGCCAAAGAAGAGGGAGCTAAGATTGCAGCAGCTGAAGAAAACAAGGAGGAAGCCGCCCAGTTCATGGATGGAGACTTTGGGAAGGCTCTCAAAAAGTTGCAAAAACTCGATGGCGAAGCCTTTGTCGATTACGAACTAGAGGATGCTCCTAAATATTTCCTTCTCTACTTCTCGGCCAGCTGGTGACCACCTTGTCAAAAAGGGGCTCCTCAGTTTGCGGAGCAATACAATAAGGAAATTGGCCCTAATCCTAACCTCGAGATGATCCACATCTCTTTGGACCGAGTAGAAAATGATGCTCTGAAGTGGGCAAAGTCCTTCAAGCAACCATGGCCCATTATGCTGCAAAAGGACACCAATCAAAACAAATTGGTAACGCCTTACAACGTAAGGGGAGTCCCCACCTATATTCTTGTGGATCGGGAAGGCAAGGAAGTCGCCCGCGGCAAAGCTGCAGCCCTTGCCGCAGCCAAAAAAGACGAGGCCTAACCCCCCCAAAACTCTCATAAATACGACGATCGGGACTATTCCGGTCGTCGTTTTTTGCTCCATAAATACACCAGTTTTATTGAGGCTTGCCTCCTCAATTAGTCTTCACCTTTTCCCTACCAGAATCCACAGACAAAGTGCTTTCCGCATGATCAGGTTATAAGCTTTTGGGAACGGCTTCAAATATGCCTTTCAACAAGAATCATTCCGAAAGGCTTAGGGCGTAAAAACTGGAAAAATTAGAAAAGGCGGGGATTTGGCAAATCATTACCAATGAAATTTCAAACTTCACTCCTTCGTCTTCAACCTTCACCATTTCCTTCATGAGTTCACTCAAAGTTCACAACGCTATGTGGCCCGGCCTTGTAGGGAAAGAAGAAGGCACCGACCACCCCCCCATCTCTCTCGAGCATATGCTTGAACTCACAACCAATGCCGAAGTCAACGGCCGAAAATATGACGGCATCGACTACTTCCTGTTCCACCCTCACACCGACCCAGATGCTTCCGAAGATGATTTGAAAAAGATTGCCGATCTCATTGCCTCCAAAAATCTCAAAGTTGGAACCCTCGTCGCGCCCATTTGGGAAGGGACTGTTGGAGGCCCTGCTTTCGGCTCACCATCTGACCGCGACAACTTTGTCCTCGCGGTTGAGAAAGCCTGTCGCGTTGCCAACATCTTCAGAACTCACGGAGTTCGCGAATACGGATCTATTCGCATCGACACCGCTGGCGGAGTCGAAGACTGGGCTAAAGACCCTGCAGGAAACACTGCCCTCGCTGCCGACACCATCCAACGCGCTGCAAAAATCGCCGCAGACAACGGCGAGCGCCTCGCTATGGAAGGTGAAATCTGCTGGGGTGGAATCCACTCTTGGAAAGACACACTCGACCTCCTCGAAACCATTGATATGCCCGAAACAGTCGGTTTTCAGTCAGATCTCGCCCACACTTATCTCTACCTTCTCGGCTACAACGCTCCCGAGCATGCCCTCGTCAAAACAGACCATACCAACGAAGAGTTTTGGGCGGCCTATCGCCCTATGGTCGACAAACTCCGCCCGTGGACCATCGACTTTCACGTCGCTCAAAACGATGGCACTGTAAACGGGTCTGGCGCCCACGATAAGACCGGTCGCCACTGTCCTGCCGATGATCCAAAAGGAAAACTCGACATTGTTGCCTGCTCCTCCGAGTGGCTTAAGAATCACACCGATCGCAAAATCGAGCATATTTGCTGGGACGGCTGCATGTTCTCAAACGAGCTACTCGAGGAGCAAGAGACTTGGAACACCATCCTCGACACCATGCTCAAGGTCAGCGACGCCCAATAGCGATAATGGGTGCAACGGCCACTCTCCAAATTACCCTTGCCCCCTCCTCTCCCTTTTCTAATCTGTCACACAGATGAGCAAAAAACCTGTCCGCATTGGCGTTGTTGGTTACGGATTCATGGGCCGCACCCATTCGAATGCCTACTCCCAACTTGATCACTTTTTCGATACCGAACATGTTCCTGTCAAGCAGGTGATCTGCGGCCGCTCTGAAGATAAAGTGAAAGCCTTCGCGGAGAAATGGGGCTACTCCGACACCGAGACCGATTGGCGTGAATTGGTCAAACGAGACGACGTAGATGCCATCGATATCTGCACACCCAATAACTCCCACTTCGACATCGCCATGGCCGCCATCGAAAATGGCAAGATGATCCTTTGCGAAAAGCCCCTCGCCCTCGACGGGAAACAGGGGATCCAAATGGTCGAAGCAATTGAAACCGCCGGCCTTCCCAACCTCGTTTGGTATAACTACCGTTTTCTTCCCGCCGTCACCCTTGCTAAGCAGATCGTCGATCGCGGCGACCTGGGCCGCATCTACCACTACCGCGCTAACTTCCTCCAGGATTGGACGATGTCCGAAGAGCTCCCTCAGGGAGGAGAAGCCCTTTGGCGTCTTGACGCAGCCACGGCTGGTTCAGGTGTTACCGGCGATCTCCTTGCCCACAACATCGACTGCGCCCGCTGGATTAACGGCGATATCGTAAGCGTCTCTGCGATGACCGAGACCTTTATCAAAGAACGCGTCCACCAAGAGACAGGCAAAAAGCACCCTGTCACAATCGATGACGCCTGCGCTTTCCTCGCTCGCTTTGAAAACGGCTCCACTGCTATTTTTGAATCTACCCGCTATGCTCGCGGCCACAAAGCACTCAAGACCTTTGAAATAAACGGGCATAACAAATCAATCTCCTGGGATCTTCATGACCTCAATCGTCTCTCATACTTTGACCACGAGGTTCCCGGCGAAACACGAGGTTGGTCCAGCATCCACGTCTCCGATGGCGACCATCCTTACACAGGGAACTGGTGGGTTCCCGGCCTATGCCTCGGTTACGAGCACTCCTTCGTCCACGGTGCCGTGGAATTCATGAAGCACCTAGATGATCCAAGCATTGCTAAAAACTTTCCTGATTTCCGGAACGCCCTCGGCACCCAATACGTTTGTGATGCCGTCCTCGAGTCTGCCGAAACAGGTCAGTGGGTTGACGTGAAACGTGCCTAGAAAATAAATGAAGAACATCATTCAACCCCGATGCTCCGGCATCGGGGTTTTTCTTACAACTCATCCGCTCAAATTTTAAGTTATCAGGAAAACAAAAAGAAACCGCGGTCCTGCTAATTCTCTTCATTCCACCGGAGTGTTTATTTAGCTAAAACCAAAACCTCTGATCATGCCACCTCCAGTAAGTCTTGTCCTGATCTTCTTCACGCTATTCTTTATCGGGTTCTGGTGTGTGATCCTGAAAATTGTTTCCTGCTTCGGGTGGAGTCAGCTTGCCAAACGCTACTCGACTTTTTCTCGCCCAAAGGGAACCTCATATCACTGGCAAAGCATGAGCCTAGGCCAACTTTCAAAGTATTGCTGCTGTATTACTTTCCGCATCAGCGAAACCGGCCTCTATCTCGAAGTCTTTCCACTTCTCGCGCTTGGACACCCCCCTCTCTATTTCCCATGGTCTCAAATCCGGTTTCGCAAAGAAGAAGACGGTCTTTTCGGAAAAAACTACTTTTACGATCTCGGAACACCACGCGGGGGCCGGATGGCAGTCAGAAAAAAAATGCACCGAGCGATCCTCCGTGAATTACGAGATGATTGAAGTTTTCAAAAACAAGGCAGGCAGCCCAATATTACTAAATTACTGATTCAATATTTTTTTAGCCTCCAACCAATCCCCCTCAGCTGTTCCTAAAACTCCGGCTTCCTCGCGCTTCAGATACAAAAAGTAGGCGACTTCGCCTATCGTCCCGTTAGAACAATCATTTTCACCTAACACTCCGGGAGAAACTATTTCACACGAAGATCTCTTCTTCGCTTTTTTCGTGACAGCAGCTTTTTTTGCTTTCTTTCGGATCGTTTTCTTTTCCACAGGCATACCGGTGGGAAGCAACTTGAATACCAAAGCTAACAGAAAATTGGAAAGAACCCTTACCTGAATTCCTACCTGCAATGAAGCACGTTCATACAGCGAATTCGGTCTATCAGAGTGATCCAAAGACTCCGCGAAGGCGAATCTCGAGAACGTTCCCACCTGGAGAATTCTGCGTTCCCGCTAAAATTCGTCCTACAAATTGATCAATGATCATAAAAACCCGCTCCCGAAAATGGTCTCGATGCATTTCGGACTCTGCTAGGAGCATTCCACAAGCCATCACCCGCTTCTGATTCAGCTCACCATTAAGTGGATTCGATAATTGCTCTAATTTCGTACGAACCATTTGGCATTTCCTCTCCGCCATCACTAAATTTTCTTTTAATCTACTAATTTTCCAGAGCTCTTCCTCCAAAAATTCTCTCACTTCAGCCCAACAAGCAGGATCCTTACTGGCTGATTGTAAAATTTCACGGCATCGCGTAATCACAAAAGTAATAGTTTTTGTCGAAAACTCGTCACTAAGCCTAAGATCGCTGTCCTCGGCCTCTTGAAAGCAAGAGGCTAAAACACTACTAATTTCCTCAGTCTTACTTCCCTCATTTTCATTTTCCTGACCAAAGGGTGACTCTCCTCTCGTTGTGAATTCTGCCAAGGATTGATTGGTTTCAAAGGAATTCTGAGGAAGTCGCTTAGATTTCATGAGTTTGGGGATTTTTTGCCGAACAGTTCCGACACCCAAAAAACTATCAAAAAACTCTCACTCGTCCAGAGTTTTAGAGTTTTAACCTAACTTACTGGGGTTTTTTATTTTAGATAAGCGAAATAACTTGCCTTTTACTAATATTTTTTCTAATTTCAGGCCATGGACGAGTCCTCAGACCTAAAAAAAATTGCAGAATTAGTCTGGTCTCTTGAATTAGACGGAGCCAAGGCCGCTTATGAGGTCGTTCATAAGATTATCGAGACCAAGGAAGCTGTAGAAGGTGCCACCGAGAAAATAGGCATCCGCCAAGACCAGCAAACATCAGATGAACTTCGTGAAGTTCGGCGCTTCCTCGACAATACTAGTCTTGAGCTAAACGGTCCAGAGTGCGTTCTACTCGGAAGCTTTTTCAAACATCGTGAGAATGTCGATCTCCTCGACACACGCTCACTCAACGTCACATTGGACAGCTACGGGCGGAAACCCTCAAATACCACCAGCACCGTCGAGAATCTTGAAAAGAAGGGACTAATAGAATTCGTGGCTGGCGAAAACCTTCACGCCCACAAAACTTTTCAACTGACTCCTCAAGGATATGCCGAAGTTCGCAACTTGATGAGCAGACTAGCCCGCAAGAATTTCTCAGCAGTCAGCTAGGTAACTTCGGCCTCTTGCAGATACGCGAAATTGTCTTTTAATTGGGTGTCTTCGTCTGCTATTTCTCCACCGCGCCGCGGGAGGCGACGAATTTTATCTACCTAAATTTCCAAGACTATGCCGATCAATATTGAAATGCCCAAACTCTCCGACACCATGACCGAAGGCACGGTGGTTCGCTGGCTTAAAAAGGAGGGCGAAGAAGTGGAGATCGGCGATATTATTGCAGAGATCGAAACAGATAAGGCCACTATGGAGATGGAAGCCTTTGATGAAGGCATCCTTTCAAAAATTTCTGTTCCCGAAGGAGGCAAGGCTCCAGTTGGATCTGCGATCGCCATTCTCCTCGAGGACGGAGAAAGCGAAGAAGCGACGACTCCTTCTGCGGAGAGCGCACCCGCCGCTTTGCCGAACACCCCGCCCGCCGCGGCGAAAGCGTTGGAATCAGCGGCAGCTACCGTCAATAAATCACAGACCCCCACCCCCACTCCAACCGATGGTGAACGCATCAAAGCGTCTCCGCTCGCCAAAAAAATCGCTGAATCCGAAGGTGTCGATCTTACCGCTGTGTCAGGGACCGGTCCTGGAGGTCGTATCGTTAAAGCAGACGTCGTTGCAGCTCCCCCTGCTTCTTCTCCCGCCCCTGCTCCGGCAGCTCCCCCTGCTCCGGCAGTCGCTCCGGTCCCTGCTGCTATTTCGCCAGTCGCCGAAGGCGCAGACCAAATTGTCGAACTCTCCAGCATGCGTAAAATTATCGCCGAGAGACTCCTCACTTCTAAGATTAGTATTCCTCACTTCTACCTTCACCTCGAAGTCGATGCGGCGCCGCTAATGGCTCTCCGCAAACAGATCAATGCCCAATCCGAAGCGAGTCATGGAAACAAATATTCCGTGAATGACTTTGTGGTGAAAGCTCTCATCAACGCCTCGGTCACTGTTCCAGAGGCGAATGCTTCTTTTAATGGCGATCACATCGTTCAATTTGCTCACGTTGGTATTTCAGTTGCGATCGCAGTCGATGACGGCCTTGTCACTCCCGTTGTGAAAAATGCTGAGCAGAAATCGCTTCTCGCCATCTCAAAAGAGATCAAGGAAATGGCTATTCGAGCTCGTGACAAGAAACTCGCTCCCAACGAATTTGACGGAGGCACCGTCACTATATCCAATCTCGGAGCTTGGGGTGTCGAATCCTTCGATGCCATCGTCAATCCTCCGCAAGCCGTTATTCTAAGCGTGGGTGGAATCATCGAAAAACCTGTTGTGAAGGATGGCGAAATCGTTCCAGGCCTGCGCATGAATTTGGGAGTCAGCTGCGACCACCGTGTGGTAGACGGAGCCGTTGGTGCCAAATTTCTAGGGGAGATCAAGCGCCTCCTTGAGAACCCAGCTCTCATGCTTGTTTAATCATCGACTTAAGAAGTTAAGCGCAGAGTTCCCGGACGGTTCTGACCTCCGTAGCTCTGCGTTTTTGTCTCTGGCCCCTAATCATTAATGCTCATCGCTTTCAACAAACCCTACGGTGTTCTAAGTCAATTCAACTCCAACCCTGGAGACGAAGGCCAGCGGACCCTAAAAGAGTTTGATTTCCCACCGGGATGTCTCCCTCTTGGGCGGCTTGATATGGATTCCGAAGGCCTCCTCCTTTTCACTGATGAGAAAGCCCTAGAAGATCGTCTCCTCAATCCTCGCTTCAAACACCGCCGTCGTTATCTCGTCCTCGTGGAAGGAGAACCCGAGCCGGCTTCTCTTGAAAAGCTTCGCAGCGGGAGCATCATCATAAAAGGGCACACTTGTCTTCCATGCCGCGCCAAACTTCTCAAGCAGGCTCCCCCGATCCCTGATCGTGACCCTCCCGTTCGCTATCGTAAAAGCATCGTCGATACCTGGCTCCGCCTTGAACTCCGCGAAGGCAAAAACCGCCAAGTGCGCCGCATGACCGCCGCCGTTGGCCACCCAACCCTCCGCCTTCTTCGGGAAGGCATTGGCGCTTTTCCTCTGGGTAGTCTCCCGGTCGGAGAATGGAGTAAACTCACGGAACAAGAACGCGCAGCCGTTTTTGCAAGGTGAAAAGCGGCAACATTCTCTGGGATTAAAAGTCAGACACAGAGACCACAAACGATTTCACCTCAGAATTTAAGACGAGATTCCGAAAAAGGATCGGACAAACAAAGACCACCTTAGAGCCAATTTTGGGGACTAACTTTTTTAGGCCATAGGAAAAGTCTCTAACAATTCTTAAAAGGATTTCACCTTCCGATATTTTCTATTAGTGTTCATTTGAACGATGGAATTACAAAAGAAACTCGAGATTCTGGCAGATGCAGCTAAGTATGATGCCTCCTGTGCCAGCTCTGGCGCCACGCGTAAGAATTCAGCCACCGGGAAAGGCATCGGCTCCACCGGCGGCGCTGGAATTTGTCATTCCTATGCACCCGATGGCCGCTGCATCTCGCTCCTCAAAGTTCTCCTGACCAATCGTTGCCTTTACGATTGCCATTATTGCATCAATCGGCGCTCCTCAAACGTCCAACGCGCCGCTTTCACCTCGGAGGAAGTTGTCAAGCTGACCCTCGATTTCTACAAACGAAACTATATCGAAGGCCTCTTTCTCTCCTCCGGCATTATTCGCAGCGCCGACTACACTATGGAGATGGTCATCGAAGTTGCCCGTGCCCTCCGCGAAGACCACGACTTTCGCGGTTATATTCACCTCAAGACGATTCCTGAAGCATCCGTCGAACTCATCGAAAAAGCGGGTCAATTTTCTGACCGTATTTCCATCAATATCGAACTCCCCGACGAAGATAGCCTCAAGACTTTTGCGCCCGAAAAGTCCCTGAAGCGCACCAGGATTGCGATGGGGAAGATTCGCCACCGCGTCGAAAACGCCAAAGAAGTGCGCCGCGAAACGCGTAATCGAAAAGCACCCGAATCCCGCTTCGCTACCGGTCAAAGCACGCAAATCATCGTAGGTGCCGATGGTTCCACCGATCAAACCTTTCTCAAACGCTCTACTGATCTCTACTCAAACTACCGTCTCCGCCGCGTTTACTACTCCGCCTTCAGCCCAATTCCGGAGCCCTCTTCCATTCTTCCCCTCAAGCCCCCTCCTCTTATTCGCGAACACCGGCTTTACCAAGCGGATTGGCTCATGCGCTTTTACGGATTTAAAGCCGCCGAAATTGTCTCGGATGCCCTCCCCAACCTTGACCTTGATCTCGACCCCAAGCTCTCCTGGGCTATTCGTAATCGTCAGCTCTTCCCCGTTGATCTTAACCGCGCCGAAAAGTTCATGCTTTACCGCGTCCCCGGACTCGGCGTTCGCAATGCCGACCGCATCCTCGGCATCCGACGTTATGGAAAGATCCGTATTCAAGACCTTCTCCGTCTCCGCGTCTCACTCAAGAAAGTCCTCCCCTTCATTATCACTGCTGACCACACTCCAAATACTCGAGAACTCGACCACGAAAACCTTCGCGCCAAGTTCTCCCCTCCTCCCGAGCAATTGGAACTTGCTCTCACCCCCTCTGATCAAGGTTCTCCCCTCGGAAAAGTCATCGATTAAACCATGCTCACTCTTGCTGTCGAAAATCACTTTGAAGACTGGCGAGCCAAAGCTCGCGCGCTTCTTTTGGCGTGCGTTTCACCGGACGAAGTTATCTGGGAAGAGCCCGGGCAAAGTGGGCTCTTTCCCACCGGGGGGTCCCTTCCGCCGCCAAGCAAAACTCAAACACCGAGAGTCACCCGAGAGTTTCTTTCGCTCGCTGAAACCATTTCCTACCATAACTCGCACCAGAAATGGGCCTTACTTTACCGAACACTTTGGCGCCTCACGCTTGGTGGCGAAACTCATCTTTTAAAGATCACAACCGACCCCGATATCTTGAACCTCCTTCGGATGCGAAAGGAAATCTCGCGCGACATTCATAAGATGCACGCCTTCGTTCGCTTCAAAAAGACCGGCAAAGACATGAAAAGTGAACGCGAACAATTCATGGCTTGGTTTGAGCCTGACCACCGCATCATGCCGCTGACTGCCCAGTTTTTTCAAAAGCGTTTCACGGGTATGGACTGGTCTATCTTCACTCCAACCGGTTCCGCATCGTGGGACGGTAAAATCCTTAGACTCGGTCCGGGATTCGACAAAGTCGAAGTCCCAAAAGAGGAGCTCGATGAGCTTTGGCGTGGCTACTACAAAAGTATCTTCAATCCCGCCCGCCTCAAAGTGAAGGCGATGCAGGCCGAGATGCCAAAGAAGTATTGGCACAACCTTCCGGAAACGAACCTCATCGAATCACTCATCTCCGAAAGCCGTCATCGTGTGCAAGAAATGCATAAAAAAAACCTACGCTCTACCACCAGCGGAGGTAAAAACCCTTACCTCAAACATCTTCGCAACCTCACTTCGCATGATGAACATATTGTCCTCAATCCTGATCAACATATCCGCCAACCACTCAGTCGAATCCGGGAGTTAGCCAATTGTTGCCAAGCTTGTCCACTGTACCAAAACGCCACTGGAACTGTCCTAGGGGAAGGTCCAGCTGATGCCAAAATCATGATTGTGGGCGAGCAACCCGGCGACCAGGAAGACCTTCTCGGTCGCCCCTTCGTCGGCCCAGCCGGAAAACTTCTTGATCATTTTCTCACTAAAACCGGAATCGATAGAAAAGAGTGCTATGTCACCAATGCGGTGAAGCATTTTAAGTTTATCCCTCGCAGAAATCAACGACTTCACCAAAGCCCCAATCTTGATGAGATCTCACGTTGTAAACCATGGCTTGTTGGCGAGCTCCGGGAGGTCAAGCCTCGCATTATAATTCTCCTTGGATCCACCGCCGCTCGCTCCTTGATCGGAACTCATTTCAAGATTACACAACAGCGCGGAATCATCACCGGCACCGACCTTGCCGCTAAGGTAATTGCAACCGTTCATCCATCCTATTTACTTCGAATCAAAGATTCGCAGCAGCGGCAGCATGAAAAGGCCCTCTTTCTAAAAGACCTCCAACTTGCACGGTAGCCAACGAAAATCATCTCCTCCTAGGTCGCTTCAATTTCTTGATCTTCTTGTATTTCCTCGGGAAGTTTCACGAAGCGCAATTGCTCAATCCGCCGGCCGTCGGTGCTGGTCACACTGGCTTCAAATCCTTCAACCTCGATCTTCTCACCAGGGTCTGGCAAATGACCTAGTTGCTGCACGATGTATCCACCGATCGTACTCACTTCGCCGCTTTCCAAATCAATAGCAGGCTCGTGATCTGAAAGTTCATTGAGGCTCAGGCCGCCCTCGACGACAAACTCCTCCTCGTTGATACGAAGGAAATCCGTCTCCTCTTCTTCATCAAACTCGTCGTGAATATCACCAACTAACTCCGCCATGATATTATCCATAAAGACCAGCCCTGAGGCGTCGCCAAACTCATCGACAACCAAGGCCAACTGAGCACGTTCCTTGAGGAAATATTGAAGTAAATCATCCAGCCTCATCGTGGACGGCACCATTTTAAGCTCACGACGAATTTCCATTAGGTCAGGATCTTCTTTCTTAAGTAAGCTCACCACGTCTTTGATGTGGATCAAACCTTCAGTTTCGTCGAGATGCCCTGTCACCAAAGGGAATCGAGTATGCTTGCACTCGATCGCAAGCTCAAGATTCTCTTGAAAGGTAAGCTCTAGATCTAGGACTACAACCTCGCTACGCGGAGTCATAACGTCCTTCACCGTAACATCGTTCAATTCGAGAGCGTTTATGAGAATCTCACGTTCGGTTTCAGTCACCTCCTGCTGTCGCTCGGATTCCTCGACAAGAAGCGCTAGCTCTTCCGAGCTATGAACGGCTTCGCCTTCTGAAACTGGATCAATTTTGAAGACCTTCTTAAGAAGCCAATTCGCCGTTCCGTTGAGGATATAGATACAAGGACGAAAAACAGCATAGAAAAGGTGTAGTGGCCGGGCAATCACCAACGTGGTTGCAAGCGATTTACGAATAGCAATCGACTTTGGAAGAAGCTCCCCAATCACGACGTGAAGGAAAGTGAACGAGAGCATCGCGGTTAAAAAAGTGATGATCTTAATCCATTCCTCTCCCATCCCTGTCTTCAAAAGGCTTGGGCCCACAAGTTTTTCGATGAAGGGTTCGCCTAGAAAAGCAAGCGCTAGAGAAGCGATGGTAATTCCGAGCTGGTTCGCAGAAAGGTAGCCATCCAAATTGCTCACCACGCGCTTGGAAATCCCCGCACGCCGCGGTTTTTTCTCCAACTCACCCTCAATCTGGCTCGGACGAACTTTGACGATTGCGAATTCCGACGCCACAAAAAAGGCATTGAGAAGAAGAAAGAAAATGATCCCAAGAAGATACCACCCAGCTTCCGCCCAAGTGGGATACTCAATCGGAGATTCTCCCGATGCGCTTGCCAAAGTGTAGAGCGATTCAATCATCGTAGTAAGTCGCTAGACTTTGTCGTAGCCACCATCGCAGTTCTTTCTGAGAACATTGAATCCAGCAGATTTTGCCTCAGAATCGGAATACTCCTTTGTGGCAATTTTAGTGTTTACTCGACTAACTAGTTTCCTGATGGGACGAGAACAGAGCGGACACTGTTCCAGCGCCTGCCGACCAATCGGGCGTTGCAACTCAAATCCCTTCGCGCAGACGCTACAACTCAACTCCGGGTCATCCGGATTTTCAGATTGATATTCGTAAATTGGCATGGTCGTTAGCCAGAAAAGGGTGCCGGCCAGAAAACCGCACCCTCGAAAATTCTGGCTCGGGAGCCTAACCTACCAAGAGGACTTTGTCACTCCAGGAATCATGCCGTGTGACGCCATCTCCCGGAAAGTGATCCGAGAAAGGCGGAAACGGCGAAGAAAAGCACGGCGACGGCCGGTCACCTCGCAACGATTAACGAGCCGAGTCGGGCTTGCATCACGGGGGAGCATTGTCAAACCGACGTAGTCCTTCTCCTTCTTCAACTGGTGACGAAGGTCAGCGTATTTTGCTACAGTCTTTGCTTTGCGCTTGTTGCGCTCAATCCAGCACTTTCTTGCCATGGGACGGTCTGAATAGGCTAAATCTTCGCTCAGGCAAGGTTTTTTTAGACTTTTAAGAAGGAATTTTCACCAGAGGATCCTCATCGGCCGAATTGATTAAGCTAACTAAAATTTCTTCCCCTTGGATCAAATCGACTTGCCTTGAAGCCCTTAGGAAACTAATTCCGCGTATGAACCGACCCGATGGACGCGCTATCCCTGATCTACGACCGATTTCTTTCATCCCCAATATTGCCCCACACGCTTCCGGCTCGGTGCTCGTTTCCTTTGGTAACACCCGTGTAATCTGCGCAGCCACGGTAGAAGAAAACGTTCCACGCTGGATGAAGTTCCAAAACGTCGAAGGTGGCTGGGTGAGTGCCGAATATTCCATGCTCCCCTACTCCACTCACGATCGTAAGCAACGCGACATCAATCGGGGCAAGCTTGATGGTCGCTCCTCGGAAATTCAGCGCCTCATCGGCCGCTCGCTCCGCGCTGTGATTGACCTCAAAAAACTCGGGAAACGAACCATTTGGATAGATTGCGATGTCCTTCAAGCAGATGGAGGAACACGCACCGCTTCGATAACCGGAGGATGTGTTGCAGCAGCCATCGCTATCAATGGTTTGATGTCTCAGGGAAAACTTAACGATTTCCCCCTCAAAAAACTTGTCGCAGCCGTTAGCGCGGGAATTTACAAGGGCGAAGCGATTCTCGATCTCAACTACCCTGAGGACCGTGATGCTGCCGTCGACTTTAATGTTGTTATGACTGAAAGCGGAGAATATGTCGAATTGCAGGGGAGTGGCGAAGAGGATGTCTTCACCAGCGAGCAAATGACTGCCATGCTGGATCTCGCGCGCGACGGAGTCACAAGATTGATTGAATTGCAAAAGGAAGCCATCATCGCCGCGGATAAGGCCACCGGGGCGGATCTTGAGGGCTTGGCCGCCGCTTTTAAATAAACACCCGAAGAGCCGGATGATTTATCTTGCCGCGACTTGGCTGCGAAGTATCATTTCCCTGGAGGGGGAATTTCACGGGGATTCCTACGCCAAAATAAAAACCGGAGCGTAGCCTCCAAGACTATAGACACGATAATGAAACTTAAAAACACACAGAAAATGAAGGGCTTCACCTTGGTGGAGCTGCTCGTGGTGATTGCAATCATCGCGGTTCTTGCTGGAATCGCGACTCCGCTCATCCTCAAGGCTCAAAAAGCCGGTGACCGAACCAAAGCGCTCGCCAACTCGAAATCGGTTGTTGGTGGCTTGTTGAGTTTCAAAAGTGACAAAGGAGCTTACCCTTGCCGATCAACTCGCGAACTCCTTGAAGACGAAGGTATCGACTACCTTCCTCCCGGAAATGATGCCAACGCCTACCTCGCCCAGTTGGTTGCTACCGACAATATTGACACCGAAAAAGCGTTTTTCGCCCCAGGTGTCCTTGGAGCCAAAGAAGGAGACAATATCAAAGGGAGCTCAGACAAGTTGCTCGCTCGTGGCGAGAATAGCTTCGCCTACATTATGGCCGAAGACGAAGCCCCCCTTACCGACACCAAAAGCTACACACCTCTTGTGATTGCTCCGATTAAGAGCGGTGGCGACAACCCCCGTTTCGATGGTGGCCCTTACGGCGACAAGTATGTTTACGGTCTTGTCGACGGGTCATCCTCTGCGGGTGACATTGCCGAAGATGGAACTGCCAAGTCCTCCGGACGTGAAAGTTTCTTCCAGACCGGCCGGGACTCCCTCTTCGGAAACGACACTCCTGTGGTGAAGCTCCCAACTGGAATCCAGTAAACACTAGTCTAGTTTTACGACTCAATTTCTAGGCGGGCCTCTTCGGAGGCCCGCTTTTTTAAGCTTAGAACCCAATGGCTTCGTAATTCAATACTCAGGTCACAAGGCGCCTCATCTATTCTTTAATTTTCCTTGGATAACCCATTCCAGTTTCCGTAATCGAATGGGGTCGCCCTCCGAGCCCATGACTTCATCGCAAAATCCCATTTGCCCATCTCTCGACCTCTGTCATGTTAGAAAGAAACTATGGAAGAGCTTACAACGCAAATCACACTCAACCAAGGCGCTTTCATGCCCTATCCGGTCTCGACTCTGAGTCCTAAAATCGTCCCCAACGATCTTTCCACCTTCAAATCGCGCGGTATCAGTCAAATCGAACGCGAGCTACAACAAAAGCTTGTCCAAATGCGGGAAGAATATGTTGCCACTATCGAGCATTTTAACTGGAACAAACTCGTCTATGAAGCCGACATCAATTTCGAACCTATCGTCGGCGAAACCTATCACCTTTACCGTATTCGTGGTGGAAATATCCTTTCTATGATCGCTCCCGACCAGTGGCCTTACCCACACCTCGCAAGCTTTCGGCTCAATGTAGACCGCCAATGGGAACTCATCAAAGCGAGCGTAGAAGGACGCTCGCTTTTCACTGACGAAGGGGTTACAGATCTCTAGCAGTCAGCATGATTCATCCAACCGCAATTGTCTCACCCCAAGCAAAAATCGGAGCCAAAACCGAGATTGGCCCCTACTGTGTTATTGAAGCAAACGTCACTCTCGGCGAACGGTGTAAGCTCCACTCACACGTCGTGATTCACGGCAACAGTGAGATAGGCAAAGAAAATGAATTTTTCCCCTTTGCTGCGATCGGCATTAAATCACAGGATCTCAAATATTCCGGAGAACCAACTGCACTCGTAATAGGAGATCGCAACGTCTTTCGTGAAAACACAACTGTCCACCGCGGAACCGAAGAAGGCTCCCCGACCCAAATTGGCTCAGATAATCTTTGCCTCGCCTACGCTCACATCGCACACGATTGCCACGTCGGAAATAACGTCATCCTTTCCAATAACGGAACCCTCGCTGGCCATGTTCACGTCGCGGACTACGCTATCATTTCCGGCCTCACTGCCGTCCATCAGTTCTGCAAGGTAGGAGCACATTCCATTACCGGAGGAATCTCCAAGATCGTTCAGGACATCCCACCTTTCACGATCGTCGACGGTAACCCATCCACCGTCCGCGGAATCAACCAAGTTGGCCTCCAAAGACGCGGATTTAGTGATGAAGACATCCGAGCTCTACGAACTGCCTACAAAAAACTTTTTCTCAAGAAAGAGAGCAACCTTACTAAAGCAATTAAGACCCTCGATCCAGCAATTGCGAACAATGAGAAAGTTTGTCAACTTCTTACCTTTATCGAAAACTCAAAACGCGGGGTCATCCGCTAGCAACTCAATTCGCGAACCAACTCAAGCAAACTGGCCTCACATTCATGCTTGGTATCAGAAATCTGATGGATTGAGGAACTGCCAAACCGCCCATTCCTGAAAGTCACGACCCGGTTGGTATCGCCAGCTAGCAGGTGATCAACAGCGGCAACTGCAAACTTATAGGCCATAATCCGATCATAAACTGTCGGGGAACCACCTCGCTGAACATGTCCTAAAACGGTTAGACGGGCATCCATATCCAAAAAGTCGCCCATCCATCGAGTTAAGGGTTCGGCCATACCAGTTCCTTCCGCAACAATCCCTAAAACATAGCGTTTTCCAGCTGCGCGTTGTTGCCGCAATCGTTCGCCAACCGCATCGAGGTCATACTTAATCTCCGGGACCAGACAAACTTCCGCACCATTTGCAAGCGCGCTTACCATCGCGAGATACCCACAGTCACGTCCCATCGTCTCGATTACAAATGCCCTCGAAAAGGAAGACGCAGTATCACGAATACTATCCACACTTGAGCGAATCATATTGAGTGCGGTGTCAACTCCAAGGCAGTAATCTGTCCCCGAAATATCGTTATCAATCGTCGCAGGAATACCGGCAAACGGCACCTTGAAATCGACGTAGAATTGGTTTAAAGCGTTGAAGGAACCATCTCCACCAATAATGATAAGTTTTGAAATCCCAAGATTCTGTAAATTTTCAAAAGCTTGCTTTCTAAATTCATATTCAAAAAATCGCTTCGATCTCGAGGAACCAAGCGCAGTGCCGCCCCGATAGAGCATACCACTGAGACGCTCAGGCGTGGCCTCTTTGATCCACCCCTCAATCAAACCTCTCAACCCCCATTCAACCAGGTAAGGAACCATCCCTTTTTTGCGAGCATAATCAGCAGCCGATTTCACCGCGGGATTCATCCCCGCAGCATCTCCGCCGGAAGTCAGGATTGCAATTTTCTCACTCAAGATGGAGTTGCAATATCACAGATATTAGTGATCTCAAGCCCGGTGCCCAAAATCGATCCCCAAAACACAGAGATCATCCTCAAAAACCTTTTCAGCTGCAAAATTAACAGCGGCGTTCACTACCCGGTCGATCGCGTCCATCGTTCGATCCCCACCCTGAAGCGCCTCACACATTCTGGCTACGCCAAACTCCTGTCCATCAACACCCAGAACCTCAAAAAGACCATCAGTAAAAGTCCAAATACCATCCAGAGATTCTACGGGAAGACACATTTCCGGAAATTTAAACTCTGGGACCATCCCCAGTCCAGGACCTTGAGCCTCAGATTCCAATTCTAAAATTTCAATCACTCCATTCCGACTCACAATGGGATTCGGGTGACCGGCTGAAGCGATTTTCAGCTCACCACGTTCTAAGTCCACATAACCATAAATTGCGGTCGCAAAAATCAATTGACTAGTTCTTTCGAGCAGGTGGGACAATCCGTCGTTCAACCCCTCCAAAAACGCCCCTGGCTGATCTCCCAGAGTCTCTCCCTGCTTTTCAAGTAAACCACGCAACATCGAAACAATCAGTGCCGAACGCACGCCGTGCCCCATAACGTCACAAACAAAAAACCCCGCCTTACCTTCACCCAGTGGAATCACCTCAAAAAAGTCTCCTGCTAGATGAGAAGCCGGTTGATGACGATGATGGAAGTCCGCGGTCCGCCCACTTTCACGACACGCAATAGACGGAATTACACTAGGCAAAGCCGCCTGCTGAATCTCGCGCGCCAACCCCAACTGCTCTTCAAAAGCATCATTCTGACGTCCCAAAATCCTTGTGATGTTTTCAAGCTGTTGCTTTGTTTCAATCAACTTAGTCACGTCCGAAGAAACTCCAAAAATTCCCCGTAAGGTTCCGTCCGGCAAATACCACGGATATTTTGAAGACACAGCCCAAGAAACATGGTCATCCTTCCAAGATATTTCTTCGAGCTTCCTCACCACAGGCTTACCGGTAGCCATGATTTCCCGTTCATCCCGGATCGATTCCCGGACCAGCTTCTCTCCAAAAAAGTGACTATCACTTTTGCCCACCGCCTCATCCGGAGATTTAGCTCCCACAAGGTCCGCCATTCTTTGGTTCACCAAAACGAAGTTTGAATCCAAGTCTTTAAAGTAAACAAAAACCGGCATATTATCAATTACTAGCCGAAGAAGGTGGCGTTCTTCACTAATTTCCTGATTAACCACTCTCAATTTCTCCGCAATCTGCTCAAGGTTCCGCTCAGTTTCGATTAGCTCAGTCACATCATGAGTTAGACCAAAAGTTCCAAGTAACTCTCCGTTCAATCCCCGCCACACTTTCTTGGTCACCAAACTCCACGACTCATGCCCGTCCCCCCAGATCTCATGCTCCAACTTCTCCTCCTGACCAACCTCCGTCTCCATAATTTCAAGCTCTCGGGCCCGCGAGAAATCAGCATGCTCCTTTTCAAAGAAATCGTGATCCCTTTTCCCGATCAAATTCGCAATCGTTCCAGCTCCCACGCGTTGAGCAGTTGACCGATTTGCCCGCATAAAGCGGGAATCTTTGTCCTTAAAATAAACATTAATAGGAACCCGATCTAAAATCAAATCGATCATCTTGCGTTCCTCGGCAAGGGCCTTCTCCGCAAAGCGTCGCTTTGAAATATCGATTAGGCTTCCTACCAAGCGCATCAAGGTTCCATCGTCATCCCGCAATGGCAAAGCCCTTGCTCTAAACCATTTCCACTCACCCGAATTTGTGCGAATTCTTGCCTCATCTGCAAATAACTTCCCACCCCGATACAGGACTCGATTTAGCTTCCGAGTCAACCGCGCTAAATCTTCGGGATGCACGTGTTTTTCCGGTTCTTCTAAGATGTTTGGCGCCCCAAAACGCCCATAACCCAAAAATCCAAGCAGACGATTAGAATAGTAAATCTCCCCCGTCTGAAGATCCCAATCAAGAATCCCTTCATTCGAAGCCTTGAGAGCCAAATCAAGTCTCTCCTCTTCCAAACTCATCTCGTGATCTCCCATCCCAACAAACAAATTGCATTTTCAAATTCCGGATTCTCTCCAAAACCCTTTACTGCTTCTACAAGCCTCTCCATTACGCGATCTAAATCACCACCACGCTCAACCTCTTCTAGCATCCGCGTTACCCCGAACTGCTCACCTTCGAGGTTACTCGTATTCTGGAATCCCTCGGTAAAACAAATTAACCTCCGAAAGCCTGACAACGGCGCCGAAACCGTTCCATAGCTATTATTCTCAGTAATGCCCAAAGCCGGCCCGCAAGCATGAACCGGCGGCACGAGCTGACGAACCCCATCATCAAAAACAGCAATCGGATTCACATGTCCAGCGATCGAAAGTTGAATCTCTCCTTTCGTCAAATCCACTAACCCATAAAACGCTGTTACCTTAGTTTTATGCCCCGAGCCCAGCAATAGGTGAGACAATCCAACGTTTATCCCCGTCAAAAAATTCCCTGCGTCTCCGGCTGAGGCAATCTCTTTCTCGATCAATCCTCGTAACATAGAAACAATTAAGGCCGAACGTACTCCCCTATCAAAAACCTCACCCATTAAAAAACCAACCCGATCCGGAGCAAGAGGTAGGACCTCAAAAAACTCTCCCGTCAACAGGCGAGCTGGCTCATAAAGACGAAAAAAATTCATGGCAGCTCCACCACCCAAAACTGTCGGGAATGTGTCAGGCAAAAGCGCCTGCTGAACTTCCCGCGCTAACTCTAATTCTTCGGCCATCTCCCGATTTTTTCTTTCGTAGGTTGCAGCGAGCTTCCGGAGATCCGCCTGCGCCTGCATCAAATCAGAAATGTCGCTTGAGACCCCAAAAGTCCCCACTATATCTCCCTCACTGTCACGCCAGGGATACTTTGATGTCATCACCCAAGTCTCCTTTTCTCCTCCCCAAATCTCTTTCTCAATCTCCCCCGAGATTGCCACACCCAATTCCATGATCTGTTTCTCATCGGCTTCAGTCTTCCTCCAGTGCTCTTTGGAAAAAATATCCCGGTCCGACTTATCATAAAGCTCCTCCGGACAGCTGAACCCAAACCACTCTGCAATCGCCTGATTCGCGATCACAAATTCATGATCACGGTTTTTAAAGTAAACGTGCAAAGGCACACTATCAATAACAAGGCGCAGCCTTTCTCGTTCCTCTTCGATTAAATGATTTTGTGCATTAAGTTGCGAGGTCACCTTTTCCTGGGCTTCACGGGTCCTTATCAATTTAGAAATATCAATAGTTACTCCGAAAGTTCCCCTCACTTGGCCATCATGGCCGGTCCATGCATGCTTCGTACTCTTAACCCATGTGTCTTCGCGATCGTTCCACTTCTCATGCTCCGTCAAATCCTCGACACCACCACCCGAAGCCATGATTTCCTTCTCAACCAACCGAGCATTTCTTGCGTGTTCATCGCTGAAAAAATCAGCATCTGATTTACCAATCAAATCCTTTGCTGAACTCAAACCCATCTTTTTGGCTGTCGGTAAGTTCGCCATCACGAAGCGAGACTCCTGATCTTTCAAATACACATTCATGGGAATGTTATCCAGCAGGGTTTCGATGAGGTGTCTCTCCTCTGCTAGCTGCCTTTCCGCCTCCTTACGTTTCGAAATATCGATCAAGCTACCTGCGATTCGCGTCACCTTCCCAAGTCCATCCCGCACCGGCGTCCCCCGAACCCGGAAAGACTTCCAGTCACCCCTTTTGGTTTTCACCCTTGGCTCTACTGCAAACAAATCCTCGCCCTCCTGTAAAACTCGACGCAGAGCTTCATCCACCGCAGCCACCGAGGGCAGATCCATGTGCTCTCCACGGTCCTGAAAAAAGTTTGGCATCTCGCTCTTGCGATACCCCATAAATCGACACATCCGCGGAGAATAATAGATGGTGCCTTTCACAAGGTCCCAGTCCCAGATACCCTCTCTCGAGGCTTGGAGCACCACCTGCAGCCGGTTTTCTTTCCAACTTGCCATCCTTTACTTGAAAGGGAACACCACTTATCCCCTAGCCTCAACGCAAAAGATAATAAACTCGAAATCAATCGAGGAATTTTCCGGGATTTAGAATACCCTTGGGATCAAAAGCATTCTTAACCGTATGGTGTGCCGCAAAAGCTACCTCTCCGAGGGCATCCTTAATCCATGGTTTTTTAGCCAATCCGACCCCATGTTCTCCCGTAATTACCCCTCCGTTTTCGAGCACCCAAGTGAAGAGAACATCTAAGGCCGAGTCCGCTTTCTCCCGAACCACCGGATCATCATAATCCTCCACCATTAAGTTTGTATGAATATTACCATCACCAGCATGACCAAAGCAGGCCACCGGAATCCCCGTCTTTTTTTCGAGTCCCGCCGCAAAAGCAGCCAACTCCACTAATTTGGACCGCGGAACAACAATATCTTCATTTAGTTTCGTCAAACCTGTTGCTCGCAAAGAATAAGAAAAGTCGCGGCGTAATTGCCAAACCTTTTCGCAAGCCTCCTCATCAGCATGAAATTCGCTCGATAAGGCACCCACTTCATTAAGCACCTCTTCCAACTCTTTCAATTCACTCGCAACAGCCTTGGCTCGACCGTCGATCTCCACAATCAAATGAGCCTTACCCGGACGTAACGAGCCCTCTCCCAAATAAGCTCGCGCAGCTTTTAGCGTGAACTCGTCCGTAATCTCAAGGGCAGATGGAAGGTGTCCTGAATTTAGAATCGCCTGCACTGCACCAGCAGCATCGACAAACTCCGGAAACGTCGCTGTAAGCATCGCACGAGTCTGCGGATGAGGGATAATGCGCAAGGTCGCCTCTGTGATTACTCCAAGCATTCCTTCACTCCCCACAAAAAGATGCAATAAATCAAAGCCCGTCTTGTTTTTATGACACCGTCCTCCGACATGCAGGATTTCCCCACTTGCCAAAACCACCTCTAAACCAAGAACATAGTTCTTTGTCACCCCATATTTCAAACAACGAGGACCACCTGCGTTCGTCGCCAAATTCCCCCCGATCGAGCACTCATTCAAAGAGGCCGGGTCCGGAGGATAATACCAACCAAGTTCACTCACCGCAACTTGTAGATCTCTTAAAATCACCCCCGGCTGCGTCACCACCACACCATCCTCCGGCATAATCTCCACCACTGAATTCATCCTCACCACCGACAAAGCAATTCCACCCTCTACCGGCACACACCCACCAACATAACCAACTCCCGCGCCACGAGTCGTCACCGGAATTCCCCGTTCATTGGCAAACTTCATTACCGCCACCACATCATCCCGAGATTCCGCAAATACGACCACCTCCGGTAAATGCGAAAAATTCCACCGATCGGTCCCATGCTCCTCAAGCACTTCCGCCATCGTTGAAACCTTCCCAGCGCTTAGGCATGCTCTCAATTCGCTAATCACAGCCTCTTGTTGCCAAAGTCTTCTCAAAACTGCAACTCATACGAAAAATAGCATAGTCCGACATCCACTCTCATGTGAGCTGAAATGAAGAAAGTCCGCACTAAGTAGCCCTTACAAAGAGAAACTAAAAAGTCTCCATGGCTTCCTCCTTGCCTATCGGCGAGGGGGACAGAGCATTAGCAAAAAAAAATTGATCCCCCATCATGCGGTTCTCCTTCCTTTTGAGCCCCTCTCTCGTGCTCTCGAAAAAAAATGGACCTCACTTCTCAGGCCGCCGCCGCCCTCATGACCTTTCTCAAAAGTGACAGGCAACTCGGTAATCGAAAGCTTCAAGCCTTGAATCCGAGCTCATATCGAAAAGTAAGCCACCGCCTTCAAAATAAGGGAAGATTACATAGCTCTATTACGTAGCATATTCTCATGAGGTTCATCTTCTCCTTTTCCTTCCTTCTCTGCATCACTTCAGCTCTTGCTGTCCCCCCTATCAATCCCAACATCGGTCATAATCACCATCATCACCGTCACGGAAAAAAGCACGAAACGGTCGCACCTACCCCTGCCCGCTTTGTCACTTCCCGCAGAAGCAGCGTCGAACTACCCCTTCCCAACGAAAAAGATGCCTTCACTTTTATCGTTTATGGCGATCGCACCGGAGGGCCGCCTGAAGGCGTTTCCGTGCTCGCCGATGCAGTTCGTGACACAAACCTTCTCGAACCCGATTTCGTCATGACGGTTGGTGATCTCATCAATGGATACAGCAACGAGGAAATCTGGATGACCCAGATGAAGGAATACAAGTCCATTATGAACCAGCTCGCATGCCCGTGGTTTCCCGTTGCCGGAAACCATGACATCTACTGGCGAGGTGAAGATAAAAGTAAAAAGCCCGAAGGTGAAATGGAAGCTGCATATGAAATGCACTTCGGTCCACTCTGGTATGCCTTCGAGCACAAAAACTCTTGGTTTATCATCCTCTACTCTGATGAAGGTGATCCTCAAACTGGAGAGAAAACCTTTGGAAAACCCGCCGCTCAGAAAATGAGTCCAGAGCAATTCTCTTGGCTCGACCAGACTCTCACCAAGGCTAAAGGTGCCGAGCACGTCTTTCTCTTTCTCCACCATCCAAGATGGCTAGGACGTGGCTATGGAGACGATTGGGATAAAGTTCACAGGCGTCTCGCCGCTTCTGGCAATGTCTCCGCGGTCTTCGCAGGTCACATTCACACCATGCGCTATGACGGCCCAAAAGATGGCATTGAATATGTCACCCTTGCCACTACTGGCGGGGGACAATCCAGCTCTATTCCCCAAGCCGGATACCTTCATCACTATGATATCGTCACCGTCCGCAAAGACCGAATTTCACTTGCAGCTGTTCCAGTCGGCGAGGTTCTCGACGTCCGCGAAATTACTGGCGAATTGGTTTCACAAGTCAATAAAGTGAAAAGATCACCTGTGAAAATTTCACCTCACCTCACACTTAAAAATAACGAAGGTGGGCAACATCAATTATCGATTACTTTAAACAACCCAAGCGACCGACCCGTTGCAACCGTGATATCTAGTAGCAACCCCAGCTTGGATTTCCGTTGGCAGCCCGATCACCAGCACACCACTTTAAAGCCTGGAGAAACAAAAGAATTCAACTTTAAGCTCTCTTGGGATGACCATCTCACCAAAAGCAACTTTAGCGGCCCGTCTTTTTACATCGATTCCGAATACCTCGCCAAAGGATTCGCCTACGAAATTCCTAGGAGAACGATTTCTGTGCCACTTGATTTGGAACTTAGCAGCAAGACCAACCTCCAAAATGGCGCGGTTCGCTTCAATGGATCGAACACAGCTCTTTTCGTCCCTTCGAATCGCTTTACCCTAAAGGAAGAATTCACCCTTGAATGCCGCTTCAAGGCCGAAACCTTTGCGGGGCGAACCGGGCTTGTCACGAAGACTGAAAATTCTGGTTACGGAATCTTTATCAGTGACGGGAGACCCGTCTTCTCGGTAAATCTCGATGGTGAATATCTCAGTGCCACCGCATCATCCTCTCTGCTGAAAACCGACCAATGGCATACACTCGCGGGAATTTATGATGGCAGGGAGGCCCGCCTCTACCTCGACGGAAAACTTATCGCCTCAGCCCTAGGAACTGGAAAACTCAAGGACAACAGGCTCCCGCTAATGATTGGCGCAGACGTCAACCATCAGGGCAAACCCACTTCTTTTTTTAAGGGCTTGATCGATTACGTTTCCCTCACCCCAAAAGCTCTTTACTCAGATGAGACCTCTGCTGCGAACGGAAACCGAAAAGCAGCTATCATCGATCTAAAACTCAATGAAACTATCGGCCCCTGGCATCCCGACGCATCGGGATCAAAGGCACATGCAATAGCAATCGGTGGGGTCAAGGTTGAAACTATTAAGTAGCCTGAGCATGTTTTTCTACTTTCTAATTATTCAACTCGTAACATGCGCGGCTATGACCGGTATTATCTGGATGGTTCAGATCGCAATTTATCCGCTCTTTGGACGGTTGAAGGGGGCGACATTTGATGACTATCACGCGCACTACATGAAGCGAGTGACTTATGTCATAGCTCCCCTCATGCTCATTGAAGTGGTATGTTGCGCTGCGTGTCTTTACCTCGGCGATTTGCAGGTAATGGCGCCCTCTAGCCTTCTTCTCGCAGCTGTCTGGGCTTCAACCGCATTCATCCAAGTCCCCCAGCATGCAAAACTCACCCCAGAAATAGTCCGATCCTTAGTTTACACCAATTGGATACGAAGTATCTCGTGGACCGCGAGGACCGGCCTGCTAGCTTGGCTAGCAGTCGCATGAATTCTAAAAGTTCTCATTGATCAGCCTCTTGTTCACTCATCTTCTAGGAAAACGGATTGCCAAGCGGCAATCTGAAGCCAAGGTTTTGTTTTCCAATGTCTGACTTTCTTGTGATCGGTTCCGGTATCGCCGGGCTTTCCTTTGCTATCAAAGCTGCCGGCTTCGGCACCGTGACTGTCATCACCAAAGGCAAAGTTCTTGAATCTAACACCGCGTGGGCTCAGGGTGGCATCTCAGCAGTCCTTCCGGAAGGACTACGCGATCCCGATGACAACTGTGAAAAGCACATCGCAGATACCCTTGAAGCAGGTGCCGGACTTTGCAACGAGGAAGCCGTCCGTACGATCGTGGAGGAAGGGAGCGAGACCATCGATGAATTGGTGGCATGGGGTACCAATTTTGATAAAAATAATAACGATCCAAATCGTTATTCGCTTGGCAAAGAAGGTGGTCACTCTGAACGCCGAGTCCTTCATGCTAAAGATACGACTGGCCGCGAGATTGCCACTTCCCTTGTCGAAACGGCAAGACGGCACCCTCAAATTACACTGCTCGAGAATCACTATGCTATTGACCTCATTACCACTGGCAAACTCGGCGTCGTCACCGACAACCGAGTTCTAGGGGCTTACGTTCTCGAGATCAAATCCGGAGATGTCAAAGTCATGGAGTCGCCCCGAGTCATCGTCGCCACGGGCGGATGTGGGAAATCATATTTATACACTACTAACCCAGATTCAGCGACAGGTGATGGCCTAGCTATGTGTTGGAGAGCCGGAGCCTCGGTCTCAAATATGGAGTTCGTGCAATTTCACCCCACCTGCTTTTACAACCCTGCCGCCACTGGCCCAGAAGCCCGCTCCTTTTTAGTCTCAGAAGCCGTTCGAGGCGAAGGCGCCTTACTGATTAATGGTCAAGGACACCAATTCGTTAATGACCATGACCCGCGTGGATCGCTCGCAGCTCGTGACATCGTAGCCCGCGCCATCGACACCGAAATCAAACGCACCGGCGCGCCCTGTGTCTTTCTTGATGTTGCTCCTCTCGGCGAAACCTTCACCGAGCGTTTTCCTTTCATCCACGAAACTCTCCTTTCCTTTGGTCACGATGCACTTAAGAAGCCCATTCCGGTCGTGCCCGCCGCTCATTATCAATGCGGAGGAGTGGAAACCGACCTTTTTGGGAAAACCTCGGTACGCGGGCTATTCGCTATCGGAGAAGTTGCTAGCACCGGACTTCACGGCGCAAATCGACTTGCCTCAAACAGCCTTCTTGAAGGCAACGTTCTTGCCAGACGTGCTCTCGGTGAAATCATGCGCCTTTACCCTCCGTCCAAAAAAGTTCCGACAGCACCCGCAATCCCAATATGGGAAACCGGCAATGCAGCCCCACCCGATGAATTGGTAAACATTTACCACGCTTGGGATGAACTTCGTCGAACTATGCAGGATTACGTCTCCATCGTGAGAACCGATAATCGCCTGCGTCGTGCTGCCTACCGCCTCCAAAACCTTCGTCGTGAGGTCAAGGAATTCTACTGGGGTTACACTCTTACCCCCGACATCCTCGAGCTGAGAAACCTTGTAGCGACAGCATCCCTGATCGTCGACTCAGCCCTTCTCAGAAAAGAGTCACGCGGATCTCACCATACTCTAGACTATCCACACCGTGAACAAAGATTCGATCAAGACACAGTCTTGCGTAGATTCTAATTCATCTTTCGAAGCTAAATCTTTCGGATTAGCAACACCACATCCTCTCAAGTTAAGGGAGTGAGAGGTATCTATTGGGAAAAACAAGGATTCGCATGTCGCGTCAGAGGACAGTCTACCTCTTACACAGGCCCACTGCCTAAAGCTGATATTCTCCGTCCTCGTCCGTGCCATACCAACCAAGCTCCCGAAATGCTGTGACGATCGGAATCTCAAGATGATCATCTTCGCCTTCCGCAAACTCAATAGTTGCAGAGCGAGTCATGCCACGCTCGGAAGCAATACTGATGACAGTTTTATTGGGCGGAAGATTGATCCAGTCCCCCCAGTCCTTTTTATCATGCTTTGGTTCGAGCCCCTGATCATGAAGTGACGATACGACTTGCTTGATCGATGAGGCTTTTTTGGCTTCGGGAATATGTAGAATAGTTTCCATTACGAGTGTGCTCGCACAGCATCACCGATCAAAGTGGCTTGCGGCAAGAGCGAAAGACTCCAACTTAAACTTTTATCCAGGAACCAGACTTGTGACTCTCCCAGGATTTGGCCGCAAGATCGACGCCTTTTGCTCCCTCTCGAAGAGACCAAGGGAACGGCTCATCTCGTGCAATGTGCTTCAGGAAGAGCTCCCACTGAACCTTAAAAGCGTTTTCACAAGGCCCCGCATTAACGATATCCCAATTAGCATAATAATCGATCGGGCTATCCACGTCAGGGTTCCAGACTGGACGAGGCGTATTATCGAGGCTCTGAGCCCAGCACTTACGAAGCCCGACGATTGCACTCCCTTTAGTTCCATCGACCTGCATGGTTAGCAGATCATCGCGGCGGACCCGTATATCCCAAGATGAGTTGAATTGACAGACCACCCCAGTCTTGGTCTTAAATAAAGCATAAGCCGCATCATCAGCCGTACATTGATAGGGATTTCCATCCTCTCCAATCCGCTCAGGCAAGTGAGTGGCGGCATGGGTAAACACCTCAGAAATTTCGCCGAAAAGATTATCGATGACATAGCGCCAGTGGCAATGCATATCGACAATGATCCCTCCACCATCTTCCTGACGGTAATTCCAACTTGGACGTTGGGACGCCTGATTTGCATCGTGGCCGGAAAAAACCCAATACCCAAACTCACCTCGCACCGAAAGAATTTCTCCAAAAAAGCCTTCATCGCGCAATTTTAAAAAAGCCTGAATCCCAGGCAACCAAAGCTTGTCCTGCACAGTTCCATTTTTCACTCCAGCCGCCTCTGCGATCTCGGCAATACGGAACGCTTCAGAAGGATCAACCGCCGTCGGTTTTTCGCAGTAGATATGTTTTCCGGCTGCGATTGCGCGCTCTAAAAAACCAATACGATAGGGAGTTCCCGACGCATCGAAGAAAATTGAGTAGGAATCATCCGCAAGGACCGCATCAAGATCCGTAGAATATTTTTCTACTCCATACTCGATTGCAAGTGCCTTCAATTTCCCCTCATTCCGCCCAGTCAAGATCGGCTCGGGCATGAGTCGCACACCATCTCCAAGCTCAACCCCACCCTGCTCTCGAATTGCTAAAATCGACCGCGCCAAATGTTGATTCGTTCCCATTCTTCCAGTGACGCCATTCATGATGACTCCGATTCTCTCGATATTTCCCGTGCTCATAATAATTGATAAACTTTGTCGTAGGCGTAGAGGATTTCATCAAGAAATTCCCCTTGATCGCACTCCCACCATTTGGATGAAAAAATCTCCACTTCGCGAAACCCTTCAAACCCTACATCCCTCATCATCTCATCAATTCCATGAAGATCACAACATCCTTCCCCCATGATCCCACGATCTAAAAGCAGGTGACTCTGATCAGGTTTGAAATCACAAATATGGTATGCGTCCAGCCAACCATTTTTGGCACATCGTTGAATTTGCTCTGCGAGATCAAGCTCCCACCAAACATGATAAACATCTAGGGCTATCCCCACATTATGATGATTAACCTCTTCACATAAGTCATTCGCTACCCGGAGCGATGCAATCGCCGAGCGATCACCAGCATAAACAGGATGAAGTGGCTCGATCAAAAGTCTTACCCCATGAGACGCTGCCTCATCGGCAAGCGTCCCAATCGCGTCGCGAATTTGCTCATAATTTTCCCGCGGACTTTGCCCAACCGTAGCCCCACAAACCAAAACTAATGAAGGAAGCCCCAAAATTTCCGCCTCACGAATCAACTGACGGTTTTCCTCAAGCGCGTCCCTCCTCTCCCTCTCCGTCTTCCCAGTAAAAAACCCTCCTCGGACATATGAAATTCCACGTAATCCTGCATCGCGCACCTGGCGCGCGACCGAACAAAGATCCTCACCCTCAACCGTCTCACGCCAAATCGAAATCCCCCCAATACCACGCCTCGCATATCCCTCGATACACTCATCAATCGACCACGGCTTAGTCGTAAAAGTGTGAACTGCAAGATCTTGATAATTCATCGCTTAAGTAGTTTCTCCAATAAATAATTCCCCCTTAATCAAAAGAGTATTCATGCTCTTCTCTCTCTGCACGATCTCAGACTGAAGAGACCGTCCAACCTCTCTGGACAATTCAAAAACAGAAAGATTCACCGAAGTCAGTTTAGGATGAGCAATTTCGTGAATAGGGCCACAATCACAACCAGTCACCCTCACATCATCGGGAATTTTTAACCCGAGTGATCTTAATTGCTGGATGAGGATGATTCCCACAACATCATTAAACCCCACGAAGGTTCGCACCCCACGATCATAGAGCGCCTTCACATGATCGGTAGTAATTTCGCTGGGACTCTCGACCTTAGACTGATCAGCTGACGGATCAAAATCGATTCCATATTCCAAACATCCTTCTGAGAATCCATTTAATCGGGCACGAGTGAGATCACCAAATCCCCCGTAGAAAATATAGCAGCAGCTGCCACTCACATCTCGTTCGGCAAGATGACCAGCAAGTTGTTTCATGGCATCCTGATGATCACTGATCACGTGCCTTACTCCACGCACCATGCGGTTCAGAACTACACAGGCCGCTCCGCGCTCCTTAATCTCACTCAAAACCCGACCTGAGGGACGATGAAATGCGAAAACAAACCCATCCACCTCTCCTCCTTTTTTATGGGGAAAGGGCTGATATTTATCCGAAGATGTTTCGACAATCAGATTAGCGACCGATGGAAGGAGGCCTTCGCGAAGCCCCTCAGTCAAAGTCATGAAATTGTAGAATAATTGCGTGCTCCGTTCCTTAGCCGGAGGCAAAACAAGCTTGATGGTAAGAATCGATCTCTCGGCGTGTCGCTTCTGAGAACGTCTGACGTAGCCGAGTTCTTTTGCGATGGACTCAACATGTAAGCGAACATCCTCCCCAATTAGCATCGATCCACCAATCGCGCGAGAAACTGTCGCTTTTGAAACGCCTGCCTTCTCGGCCACCTTAGCCATTGTCACTTTTCCAACCGCTCCACTCATTTTAAAAGTAGCCTAATCGCTTGGCGCAATCTTTCATAATGTCGACCTCCCAATCCGGTCGGCGGGGACAGAGCTTGTGAGGTTCGCTCGTTGGGATACGCCCAAGAAGATGTTGAAAAACGGCGCAGCTGTGTTTGTAAGCCGGAACGAAGTCCCGGAATCCCACGTTTCCCAGGTATTGAAGGGCGTCATTTAATTCGAAATAGTCCGCATCATTGTTGCTCCATAACCTGTCCCGCTCGGCAAATTTCTCTGGGCAAAACGCAGCAAGGCCAAGGAGATAATCAGAGCCGTATTCGATCATATCAATCCCAAGATCATTTCCTGTGTATATTCGAAAATCGGGCCTTACTTCATCCCGTAAAGCAAGGCGCTTCAGCTCCTCATCTCGGCTAAGTGAGGAATGCTTGATTCCCTTCAGGGCGGGGATACCCATCAATCCGCGAATTACTTCCTCACTGTAAATCATTCCATTAGGCGCAAACATCTGGCCTAACTCAAAACCAAGCACCGACTCATAGGGTTCGCAAACTTTGGTATAAAGCTCGATAATCTCGTCACTCCCCCACTCGTGGAAACGTGTCGTCTGAAAAAGAATAGGTGTCCCCCCACGCTCAGCAATCGCATCAGCCCCCCTACGATAAAGATCGACCAAGTCGCCCTCCAAACCTTCTACGAATACCCCAGCTACGAAAGGTCGATGGTCACCAAGCGCCTCACGTGTCCAATCTAAAACCTTCGCACGTTCGTCATTTGAAAGATAATTGGCATAACCTGTATCCATATTCACGGCACATTTCAATCCCGCCTCTTCCGTTCGCTGTATCGCAGTCTGAAACGCATCTCGCGCTATGGAACCATCTTCTTCAAAAGGAAGGAGACACGCAGCCATCCCCTCAGGCTTTCGCCCCAATGTTCGCATCAGCAACCGATCCTCTAGCTTCATGGTGGTGAGAATTAGTTGCACGCAACAAATTCGCAAGACTTAATTCAACGAATCTACCTGAACCCTGAGGCGCATGAATGTTTTCTCGGAGTCTGAAACAAGCGTATCACCAAAGACGCTCAGAACTACTGTCCCATCGCCATTATCAATTGGGGGCTCAACTAGCCCTGTTTGTTGGGCCCACTCAACCAAATCGCTACCTGCCTCAACAGTCACCACCAAGTCAACCGCATTAGCCTGCGTCCGGTATGTCATAATTTGTCGATCAACACCTTCAATCTCCTGAATCGAAACCTTATAGCCTAAGTGCTCATCTGCGATGAAGGGGTCTAATCCCAGCGCATATTCGAAGAGATTACTAAGCGAATCTCCATCTAGATCAGCACCAGCGCCAGAAACCAATGGATCAGCCAATTGCGCATCAGTAAAATTTTGATATTTCCAACCTTGGTAAGTGAGTCCCACCACACCCGAATCAGCCCCGGGATCCCCTCCAACCTCCTGGCTCACTCCCCAGTTTCGAACTAAGTCAAAATCCTTAAAAGAAGTCCCTGAAGGATCGCGAACAATCAACGAATGCCCCTGATCATCCGCCATCGGAAACCACCCTCCCTCATAAGAAAATTCGAGGATATTCTCCCCAACCGAATCAATAATCTGAATTGTTTCTCCACCATTATTAAGGCTTCCTAAAAATTCTCCCGCCACCGGAAAACTTGATCCAAACCGTAAATCGAAAGCCACTCGGTTGGCCACAACCAAGAGCCGCTCGCCTTGCAATAGGTCAATCCCGGCACCAAAAGTCATCGTGACACCATCAACAAACTGAACCCCGCTCATCCTTAAAGTTTCTGATCCGGTGTTTATCAACTCAATAAACTCGAAATCTGAGGCCGATAAATTTGGAATTATCGCTAACTCCGCAGTAGTCGGTTCCTTTGGCGCATACAAAATTTCCGCCACTCTAAGAGCCGTTTGAGCTGGCGTCGGATTCCCGGGGAAAGTCAAAGTGTCGATGATCGTTCCAATCTCGTCACTCAGAGTAATAGCCTCCCCACGGGCTGAGAGTTGACCTTGATAACCACTGACAAGATACCTTTTTTCGTTAGCTTTGGGACTGACTAAACGCGCTCGAAACCCAACTGCTTTCCGACCAACATGAAGGGTGCCATTCTTAGGAATCACCACTCCTGCTGGAAGAATCATAGAAATACCGCCCGCAAGCTCCCAACCTGAACAATCAACCGCAAAATTGTTTGGATTATTTATAGTAAAATACTCCCCACTTTGATCAACTGAAGATCCGGAGCTTGCCGGATTGAAATCACCCATTTCAATATTGATCAATGGCGCAGCTGGTTGTCTTCCAGGCAATTCCCCCAGCCCATAGAGCTGGGCCCTTTTAGTTGGGATATATTCGTTGAGAATCCGATCAGCAGCTGGACGCATCGCGTTTCTATTCCCCCAAGAACCCCACTTTTGGTAATCGAGATCGGCATCATCTCCTCCTGATCCTGGAGAACTCTTATTTGGATCAATCAAAGCTACCAATTCGTTGACTCGAGTCGCAAGATAGTCCACCGGAGCCACCGGCGAACCATACATTTGATCCATCAGGGTTCGCACCCTACGCCGGAACATTCCGTTCAAAACAGAATCATCAAAAACCAATTTCTTCATCCGATTCGATGGCCCAGCACGAAGATTATTATTCCCAAAAACATCATCAAAGTAAGCTGGACCACTCCGCCAATTCCGTCCTAAGCACAGATCAATATCCCACACTAAAGGCCGCCATTCCCCTGTCTTATTCGTATCTCGATAAACGTAATAATTCTTATGTCCGTGATCTCGATTATTGGTCATGTCCAGTGCCGCTAGGTAATTGATCAAGCCCGGAATATGCATGTGATCATAACCATATCGAAGCCTCGCTTCGCCGCTCAATCCAAGGCCAGAAACAAGCGCGGATAAATCTGAATTATTCTCATCCTTACGAGTCTTCTTGTTCACCCCGCTATTTGAGGAATCAAGCCGATTATACATCTTATAGAGAGCTCCGTCGCCATCAAGGTTGACCCTCTCCAAATAACGGTCATCGCCATCCTCTACGAGATCAGCCGTACTGAAAAATTGTCCGTTCTGCTGAACTCGAACCGCAAACGAATAATGAGCCGGATGCCCAGCCATACGCATGATTTCATATCCAATTGTATTACGAGTTTTTGATTTATCCGCCCAATTAGTAATTAGGTTTATATCCTTGGCACGCTTTCCTCCATCGTAGGGCAGGAAGCGATCTCCCTTATTAAAGTCAAAATCGAAACTCTTCTTCGGAAAACTACCAGTCGATTGTCCGTGTTTGTCAGCCTTAATGTTATCGTAAAACTCGCCCCGATAATAAATCGAACCCCGTGATCCGCTATCTCTTTCAGCACCTGAGGGACTCGCGGTGAACCAATGGAGGACCGGCAAATTGGAACTCACGACCGATGAGTCCTCAGCAATCGTTCCAAAGTATTGTGGGGAATCCCGAGAATCAGGGTAGGGAGGAGCGACCGTATCGGAGTTTTCAGAATCCGTTGCCGTCACCTTCCAGCGCAGCATCTGACCTGGCAAAAGATCATTTACAGGAATGAGCGCCGTATAAATTCCATCACCCGCCAAAGTATCGGAGCCAGTGCCATCGTCAACCATCGAGAGATTTACTTCCGAATCATACATAATTCGCCAGGACAGCGTAACTGAGGCAATAGGATTAAGCGTCCCGACGATCTCACTCTCAATGACCAACCCACCTGCTGCCGGATCGATTGGAGCTAAATCATCAGCCACCATCCGAATAATCGGGCCCAGCTCTGATTCACCCGCCGAATTTGCCTCATCAGGTGTTGGCCTTGAAAAATAAGCTTCCTCCAAGGAGCCAGTGACACGAGAGCTCAGGAGCTCAGCGCCAAAAAGGGCATCCGAGCTGCTGAGACTCCGGTTTAGCCCATGGATACAGAGGACATTTTCTCCCACATTCAATAGCGTCGTGTTAATCACAAAGTCCTCACCAGCCAAAGCATCGGAATCACTATTTGAGGCCGTCGCAGATGATGCGTAATCCAAGACACTCGAGGAGGGGCTATTGGACTCAGCCACAGAATCGGGATTACCATTCAAGTAGGCCACAAATCCATCATCGTAATTTATCCTTAAAACCAGATTGGAAAAAGCGCTCGGATCCTCCACCCGAAAAGGGATTCTTATATAAACAGTCGTCTTCTTCGTATAAAGCTCCTCGCGGAGGTCGGTTGCAATAACATCATAATATTGGTCATTATTCGTTTGTCCAAAACCGTGAGGAGTTGCTCCAGAGATCCATAATGAATCATCAAAATTTGTTCCAATCCAAGAAGCCAAATTCGCACCATCCTGAACATCATAATCACTGTTGGATGGCACTAGATAAGTTGCATCGGACCCTAAGGGAGCCAAGGTTTCAGTTAAAACCTGCTGCTTGAGACCATATGAAACATTCGTCACTTGGATTGGATAAGCTAGACCATAATCTTGCTCCACCGTCACGCCATCCGGCCGGATGATTCCCAGATATTCTCCGGAAGTTGAAAGCTTGAAATTGGTATGAAGCTCAGCGCCTGAAACCTTGCGGTTTTTATCCGAAGCAAAAACCACAAGGCTTTGCGACGGCCCCAATACCAATTCAGGAAAAGCCCACTTGGCAAGATCGTTGCGATCGTCGGTGAGATGCCAGCCTCCAAGATCAACAGATGAATTACCCGGATTGTAAATCTCTATCCAATCCTCGTCATCACCATCCTCGTCACGCAACCCTGACTGATTTGACGCCATAAACTCCGAAATGACGAGCATCTGCGACTTCGCTACCGGAGTGCCCAACAGAAAACAGAAGACCAAAGACCAGTATCTAAACTTCGTAAAAACTCTAAAATTCTCTCCAAGCATTTTCTGGGAAACCCTGCCAAATGGACGCTCCGCCCACCTCTTATAAACTGAGTGTTCAATCATCTATAATCGTCGTAAATTTCATTACACAGCTCAAATTACTAGTTAGTCGTTAACTGACATCGTCTTCGCTCACCTTTCACCATAATTCTTCAAGAGCCGTTAAAGGAGCGAGCTCTAGAGAAAGTCATACTACTAGTAAAATTTTCAAGATTGTTCTCCTTAGTGAATCTGGCTTCATCAGCTATCCCATCGGATACCTAATTTCATTGCTCACTTCGTCGATCAAGGTAAGCGTTTTTTCGTCCAATTGCAAACCCGCAGCTTTAAGAATGGGATCCATCTGCGCAGCCGCACGCACACCCACAATCGTTGCCGCCACAAAATCATGCTGTTTGCTCCAAGCTGTCGCTAGGGTCGTCACATCGAGATCCAGCTCCTTTGCGATTTCGCCAAAACGCTTCGTCGAAGCAATTGTCCGATCGTTCACAAAGCGCGTCGCCATGGCCCGTTGACGCGCTCCCCCAGTTGTTAGGTATTCGGAAAAGCGCGCGCCATCGGGAACCCCATCGTTATATTTTCCCGTCAAAACTCCACCAGCTAATGGGCTATAAGGCAGGAGGCTCACATTTTCTCTCCGCAAACATTCAGCTAACTCATGCTCGTCCCGACGGTTGTTCAGTGAAAAATTATTTTGTATCGTATCAATGCGAGTCATCCCTCCCAGATCACTTGTCCACAAGCTCTTCATAACTCCATAAGAATCATCGTTACTCAGCCCAATTGCTCGCACCTTCCCCTCTTTTACGAATTCATCAAGGACCTCGAGAGTATCCGCCGCCCTCATCCCGTGATCTGGCCAGTGAATCTGATATAGATCAAGGTAGTCCGTCCCCAGACGGCTCAAACTTCCCTCTAAAGCTTTTCGCAAATGAACACGATCTAGAGCCGCTTTCCCATGACGAATCGGCGGACAAAACCAGCCATGAGCCGCTCCCGCCACTTTTGTCGCCAAAATCACCGACTCACGAGGCTTCGACTTCAACCATTCCCCGATCCATTTTTCGCTTAGACCAGCCAACTCCGCCGTTGGAGGCACAGGATAGACTTCCGCGGTATCAAAAAAATCGATTCCAGATTCAATAGATTCATCCATAATCCGGAAACTCTCTTCCTTGTCAGCCTGCGTTCCGAAAGTCATGGTCCCCATGCAAATTTCACTAACTACAATTCCGCTTGTTCCTAGTCGCCTTTTTTCCATACCCCCAATTCTCCTCAGACCCTTCTAACAGGCAAGCGACTTCGCTTTTAACCTCCAATTTTGAATCGTATTTTCAAGATCACCATCTTACGCATCTCCGTTAGGAGCCATCGCAGGCCACTCTGGTCTTATAGACCAGTGAACTGCCACCACCAATTGCCTGAACCACTTCTCTGGCTTTTTCAAACGAGTCTGACTTTCATGGTCACCATATTTGAAACTTCGGTAATTTTGGTGCCATCGAAGCAAATTACATCTACGGTCTCAGCTTCTTATTTAAGAAACGTCATTTGCGAAGCATCATCTCCCGGTCTATTTTTCAGGGATCTCGTTCACGGTATAGTAGGCATGACGGTGAAGCAATTCACCTCCGTCACTTGAACGCAAGGCCCCAAGGTCGAATTCGTGGACATGTCCCTTTTTTAGAGCTTCTAATTCAATAACCACAGACATCCCATCGTTTGCCACATTTGCTGATTTCACCCCTGGCTCGGTCTGATTAATCTCCGGTCCACCATAGCCCTGATGGTATTTATGAGTGAAAGTCTTCACTACAAAAGTCGTCGGATCGCCTGCTGACTTCGTTTCGACCTTCTTGGTGAATTCCAACTTGAAACCTTTCGGAGTGATTGTCACTTCCTCGATCTCAAAAGGCATCTTACCAGACCACTCAAGGCGCTCTAAAGCGAAAGGCTTCAATCCCCGCACAGGCCAACCACGATTTGTTCCGCCAGCCAACAACCTCCCCTCCGGAGTAAACTGAACGTTTAAAATTCCAGTCGAGAGCTCTTCACGAAACGGATAACACGCACCCTGCCAAACTCCATTTACTTGCTCAGTGGTCGCACGCATAATGAGAGACTGAGTGTAGTCTCCAAGAAAGATTTGATCTTCAAATGGACCAAACTTCCCCTTAGTCTTATCTAACACGAATCCGGTGATTGAACGCCCCATACGAATATAGGGAAAGATCACCGCGTAAGGGACCAACTCGGCAACCTTTTCCTTCTCAACCAAAATACTTGAACCCGACTCCGGGGTCACCGGTTCCTCCAAGCCTTGTGCATATTGATACCAATTGTAACTTGCCGGGTGCCCCATAAACCCTCCCTCCTTGACAAACTTTAAACTACACGAAGAATTCCACGGTCCCTGACTCTCAATATAGAAGACCGCCCCTTCTTTATTAAATCCAATCCCACCCGGACTCCGCATACCACTTGCGATAGGGATACTTTTCCCTTCAGGGGTAATTTTGAACCCCCAACCACGGAAAAGCGCTCGAGAGTGGTAAGATGCCGATAAGCCCAATGCAACGTAGAGATTCCCCTCCTGATCAAACTTCGACCCAAAGGCATACTCGTGGTAATTAGCATAACCCCAAGCATCCGAAATCACCTCAAAAAGATCAGCTTTCCCATCTCCGTTCGTGTCCGAAACCTTAGTTAACTCTGCACTGTGAGTTACGTAGAGAGCATCATCTTTCCATGATAAGCCGAAAATCTCATCAAGCCCGGTTGCGAAAATCTCATACTTAGGCTCCGGCCGCTCGTCATCGATGCCCGATACAAAGAAGATATCGCCCCGGCGCGTTCCAATTGCGATTCGGCCATCCGGCAATTGCTCAAAGGCACCCGCCTCAATCACGAGATCCTCTGGAATCGGAACTTGTACCACCGGATAAAATTCACGCTCCCGATCCGCTGTGCCCCACCGATCGCCCACCTCTTCGGCTGTCATCGACGCCATCAGAAGCGCCGCCATCATTGTCACTTTAGCGAAGAATTTCATAATCAATTGAATAAGTGTTTTTCTCAGGCCCGAGTGGAATTTTCATGAGTAACTCCTGCTCACCATCGACACCGATAGATCGCAAAACCGTCTCGACTTCACTTCCAAGTGTCAGTCTCAGATCAGCTGTCTTAAAAACTCCGCCAGATTCGCTTATAATCTGACCAGTAAGTGCTCGGAAGTGAAGCACGCCTGATTTTTTGGCATCAAAATCAAAACTCCTTTTAAGGATCTTCTCGCTCTTCACTTCAAAGCGATCTTCGATTGCGATCTCTCCACACAGATAACGAAGGGTCGGATTCCCATTTTTTCCCAGGGCATAACCCCGAAAAGCATATCCTAGATTTTTAGGATAAAGAGGGTCTGGATTTACCGGGTTCTCCTTCGTCATCACCGGCTTCAGAGGCCACTTTAAGCCGCTATCTTTCGGCCGCAAAAAAGCGACATCCTGCGCTAGCTGAATCGGTCGCTCCGAGGGATTAAAATCACCCGCTCCCTGCGACCGCCAATTAGCCGTGAGATACTCGCCCTTCCAAATTGCGGACAAGGCTCCGTTCTCCAAATTAAAGGCATAGTTCAAGCCGCCTGGGAAACCCACAGCAAGTCCGCGAAACCCTGCCACTCGACTCCGGCCCCGATAAATCCTCACCTTGTCATTGACCTCAAGCTTGTTCGGCTTCGATTGTAATCCTTTTGGATCACGTGCTGATCTTCCGAGCGAAAATTGATGCCAAAGTGACCTTAACTGCTCATGGGTATCACCTCCCATGATCTCAGTCTGCACTGCTTTTCCGTCCGGCCAGTAGTTCGGCATAATGATTCTAGGACGATGCTTCGCCGGATTTTTCATGAACTCGTAAAACCAACCCGGCTGCAATCGTTGGTAAGTCAGGATCAAATCGTAACCCTTCATCCCCGGTGATTCTTTCCCGTTGTAGTTATGGCAGGAAATACAATTCAGGCCATCCGTTCCAAGCAATAAATGCCCGCCATTCCTAACCATGGGTTGTTCTTGGCGATTTGGTGGAGGCAAGTCCACCTGTGGCAATTTATCTATCTTCGCCAAAACCTCCGGCAATCCTTCTAATGCCGTCCGACCAAACTGCGGCATCCGTGTCTTCATGTAAGGCCGCACCGAGAGACCGTCATAAAGAACTTTATTCAACCACTCTGGTTTTAATTTACCACCGATCTTCGTCAGCGGTGGTGGGATTCGGGCGGCATCACCAAGGGCCTCTTCAGTAGTATGGAAAAACTCATCAATTTCTTCTGCTACTCCACCAAAATCATCACGAGTATGGCATGCGATACAGTTCAGCTGAGTCAGCTTCATTTCGATCCGAGCTTCGTCCGAAAAAAACACCGGCTTCTCCAAGGCCAAAGCGATCGCCTTAGCCTGATCATCAGACAACTGATAATTTGCACCTTTACCGGTAAAACATCCCCTCTTTAGATCGATGTTCTGCAACTTCGGCCCCTTGGCGGCCTCAGCATTCCCCATTGTGTGACAAGCCACACAATCATACTTTTCGAAATTTGCCTTACCCAGCGCAACCAACTTGGCATCCGGCTTCGCCGGCTTTCCGGCCTTCCCTCCCAAGAATGCCTCTAACGCGCTCGCCTCGGAGGACGAAAGATTCATGTTTGGCATCCGACCTGATGGCCGAACTTTAAGGGGGTCAAGGAGGAATCTAGCCAACGCTCCCTGCTGGTATTTCCCACCGATATGTCCTAACGATTCCCCCCTTTCAGAATTTTTCCTCTGGGGAACATGGCAGGAAATACACCCGATTTCGTGAAAAATCTCGTGCCCCAACTTGGCATCACCGGTCATCGCTTTGACCTGCACCTCCTCGGATGTCAATGACATCAAATAATGACTGATCGACTCACTCACCTTCGCCTTTTCAGCGTCTGGCAAACCACCCAAAACATCTGGCATAGTTGTGCCAGGATGAACCTTGTGGGGATCCTCCAGATAGCGCTTTAGATAATCAAGGTCCAACCTTGAACCCGCTTCACTCAAGTCAGGCGCCAATTTCATGGTGGTTGCGACAGGCACCTCGTGACAGGCTGCACAACGTAATTCCTCAATCAGGAGATGCCCCGTTTTAGCCTCATCAAGCGGATGGTTTCCGTTAAGACCCGGAATGACCGGTGCCGCTAGAAGAATACCGGCATGCATGAGTGATAGGACAACAGCGGTGCTCAAAAATCGCATGTCCAAATCCTGCCACCCGCACACTACATGGCAATCATCCATTTCACTGAAAACCTACCCACGGACGGGCACCATTTAAGGTTTGAAGGGAGATTTTGGGTGACGTTGCATCGCCGGATTGAGTGAGAGCTTTCCATCCTTACTTCCAACCAAGATACCAGAGCTAATTTCAGATTCTCCCACCTTGATCGCTTCTGCCATCCCTTTCATTTTGCCAAAATAACACTCGGTTCCATGCGAAAGAATGATCCTCACTTGATCCTTGGGACTGGCTCCCAATCAACTTTCCAAGACCGCCTCAGTCATTCTCAAAACTTGCACCGCCTCCCTAACTTGATGGACCCGATGGATCATGGCTCCTCGCTGGCGGGTGAAAGAAGTCAGCGCCTGGGTCGGAGACTCCCGGCGTGTCATTGCTGAATCACCAAGCAACTGCCCAATGAGGGACTTACGCGAGAGCCCCATGAGAATTGGGCGATCATGAACTCGATAATCTTCCACACGGTTTAGCAATTCTAGATTGTGCCTTAGGGATTTTCCAAACCCAATACCAGGGTCAAACACGATCCTCTCGGACTCAATTCCAGCGGACACCAAAGTTTCGAATCGCTCCTCAAAAAAGTCTCCGATCTCAGAAACCACATTATCATAAGTTGGCGATTTTTGCATCGTGCGTGGATCCCCCTGCATATGCATCACAACGATACCACAATCTGAACCAAGACAAACGTCAATCATGGCGGAATCTTGCAGCCCCGTCACATCATTCACGATCGCCGCCCCGGCCGCCAAACCAGCCGCCGCAACTTCCGCCTTACAAGTATCGATAGACACCGCCACCGCTTCATTCGAAACCAACTTTTTGATCACTGGAATCACTCGCGAAATTTCATCACCCAAGCACACTTCAGCCGCACCAGGGCGGGTAGATTCACCGCCAACATCCAAAATATCAGCGCCTTCCTCAATAAAACGGCGTGCCGCAGCTACAGTGTCACCTAGGTCAAGGTGCAAACCTCCGTCCGAAAATGAATCTGGGGTCACGTTGAGTATCGCCATGACCAGCGCCGTGTCATCCAGATCCCAACTGAATTTGCCAGCCTTCCACAAAATCTGGGAGCTTTGCGACTCATCTTCTGCAGGGTTGCACTCGGTCATCGGTTTCGGCATAATCTTGCTTACACCACTATCATCTCAATGAAAAAAGTAACCTACTTCATCATAGCTTCCTTATTCGCAGCAGGGTCGGGCTTTTCAGACGAAGATCTTTGGGAATCCAAGGGGCCGCACGTTCGCATCAAAAAGAACGATCAGGATGGATCATACGTTGTCTTCGAACGCTCACCTGACGACCGGCGACTTGTTAAAACAACCAAGAACGAAAATGGTGAAGTCAAAATGAAGGCCACCTACACCCGAGATACCAAGGGGTTCCTCAGGTATGGGCAGATTCATGATGGTCAAGGCGTCCTCATTTACCGGGTGCAGTACGGTTACGACAACGAAAGCGGTCAACTTGTAGCTGAGCAGATGTTTGACGCGAGGGTAAAGCATTTCTTCCCTACTCTCGACAAAAACGGCCAGCGCAAGGAAATGCCCATTCGCCGAGTCTACTATTTTTATGACTCTGAAGGAAATCAAAGTAAGGCTATTTCACTTGTCCCAAAGGCAGGGAAAACAGCGCGTGAGACCTTTAAGAAAACCAATAAGCCACTCGATCTTTATGGTGAGGAAGAGGATTTCGACCCCAATAATTCTACGCGCCCCAACAGCCCCTTCGACGAAGAAAACAAGAAAAAGGCTCAATGAGTCCTGAACGAGTTTTTCAAATCCTGACCATCTTGGGGTTGACCGCAGGCGGCTGGCTCTACGGGGACTATTGGAAAAAATCGAGTCTACCCCCATTAGACAACGATAGCGCCGCGACCTTGCGTGCTGAAAACTCTGAATTGCTGCAGCGTGTCGACACTCTTGAAGACGAGCTCGCTCAAGTCCGCTCCATGCTATCTAATGGCCCTTTCCCAGTCCCCGACGAGATTATCTCTTGGGTCGAGAAAGACTATGATATGGTCTTTCTGGAAGCCCCCAATGTTCGCTTAGCCTCCCCCACCAAAATCAGGGACGCCGCCCACGCAAACCTCCGCCTCATCCATGGCGAAGTTGACCTAGAAAATGAAGGACTTGCCTGGGAGCTCCTTGGGCTCCTTCCTCCGAATCAACGACTCTTCACCCAGCTCCTCTTTGTCAACAGCAGTGGAGTCAAAGGGATCTGCGATCTCAGTGAACAGCAAATTCTCCTTTCGGAAAACTTCGATGCCATGAGCGTGCCTGATCGTTCAGTTTTGGTTCGCCTTCTTGGCCAACTTCTAGCCTACCAAAACCATCCTAAAAAAGAATGGGGCTCGCGCGATGAATGGCAAGCCTGGGAAGCTGTCCACACAGGTTCCGCCGCAGCTCAGCAAGCGAGATTTCTTCGTCGGAACACCGCCGTAAATGAAGCTGGTTGGAATGAACCAGAACCCGCCCGGGAGCAACTCCTCAACGACCTTGAGCCTGCACTTCAAGGGTTTTGTAACTTTCCATTCATTGAGGGTGCCGATTTCTCTCGCTATTTTTTTATCGATTCCCGTGAAGCGTGGGCCACGATGTTCCAGAATCCCCCGACCACTACCTCCGCAGTTCTGCACCCGAATCAAAAAGAGCGTGGAGCAGTTGAGATCTCTTTTCCAAATTCCGGACCAGAGATCATATACGAGAATACAATTGGAGAACTAGGTCTCCGATTATGGCTTGAGCCCTTTGCTGGCATGGACGAATCCGGATTACTGGCAGAGCAATGGCGTGGGGATCGTTACCAGTTGCGCCGTCGCCCAGACAAGAAATTCACTCTCACTTGGAAGATCGCGTTAGCAGATGAAAAATCGGCCAAAAGCCTCAAGGCAGAGGTGGAACGCTCAATGATCCCACACTTTCACGAGGCGCAAGCACCGCGTAAGACCGAAGTGACAGTGTCAGATACAGTCTTAACTTTTACCAACTCGCCGAAGAAATGAATTCGGCCAAACGGATCAGTTTCAGCGGCCGAGTTCAGGGGGTGGGATTTCGTTACACCACCAAACAGCTTGCCCTTGGATTCGATATCGTTGGTTCAGTTCGAAACCGAGAAGATGGAACGGTTGAACTTGAAGTGATGGGAGACGAGGAGGAAGTAAACGAATTTATTACCGAGATCGTCGAAGAATCCGAACTTGCCGGGCTGATTAAAGAACACCGCATTTGGGACATTGACGAACTCGCAAATTGCCGAGGCTTCACAATCGCGAATTAATCTTTGATGACGCGATAATACTTATGAGCCAAAGAAGAGGCCGGACCGAAGGGATCGTGGGTTCCTTCTTGCCCATCCGACCAAGAGAGCAGCCCCCCATCTCCGACAAAAGATGGTATCACACTGACCCAACTACAACCATCCGGTGAAGTCTGGACAGTGTATATTGCGCCGACTTCGGACATGAGCCGAATTGATAGCCCCCCATTTTTGCTGGTCCCGATTTCAAGGTCTAAATCGGGACCCCGAGGAGGATCTTCGGAGATCACACTCCAGCCGATATCCTTGAGAGCCGCGGCGTCTACATTTGTAATTTCAAGCCGTGTGATATCCCCACCCACATTAAAAACGGGCTCCATGAGAAGATCCTGCAAATTGCCCGCACCCACTGTTCCAAAGTACAAGGGTGTTCCAAAGGGAAAGATCTTTGAATGATATTCACCATCCCTCCAATGATAATCTTGCGACGACGATTTGACGATCTCGAGCCCACCTACCTCCCCACCAGTATCAGCTTCAAGAGCCGCCACTGAATTTTCACCCACAAACCGATCCTCCACGATCAAATCACGGAACTCTGCAACCGACCGGGCATTTAACCCTAAGCAATGGCCGATTTCGTGCACCGCAATGCTATAAAAATCCAAAGACGTGCCACCATCTGACTGCAAAAATCCAAAACTCCAATTCCGATCCAAATCAAATGAAATAGTCCCGCCAATTACGGTAAGTGAGCTCACGCCAAGATTAAAACCGCGATTAAGAAAACTTTCCGGATCAGCGTAAACCGAGGCTAAATTTCGAGCTCCGCCAATCGGAGCTCCGCGGCCCGCGCCATCCAGCTTTCGAGCTCCGACATATAGAACCCAAACATTTTCATCTAGTGAAAACCCTCCAAGATACTCATCAGCAGCGGGTTGCCCCACCTTGAAATAAAAATCACTCGCCTTACTGGCAGCCGCACTCAGCACATAATTTTTACCCGTCCCCGGATGAATAATTTCAAATCGCCCATCAACTAGCTCCTCATCCTTCATATCAACGGGAAGAAGAGTTTGATTCACGATCCGGCTCCACCGGGCGGCGGCAGCCTCGATGACAACCTTCGCATCAGGATTATCAAAAAAACCCTGGCTATCGTATCGGTAATCAACCTTGATCTCAATTCCTTTCAAAGGAACTAAAGCAATCATGAAGACTACGATAAAATTCATCCTTATAATATACCCAAATTTTGAACACTGACAACCAGGTTGTTAACTTTTCTTAAATATCAAGGTGAGTTCTCGCCCTGCGTGGGAGGTTTTTTGGTCATTTTTTAAAATGAAGGAATTGCCCGTTTTTTTGCCTCATGCTCGATCATGACTTCAGGCACCACCCCGATGACGCAATTTTAAAAGCGCCCGAAAGAAAACCACCAAACCTCCCAAAAGAAAAAGGGCCGGGAACCATATTGAATATCCCGGAGCCTTCGTTTCGTGCTCGATAAGGACCTCCGTTGGATCATGAGGATTTACGAAAGCTGCCAACTTGCTTCCCACCGGAAACTTCTCAACGGAGGGCTCTATTTTATTTTTTTTCTTCAAATACGGATTTTCCCGGCGTTTTAGCCTCTCTCCCCGGTAAAACTTCCCATCGACCCGATATTCATAAACCAACTTATGGCGATATTCCTTAGCCTTTCCAATCTGGCGATCCTCTAGCTCGGAAACAACCACGACAGCAGGATAACTGGGCCATTCCTGTGTTTCTTTCGCCCGGATGTATCCACGACCCAGAACAAAAACAAAAAAGCCGCCCATCACAGCCAGCGCTAGGCCGATAAATGCCAGATAGAGATATCCTCCGATGCCCTCATTCTTCACAACCGATCCGTATCATAATCCTGCACTCTCGCAAGACCCGTGCTTGCACCTGAGCAAGATTCCGGCCAGAACATCCCTATGAGCACTTTTGCAGAAAACGTGATGGACGACCTTAAGATCGCAATGAAAGCCAAAGACTCGGTGGCTCTCACCACTCTTCGCGCTCTCAAAACCGCGCTCACAAACGCCGCCATCGAATCCGGCAACAAAGATAACGTCATCGAACAAGCCGATGCCCTTGTCATCGTCCGGAAACAAATCAAACAGCGTAACGATTCAATCGAGCAATTTGAAAATGCCGGGCGCTCCGAGCTCGCCGAAAAAGAAAAAGCGGAAATCGTAGTCCTCGAAAAATACCTCCCCGCCGCCATGAGCTCTGAGGAAGTTTCAGCAATTGTGGCCGCAGCCGTCGCAGAAACGGGGGCTAGCAGCCGCGCCGATATGGGAAAAGTCATGGGTATCGTGCAAGCGAAGACCGCCGGGCGCGTCGACGGCAAGACCCTCTCCCAAGAGGTAATGAAGCACCTTTCCTGAAGGCCGAGTAACTAAGTTCGGGAGATGGGCCAATAACACCAAGCGATCCGAGCTGAAATCACACCTCAACTCAATGAGCTTCGCCGCTATAATCGTCGCTTCTGGATCCTCACAACGCATGGGCTTTGACAAGCTCGCCGCCCAGTGGAGGGGTAAGACGATTCTTTGGCATAGTGTTCACGCCTTTTCTTCCCTCGAAGAAATCTCCCAAGTCATAGTTGTCACTCCACCCGATCGTTTTGCTTGGCTTGCCGACCTTGGCCCAAAACTCAACCGAGTTAATGGAGGCAGTGAACGGTCCGACTCCGTAGCCGCCGGCCTTATGGCTCTAAGAAACGAAATTAGTCACGTTGCAATTCACGATGGTGCCCGCCCCCTTGTTTCACCAGAGTCAATTCGTGCTACCTTCGCCGCCGCTGAAGCAACCAAGGCCGCGAGCCTCGCACGGCGGGTTACCGAAACATTGAAGCGGGCTACTCCGGAAGGTATCACCTCGGAATCAGTCTCTCGGGACAACCTTTGGGTTATGGAAACACCCCAGATTTTTTCGCGAGACCTAATCCACAAAGCTTACCAGAGCGTCTCCTCCGGCGATACCCAAATCACCGATGAGGTTTCTGCTCTTCAGCTTCTTAACCAAGGCACCACCCTAGTGGAAAACCCCTCCCCAAATCCAAAAATTACGATTAAAGCAGATCTTGATGCCCTTCCATAATATCCGACATATTTAGAAAGATCTCTACGATGATGAATAATTTTAAGCTATGACAATGGCTCACCCCACTCTTTGAAGCGGGGGCTCCACGTGCCTTAATCTCAGTATGACAGTTTTAGCCAAAGGACTTTTCTTACTCGCCAGCCTTCTGGTTCTACAATCATGCTCTACCAGTAGAGCTCCAAAGCTATCCACTAAACAAGCCATTCTTATCGAGTGGCCTACCATCAAATCCACTATCTTGGCTCAAAGAAAAGTCGGTTATCCAAACTACGATCCAAAATGGATCTACGTGGTTGATCCGGCTACCCAGCGGATGAATGTTGTCTCTTTGGAAACTGGTGAAACCTACGAAACCCTTCGCTGTGGGACCGGTAAACGCGGCCTTGGTATTGCACATGCCCAAACTCCCCCTGGTTTCTTTACTATGGGCGGTGTGCGAATTGCTAAAAATGCAGATTCTTCCATTCAAACCGGTGACTCAAAAAGGGGGGTGAGTGGGATCTATGCCGAGATTCTTTATCCCCCGACCCATTCAGACCCCTCGCTGCGGGGCTATGTTCCAAACGGCGTCGTCATTCACTCTTACAATCCCAATGCTAGCGAAATGCTTTACCAGCGCCACGCCCAGCGAAAAATAGGCCGTATTCCCTGCACTACCGGCTGCCCAGTCCCCGAGATCGACGAGGCCCCAAGACTAGTCTCCTACCTTAAACAATCAGCCGGCAAGTTCGACCCTACCGCAAACCCGAATTCCCACCTCCAGGCCCTCATTCGCAGTGGTCAAGTTACCCAATACCAACGAAACCAGCTAGGCGATCCCATCTACATTCTCAATCGCCAGTAGAAATTGGCGGGATCCGCTCAATCCTTTCTTTGGATACCTTGGCTTTTCAAAGATTCCCCAGACTCTCGTTTCCCCAGAATTTCGTTCAATACGCGATCTTGTTTCCTCCGCCGTTTTCGAAAAACCCTTTTTTGCTCCCCTCGGAACCATTTTGCCAATGGAATCAACTGGCCAAAGGCATAACCATCGATGGCGAAGATTTGACATCTTCCATCCACTTTTACCTGCACGGAAAGATTGTCAGGTCGCGCTTCTACAAATACCCAATGCTTGTCGAGCTGTTGCCAAAATTTTTCTAATGCTGCTTCACACTCGGGAGTTAGCCCATGGTGCCACACATATTCTTTGAGCGAGAGAGAAACCTCTCCGTCGAAGTCTGTGATAAGATCCACTTCCAGCACTGGCCCCAAATCTGAATCGACCATTTCATAGGCATGAGCCACGAAGTCCCAAGCAGGAGGCCCCACTCGCCGAGACAAGACCTGCGAAAAGTGTAACTCTCCCTCATTCTCATGATAATACCACTTTGGACGTAAGAATCGCGCCACCAAATTTGCTCTCTTCCATCGATCACATTTATGCCAGTCCTCGGTCATCAACTTGAGACACCGGTCATTTTTCTCGGGATGGAGATAAACCTCACGATGATTCCCATGGGCAAAAGGACGTTGGCCACTCAAACTGATCACTTTTTCAATATCCATAAACGCCCCGAAATGGCAAGATATCCCCCATTGCAAATTTTCTCTTTTTTGTAACAGGCCATTTGTCTGCCTGCTATACATACTCACAAAGTCATGTCTTCAAAAACGAAACTCCTTTCTACCATCGCACTCCTCGTTTTCGCGCTAGCTATCGCGATCTTTTTTATTTTTCGTAATGATAACCCTATTAAAAACGTCCTCACCGCAGAGCAGCTCTCCCGCTTTGAGGAAGGCATGTTTTATCGGACAATAGTCAGCTCAACAGTTCAGGGACAAGTCGAAGATAGAGATTGGGGTGTCGGGAAGAAAATCACCCTCATTCACGAAGGCGAGACCGATTTTGTTCGCGAAGTAAAATCCGTTACCAAGGATCATACCGAAGTCGTGGTCGGCTTGGAAATTCTCACAGCCCGCGACCTTGAAGTCAAACTGGCTCTTGATGACGTGGATCTCCATCTCCCACCGGCGGTCGGCATTCTAGGCAGAGGAGCGCGAAAAATCTTACTTCCCGGCCCGGAAGGTATCGCAATCGACATCGCCACTGATCGCGCCGCGGAATGGTTGAAAAGCGACATTAATCGCCAAAAAGTTCTCTCGCGGATTAATTTTGCCGTTAAAGGCATGACCGGGCAAGGCCTCGAAGAACACCTCCTCGAGGCTAAGCTCCAACCCCTTGAAGCCTATGAAGGTCTTACAGCTGAATACACCTACGAAGCCGGTGAGGGGCTCGTTGATTTTCAAACTAAGGCCACCCTTTCTAAAGAGAGGGAAGATCGGGTTAAAAACTTTTCAGTCTACAGTGAAGCTTACCTTCTTCCTGATACTGATCCCAATGGTCAAGATGAATGGGATGTTGATGTCAAGACCATCGCTCACCTGCTGGCGCCCAGTAACGATCTTGATGTCAGCGGCACCCTGACCTTGAAGCGCGATTCAACCTACGGCGATGAAACACGCCTAAAAATCGTGAAAGGTAAGGTTGTCTTTTCCGGCTCCACCGACAAAAACCAAGTGCTCGGAACTTGGGCCGCGCGCGGCTCCCTTTATTATAACTTGAAGACTCACAGCATTGTCGAAGGCAACCTAACCGGAGAAGTCTCGCTCGAAAGAAAGAGTACTGACCACGTTCTCTTTGAGAAAAATTTTAAAACTAAACCCAGCTACCGCATCATTATAAAAGGTTACGCTACCAAGGACCCTACCGAAGCCCGCAAAGAAATTACTGGCGAGAAAACAGAGCGATGATTAAGAGCGCAATTGGTTTGCAAATTGAGGGGCTCACGATTCGTCAGAATGACCTTACGATTCTTGACCACCTCTCACTCCATCTCGAGGCTGGTTCGCTGACCGGGCTCATCGGACCGAGCGGAGCAGGTAAAACAACCCTACTTCGAACTCTTGGACTGCGCCCCCCCAGCAAAAAGAATAAAGATCTCGGAATCGTTTCCATCATTGCAGGAACCGAGGCCACCCGGATTTCTGGAGCCAATCACCAGTCTCTTCTTGAAATTCTATCCTATGTTCCTCAACAAGATCTTTTCCCGGATTACGCCAAAGTCGGCGAGGTCCTTGAAGAAGCACTGATCTTCTCCGGTCACGATGCCAGTCCTCTTTCAATTCTAGAATCTGTTAACCTTTCAAAGGATTTTCTTGGAAAGACTGTTTCGCAACTTTCCGGCGGAGAAAGGCGCCGTCTCTCTCTGGCTCGGGCCCTTTGCTCCGGCCCTCGCATTCTTCTACTCGATGAACCCACAAGTGGCCTTGACCTACCGGTAGCCTACGAAGTAATGCAGCTTTTACGGGGGCTTTGTGATCGCCACAAACTAACCATCGTGGTCACCAGCCATCTACCCGGAACACTTGCAGTTTGCGATCGTGTCCTCGTAATGGAGAAAGGGGGAAGGCTGAGAGCGGATTACCAAGATGTCCAAACGTGGCTTACCACCACTGCTGAAGCAGATCTATTTGAAAAAAGCACCTCAATTACACCAATCAAATCTTTTGACTATATCGACTCTAATGAGGCCAGTCGTGATTGGTGGAACCTCCATCACTTCGGAGTGATATTCCGACGCTCTGCCCGCCAGTCTTTCCGTGACTACGGAGCCGCGGGCGTCACCATCATCCTACCCATTTTCCTGGCCGGGCTGATCGTATTCGCGCAATCACTTCACGGAAACAACAGCCCTCGCTTCATTAACTTCTTCCTTTCGATCGCAGCTCTATGGATTGGAATGTCGCTAACGATCCGGGAAATAATTTCAACCCGTGCGCTTTACGCTATTGATGAACTCAGCGGACTTGGAAAATTCTCCTTTTTTTATGCCAAATCCGCCTTTGCTACCTTAATGGTGCTTTTTAGTACTCTCCTTCTTTGCGTCTCAACTTGGTTCTTTGTTTCCCTTTTTAACATCGACCCAAACGCAGTGGAATCTTCGGACTGGTTCGATGCTCGTGACTTCATTTCGCACTTTTTCGTGCTAGGAATAGTCTGCTTCTCGGGAACCATGATCGGTCTTTTACTGTCGACCCTAGCCCGCTCCGAGCGGGGCGCCGTTACCATGATGCCTATCGTTCTCCTTCCCCATGTTCTTCTCAGTAAATACGCCACTGGCTTTGCTGGAGAAGCGAACGACGCGCGCCTTACTCATCCCTTCCACAGTCTTGATTTGAATGAGATAGACTACTCCGGCTTCACCTTAATCGAACAAGGGAATTTTTGGAGTAGTCTCTTCGCCTCCACTCGACACGCCACCTCAGTTTTTGATCAATTGGGTTCCGCTCGATTTTCCTTCAGCCAGATTTTTGGACTAGATTTTTGGGCTTTAATCATTCTTGTTACTAGTCAGGCGCTTCTAACTCTCATCATCTTCTGCTATTCCGCAAACTCTGCCATCCGACGAATCAAATGAGCAAACTCGACCCCATCGATAATGGAGTTCGGCGCTTCCGACCGGGATTAATGATGGCACTCTGCACCTTCGTCTTAATTGGGAGCGCTGCTCTAGTGTTTCAAAAGGTTCAAAATAAGCAGAGTGATTCCGATCCACCGCTCCCAACTACCAAAATCAGCGAAGAGATTGAGAGGGTCCGGGGTGACTTGGATCCTCCGCCCACCCCACCATCTATCCATCCACTCGAGGGAAACCGCCGGCTCTTTCTCGCTGATGGCTGTCTCTACCGCTATCAGGAGCTCAGCTTTACCCGTAATTTTAGCTATCAACACAATCATCCCGGAGCGGTTATTCGCGAAGGTGATCCTTGCCTCTGGAAGCTCGTAGGAATCTCCGAAAAAGAAGATGTTTACCAGATCTTTTGCGCCGACCCTAATTTCCCTGATCTTCACGAACACAATCTCACTTACACTCGATTCCAGGAAGATGGTGTCCCACAGAATGACCATAGTCCCTTTATTACTCTCCATGACCACGACTACTGCGAATGGCAGATCCGCAAAGCGGGACCCAAGGGCCAATACGAAGTATATTGCCTTAGCGGAAACAGCCCATTTAAAGACGCCAGCCTCGCTTGGACCGACAAGCAAGAGGATCTCTCCTCAAATTTAATCTCCGCCACCCTGGGAGAAAACGGCAATCCTTCCTGGTGGATTCTCCCGGAAGGAGAAAGCCCAAAAATCCCGCACCGATCCTCTCACATGATTGTCATGAATCGGGGCCGGATTATGCATCAAGACGATTCATTGGAAGATTTTAAAAAACACGGCCCCGAAATCTTCCGTGTTCAACTCAAAACAGCCGACGATAAATTTGTGAGAGCTGCGGGAGCGCTTAATTATGTCCAGCTTGTAAAGGCGATTCGTGATTTTGACCCTGTCGTCAACCACCCTGATTTTCCAGCACTCATTGGGATGAATCCTTTAGCTCTTCTCGAGGGAGATATTTCACTGAAACGTGAAAATCCGATGTTTCCCTTAATCATCCCGCTCAAAGTGGCGCTCTACCCACATCTCATTCAAGAAATTAAGATGGAGAATACAAAATTTTGGAAAAACGATTGGGAAACCCTTGAGGATTTTCAAAGCCACCTCGACGAATCTGATATTGCCGACGGACGCGTCTATCAAGGCACTAGGTTCACCTACATATTTATTTCATGGGACCCATGAAGCGGCTTGGGAGAAAAGCGCAGAAGAAGACGCAAACAAAGAGTTATAAACAGATCAGCGAGATGGAACCTAAATTAACAAAATATTGGTTCGTTATCTACGTGCTCGCCGCCCTGTTGATACTTGGCGGTTTTTTAAATCTCGGCATCCATCTTGGACCAAAATTAGAGATATGGTTATTGGCAAAGCTTGTTCCAGAAGTTTGGCACTCGGCGGTCGATGACCTCATTCATCGGCTTTTCTTTGAAGAATTTCGGACATTCCTTGTCACCACCGGTTTTGGGCTTGGAATCATTATTGTTGGAATGACTCTCTTTCCCCTGAAAGAAAAACTCTCGACGATTTATGAATTAGAACGGTTTCCTGAACTCAAAAAACAACGCCACCCTCCCCTCTGGCGTCAGGGTTTGGAGGAGGTGAAGCTAGCTTTTCTCTATCTTCTACTACAAGGAATGAGCCTCTTTCTAGCCGTCCAAGGCTATCCTTTTTTAGCGGCTCTTGGCGCGACTCTCTCAATTGCCTACCTTGTTACCGCGATGGCCTTGGACCATTGTTCACCATTTTTTCAGCGCCGTAATCACAAGATCCATGGCATTATCTGGATCCTTCTACGGCACGCGCCCTTACGCACTACTCTGCTTGGTCTTATCTGCATCGGTCCCGTTATTATTCTCGAGCGCCACCTTTCAGCGTCACTCGAACCAACAGCCGCGATCGCTATTCTCGTCTTTACTGAGGTTCTTGGAATGGCCTGCGCCACTCTTCTTGGGTGTCATCTAGGTTCTGCTCTCCTAAAAAAAGAAACTACCCTTTTCAGCCAACATCCTCCAAAATTGTGGACCTTTTCCTACCGGATTACGGTTTGCATTCTCGCCGTTTGGCTCGGAGTATTTTTTAGCTGGTGGGGAAACGGCATATACACTCATTACCAAATTATGAGATGCCAATACCAACCTCTCTGGAAAAAGACCAAATTCAAGGTCCGAGGAACCAAAGCTCTGATCAGCCTTCCACTGCGAATTCAAAATGAATCGTCCAAACCCCTCGACGTTGGCAAACTAAAAATTGGCATGGAAGGCGAAGGTATCCTCGACGGAGAGGTCCTCCTAGCCGGATCAAGCATCCAGACCGGTGAAACCTCTATTGTTTTGTTGAATTTTGAAGCTCAGCTCACGGAGGAAGCGCTTTCGGACCTTCCCCGCTTTCTCAAAGCCGAATATTCCGCACATCTGAAATTTGAGCCTCCTCTCTCTACGCCAATCACTCTGGAACTTTTTCCGTAAAACGAACCAACTTATTCGAATAAAACCCACTCTTTTAAGGCATTGAGCAAGGATCTAAGGAAAAATTTAGCGGTCACTCAAACAGGTTCAGGACTCAGGGGACGAAATTTTAAGAACAGGACTCTTAACGCCACCCTAGCAAATTCAGACCGTCCGAATCATCAAGATTGACCATCTAACAGGACCGAATAATTGAACTGATTTGGCCATTCATAAAAATTTTTCTTTTTCCACGAGAAATCCAATTTTAGCGTACCAGCATGTCCAGCGGAATTAGCGTCGTTTGCGAGCCCGAAATTGAAGATCTTGAGGGTTATTTTGAGGAATTGGCAGCAGTTTATGAAGAACTGGCTGGCCTTCTGAAAGAGGAGGGAGTCGAGCTCCTCCCTTACCTTTTCTGTCCAGACAGCGATCTTTCAGAAGAAGAAGCTGACGCTGCCGGGTATACCAAAGAAGACAAGGCGGTCATGAAAATCATTGTGACCGAAGATTTCCATGACGCCGACGAAGTTTACGATGATATTAATACGGCCGCAGATCTAATCCGCACGATGGATGATGAGATTTTTGAGAATGGTAAAGAAGCTCTCATCCAAGATCTCGAAAGCCTTGCCGAAACACTCGAGATTCCTGTCGAAGAGAAAGTCACCGTGCAACTTCTCCGCGCGTAAGTCGGGCAGACAAACAGATTCTAAAATAAAAAGCCGGCCAGTCTCAAAACTGTCCGGCTTTTTTTGAGAAATTAAGTCGTTCCCCTAAAAACGAAAACCGATCGAAAGATCATAAGCGGTAGTATCTTCGACCACAAACTGGTCAGTCAGGAGTGCAAAATCCTCTCTCCAGAGATGCCTGATACCAACCTGTGCGAAAAAATTCTTCCCAAGCTTAGTTCGAAATCCGGCAAACGCCTGCCCTACAAAATTTCTATCGGAATCAACCGAGAAATCAAATGCATCATCTAAGCTAACGCGTTCAATACCACCGCCGACTCCAGCATAAAAAGAAATCGCACTGCTCAACTTAGCTTCTAATTCGTAATTCAGTGTGAAGTTCGTAAAGCTAATTTCTCCATTCTCGTAATAAGGGACCCCTGCAACATCTAGAAACTCAAGTTCGGCATCATCTGAATGGCCTAAAAATTCGACGGATAGAGTATGAGAAACGGCATCGTCCTCGTAAACAGTCCCTCTGAGTTGGAGAAATCCATAACCTTTATCAGGATCTTCCATAAATCCCCCACCAAGCATGATCCCGCCATTTATTCCAGCGAACTGAGCCTCGGAAATGGCGGTAAGCCAAACCATTCCCACGATTGTCATTAATGTTTTTTTCATAATTTATTAAGAATTTATTTAGTCTTTCGTCTCATACGAGGATGCCCGAACTGAGGTTGGTTGTGACGATCTATCATTGTGTCCCCAATCATTCTGGTCATCATCCCATACTTCTTGATTGAGTCCCACCCCCACTCCAATCACTGGAGCGACACCCATTGAGTTTGAGTTTAAAGTAACATGTGCTGGGACCAACTCCTTGTAGCGATCACGATAGGACTCTGAAGCATCCTTAACCGTATAGATCGTGAATCCAGATTGGCTCTCGAAATTTGGGATTAAGGCGCCCTTTTCAGCATAGATTTTTGTCTGATTGACTCCTCTCTTAAAACCAACAAGCGCTCCTCCAGCCTCAACAAAATAGCGGTTCCTCGAGCTATAAAAAACCTCCAGAGTACTCCCCTTAGTGATCAAAACATCACTCCCCAGCACGGTCTTACGGACCGTCTCCCCTGATGAAACCTTCAAATCAGCACTAATGGTCCGAGAGCCCGAACAACTCGCAAGAAGCAAAACCGATCCAGCAAAGAGGACAAGACGCGAAACGGACACGCTGATTAAAACGGAAGAACCTGAACTTTTATTCATAAGATATATCAATTTTTGACTTTTCCATGATCTATTTTAAAGATAAGCATTTTTCAGGATATCTATCAATTTTGAATTTTCCCAAGCTGAGATTTAGAGGCAAGATTGAATTGCCGAAGGATCAGTATAGTCATCAAATCGAAAATCGGTTTCAATCCTCGGTCCGATCCCAATTAACTTCCAACCGAGATTACGACTTGCCTCGATATCCCATGGCGCGTCCCCAAAGTAGATCACTTCCGAAAAACGTGCTTGATGAAAGCGAGCAGCCCGATCAAGAGCTTGGAGCATAATATGCTCTCGAACAACAGCATCCGAGGAGCTCGCAAGAGGAATATCAGCGATTTCAAAACCTGCTGTCTCCAATTTATAACGCGCGGAAGCTTCGTGGGCCCCAGTGGCAAGAGCAACAGCATAATCCGGCGACTCAACTAGGGCACTGAAAAAATCAATGGCTCCCGGGATCGCTTGAAACACCGATTTTGGCTGTCCTCGGAGACCATTTACAAGGTGTTCGTGAAACGCCTTGGTAAGTGCGCCGCTCATCGGTCGATCGCAGTAGCGCTGGGAAATCTCCTGAGCTACTCCGCTGTCGGTAATAAATTGATATTGGGACCAGTCGGTCTCAAAATGTTGCACTCCCAAAACCTCGCGGACGGACCGAATAAAGCATTCAGAATCTATCGCATTGGTTTGCGTAAGCGTTCCTTCGATATCAAAGACAACAACTTTCATTAATCGTAATCGGAACTCGTCATATCTTCGGCAGAGCCTCCGACAAGCCGCTTACCTTTGTAGATCATTGAGAATTTCCCGCCAGTTTCTTCCGCAATCATCAAAAGTTGGCTTGCAGGAGTTCCAGGAAGCTCAAAGGCAATTGTATCAATTGGAACCCCCTCTGGGTTAAATTCTTCCATCTTTTCGAGAACATAATCCGCGTCAGTCGGCTCTCCGTCAGAAAGAAGGTATACAATATTTGGTTGCGGGCTCATGGAAAAAGCCATTTTAAGAGGGGGATACCAGTTGGTTCCACCTTTAGCCGGCATTTTTTGGATCGCCTCAACTACAACGCTCTTAAGCCGCTCGGAAGCAGGATACCAGTTCACCTCTGGCACTATCCCGTTTCCCCGAAATCCTTTCGTGTAATGATTAGGACCTTCGGTATCGATGGTCCACCCGGTGGTTGAGAAAAAAATCACAGACACATTCATGCTAGCCGGAAGAGAATTGATAGATCGAACGAGCTCTTTTTTTAGAGCCTGAATTCGAGTTCCGCCACCACCTTCGGCATCCGATGCCATCGAGCCTGAGAAATCGACGATGAAAACCACATTCCTTCCCTTTCTCCGGCTACCAAAAAAGGTGGCGCCGCCACCGCCATCGCCATCGCCTTCTCCAGTTCCAAATCCGGGACCAAAATCCTCCTCCATCCCAAACAAACTATCGGGATTAGCCGTTACCGGAATAGGCACAGCCACTGGCGATTGAGACTGAGACGCGATGACCTTAGCCATCGAAGAACTCGCTCCTGGTGGCTTAGGCTGGGCATTATTAGTCAATTCCTTCATCCTGATCGGAGGTTCTTCCTCCGGAGTGGCCGCCTGATAGGTTACGATTTGGGGAATATTCTTGGTAGTTGGAATCAGCGCAATGAGAGCGAGGATGGCGATCAAAACACCGAATCCGAGGAGCGCGGTCACTGCCGACTGGACGGTTTCGCGACGACGCTGGCGATCTACAGCTATTTTGACAGCATGGCTATTTGCCGCCAGTTGCGCGGTATCAGTTTCAGTCACATAAATGTCACTCATCGTCGGTGAGGGAAGTTACTGGAGGTTGAACCCACTGGCGAGGAGATTTAATAACTCTAACCTACCCTTCGAAAAAGAACGCCCTGCCGGCAACATCCAGCAGAGCGTCCAAGATTAAATTCGTAATCCTAATTTACTTCATGCTAAAGTGAATCGAGCTCCGAGATTCACCATTTTCCATGCGGGTGTGGGCCGTCATGTCGTCGAATTGGGCCAAGGCTGCAAGAAGCTTCTCAACCAATGGAAGGTTCTCATTAAAGTCATCGCGCATGTATTCGTTTTCAAATATTTCCTCGGAGTTTTCTTTGAGGAGCTTGACCCAATAATTGGCCATTTCGCGAGCCGCTGAAAAATTTATACGCGTGTAACTTCCTTTACGAACAGGAACCTCGCCACCAGCGATTAGATTTTTATCGATCTCAGCAATGAATTTTTGCGACGTCGAAAAGTAGAAGTGTTTATCAGACAACCCCACCACTGGACGAGCGTCCTTGGTCGAAAACTGAATCGCGGTGCTATAATAAGTCACCCCTTCCTTGGTATTATCATCAAATTCTTGCATAGGAATCTCAGTTCCCTGAACCTCTTTGAGATTTTTGAGGATATTGCTGATTGAGCCCTCGAGCTTTTTCCAAGCCGTCGAGATTTTTTCGCGATCTGTCACAGGAGTAACGTAGGCAATGCGAGGAATAAGCCCCTTTTCAATGATCACTCCTGGAACTTCCGGAACGCGAGGAAGGGTTCCTCGGGTGTCGATAATCAGCGCGCCTTCATCACCAGTTCCTTGGGCCCAATCAGTCGTCAGGGCTTCCCAAATATTTTTGAGGTCCCCTGCTGCCAACTCGTCGAACATTTTGAAGGCTTCGCGAAATTCTGGAATATCTCGGATGCCTTCATACTCAATATCAGCGACCCTTGATGCCATTAGGTAAGTCGCCTGACCCAGTGAATCCATCATATCATGCAACTTGGAGGTAAACTCGGGATTCGATCGGTTATTGCTAAAAAAGACGACACCATCCATGTCACCCAGCCCTGCAAAATTGTGAGCAGTTTCAGTATCGATAGAGGCAAGATTACTTCCGCCATGGCTTTCGATTTTAAAACCATCTTCAATGAAGCCCACCGTGCCAGTGCGGCCGTATTCGAACATATCGAAGATCTTGCCCTCGACTCTAGCAACGTGCCCAAGAAGGGCCTGAATGTCGCGGGTGTCGCCAAATGAGTCAGCCTCGGCAAGTCCAGCCTTCACCCCCTTAGCCATTGATGACATTACTTCGTTTGCTCCTCCAATGGTTTTCATAGCTTCCTCCTCACCGAAAACTAACATCCGGATATCCTTATCGAGGTAGTCCTTCAGGAAAGACATACCCTCGTTTGCCAAAAGCGAATCTTCGGGCTTTGCTGGAAATTTTAACCCATCAAGAGAATCACCGAGATAAACGATGATGTAGCTCTCCTTTACACCGATTACGATGTTGAGATTCTTTTTGGCTACGGCGGCCAATAAGCGGTCAACCATAGCCCGCGATCCGAAAAACTCGGTCATCTCCTGCCTAGAGTTTTCATCAGCTAAATCGGCCAATTTCTTTCCGTTGATGGTCATGCCATTTAGGGCAACACCATCTTTTTCCATCTCGATTTCGTCAAAGGGAGCATTTTCGTCCAAGTCGAAAAGAGAAAGTATACCGCCAATCATCATCTCAGAAATTTGGGTGCGCATCTCTTCGTCGCTAACCTTAAAACCAATTGTTACAGGAGGCATATGTGACTTCTCCAAAATCTGAACACCCGCCTCCGGATCACCCAAAATTGAGCCAAACATTGACATCGCGAGACCCTGCATTTGCGCTCCGCCTGGCTCGGATTCCTCATCCATGGCCAAAGCAGCCATCTTCACCATCATTTTCATTTGATGAAAGGAAGCCGAACTGTTGATCGCTTGAAGGTTAAGAGCTTGATCACCAGTGGTGTCACCAAAGGCCGCGAAAATCTCCTCACCCACTACCGCTCTAAACATTTGGAAATCTTGATTCTCCTCAAGTTCATCGAGATTCTCGCCTTGATCAGCCATCATTTCAGCCATGACCTTACCTAGCTCAGTTTTTAAAAGGCGCTGGTACATGTCATAACCTCCCAAAATTGAAAAATACCCCTCCGTGTTCTTGGGAAGGTGAGCGGCGAACCCCATTTTTTTGACGACACCCTCTGACATTGCTAGGCCAGTTGATGCTTCGGTTGATTCATTTTTGATCAAACGAGTTGCTGGATCTCCTAAAGACGGAAGGGCAAGGCAGGCTCCCGCTACTGCGGTGAGAAGGATTGCTTTAAATTTCATAGTTGGGAATTGGTATACGCCAAAAAGCGCGGGTTGTTTAATTATAAAAATCGGAGAATTTTGCACCGATTGTTCATTTTTATTATTTCGTTTCGTTTCTCGGACCCAAATCTCAAAGGTGTAGAAGTAGCGCTTTCTACTGCTCTAGGGCCTTTCAGATGGACAGTGGGCAAGAATGAGAAGCTTTTCACTCCACAACATTTCGCACCGAAATGTGGGGATTCTGTGCTTTTGAAGTGAGAACTCTGTGAATTCAACTTCAATACGGCACCCAGCTTGATTGTGATCGGAAAGATTTTCATCCTCAGAAGAACGTGCCAAGATGATGGTCCTTAGGGCCTTTACGAGGGTCCTTACCCGACACATTCCCAATTCCCCGCAAACCCTCCAGCCCCCAATTTTCTGTTTTTCTAACCTACCAACAGGGCATTTTACCAAGACTCTACTCATTTGGTAGCAGCTAAACCTTATTTTCCGTTTCTTTTTCGTTCATAAAAGTTGCAATTTTCAGGATTTTGTGAAAGTTCAAGAATGTCGATGACAACCTCCCGTAAAACTGCCAATCCGGAGCTTTTTCCATTCGATCTGGTCCGTCCTCACATCGAAAAGGTAGAAGCTCTCATCCGAGATCAAGTCCGTGCCTTCGATCCAGGCGTCGAGCCCTACATGGAATATATTTGTGACACGAGCGGCAAGCGTATCCGACCTGCCCTTACAGTTCTCACCGGAGGAGCGACTGGTGGATTGCAGGATGAGCATGTGAATCTCGGAGTGATCCTAGAACTCATCCACATGGCAACCTTGGTTCACGATGATATCATCGACGGGGCCTCTTCCCGTCGTAAAGTCCCCACTGCAAATGCAAAGTGGGGCAACGGCATGGCAGTTCTTCTAGGCGACGCCCTCTTCTCGCACGCTTTAAAGCTCTCGACTGATTTTGAGAACCCTGACCTAAGTCGCGCAATCAGCCTCGCTTCTCGCGAGGTCTGTCAGGGTGAAATACTCCAAACCCAACGTCGCTTCGACCTCACCCTCACTAAAAAGGATTATTTCAAGATGATCGAGATGAAGACAGGCGCCTTGTTCGCAGCGGCCTGCCAACTCTCAGCCATCATCTCTAAGACGCCAAAAACTGTAAGTGATGCAATGTTCAAATATGGTATGAAGCTCGGAACTGCCTACCAAATCTATGATGACGTCGTCGATCTGATCGGCTCCGAAGATCAAATTGGAAAAACGCTCGGCACCGACCTAGAAAAGGGAAAGCTTACTTTACCAATCCTTAACCTCTTAGAGCGAGCAAACCCCAAGCAAAAGGAGCTCCTCTCAAAGCGTATTATCGAGCACAAACCACTTGACCTTCCAATCCTTGTTGGCATCGCCGAGTACGAGGGCTCGATGTCAGATGCAATCGATACCGCAGCCAACTTTGTTTCCGATGCTCGTAACGCTTTAAGACTCCTTGACGCGTCTGAATCGACTGAAGCTCTGCGAAATATTACCTTCTTTGTAGACCAACTCCTCGAAGGCTGCCGATAAAACCTTTCCAGTTTGCGGTTTCACGCTAAAGCTTAAATCACTATGGATGACATTAAAATCACACTGCAAACTAGTAAAGGCAACATCAACCTGACCCTCTTTCCAGACGACGCACCAGTCACGGTGTGCTCATTTCTCCACCTTGCCTCGCGCGGGTTCTACAATGGGCTGACCTTCCACCGTGTCATTCCTAATTTTATGATCCAGGGCGGCTGTCCTGATGGGACCGGCAGGGGAAATCCTGGCTACAAATTCGAGTGTGAATGCAAACCACACCGCCGCCACGATAAGCCAGGGATTTTTTCGATGGCGAACGCTGGGCCAAACACCAATGGTTCGCAGTTTTTCATTACCCATTGCCCTACCCCGCACCTCGACGGGAAACACACCGTTTTTGGCGAAGTGACCGAAGGACAAGATATCGTGGATTCAATAAAGGGCGGGGATCTTATCAACGAGGTCGTGATTCATGGCGATACGACCGAGCTCTTCGAAAATCACAAAGACCGCATTGCCGACTGGTCGGCCTAGACTCCTTGCTACGCTAGCTCCAAGCCCGCTCGGTGACCCAACCGACGGGTTTTTTTGTGTTCTGATTCTCAAATAGTGGGCACTGACTAAAAATATCACCTTGGAAATCAGTAAAAAGGCAGGAACCTTCTCCCAAACCAGAGAGATCGGATTTTGCTGAATAAGCTCAGAAGTCAAATTCTCAGCATATCGGAAAGCTTCACAAAAAATAGTAAAAGAGAAAAAGGAGTCATCTCTCTTGGAAAAAATTGCCAATCAGAGCGTATAAAACACCCTCACATGAAGACTTTAAGCCACCTCATTATGCTCGTGCTCTGCGCGACAGGCTTCGCGTCTTCTCAAATCCACCCTGTCATCGTTGATAACTGTACTAAATGCCACGGTGGGGTAAAACAAAAGGGTGGCCTTGATCTTCGCACTATCGCTGCCGCTCTCGAAGGCGGCGAGACCGACACCGCACTCATTCCAGGAGATCCCGAGGCAAGTCCACTTTACCAGGTTGTTCAAGTCGATTCCGACCCGCACATGCCGCCAAAAAAACAACTCCCGGCCGAGGAAATAAAAACACTCAAAACTTGGATTACTAATCTGAAAATCACCCCGCCAAAAAAACTCGTCCTCCCCGATCACCGCGAACAACCCACCACAGTCATTAATCAGCTGATTCGTACTAAGTGGCAGGCTGAAAAAATCGCTCCTGCTCGCCGCTCAAGCGACACAACCTTCGTGCGTCGCATCTACCTTGACCTACTCGGCCGAATCCCCCGTCTTCCCGAAATTAATTCCTTCCTTGCCGACCAAAACCCGAAGAAACGCAGCCTCCTCGTTGACCAGCTTACCACCACCGACGACCACGCCGATCACCTCGCGCAAGTCTTTAACATCGTTTTCCTCGACCGCGCACACCTCCGCAAGCGAAGCCACAGCAATCGCAAACTCTGGCTCGATTATCTCAACTGGGCCTTCAAAACCAACCGGCCCTGGGACCAAATCGGCCGCGACCTTGTCCTAGCTCGCCCTGCATCGGATCAAGAGCGTGGCGCCTCATGGTTCCTTCACGACCAACGCGACGACCACAGCCAGATCGCGACCCGCGTCTCCCGAACCCTTCTTGGCAAACAAGTCCAGTGCGCCCAGTGTCATGATCACCCTGTCGCACCCGAGATCGAACAGCGTCATTACTGGGGCCTCGTCGCCTTCTTTAACCGCAGTCTTAATGTTAAGACTCCCGAAGGGCCCCACGTCGCCGAACGCGCCAGCGGTGGCTACGACAAATTCGCCAACCTTGAAGGCAAAGCGGACCAATCCCAGCTCATTCTCTACTCCAATAAAATCATCACCGAAACTGGTGGCAAAAAAACTAATGATTCCGCAGAACTCTACTCCGTGAGCCCGCCCAAGCAATGGTTCCGAAAACTCAAGAAGGACGAAAAACTTAAAAAAGACCTAACCAGTCTTCCCGTCCCTAAATTCTCTCGCCGTGAAGCCTTCGCCCAGTCCTTTACCAGTGACAATCCAGATTTCTCGCGCGCGATCGTTAACCGGCTCTGGGCTCTCATGTTCGGACGAGGCCTCGTCCACCCTGTCGATCTTATGGACTCCGCCCATCCTTCGAGTCACCCCGAACTTCTCGCTTGGCTTGCACGCGATTTTTCAAACCACCAATTCGATCTCCGGCGCCTTATTCGCCAAATCGCCAAATCTTCCTCCTACCAACTCGACTCCCGTCCGGCTCCTTCAGCAGGACAACCCCCGCTCGATTCTTTCTTCGCTCGGGCACTCGACAAGCCACTCTCTGCCGAAACTTTCACCCGCTCCCTTCGCGTTGCGCTTGGCCATGAGAACCCGAACGACGAAACCCTTCGGAACCACTTCGCGACGATCCTCCCCGACCTTTTTGCTGAGAATTTCTCTCCCTCGGTTCAGCAGACAATGTTTCTGACCAACGCTCCCTTGTTTGATAAAATCATCTCGGAAGCCCCCCTCCTTAGCCGTCTTCAAAAGATCGAAAACCCACAGTCTCTCATCCGCGAAATCTTCCAATCTGTGCTCTCCCGCGAACCAGAGCCCAGCGAACTCGAACGCTCGCTCTCCTTCGTTAAACCAAAAAATAAATCCTCAATCCAACAATTCGTCTGGGCCCTCCTTACCAGCGCCGAATTTCGCTTCACTAACTGATGCCCAAGCCCGATCCATCTCAAAACTGCGGTTCGCCGGATCATAACCTCCACCGCCGCAAGTTTCTGCAAGGCCTCTCCGCCGGAGCGATCTCCTCGATGAGTTTTGCCGGCCTCTTTGGAGCGCCTGCTTTCGCAGAGATCGCCAAGAAAAAACAAAAACATTGCATCCTCCTTTGGCTTTGTGGCGGACCCAGCCAGTTTGAAACTTGGGACCCCAAACCCGGCACTACCACCGGCGGCCCGTTTAAAAATATCCCGACAAACGTCCCCGGCACCCACTTCTCCGAGCTCCTTCCAAAGTGTGCCTCCATCGCCGACAAGCTCGCAGTCGTCCGCTCCATGCACACCAAAGCAAAGGAACACACTGAGGGAATCAACCTCCTCCAACGCGGCCACGCTCCGCGCCCCCCCTTTACCCGCCCCACTATGGGCTCCGTCCTTGCCCAACAA